>Ga0099794_10000790_pt1 | contig 10717 bp, 13 predicted proteins | sample Rivendell_Oct201_10_FD_77320 | JGI IMG/M metagenome (GOLD analysis project Ga0099794, IMG submission 77320) | Vadose zone soil microbial communities from the Eel River Critical Zone Observatory, Northern California, USA -... | ecosystem: Host-associated > Plants > Roots > Rhizosphere > Soil ... | reverse complement strand
CTCCGCGTAGCGCAGTTGGCGGGTGCCCGCCCCGCCTTGCGAGTCGCCCACCACCAGGGCGAAGCGGTGCACGTCGGCGCGCGCCCCAGCGGCTGCGACCAGCAGCGCGAGCGGCAGGGCGCGCTTCACCGGACGCGCTCCAGCGGGACCTGCACCACCTCGGCGCCCTTGGGCGCGCCTTTCGCCCCGTCGCGCCGCAGCGCCTCTCCGTCGAGCGGTTTGTCGGCGAACACGGTGAGCAGGGTCGCCCGGCGGGCCGTGCCCGTCCACTCGAAGGCCTGGGGCAACTCGGCGCGCGAGGGGCCTGCGTAGAGCAGCGAAGACTCGTCCGGCTCGACCAGCACCACCGCGGCGTACGCGTGGCCCCCCGATTCGAGGTGCACCATGATCGGGCCCTTCCCGACGACCCCCTGCACCGCGCGCACCTCGGCTCCGCTCCGCTGGAACAGGGCGACCGCCGCCCCGCCCTTGCTGCGCATGCCGCCGTCGTCGGACTGCCGCAGCGTCAAGGTGCTCCCCACCGCGAGCAGCAGCGCAGCCGCGGCAGCGAGCGGCGCCCAGCGCGCGAAACGGGGCGGCTGCTGCGCATGGGCGAGCTTCTCCGCCACTTTGGCGGCGAACGCGTCGAAGGGGACGTCTCGGGCGAGCCGCGCCCGCTCGCCGTCGAGCTCCCGCAGCACGGCCTGGCAGCGCGCGCAGCCGTCGACGTGCTGCTGCGTGCGGTCGCGGTCGGCGCCCTGCAGCTCCCCCGCCGCGAGCCGGCGCACGCGCATGGCCGAGCACGCGGTCCCGGGGCCTCCCAGATCGACCATCATGGCTCGTCTCCTTCCGGCAGCGCGATGCCGGGCAGCGCCTCGGCCAGGGCGGCGCGGGCGGCGGCGAGGAAGTCGCGCAGCCGCTTGCGCACGGTGGGCAGGCTGCGCCCCGTCGCCTGCGCGATCTCCGCCTGGGTCAGCTCGTCCACGAAGTAGAGCACCGCCACCTCCTGCGCCTCGGCCGGCGCCGCCGAGAGCAGGGCCCGGACCAGCGCTCGCCGCTCGGGCGGCTCGACCTCGTCGCGCCGGTCCTTCGCCAGCTCCGCGAGCTGGTCGCGCCACGCCGCCCTCCGCGCGCGCAGCTCGTTCAGGCAGTGGTGCGTCGCGATGCGCAAGATCCAGGTGGTCGGCGATGCCGCTTCGCGGAACTCGGGCAGCGCGCGGAGCGCCTTGGCGAAGACCTCCTGCAGCGCGTCCTTCGCTCCCTCCTCGTCCCTCAAGAGATATCGGCAGCGGCCGTACACCGCCGCCGCGTGCTTTTCGTACAGCTCGGCGAGGAGCCCCGCGTCGGCCCTGACGCGGAGCGGGCCGGGGTCTTTTTCCCCGGCCCGCCCGCCCGCGATGACGCGCAGTGCGCTCACGGCGTCCCCTCGATTTACAGCGGGGTGTTGATGTTGGCGCCGAACGACGCGTCCGCGTAGCTGCAGGCGCTGACCGAGCCGACGCCCGACAGCTGCCCGTACACGGTCACGAACCCGCTCGCCGCGACGCTCCAGCAGTTCGAGAACTGGGCGTTGGCGGTGAGCGGCTTCACCACCGTCACGTCGGCACGGCCGGAGCCGTCCGCCTTCCAGCGCGAGTGGATGTCGTCGCGCTCCTCGTGGGTCACGTCGTGCCAGGCGATCTCCATGTCGCCGCCGCCGGAGATGTCCTGCTGGTAGTTGTAGTAGGCGTTGCCGAGGTCGCCCGCGTGCTGCGTGTCCTGGCTGATCAGGTTGTGGAAGCTCGCCTGGACGTGCGCGGGGCCCACGTTGCTGTAGCTGATGTCGATGCTGCCCTGGTCGGTGGCGTGCCCCGAGAGCTGGCGGGCAGCGTCCAGGTTGACCGTGAAGGTCCCGCTGCCCCGGTGACGCTGGCCGCTCGGCACGGCGTTGCCGGAGATGAGGGTCAGGAACTGCGCGGTGGCGTTCGCCTTCGACCGCGCGTCGAGGGTCCAGTTGAACGACGCGTCCGCGGTCTGCGTCACGGTCAGCTTGTACTCGTTCGGGTCGAGCGCGCCGGAGCCGGGGCCCCAGGTGCAGCTATTGGCGGTGCAGCTGGTCGGCTCGGTGGCGGTCACGGCTTCCACCGCGCCCAGCGTCCACGCGGTGCCCGCGTTGACGGAGAACGCGAACGCCACGGTGGCGTTGTACCAGGGATCCGCGCCGATCAGGTCCCGCGACGACCCTTCGGCGGAGAGCGCCCCGGACGGCGACGACTGCGCCTGCTGCGGGCCCACGGCGACGCCCGAGCTGTTCGGCATCGCGTCGCGCGCCTGGTCCTTGAACGCGGCGCTTCCACCGCACGCAGCGGCGAGCGCACAGGAGACAGCGAGTAGCTTGCGCATCGGAGCAGCTCCTTTTCGTGCGGGCGGGGTGGTGCCCGCTTCTATGCCATGGACACAGACCGCCCGCGCGGATGGAAACCAAGACCGATCGCCTCCTGATTCCGCCCGGTTACGTCAGCGCACCCGCGCGCACCTTGGAGCAGACCGCAGCGCGGCCAGCCTCCCGCACCGAGAGCGACGCCACGAAGTCCCTCGGTACCCGGGGGCGCTGGTGCGCATCGCCCTCTGACGGCCGGCGCGGGTGCTTCTACGGATCTGCGAGTACCGCGAGTCCCGGGCCAGCGCGCATCCGCCAACCGATGGTGAGCAACCACGTCCGCGCGGTAGCGACCGGAGGATCTGTCCCCTGCTCGCGCCAGGCTGAGCTGAACGGGTCACGCGCGTCTTTCGCGTACCGAGCCGCTTCCCCGGGAAAGTGGTGGAGGAAGTTCATCAGCACGTACGCGAGCGCATTCGCGACCTGCGTCGGCGAGCGCAGGATGCGCGCGTGGTAGTGGTCCGCAAACACCGCGCCCTTGCGTCCCATCAGGCGGTTCAGCGCCTTCGCGATGCGCACGCCGAGGCCCTGCATGCCGCGCGCGAGCGCCCTCTCATCGTCGGCCTCGACCACGAGGTGCAGGTGGTTCCCCTGCACGGAAAAGTGGACGATGCGGAAGCCGAAGCGATCGCGGCCGCACGAGAACGCCCGCGCGATCCGCGAGAAGCACCGGCGCGACCTCAAGTTCCATACGTGTGACAAGACTCGCCACGTCGCGAGCACCGGGTGACGCGCGAGCGCCGGCCTTCTCCGATGCGGCACTTTCGTGAGGCGCTGCTGCTCCGTGCACCTCCGCTTGCGCTTCCGTCGCCCACCCCACGTGGGCAAGTGCAACTGCATCTGCTTCGGCTTGCCCTTCCCGCCCATCCTCCACCTCCCCGCCGCCGCCCGCCGTTCACCTTGCCAGGGGAGAGATTCTACTCGGGGGGTCCGACACTCGTGCTGACCTTCGTCGGTCCCGGCGCCTTGACTCGTCCGAGGCGGGGAGCGCAGAGATTCAGCATCGACGCGCCTGGCCCCGGCGCGGAGAGGGGGGCTAGGCCCATGCGCTGGCTGATTCCGGGCGCCATTCTGTGCGCCGCATGCACTCCATGGTGGGCAGACAAGAGCCGACAGGTCTCCGCTGCGGCCGCCACGACGAGCGAGGCGGCGAAGGCCGCGGGGGACCTGGCGCAGCTCGCCCAGGACATGCCCGTAGCAATCGAGAGGTGCCGCGAGCTCGCCGGACAGGTCAAGGCGGCAACGCTGGCGCAAGCGGCCTACTCGATTTCGGATGTAGCGGACCGCGCGAGCCGAGCTGCCGCGCTGATGGCGAAGGCGAGCGAGAACTGCGCGCCACCGATCGCGGACACGCTGCGCCTCTGCGCGGTGCTCGCCGGCGAGATGGCGAACACCTGCGCGCCGAATGCCGTCGTGGCCGGGAGCAGTGCCGCCGTCATTCCGGCGGTAGCCGTCGAGACGGTGCCGCAACCACAGCTTGCGCGCCCCGCACTTCAGCCATCGCGGGCGCGTGCCTCCGAAGTGATCGCGGCACTCGCCGAGTACAACCTCTCCGACAGTGAAGTGCGCGTGTGCGGCGCAATCGCGATCGCGGCCTACTCGACGAGACGCATGCAGGCTGACCAGATGCGGCTCGCCGCGGAGTACGCCAACTCGGTCTCCGAGGAGTATCTGGCGACACTGGTGAAGCTCGGTTAGCGTCTTGTCCGAGGGCGGATGCGCCGGCGAGTAGCTCCCGGTGCTCGAGGCGTTCTGAACAGCCGAGCGCCCGCGAACCTCCTTTCCATGACTACGGAAGCCAATAGACGCGCTGCGTTATGTGCTTGTCCACAGGCTGTGGAAAACCAGCCCTACGGGCTGTGAAGAGTGGCTCGAATTCTGGCCACTCCCCGGAAGATTCGCGTCAAGATCCGAAAACTTGCGTCGAATCAGCGGGCAGGAGACGTTCGCGCGGGAAAAGTCGGACTCCCATGTTACGTAGGGGGCGCGGCAGCCCCCGGAGTCAACGATGGTCGCGCAGAGCACTGGCATCGCCTTCGGCGCTGGCCTGTACACGCCAGCACAGGCCGCGCGCCTCACGGAGCTGAACCCTCGCAGGCTCAGGCGGTGGGTGTTCGGCTACAAGTGGGGCGCTGAGCGCGAATCCGGTCCACTTCTGCTGCGCGAGTCGTCGCGAACCGAGGGCGAGGACCTGAGTTTCGCCGACTTGGTCGAGATTCTCTTCGTGCGCGCGTTCCTGCGGGAAGGCTGCTCGATGCAGACCATCCGCCGGGCCGCGCAGGTTGCGCGGGAGATCTTCCAGGACGCCAGGCCTTTCTCGCTCAAGAAGCTCGAGACGGATGGCCATCGGATCTTCGCGCGCATGACGCCAGAGTCCGCCGAAGAGGAGAGCCTCCTGGAGCTCGCGAAGAGGCAGCAGGTGTTCGCCCAGGTTGTGCGTCCGTACATTCGCCAACTCGACTACGAACACGACATCGCTGCCCGGTGGTGGCCGATGGGTCACCGCGAGCACGTCGTCGTGGATCCGCGGCGGCAGTTCGGGCAGCCTATCGTCGCGAAGGCTGCGGTCCCCACGCGTGTGCTGTTCGGCGCAGCTTCGGCGGGAGAGTCCGTCGCCGACATCTCCAGCTGGTATTCAGTCAGCGTGCCCGAGGTCGAAGCGGCATTGCGGTTTGAACAGCATCTTCAGGGCCAGCAGCGCCGCGCTGCTTGAAGTACTTCTTCGACAATTGCATCGCGACTGCGCTGGCGAAGGCTATCAGCCCGCTCGGGCAAGACGTCATTCATCTGCGGGATAAGTTCGCGCCCGAGACACCGGACGAAATTTGGTTGCCGGCGATGGCCAGTGAAGGACGGCACGTCGTCACGTGCGACAAGCGGATCTACAAGCGCACAGACCAGCGGAAGATTCTGCGCGATGCGAGACTCGTCTGTTTCGTGCTGCCCAAGACGTTTGCGAATCACGGCTTCTGGGAGCAGGCGAAATACATCGTTTCGTACTGGCCGAAGATCCGAGACGTCGCCGCCACCGAGGCGGAGCCGGGCCAATTTTGGCTCCTGCAACTGAACGGCAAGATTGAGCTCGGGTTCCTTTAGGGTCGCGCCGAGGAGCGGCATTCCCATATCCAGAGGAGAATCCAGAACCGTAGATCTTGTCGGGGGAGAGATCGTGAACGGTGCACGAACAGCGAGGATGCACGGCCCCGGCGACGGTACTGGACGCGGGCACGTTTTTGCGTCGACCCCGTCCCGGCTTCGTGCTTTGTCTGCCCGGCATGGAATGCCCGTTCTGCGCGATTGGACGCGGGGAGCTGGCCGCCTCGGTGGTGCTGCGCGACGAGCAGGTGGTCGCGTTCATGGATACGAGGCCGGTGTTCAAGGGACACGTGCTGGTCGCGCCGCGCGAGCACGTGCCCGACCTGCTCGAGCTGCCGCGCCCGCTGATGGAGCCGCTGCTGCTCGCAGTGCAGCGCATCGCACGCGCGATGGAGACGGCGCTGGGCGCCGACGGCAGCTTCGTCGCGGTGAACACCAAGATCTCGCAGAGCGTGCCGCACCTGCACGTGCACGTCGTCCCGCGGCGCAAAGGCGACGGGCTGCGCGGGTTCTTCTGGCCGCGCACGAAGTACGAGTCGGACGCGGAGCGGGAGGAGTACGCCGGGCGCATCCGAGAAGCGCTGCGCTGAACGGTTGCGGGACGCAGACAAAAAGCCCATCTAGGGGGCGTGCAGCGCATCCGCGGCGACAAGGTCGACGTGCTGGCCTGGGCCGATCCGGCGCAGATCGAATCCGTCGCCCTGGACCAACTGCGCAACATCGCCAGGCTGCCGTGGGTCTTCCACCACGTCGCCGCGATGCCCGACGTGCACTTCGGCAAGGGCGCGACCGTCGGCTCGGTGATCGCGATGAAGGACGCAGTCTCGCCTGCGGCTGTCGGCGTGGACATCGGGTGTGGAATGGCCGCCGTCCGCACCAGCCTCAACGCGAGCGACCTGCCCGACTCGCTGGGCGGCCTGCGCAGCGAGATCGAACGCGCCATCCCGGTCGGGTTCGAGAAGCACCGCAAGCCGGTGCAGAGCGACCCGGAGCTGTGGCGCGAGTTCCCGGACCTGACCCCCGCGGTGCGCGACCTGGAGTCGAAGGCCCGGCACCAGCTGGGCACCCTGGGCGGCGGCAACCACTTCCTCGAGCTGTGCCTCGACACCGAGGACCGCGTCTGGCTGATGCTGCATTCGGGGTCGCGGAACATCGGCAAGACGCTGGCGGAGATCCACATCGGCCGGGCGAAGAAGCTGGCCCACAACCAGCGCCTGCCCGACCGCGACCTGGCCGTTTTCCTGGCGGGGACGCGGGAGATGACGGAATACCGGCGCGACCTGTTCTGGGCGCAGAGGTACGCCCGCGCCAACCGCGAGGCGATGCTGCAACTCTACCAAGATGTGCTCCGGCGGTTCCGGCCCGACGTCCGCTTCGCGGACGCGGTGCACTGCCACCACAACTACGTCGCCGAGGAGGTGCACTTCGGCCAGGAGGTGCTGGTCACGCGCAAGGGCGCGATCCGCGCGGGGAAAGGCGAGCTGGGCATCATCCCCGGGTCGATGGGCACCCGCTCGTACGTCGTCCGCGGCCTGGGGAATCCGGACAGCTTCGAGAGCGCCTCCCACGGCGCCGGGCGGCGGATGAGCCGCAGCGAGGCAAAGCGGCGGTACAGCGTCAAGGACCTGCGCGAGCAGACGCAGGGCGTCGAATGCCGCAAGGACGGGGGCGTCCTGGACGAGCTCCCCGCTGCCTACAAGGACATCGGCCAGGTCATGGAGCAGCAGCGCGACCTGGTGGAAGTGGTCGCGGAGCTTCGCCAGGTGCTGTGCGTCAAAGGGTGACGGAAACGCTGACACCGCTGTCAGATCGACAGACTCCTAGCCGACGCTCCACCGCACAAGTTGCCATGGCGGGGGCCGCCGCACCGATTCAAGTCCGCGGAATCACGAAGCGCGCATTTTTTCTGAAACGTGGCGCACACGTTGCACGTCAAAGGGGCATGAGCGTGTTCAAGACCATCAGCTTGGTCTGCGCGGGCGCCCTGCTCGCCTTCGCAGGCACCGCGGTCGCCGCCCTCATCTGAGGGCGCCTCCGGGCGGTTCGTCGTCGCGGATGTGACGCCTTTGTGACATCTTCCGCGCGCACGATCCCCGGAGACATGCTTGACCGGCACCCTGCTCCTCGTCGTCGTCTCCACCGCGCTCCTGTTCGACTTCACCAACGGCTTCCACGACTCCGCGAACGCCATCGCGACCTCCATCTCCACCCGCGCGCTGCGCCCCGGCGTAGCGCTGGGGATGGCCGCGGTGGCGAATGTGCTGGGCGCGCTCATCTCGACCGAGGTGGCTTCCACGCTGGGCAAGGGGATCGTGGAGACGAGCGCGGTGTCCCAGCAGGTGGTGCTCGCCGCGCTCGTCGGGGCGGTCACCTGGAACTTCGTCACCTGGTACTACGGCATCCCCTCCAGCTCGTCGCACGCGCTGATCGGCGGGCTGGTGGGCGCGGTGCTCGCGGCGGCGAGCGCGAGCGACGTGAAGTGGCGGGGGATCCTCGACAAGGTGGTGATCCCCACCGTCACCTCCCCCCTGATCGGGTTGGTGATGGGAGCGCTGCTCGCCACGGCGCTCTACTGGACCTTCCGCAACGCGCGCCCCGCCACCGCCAGCAACGGTTTCCGACACGCGCAGAGCTTCTCCGCCGCGCTGATGGCGTTCAGCCACGGCTCCAACGACGCGCAGAAGACGATGGGCGTCATCTCGCTCGCGCTGCTCGCGGCGGGGCGCATCGACCATTTCTTCGTGCCGCTCTGGGTGAAGCTCGCCTCGGCGCTCGCCATGGGCTTGGGCACCTTCTCCGGCGGCAAGCGGATCATCCGCACGCTGGGCATGAAGCTCGTCAAGCTGCAGCCCATCGACGGGTTCGCCGCCGAGACCGCTGCCTCGGCGGTGCTGCTCGGCACCGCCCACCTGGGGTTCCCCGTCTCCACCACTCACGTCATCACCAGCTCGATCATGGGCGTGGGCGCGACCAAGCGCCTCTCGGCCGTCAAATGGGGCGTCACCTTCAACATCCTGCTCGCCTGGGTGCTGACCCTGCCCATGGCGGCCGGGATCGCCGCGCTGGTCTACAAGCTCATCGCGATCCTCCAGAGTACATTCATGATGCTCCCGTCGTGAAAAGCGCAGCGCCGCCCGATCGGCGGCGACTGGGGACTCTCGCATGGCCTTCTCGCTGCTGCCCAAGGACACGACCTTCTTCGACCTCTTCGACCAGCTCGCCGGCAAGGTGCTCGACGCCGCCCGCAGGCTGGAGGACATGCTCGAGAGGTGGGACAACCTCGAGGTGCGCGCGCGCGAGATGAAGGACCTCGAGCACGAGTGCGACGCCATCACGCACCGGACCTTCGACAAGCTGAACATGACCTTCATCACGCCGCTCGAACGCGAGGACATCCACGAGCTGGCCTCGAAGCTGGACGACATCGTCGACCACATCGACTCCACCGCCAGCCGCCTGGTGATCTACGGGGTGAAGAAGCCAACCGACGAGGCCAAGCTCCTCGCCCAGGTGCTCACCCGGACCTGCATCGAGGTGCAGAAGGCGGTGGCGGGGCTGCGCAACCTGAGGGATCCGGAGCTGCTCTCCCGCACCAGCGTGGAGATCAACCGGCTGGAGAACGAGAGCGACGACATCCTGCGCCTCGCCCTCAAGCGGCTGTTCGAGCGGCAGAACGGCGACGTGCTCGAGGTCATCAAGCTGAAGGAGATCTACGAGAAGCTGGAGAGCGCGGTCGACCGATGCGAGGACGTAGCGAACGTCATCCAGGCGGTCGTGCTGCGACACACTTAGGGCATCGGTCCGCGCGGCGGCGCATCTCAAAGCGATGGCGACCCGGCCCGAGCAGATCGTCCAGGCGCTGCACGGCCGCGCGGTGTGGGTGATGGCGGTCGCGTCGGGCGCGACGGTCGCCAACCTGTACTACAACCAGCCGATCCTGCCGGAGATCGCCCGGACGTTCGGGGTGCCGGACCACGCGATCGGCCTGATCCCCACGCTGACGCAGGTCGGATATGGCGCCGGGATGCTGCTGGTGGTCCCGCTCGGCGACAGCCACGAGCGGCGCCGGTTGGTGCTGATCCTGACGGGCCTGGTCACGTTGGCGCTGCTGGGCGCGGCAGCGGCGCCTTCCCTGGCGGTGCTGGCGCTGGTGAGCGTGGCGATCGGCGTCACCACCTGCGTGCCGCAGATCCTGGTGCCCTACGCGGCGACCCTGGCTCCTCCCGAGGAGCGCGGCCGGGCGGTGGGGATCGTGACGAGCGGCCTGCTCTTCGGCGTGCTGCTCTCGCGCACCCTTGCCGGGCTGATCGGCGAGGCCCTGGGCTGGCGCGCGGTGTACCTGTTCGCTGCCGGGCTGATGGTGCTGCTCGGCGTCGTCCTGCGGCTGGAGCTGCCGCCCAGCGAGCCGGCCGCGCCCATGCCGTATCGGGCACTGCTGCGCTCCATGCGCGCGCTGGTGCGCGAAGAACCCGAGCTGCGCCTCCACGCCCTCCTCGGGGCGCTGACGTTCGCGGCCCTGGCGGCGTTCTGGGCCACGCTGGCGCTGTTCCTGCGCGACCTGCCGCCCCATTACGGGCCGCGCACCGCGGGCCTCTTCGGCGTGGTGGGGGTGGCGGGAGCGCTGGCCGCGCCCCTGGTTGGCCGCGCCGCCGATGCGCGGAGCGACCGGCGCATCAACGCCATCGCCATCGCCTCCATGCTGATCGGCTTCGCCGTGCTCGACGCCGCTCATGGCAACCTGGTCGGCATCGCCGTGGGCGTGGTGCTGCTCGACTTCGGAGCGCAGGCGAACCACATCTCGAACCAGACGCGGATCTTCGCCCTGCGCGAGGAAGCGCGCAGCCGGGTGAACACCATCTACATGGTGACGTACTTCGCCGGCGGCGCCCTGGGCGCCTACGGAGGGACGCTGGCCTACACGGCCTGGGGCTGGATCGGAGTGTGCGCAGTGGGCGCGGCGATCTCCGGCGCCGGGCTCGCTGCCGTACTGGGTTTCCGCGTCAGAGGTTGAAGCGGCGAGCCCGCCGCGATCGAGACGCAGCGCCGCCCCATCCGGCGGCGGGCGCACGATCGGTTTGAGGCCGCGCGTGCCCCCCGCTTGTGCAATCACCGGCGCGGGGGGAGAGGTCCGGTCCGCGGCTCTGTACAGCTGGTACATGTCAGGTCTGGGGGTATCTCTCCCCCCCGGCTCCCAGGCGTTCCCGGATGTCATTGCGAGTGCCT
>Ga0099794_10000788_pt1 | contig 10726 bp, 9 predicted proteins | sample Rivendell_Oct201_10_FD_77320 | JGI IMG/M metagenome (GOLD analysis project Ga0099794, IMG submission 77320) | Vadose zone soil microbial communities from the Eel River Critical Zone Observatory, Northern California, USA -... | ecosystem: Host-associated > Plants > Roots > Rhizosphere > Soil ... | reverse complement strand
GACGAATACCACCACGGCCTCATCCTGAGCGACCTGGCTCCCCAGGCATGGGTAACGACCCCTTGGGGCGCGGCCATCCTGTGGTTCCTCGTGGCCGTCTTCGCCGGGCTTCTCCTGCGCGGCCGCCGCTTTGGGCCGCTGATCCAACGGCCCGCGGAAGTGGCTCGCGCCGACGCCGAGTGGGCGGTCGCCGTCGGCGAGCTGCTTCGTCGCTCCGGCGCTCGTGCCCTCACTCTTGGCATGCTCGCCACGGCGAGCGAACGCGCAGTCGCGGTGAGGACGGGACTGCCCGCCCAGCCGCGCGACCGATTCTGGAATGCTTTGTACGCTCGCGCGCCCGAGCTGGCCGGCGAGCTGGCTGAGGCGGAGCGGGCGCTGTACGGCTCCGCCGGCGGCGACGCCGAGCTCTTGAGCGCAGCACAGCGCCTGCATGGACTCGCTTACCCCCCGGCGTCCGCGCGCCGCCAGCAATCAAAGACCTAGGAGGCTTGATGACCGGTTCCACCTCGACGACCGCTCCAGATTTCTACGCCCGCTTTCGTGAACAGCTGGTCAAAGCCGTGGTGGGGCAGGAGGAAGCGATCCGACTGTGCGCAGTGGCGCTGGTTTCGCAGGGCCACGTCCTCCTCGAAGGGGTGCCGGGCACCGGCAAGACGCTGCTCGCCAAGGCCATAGCGCGCACGCTGACGCTGGAGTACGGGCGGGTGCAGTTCACGCCCGACCTCATGCCGGCGGACATCGTCGGCACTGCCGTCTACGACCTGGTCAATCGCACCTTTACTCTGCGCAAGGGCCCGATCTTTACCAACATCCTTCTGGCCGACGAGGTCAACCGTGCTCCCGCCAAGGTGCAGTCCGCGCTGCTGGAGGCGATGGAGGAGCGCGGTGTGACCCTCGAGGGCGAGCAGCAACCTCTGCCTGCTCCGTTCTTCGTTCTCGCCACGCAGAACCCGATCGAGTACGAGGGCACATACCCGCTGCCCGAGGCGCAGCAGGACCGCTTTCTTTTCAAAGTCAGGCTCGACTACCCGCTGCCGGACGACGAGATGGAGGTGTTGAAGCGTTGGGAGGCCGGCATCGAGCTGCGCGATCCGATCAAGGCCGGGGTCGAGCCGGTGCTCGGCGCCGGCGACATCGAGGCCTGCCGCGCCCAGGTCGCGAAGGTGGTGCTGGACGAGAAGATCCGCCGCTACATCGTCGACCTCGCACTGGCGACCCGAAACGCGCCCGAGATCGCACTCGGAGCGAGCACGCGCGCCGAGGTTCTGCTAATGCTGGCGGCCCGCGCGCTGGCCGCGTTCGAGGGTTCGGAGTTCGTCACCCCGGACCATGTCAAGACACTGCTCGCGCCCGCGTTCCGGCACCGCCTGGTGCTGCGGCCGGAGGCCGAGGTCGGCGGCCAGACGCCCGACAGCGTGCTGGAAGCCGTGGCCAGCCGGGTCGTCCCGCCGCGCTGATGCGCTTCAGTCTTGCTCGCGGCCTGGCGCCCCAGCCCCGACTCCTCTGGGCGATCGCGATCGGCGCTGCGCTGATAGCGCTGACGATCGTCTCGCCGTTGCTGCTCGTGGTCGCAATCGCCTATCACGTGGGCCTGGTCCTCGTCCTCGCCCGGGACATCGCCCTGCTGCCCGGTCGATCCGGCTATCGCGTGCGCAGGGTCATGCCGGAACCCTTCTCCCTCGGCGAGCACGAAGAGGTGAAGGTGGTGATAGAGAATTCAGCGGCCGCGGGTTTGCTGGCCACCATCGCCGACCACGCGCCCGCGGACCTCACGCCCCAGCCTCGCGAGGTCGCGGGGACATTCGACCGCAAGGGCCGGCTGGAGCTCACGTACAGCACGACGTCACCACGGCGCGGCGCGTACAAATTTGGCCCGGTCGATCTCCAGGTCTCGAGGCGTGATGGCTGGTGGCGACGCCAGGTGCGGCTCCAGCATCCACACGAGGTGGCGGTCTTCCCGAACGTGGTCGCCATCAAGCGCATGCAGCTCACGCTGCGGCGCGGTCTGCGTGTGATGGCAGGCTTGAGGAGGGCACGGCCGCCCGGGGCCTCGACCGCCTTCGCCGGCCTGCGTGACTATGTGCGCGGCGACGACATCCGGCGCGTCAGCTGGACGGCCACCGCTCGACGTGACCACCCGGTCGTGGTCGAGGTCGAGGCCGAGCGTGGTCAGCAGGTGATGATCGCCATCGACTGCGGGCGTCTCATGACCGCGCCGGCCGGCGAGCTCGAGAAGCTCGACCACGCCATCAACGCGGCGCTCATGCTCGCGTGGGTCGCGCAGGCCTACGGCGACCGCGTCGGACTGATGACATTCGACGATCGGGTCACGAGCTTCATCAAGCCAGAACGCGGCAGCGCACAGCTGCGGCGGATCACCGAGGAGCTGTATGCCGTCAAGCCTGAGTACGTGGAGCCAGACTTCGGTCACGCATTCACACACCTGTCGCTTCGCCTGGGCAGGCGATCGATGGTCGTGATCCTCACAGACGTCCAGGACCCGGAGGCCTCGAAGGAGCTAGTCGCGCACAGCCTCCGGCTGGCGGCTCGTCACCTCGTCCTGGTCGTGGCGATGTCGGACCCCTCCGTCGTGAACGCGCGCCAGGCGCCCGTCACCACCTCGTCGCGCGCTTACGAGTGGGCCGCGGCGGAGGAGTTCATGGCGAGCCGCCGCGAGAGCTTCGAGCTGCTCCGTCGTGGCGGCGTGCTGGGCCTTGACGTCGTCGCCGGCAACCTCAGCCCCGCGCTGGTCGAGCGCTACCTGGAGCTTAAGGAGCGCGCCCTGCTCTGATCCGCGGCGTTCAAATCGAAGCCCCTCTCCCCGGAAGAGAGAGGGAGTTGCCGCGGCTGCCGTGCGGTGAAGAGCAGGTACGCGTAGAGAAGGATGCCGGTGGTCAGGCCGATCGTCACCTTGGCCGGGAACGGAGCGTTGGACGGGGAGATGTTCCCCTCGATCGTGCCAGCGATCACGAGCAACGGCGCCAGGCCGATCAGCAGCGTGAACGCGCGCCTGGTGGCGATGACCAGGGCGTCGGAACGCTTGTGGTTGCCGGGGGAGATCAACGCCCAGCCCATCATCAGCCCGCCCGCGCCCTGGGCGATCACGATCGAGAGCTCGAGGATGCCGTGGCCGATGACGAAATCGAACAATCCGCCGCTGATGCCGTAGGCCTGAGTCAGCCCGAACAGCGCGCCCAGGCTGATGCCGTTCGTGATGAGGACGTAGATCACCGGGAGGCCGAAGACGACCCCGAACGCCATCGCCAGCATCGAAACGTAGATGTTGTTGATCATGATCAGACCCGCCGCTTCGATCCGAACTTCGGGCGGGATGTCGGTCCAGAGCTTGTGGTGATGGACCTGGTCGATGAGCTGGGCGGGGGCGATGCCATAAGCGGTGTCCGGGTAAGCGAGCACCACGAAATAGCTGATGAACGCCGGCACGAACAGGAGTGAGGCCGATGCCAGCAGGAACGGCCACGCCTGCCGGTACGTGCGCGGAAGGGTCTCGGCGAAGAAGATGCGAATCCTGCGCCAGACATGGCCTCCGCGGCGGTAGACGACGCCATGGCCGCGAGCGACCAGCCCATTGAGATAGCGGTGCACCGGTTCGCCGGGCCAGTCCCTTTGGGCGCGAGCGAGGTCGGCCGTGGCTCGCCGGTAGAGCGCAGTCATGGTCAGGACCTGAGCCGGGGCGAGGCTGTTGAGCTTGCCGGCGCCGGCGCGGGCAATCAGGTCCTCGAGGCGGTTCCAGTCGTCCCGGCGGCGCAAAACGAACTCCTCCGATCTCACGGGACCCAAAATAGCCCAATGGAGCAGCCTCTCTCCGACACTGACCTCGTCGTCGCGACGCCGGAGCGAGTCAAGTTCGACTACCAGGTGGCGGGCTTGGGCACGCGTGGCATCGCCCAGATCCTCGACCTCCTCATCGTCACCGGCCTCCTGATCGCAGTGTTCTTTGTCGCGGCGGGCGCCGCCACCTACACCCAATCCGCCACCATCGCCACCCTGATCGAGCTGTTCGGGAGCTTCGTGGTCGTGTTCGGGTATTTCTGGATCAGCGAGGCCCTGTTCTCCGGCCAAACGCTGGGGAAGAGGGCGTTCCGGCTTCGGGTGGTAGGCGACCGGGGCGAGCCGTTGACCTGGGTCCAGGCCGGCATCCGCAACGTGATCAGGATCGTCGACTTCCTGCCTTACGGGTATGGCGTTGGCCTGATCGTCCTGTTCGCCAACGGCCGCGGCAAGCGGCTGGGAGACCTGGCGGCCGGGACCATCGTGGTCAAGGACTCGGATTCGGTGGGGCTCTGGCAGCTCGGGCGCCCGGCGTTGCGCATGCCGCCGCCGCCCCCACCGCCGGGTCCGCCCCCGGGGGCTCCATACCAGTATCCGGGGCAGCCACCGCCACCGCCCCCGCCGCCCCCTCCGGGGTACGCGCCGGCGCCGACGCCGTACATGCCGGCGTCCCAGGCGGAGCTCATCCTCCGCCGCCTCGACCCCGACCTCCGGCGTTTCGTGAGCGCGTATGCCCGCCGGCGCCCGCAACTCCCTCTGGAGATGCGGGTTCAGCTCGCGAGCACCGTGCAAGCCAGCCTGCGTACAGCTCTACCCGACGTGTTCGTGCAAAGCGGCCCGCTGGCGGCCCTCGATCAGCTGGCCAACCTGGAAGGTCAGTAAATGCGCGGGCATCGCCGAGTGTGCGGTCCGTTGGCTATCACAATGCCCTGATACCTCGCGCACCCCACACTCGGCGTTTACAGTCTGCGTTGTCCCGACACCGAGCACCGGCCAGCATTCTCAGCATGGCGCCGACTCCGCGCATTCCGCCTGAACTGACCAAAGGTCCGTTCACCGTCGACGATGCGCGTCGGCATGGCGTGTCTAGAGCGCAACTGCTCGGCGCGAGCTGGCGGCGACTTGGTCGTGGCTTCTATGCCTGGCATGAGATCGCCGAGGCGCCGATGACGCGGTTGATCGCTGCAAAGCTCCGTCTGCCTCACGCGGCGGTCTTCACCGGATCTACCGCTGCCTGGCTTCACGGTCTCGACATCGCGCCATCCAGCCCGATCGAGGCCGCAGTGCCCAGTACGAGCAGCACTTCGAGGCTCGTTGGAGTGGTCGTCCGCCGCTGCAGCATTCCCGCGGCCGAGACGTCGATCCGGCGTGGTGTTCGCGTCACGTCCGCGGTTCGGACGATTGCAGACCTTGCGTGCAGGCTTCCGTTGATGGACGCCGTCGCATTGTTGGATACAGCGCTGCACCGTCGTCTGGTCAACAGCGGCCGGCTTCGTGATTGGGCCAGCAACCACGCCGGTTACCGAGGGGTACGGCGCCTGAAGCGGGCACTCGAACTGGCCGATCCAGCCGCCGAGAGCGTGATGGAGACGCGACTACGACTCCTCCTGGTTCTGGGTGGGCTGCCATTTCCGAGGGGCCAGGTTTCCCTTCGCGATGATTCCGGTCTCTTCCTCGCACGCCCCGACCTCTACTATCCCGACGCTCGGCTCGCGATCGAGTACGACGGCGCAACGCATCGCGAGAGCCTCGCCGCAGACAACCGCCGCCAGAACCGGCTGATCAATGCCGGGTATCGACTTCTTCGCTTCACCGCTGGAGACGTTCTCGACGCTCCGGCGGCAGTCGTATCGGTGGTCCGCCGCGCGCTGGCCACCAGAATGCGAAACTGAGGCACCGCCCCGGGGGTAGTCAGGGCGGCGCCTTGCGTTTTCGAAGCCGGGGTGGGGTCCCGGCGCTCTATTCAATAAAACGGCTGAGCCCGTAAAAGGCTACGTGGGCAGTTGTAAAAATCCCATGATGGGTGGAGAGTCAATCAGATGCCGAAGCCGACAGTGACCTTCATGTGCTCCGAATGTGGGGGCGAAAGCCTGCGCTGGGCCGGCCAGTGCCCGCATTGCCGTGCTTGGAACACGCTCCAGGAGTTCCAGGTGCGGAAAGCGCCGGCTGGACGCAGCGGGCGCGCACAGGGCGGCTCGAGTGGCCGGAGCCAGGCTGTCGAGCCGCGTGGGAGCCGGCCCGTGCGCTTGAGCGAGATCGAATCCGAAGCCGCCCCGCGGCGCCCTCTGGCTTGGGGCGAGTTGAACCGCGTACTTGGCGGCGGGATCGTCCCCGGCAGCATCGTCCTGGTCGGAGGAGAGCCCGGCGTCGGCAAGTCGACTCTGCTCATGCATGCTGCCCAGCAGATAGCCGCTGCCGGCGGTAGTGTCCTGTATGCATCGGGTGAGGAATCGCCCCAGCAGATCCGAATGCGTGCGTCGCGACTCGGCTCTCTTTCGGCGGGCATCCTCCTCCTGGCCGAGAACGACCTCGACGCGATCTGCGACTCGATCCGTGCCGAGGCGCCCCAGCTGGTCATCGTCGACTCCATCCAGACCGTCACCGACGCCGGCTACGAAGGCGGCGCCGGCAGCGTCACCCAGGTGCGCGAATCCGCGGCGCGCCTGATGCGGCTGGCCAAAGAGATCGGGGTGCCGATCTTCCTGGTCGGCCATGTCACGAAAGACGGTGCGATCGCCGGACCGAGGGTCCTCGAGCATATCGTTGACACCGTGCTCTATCTCGAAGGCGACCGGCGGCAGGAGCTGCGCATCCTGCGCGCGATGAAGAACCGATTTGGCTCGGCCGAGGAGATCGGAGTCTTCGCCATGGGCGAAGCCGGCCTCGAGGAGGTCCCGGACCCTTCGGCGGCGCTGCTCGGCAACGCGGCCGTGGCATCGCCTGGGACCGCGGTGGTCGTCGCCATCGAAGGGACACGCCCGCTGCTGATCGAGATTCAGAGCCTCGTCAACCCGGTGACCACGAACTACCCGCCCCGGCGAATCGCCAGCGGCCTCGACATCAACCGCTTGCACATGCTCATCGCAGTGCTCGAGAAGCGAGCATCGGTCAAACTCGGTCAGTCGGACATATTCGTCAACGTGGCGGGCGGCATCCGCATCACGGAGCCGGCCGCCGACCTCGGTCTTGCCCTGTCCATCTACAGCAACACGAGAGACAGGCCCCTGCCGGACGGCCTGGTCGTCATCGGGGAGCTGGGATTGGCGGGCGAGGTGCGCCGCGTGGGCCAGTTGGAACGCCGCCTCCAGGAGGCGGCGCGTCACGGCCTGACGCGCGCTTTGATTCCGGCCGGCACCAAAGCCGGCCGGCCGACAGGCCTCGAGGTCGTCGAGGTCCGGTCGTTGGCGGAGGCGATCTCCGCCGCCTTTCTTCCACCTATGAGGTCCGGCGCATTCATAAAGGAGGCCGAGGCATCGGTCACCTGAGGAGGTAATCCGTGAAGCGTTCCGATCGCCTCGCCCGTCGCATCGGAGTGGGGATCGGAGTCGTCGGTGGCTTTTTTCTGGGTTACGCGTTCGTCCGCCTGTCGGGGATCACTCACCAGGGTTGGGTGCTTATCAGCCTGACCACGCTGGAGGGTTTGATCTTCGCGTACCTGGGCACGCCGTACGTGCTCGGGGGCTGGCGAGGGTTCAACCAGCGCCTCGCGTCGACTCCGCTACCCGACCTGCTCAGCGGACTGCTGGGCATGATCGTCGGTCTCGTCATTGCCGTGCTCATCGGCGTCTTCGTCCGCGACCTGGTGGCGCCCTACGGCATCGCCCTGTCGTTCGTGCTGGCGCTTCTGCTGGCGCTGCTCGGGGCTTCGGTGGGCACGACGCGCCGCGAAGAGCTGACCGCCCTCTTCTTCGGAAGGACGCGTGAGGAGAAGGGCCATCGCCTCGACGCTGTCCTACTCGACACCTCAGTCATCATCGACGGGCGGATATTCGACATCGCCAAGACGCGCTTCGTCGACATGCCACTCGTCGCGTTGAGCTCGGTCCTTCGTGAGCTCCAGTTCGTCGCGGACTCCTCCGATGCAACCCGCCGGCGACGCGGCCGTCGCGGGCTGGACGTGCTGAGCGAGATGCAGAAGGATCCGTCCATCGACCTGCAGGTCGTGGAGGACGACGTCTCCCCCAACACCGAGATCGACACCCACCTCGTGCGCACAGCCAAGAGCAAGAGCTGGGGGATCATGACGAACGACTTCAACCTCAACCGGATCGCGCGGCTCGAAGGCGTCACCGTCCTCAACCTCAATGAGCTGGCGCAGGCGATGCGGCCGGTCGCGATCCCTGGCGAGGAGATCGTGGTCACGGTCGCGCGCGAGGGCAAGGAGCCCGGCCAGGGTGTGGGCAGCCTTGACGACGGTACGATGGTCGTCGTCCAGAACGGGCGGCGCCTGATGAACCAAACCATCACAGCGGTCGTGACGTCCGTGATCCAGACCTCGGCGGGCCGGATGATCTTCGCCGAGCCCGCCGGCCAGGACGGCAAGCGCAACAGCCGGCCCAAGCGCGAAGAGGACTCCTGAGCGTGACCACTGTCGGCGCGATCGTCGCCGCCGCGGGGTCGGGCTCGCGTCTGGGCCGCGGGAGCAAGGCTTACGTCCGCCTGAACGGCCGGACCACCCTCGCGCGGGTCCTTGAGCTTTTCCTGGCGCTGGACGAGGTGGATCGGATCGTGGTCGTGGGCCCACCGAGCCGCCTGGAGAACGCGGAACGCGAGGTGGTCTCACTCGCCCCGCGCAAGCCGGTCACGGTGCGTGCGGGAGGCAACAGCCGGCAGGAGTCTGTGAGAGCCGGCCTGGCGGCTCTCGGCGAATGCGATTTCGTCCTGGTTCACGACGCCGCACGTCCGCTTGCGACCGCAACCCTAGTGCGTCGCGTCCTGGCGGCGGCGATGGAGTCGGGCGCCGCCTTCCCGGCCATCGCGCCGCGTGATGCGGTGAAGCGAGTGGAGGGCAACCGGCTCGTCGACAGCCTTGACCGATCACGCATCGTGCTGGCGCAGACACCGCAGGCATTCGCGTACGAGCTGCTCGCGCGCGCTCACCGTGAGGCGGCTGATGCGGGCCTGGTCGGCGACGACGACGCGCAGCTCGTAGCCGCCACCGGTCACGAGGTCACGGTCGTGCAGGGCGAGCCGGCGAACATCAAGCTCACCACGCCAGAGGATTTCGACGTGGTCGAGGCTCTGATCAAAGAGCAGGAAGCCGCCGCCACTTGAGGATCGGCGCCGGCTACGACATCCATCCCCTCAAACCGGGTCGCAAGCTGATCATCGGCGGCGTCCGCATACCCCATGGGCTCGGACTGGACGGTCATTCGGACGCGGACGTCCTCACGCATGCGGTCATCGATGCGCTGCTGGGAGCGGCCGCGCTCGGCAACATCGGCGACCACTTTCCCGCCGATGACCCGAGATACAAAGACGCATCGAGCCTCGACCTGCTGGCGACCGCCAGCGAGGTCTTGAAGAAAGCGGGCTACCGGGTGGTCAACATCGACAGCACGGTGGTCGCCGAGGAGCCGCGATTGCAGCCGCACCTGAGCGAGATGGAGGCCAACATCGCCAAGCGCATCGGTGTCGACCGCGGCGTGGTGAGCGTCAAGGCGACGTCGCCTGAGGGCATCGGGGCGTTGGGCAGCCGCGCGGGCATCGCGGCGCAAGCGGTGGCGTTGATCGACCAGTGACGCTGCGACTCCACAACACGCTGACCGGGACCAAGGACGTCTTCGAACCCATCGAGGCCGGACACGTCGGCATGTACACGTGCGGCCCGACGGTGTGGAACTTCGCCCACATCGGCAACCTGCGCGCTTTCATGTTCTACGACCTCCTGCGCCGGCAGCTTCAGGCGAGCGGCTATCGCGTCACGCATGTGATGAACCTGACCGACATCGACGACCGCATCCTCGACCAGGCAATGCACGCTGGCACGACGATCGGCGAATACATCAAGCCATACGTCGCGGCCTTCTTCGAGGACATGAGCGCGATGCGCGCCCAGCCGGCCGAGCACTACCCGAGGGCGACCGAGCACATCCCGGAAATGGTGGCGATGATCACGACTCTGCTCGAGCGAGGCTTCGCATACGCCGCCGAGGGGGACGTGTACTTCCGCATCGAGAGCTTCCCGCGCTACGGCGCGTTGTCGCACCTCGACCGTTCTGGATTACGCGCGGGCGCCAGAGTTGCCGCTGACCGTTATGACAAGGAGTCGATGAGCGACTTCGCGCTGTGGAAGAAGGCCCAACCCGGCGACGAGAAGCTGGGCGCGGCGTGGGATGCGCCCTTTGGACTCGGGCGTCCGGGCTGGCACATCGAATGCTCGGCGATGAGCAAGCGCTACCTCGGAGAGACGCTTGATATCCACAGCGGAGGAATCGACCTGATGTTCCCCCACCACGAGAATGAGATCGCGCAGTCGGAGGCCGCTAACGGCAAGCCGTTCGTGCGGGTCTGGCTGCATTCGGAACACCTGGCCGAGGCGACCGGCGAGAAGATGTCGAAGAGCGCGGGTGGCTTCACCACCCTGCGCGACCTCGTCGCGGCCGGGCACGACCCGCTCGCGGTTCGCTTCTTCCTCATCGCCAACGCGCATTACCGTCAGCGCATCCGCCTCACCACAGAGGCGCTGCACGCATCGGCCGAGCAGGTGCGGCGCCTGCGGGACTTTGCGGAGAGGGTGCGCCGCACCGATCCAGCGCCGGCAGCAGATGAGGACCTGGTCGCAAGAATCTCGGACGTGCGGGCTGCATACGGCGAGGCGCTCGACGACGACCTCAACCTGCCCCAGGGCGTCGGCGTCGTGTTCGAGCTCGTCCGCGAGGCCAACGCGGCCCTCGACGAGAGAAGGGTGGGAGCGGGTGCACGTGGCGCGCTG
>Ga0099794_10000785_pt1 | contig 10747 bp, 8 predicted proteins | sample Rivendell_Oct201_10_FD_77320 | JGI IMG/M metagenome (GOLD analysis project Ga0099794, IMG submission 77320) | Vadose zone soil microbial communities from the Eel River Critical Zone Observatory, Northern California, USA -... | ecosystem: Host-associated > Plants > Roots > Rhizosphere > Soil ... | reverse complement strand
CCCGCCGCGCGCTCGCCGAGCAGCGTCCCCGCCTGGTGGTGAGCTGTGGATTCTCCGGCGGACTCGACGCCGCGCTGGCCCCCGGCGACCTGGTTCTCGCGACGGCCGTGCGCAGCGCAGGTGGCGACGCCCTCGCTGCGCCGGAATCTCCTCGACAGGCGGCCGCCTGTGCCTTGGACGGACTCCGCTGCTTCCAGGGTGAGCTTGTCTGTGCGAGCTCGGTCGCGGCGTCACCGGAGGAGAAACGCGCGCTGGCCAGGCCCGGCGCGCTGGCGGTCGACATGGAAAGCTACCGGGTGGCGCAGGCGGCCGGGGAGGCGGGCGTTCCATGGCTGGCGCTCCGGTCCATCGTCGACCCGCTCGAGTCCTCGCTTCCACCCTTCACGCGCGAGGCACGCCGTGACTATTTCTGGCCTGCCTTGAGGTACGCGTTCTCGGGACCACGCGCAGCGGCAGGGCTCGTCCGCCTCGCGCGGAACGCGAGCCGGGCGGGCGCCGCGCTGGAGGCGGGGCTGCGCCGCCTGGGGCCCGCGCTCGCGGACACGGAGGCGCGTCGATGAGGGCACTGGTCACCGGGGCCAGCGGATTCGTCGGCGGCGCCGTGGCGCGCGCTCTGTTGCGACGGGGAGCGGAAGTGCGGGTCCTGTTGCGCCCGGGCAGCGTGCCGAACTTGCCCGAATCCGCCGAGGTCGAGATCGCGCGGGGCGACTTGCGCGACGCGCAGGCGGTCTGCGCGGCGGCCAGCGGCTGCAACGCGATCTTCCACGTCGCCGCGCTGTACTCCTTCGCGGCGCCGGCGAGCGAAGTGCTGGCCGTCAATGTCGGCGGCACCCGCAACGTGATCGCGGCGACCCGGGCCGAGGGTGCCCGGCTGGTCTACACCTCCAGCATCGCCACCATCGGCGGGATGCGCGACGGCGTCCTCCCGGACGAGCGATCCACCCCTGTCGGCCCGCCCCCCGGGCCCTACAAGAAGAGCAAGTGGGAGGCGGAAGCCCTGGTTCGCGAGGAAGCCGCGCGCGGGCTGGAGGCGGTGATCGTGAACCCCACCTTCCCGGTGGGCGTGGGCGACGTCAAGCCGACCCCGACCGGCGGGATGATCCGCGACTTCCTCGATGGACGCATCCCGGCCTACGTCGACACGGGCATGAACGTGGTGGACGTCAACGACGTGGCCCAGGGCCACGTGCTCGCGTTCGAGCGCGGGCAGCGGGGCGAGCGATACATCCTGGGCCACGCCAACCTGACCATGCGCGAGCTCCTCGAGGAGCTCGCGGAGATCACGGGGCGCAAGGCGCCGCGGCTCCGGCTGCCGCATCTGCTCGCGCTCGGCCTGGCGCACGCCGACGCGTTCGTGGAGGGACGAATCCTCGGCCGCCCGCCGCGCATCCCCCTGGAAGGCGTGAGGACCGCGCGGGAGGTCATGTTCGCGAACTGTTCCCGGGCCCGGCGTGAGCTGGGCTTGCGGCAGACCCCGGTGCGGGAGGCGCTGGCGAACGCGGTGCGCTGGTTCGAGGAGCGCGCCCGGCGTGGACAGCGAGGGGCTTCGTGATCGGCAGCGAGACCAGGGTCGGGCACGCGGCCGAGGATCTCGTCATCGAGCGCGCGCAGGCGTGGTTCGCCGGCGAGCAGTCCGCGGACGGGTTCTGGTGGGCGGAGCTGGAATCGAACGCCACCATGGACGCCGAGTACCTGCTCTTGACCTGGTTCCTCGGCGCCCGCGACGAGGAGCGCTGGCGCGGCGTGGCGCAGGACATCCGCAACTACCAGCGCGCGGACGGCAGCTGGGCGATGTACCACGGCGCGCCCGGCGATCTCTCCACCACCATCGAGTGCTACTTCGCGCTCAAGCTCGCCGGCGACCGCGCGGACGCGCCGCACCTGTCCCGGGCGCGGGACTTCATCCGCGGTCGCGGCGGCATCGCCGCGGCCAGGACCTTCACGCGCATCTGGCTCGCCCTCTTCGGCCAGTGGAGCTGGGACGATCTACCCGTCATGCCCCCGGAGCTGATGCTCTTGCCCCCGAGGGCCCCGCTCAGCATCTACCGCTTCTCTTCCTGGGCGCGCGGGACGATCGTGCCGCTGCTGCTCTTGCTGGATGACCGGCCGGTGCGCGCCATCCCCGAGTCCGCCCGGCTGGACGAGCTGCACGTCGCGTTTGCTTTGGCGCGCCCGCCGCGCGACAACCTGGATCGCCTCTTCTTCGCGCTCGACCGCGCGCTCCGCTACTACGGCCGCCTGCCGGTCCATCCGTTGCGCCGGCGGGCGCGGAAGCTCGCCGAGGAATGGATCCTTGCCCACCAGGAGGCCGACGGAAGCTGGGGCGGCATCCAGCCGCCGTGGGTGTACTCGCTCATGGCTCTGCACACGCTCGGCCATTCCCTCGGTCATCCGGCGCTGAAGAAGGGGCTTGCCGGCATGCACGGGCGCTGGATGATCCGGCGCGACGACGGGAGCCTGCGGGTGCAGGCGTGCCTCTCGCCGGTCTGGGACACGGGCCTCGCTCTGCTGGCGCTGCTCGAGTCCGGCGCGGAGCCGTCGCAACCGTCACTGCAGAGGGCCTCGCAATGGCTGCTGCGCGAGGAGATCCGCGTCCCCGGCGACTGGTGCGTGCAGGCCCCGGGCGTCGAACCGAGCGGGTGGGCGTTCGAGTTCGAGAACGATCTCTATCCCGACGTCGACGACAGCGCGGTCGTCCTGCTCGCGTTGCACAAGGCCGGCGCCGGCGACGAGCAAACCCGGGAGCGGGCCCTGCGCTGGGTCCTGGCGATGCAGAGCCGAAACGGCGGCTGGGCGGCGTTCGACAAGGACAACACGTCGCGCCTTCCCGCGCTGCTTCCGTTCTGCGATTTCGGCGAGGTCATCGACCCGCCCAGCGCCGACGTGACCGCGCACGTGGTCGAGATGCTGTGCGCCTTCGGCGTCGACCGGCGGCACCCCGCGCTGCGGCGCGCGCTGCGCTATCTCTACGCGCAGCAGGAGAAGGAAGGCTCGTGGTTCGGCCGGTGGGGGGTCAATCACATCTACGGCGTCGGCGCGGTGCTCCCGGCGCTCGCGGCCGCCGGCGAGGACATGGAGGGCCTGGCAGCTCGCCGCGCCGTCCGCTGGCTGGAGGATCGGCAGAACCCCGACGGCGGCTGGGGCGAGACGTGCGCCTCGTACGTCGACGCGGCGGCCCGGGGGCGCGGCGAGAGCACGCCCTCGCAGACGGCCTGGGCGCTGCTCGGCCTGATCGCCGCCGGACGCGCCGACACGCAGAGCGCCCGCCGCGGCGCGCGCTGGCTGCTCGAGCGCCAGCGGCCCGACGGCGCCTGGGACGAAGAGTCGTTCACCGGATGCGGATTCCCGGGCTACGGCATCGGAGAAGAGCGCGGCGCGCGCATCACCGAGGGGAGCGAGCTGTCCGCCGGCTTCATGATCCGTTACCACCTCTATCGCAATTGCTTCCCGCTGCTCGCCCTGGGCCGTTACCGGGCGGCCCTGCGCGGGACCGAGCGCCTATCCCCGAGTCAGAGAGGTACTGCATGCGACCGCCGGAGTTCTACCAGCGCCACCTCGATGCGGTGAGTCGCACCTTCGCGCTGTGCATCCCGCGGCTCGACGCGCCCTTCCGCGATCGGGTCGCGCTCTCGTACCTTTTGTTGAGAGTGCTGGACACGGTGGAGGATGCACCCTTCTCCGACCGGCTGCTGCAGCAGCGCCAGTTCAAGTCGTTCCGGCAGTTCCTGCAAGAGCGGCCCACCCGCGCGCAGGTCGACGCCTTTCGGTCCAACTTTCCCGGTGACCTCACCGACGGCGAGCGCGCTCTGCTGGCCGACACGGAGGCCTTCTTCGAGGACGCCCACGAGCTGCCTGCCGCCGCGCGCAACGCGGTGTTCGGCGCCATCGGGCGCATGGCGCAAGGGATGGCGGCGTATGCGCGGCGGCCCGTTCCCCTGCGGCTGCTCGACCTCGAGGACGTCTGCCGGTACTGCTGCATCGTCGCCGGCCTGGTCGGCGAGCTGCTCACGGACCTCTGGGCGTTGGGCGGCGGCGCGCCTCCGCGGATGGCCTTCGCCTACCGCTTCGGCGTCTTCCTGCAGAAGGTGAACATCCTCAAGGACCAGGCCGAGGACGAAGCGGCCGGCCGGTTCCTGGTGCCCCACCGTCGAGAGCTCCTCGCCAGCCTCCGTGCCGATGCGGAAGGCGCGCTGTCCTACCTGACCTCGCTGCCGCGCGGCGAGCGTGGCTACCGGACCTTCTGCGCCTGGTCGCTGATGCTCGGCGCCACTTCACTCGCGCAGCTCGACGGCCCTCGCGAGAGCCGCCGCGCGCAGACGATGGCGCTCTTGGGCCGCACCGCCGAAATCGCGCAGGACGACGAGGCCCTGCGGCGCCAGTTCGCCGAGCTGTTGCCCGAGCTGCCGGACGTCCGTGGCCGGCCGCCGCTCGGCAAGCCCGAGTCCACGGAATGGTTCGTGCGGATGCTGGACGCGCCGCTGCGCACCGAGGAGCTGGTGGAGCTCGGCGCGCTGCACGCTGCTCGGACCCGGGGGGTCGCTGTCAATCAGTAGGGGTACCCGATCTCGACGTAGAATTTCCACCCTTCGCCGCCGTTCGCGACGTCGACACGGCCGACGACATTGGGACGGACCCAGGCGCGAAATCCCGCCCCCGCGGCCACCCGCGGATGCGAGAACGCCTCGTCCAGCGCGCGGTAGACCTGGCCCACGGCGACGAAGGGGTCGATCCGCCAGTCCGCGGTCACCCCGTAGATGTGGGTCTGGAAGAGCCGGATCCGCTGTTCCATTTCGAACGTCCAGGCGTTCTGGTCGACGAACCGGTCCTCAGTGAACCCGCGCAGCAAGTACGCGCCTCCGAGCGAGCTCTGCGCATAGAACGGCGCCCGCGGCGAGCTGACACCCCGCCAATCCAATCGCGCCGCTCCCGAAATCCACCCGATCTCGGGCTGCAGGGCGCGCACCTGCGCGTGCCAGATCAAGTAGGCCGGGGAACCCGCCAGGCCCTCGACTGCGCCGGCGGCGAGCTCGGCGAAGAATCCCCGCTCGGAGTTCTCGCCGCGCTCGCGGGTATCGAAGCGGGCATCGATCGTCTGCCCGAGCAGGGTCGACCCCCCCATCCCGGCCGCGTCCGGAAATTGGCGGCGGCTGAGCGGCAGCCCCGGGACGCCCACGTCCTGGACCCGGTCGCGATCGAAGAGGACGGTGACTCCCACGTTCCAGTTGCCGCCGAGGTTCAGGCCACGGCGGGCGACGGCATGGCCGCGGACCCGCGTGTAGCTGCTCTCGGCCTCGGCGGGAGTGTCGGGGCCCAGGCCGAAGAAACGATAGAAGACGCTCCGCTGCCAGCGTAGCTCGATCTCGTTGGTGAACGCGCCCGGCGCTCGGGGAAGGTCCCGCCAGAGGAGCAGCACCCCGGAGTTGATGCGGGTGCTCACCGAGGCGACGAAGGTGAGGGTCTGGTCGTCAGTGGGGTAGTGGAACCAGCGGAACGTCCCCGTTTCGTGGATGACGTCGTTCCAGGTGACGCTCGGCGCGATGATCGACTCGGTCCTTTGGTTCGCGTCGCACACCCGCAAGAAGACGGGCATGACGCCAAAAGTATCTCCTTCGTTGGGAAGGGTCGCATAGACCGGCAGCGGGACGATCCGCGTTTCGAGCCCGGCCGGGCACTCGGGGCCGGACCCCCCCGGAGAGCCCGTCGCCGCGGCGGGTGGACCGGAGAGCAGGCAGCCGATCAGCGCGGCCCACCACAGGCGACTCATCCGGCGTCGCCCGCGATCGGCATCCCCGGCGCCTTATGGCCCGCGTGGCCGGATTGCAACTCCACTTGCATTCCAAATTGGTTTTGCACCGCGTGCGCGTGTTCTGCATCGCAAGTGCGTGCGTGTGATCGCCGATTTGCCAACCGCCCCCCGGGTCTCGCTGCCCGTGCTCGCTCGGGAGTGGCTCTTTCCGTCGCGGACGATGAAGCGGCGCATCCTGCCACCGGCCATCGGCCTCGCCTACGTCGCGGCGATCGCCGCCCTCGGGGGGCTCCGGTCCGACCACGTCTTCATCGGGCTGCTCGGGCTGCTCGACCTCTACAACGAGAAAACGCGGCTCTTCCTGGCACAGTTCTTCCCGTTCATCGCCACCGGCGCGATTTTCGACTCGATGCGCTATTTCTACTGGCCGGCGATCGATGGCCGCGTCCACGTGGCGGGACCCTACCTGCTCGAACGTGACTGGTTCGGCATCGGCGGCCAGACTCCCAACGAGTGGCTCGACGCGCACCACACCGCGGGCCTCGACCTGGCCTGTGGCTTCGCGTACCTCGTCTACGTCGGCGAGTACCTGGCGGTGGCGTTCCTGCTCTTCTTCCGGCGCCGTTTCGACGCGCTGCGCACGTTCGCGCTCTGCTTCCTGCTCGTCAACCTGCTCGGCTTCGCCACCTACTTCATCTATCCCGTGGCGCCTCCCTGGTACGTCGCCCAGTACGGGTTCGGGCCGGCCCGCATGGACATCCAGCCCGCCGCGGCGGCCGCCAGCCGGTTCGATCAGTTGCTCGGGACCCATTTCTTCGAGGAGATGTACGGGCGTGGAGTGGACGTCTACGGCGCGTTTCCCTCCCTCCACGTCGCCTATCCGTTGATCGCATTCTGGATCGTCTTCCGCACCCGAGGGCTGCGCTGGCTACGGGCGCCGGCGCTCGCCTTCTTCCTTCTCATGTGCCTGAGCGCGGTCTACCTCCAGCACCATTACGTCCTCGACGTGCTGCTCGGGATTGGCTACGCGGGGGTAGCGGTTGCGCTGCTCGCCTGGTGGCGGATGCCCAGCTCCCGCAAGGCCGCCCGAGCCTCGTCGGCCCAGCCGGCAGCGTCCGGATCGTCCTGCGCCGCTCCATCCATCGCCAGCCGGAGCGCTTTCGAATAAGCGCTGCGCGCCTCGGCGGCGCGCTCATTCTTCCGCAAGGCCTCACCCAGCGCGAGCTGGTTGGGAGCGAAGTCCGGCGCGATCCGGACCGCCGCCAGCGCCTCGGGCAGGGCGGCCTCGGGATCGCCGGGACCCAGAGGCCAACCCGGTGCGCGCAGAAGGACCGTGGCGAGCAGGCGGTGCGGGCCGGCGTGGTCGATCGACGGATCGGCCCGGGCGGCGCGCACCAATAGATCCGTCATGCGCGGCAAAGCGTCCTTGGCCGTGGCGCTCCGCTCCCGCGCCTGCAGACCCAGAGCGGCGGCGAGCCAGTAGTCGCAAGGCGCCGCCCCCGGCGCGCTTTCCTGGCAGAGCTGGCCGACCACCACCGCACCCTGCGCGAGCTGGAGCCGCGCGGCACCGTCCTTCTCGCGCCCGAGCCGGAACGCCTTGGCGCGGATGGCGCCGGCGAACGGCTCGGGGCGGTGGGGGTCGGCGCGCGCGGCCTGCAGATAGAGGTCCTCGGCGGCGGCGGCTTGTCCCGGCTCGGCCCGCCGCGCCCAGGCGGCATCGGCTTCGGCGAGGAGCTGGGCGGCCCCGCTGCGTGGGGCCGCGGCGATCGATTCCAGCGGCGGCGGCTTGTGGAGCGCGCTCGCGCAGGCGGTGCAGAGGAGGAGGGCCGCGCGCTTCACTGCGCGCGCCGCCAGGCCGTCCGCGCGGCGGCCAGGGCGGCCTGATCGAGCGCCACGAAGCCCCCCACCCGCACTCCCTCCAGCGCCTCGCGTGCCCCCGGATCGTCCGCGAGCCGCCTGAACGCGGGCTCGAGCGCCTTCCACCCCCTCTCGTCCATCCGCTTCGCGACCGTGGCCACCACCGCCACCGGCATCGGCGGAGAGGTCCCGATCACCGCGAGCGAAGACGCGAACGGCAGCTTCGCGAGCGCCGCGGCTTGCGCACCGTCCAGCAGCACCGCGACCTTGTCGCCGTCGGCGGCCCGCCGCAGCGCGGAGAGCACCGCGCTTGCGGCCCGGATCTCCACTTGCCCCGGCAGCCCCGGGGCCGCGGCACGCACGAACCGCTTCGAGTAGCCCGCGCTCGACTGCACCGTGTAACCCTCGAGCGAGGCGGGATGGTCCTTGCCTGTCACCAGCGTCCAGCGCTCCAGCGCCTCGCCGCCGCGCGGCACCGCCGAGAGACGTGCGACCAGCCGCAGCTCTTTCTCGTGGTCGAGGAAGAACGGCAGCGATGCCAGGAGCAGCGTCGCGTCCTGTTGCGCGAGGCGCCGCAGGCCGCCTGCCTCGCTCTCCTCGTACACCGCGGACAGCGAACCAGCCGGCAGGTGGCCCGACCCGATCAGGGATCTGGCGAGAGCCTCCATCGCGGGTCGCGCCTCCGCCGAGGTGCCGGGAGATCCCGGTGCGCAGACCACCAGCGTCACCACAGCGAGTGCGATCATTCGAGCCTCTCTACGCGAAGGCGCGGTAGGGTTCCAGCGGTGAACGACTTCCCGGCCCGGATGCTGTCGCGCATCGTCTCCTTGCGCATCCCCATCTTGGTGGCGTACGCGCTGCTCGTTCCGCTGGCGGCGGTCCGCGCCACGCGCATTCCGTCGGAGGGGGGGCTCGACCGGCTGATCGTGCCGAGCGATCCCGACTTCGCGGCCACCCGCGCCTTCCAGCGCATCTTTCCCGATTCACCTTCGGTGCTGCTCCTCTTCGAATCGGACGATCCTTGGGCGCCTGCCAGCGTGGCGCGCGTCGAAGCGGCCGAGCGGGAGCTGCGCGCGGTGCCTCGGGTGGGCGCATTCTCGGTGCTCGATGCGATCCGCCGCGCGCGTCCCGGAGCCGGACCGGAGGACTTGCGCCGGCTCGCGACCGGCACGCAGTTCTTCCGCAAGCAAGGCCTTCTGGGCGACCGCTTCCTCTCCGTGATTGCGAATCTCGACGTGCACGGGCCCCGGGAGCGCGACGCCGCGCTCGCGGCGATCGACGCCGCCCTCGCGAGCTCCGGGGCGGGCCCGGTGCACCGGGTCGGAGCGCCCTACGTCGACTCGTGGCTCGAGCACCAGTCGGGCGCGGCAGCGGCCCGCTACTTCCCGTTCTTCGGCGCGCTGGTGGTCGGCGTCGCGCTCCTGCTCTACCGGTCGGTGCGCACCCTCCTCGCGTTCATGCTGTCGCTCGGATCGGCGGTGGCGCTGGGCGTGGCGGTGGGCGGGCTGCTCGGATTCAGCTTCACCATCGTCTCGGTGCTGGTGCCGCTCACCATCCTGGTCACCACGCTCGCGAGCCTGGTGTACCTGCATTCGCGGTTCGTCGACCGCCCCGCCGCCATCCCCTTGCGCGAGCACCAGCTCGCCGCGCTCCGCAACAAGCTCCTGCCGGTGACCGCATCGTCGTTCGCGGCGGTGCTGGGGTTCGCGGCCCTCTCCGTCTCGAAGGTGCGGCCGATCCGGGAGCTGGGGATCTGGACCGCGCTTGGCCTCGCCATCTCCTGGCTGGTGGCGTTCACCCTCTTCCCGGCGCTGCAGCTCGTGCTGCGCACGCCGACCGGGACCGCCGGCGCGGCGCGAAGCGGGCCCTACCAGCGCGTCGCGGCCGAGGTGCCGGCCTTCGCTTTCCGGCATCGCCGCAGGCTCGTCGCCGCCGTGCTCCTGCTCTGCCTCGCGGGCGCCGCCGCGCTCTTCGGCATTCCCGGCTGGCTGCGCCCGATGTCCGTCGGCGTCGACACGCTCACGTACATGGATGCCTCGCTGCCGCTGCGGCAGGACCTCGTCTGGTTCCGCGAGCACGTCGCCGACCTCAACGTCGCGCACGCCTGGATCCATCTGCCGCGCTCGGCGGCGACCGATCCAGAGGTGTTGCGCGCCGTCGATCGGTTCCAGGCCGAGATCGAATCCGTCCCCGCGGTGATCGCGGCGGTAGGGCCGACCACCTTCCTGCGCATGCGGCGCTACTTCGCCGGCGACGGCGAGCGGCTTCCGGACGATCCGGCGGAGTTCGCGCGCGCCGCGGCCGACCTCGAGCAACTGCTGCTGTCGGAATCGGGCTTGCGCGGCTTCGTCGACGTGAACGGGCTGCGCGACCTGCAGATCACGGTGCTGTTCCGGCAGGGCGACGCCGCCGGCTACGCGGCGCTGTCGGAGAGGATCGGACGCGCCTGGGACGCGCAGAAGGCCGCGCCGCTTTCCGGAGCGCAGATGCGGGTGGTGGGCGAGTCGCTCTTGCACGCGAAGGTGGGCGCCAGCCTGGTTCCCACGCTCGCGGAGAGCTTCGCGCTCACCGCCGCGCTCATCTTCGTGGTGTTCCTCTTCATCTTCCGCAGCCCCTCGGCGCGGCTTCTGGCGATGATCCCCTCGCTCTTCGCCATCCTCGCCACCTTCCTGGGCATCCGGCTGTTCGGCGCGTCGCTGAACCTGGCGACGATCCTCATCGCCACCACGGTCCTCGGGACGACGGAGACCGATCAGATCCACTTCTTCCATCATCTCCACGAACGCGACGGCGCACCGCTCGCCGAGGCGCTCGGGCACGCGCTGCGGGTCTCCGGCCGCGCCATCGTCTTCGCCACCCTGATCAATGCGGCCGGGTTCCTGGCGCTCTCGTTCTCGAGCTTCCCACCCCTGCGGCAGTTCGGGTTGGTGACCAGCGCCGCCTTCCTCCTCGCCCTAATCGCCGACTTCACCGCCCTCCCCGCCGGCCTGTGGCTAATCGACCGCCGCGCTCGGAAAGCCGCCGGACCCGCCTCTGATCTGGGCTAGAAGCATTTCACGCGAAGCGCGGAAGAATGGGAAGCGCAGAAGGTTTCGTTGGTCGTGCCGGCACGGGCGCCCGTGCCGAGACCCGAAGAAATGGAGT
>Ga0099794_10000783_pt1 | contig 10749 bp, 10 predicted proteins | sample Rivendell_Oct201_10_FD_77320 | JGI IMG/M metagenome (GOLD analysis project Ga0099794, IMG submission 77320) | Vadose zone soil microbial communities from the Eel River Critical Zone Observatory, Northern California, USA -... | ecosystem: Host-associated > Plants > Roots > Rhizosphere > Soil ... | reverse complement strand
GCCCTCCGCCGCCCACGCCCTGCAAAATCCGGAAAATCACCAGCACGCCCAGGCTCGGCGCCAGCCCGCACAAAAACGAACTCACCGTGAACAGCGCCACGCATGACATGTAAAACCGCTTCCGTCCCATCAACCCGGAGAGCCAGCCCGACAGTGGCAGCACGATCGCGTTCGAAACCAGATAGGACGTCAGTACCCACGTCGATTCATCGCGCCCCGCCGATAAATTCCCCGCGATGTGCGGCAGCGCCACGTTCGCGATGGAGGTGTCCAGTACTTCCATGAACGTCGCCAGCGTCACCGTAATGGCGATCACCCAGGGGTTGACCGTCCCGTCCGGCATCCGCAGCCTCGCTAGAATCTTGTTTCGCATCGCGCGCTCGAAACTCTGGTCCCTACTTCTTCTACGTACTACCGCTGCAATCCCTATCCTTATTCCCGGTTAATTCGTAATCACCGTCGCGTCCACGTTCATCCCCGGCCGCAAAACCGCCTTCTCCGATGAAATCGGGTCCAGCACGATCTTCACGGGAATCCGCTGCACCACTTTCACGTAATTTCCCGTCGCGTTTTCCGGCGGCAGCAGGCTCAGCACCGAGCCCGTAGCCCCCGCGATCGAATCCACGTGCCCGCTGAACGTCTTCCCATACGTGTCCACTTTGACTTGTGCTTTTTGTCCCGGCTTCATGTTTCTCAGCTGCGTCTCTTTAAAATTTGCCGTCACCCACACGTCGTGCAGCGGCACAACCACCAGCAGCCCCTGCCCCGCCTGCACGATCTGTCCCGTCTCCACCTGCTTGTGCGTCGCAACTCCGTCCACCGGCGCCGTAATTTCCGTGTAGCTCAAATTCAATTGCGCCGCGTCCAGCGCCGCCCGCGCCTGTTCCACTTTCGCGAGCTTGGCCTGCGCATCCGCGGTTCTCATGCTCACCTGCCTGACGTCCGCTCGCGCCGACGTCACTCCCGCGTGCGCTTGTTCCACTTTCGCCTTCGCCGCATCCCGCTGCGCCTTGGCCACCTCTACGTTGCGCCGCGCCTGCTCCAGTTTTTCCTGATCCGCTTTCAACGCGCTCGCGCTCGCATCCGCGTTGGCTTTCGCCGCGTCGAACTGCTGCTTCGATATCTCGCCCTTCTGCATCAGCGGCGTGTAGCGCGCCAAGTCCGCTTTGGCCAGCTCCGCATTCGCCTGGCTCTTCTCCACGTTCGCTTGCGCCCACGCCAAATCCGCCGTCTGCGCCTGCTCGTAAGTCGCCTGCGCCCGCGCCAGATCCGCCTGCGCTCCCTGCAATTGCGCATCGGCGCTCGAATTTCCGCTCGCCACGTTCTCCCGCGTTCGCGGCACGTCCACTCCCGCCGACCGCGCTTCGCTTTCCGCCAGCGCCAGCGCCGCCTTCGCTTGATCCAGTGCCGCCTGGTAATCGCGCGGATCAATTTTCACCAGCACTTGTCCCGCTTTCACCGCTTGGTTGTCCTCCACCAAAACTTGCGCCACGCGCCCGTAAACTTTCGACGCCATCGGCGTGATGTGCCCGTCCACCTGCGCATCGTCCGTCGTTTCCCGGTTGTGGTAGTACAAAAGCAAGCCCGCTACCGCCGCCACCAGCACGATTCCGCCCAGGATCAATCCCCGCCTTACCTTCGGATTCGCAAATCCCTTGGGAGCAGGCACCTCCAGCTCCAGTTCTTCGGTGATCTTTCGCGCCTTCGTCGCGTTCTCTAATCCGACTTCGATTTCGATGCTCATCGTCCCCTCACCCCTATTTCGAATAAACCTTCTCCATTTGTCCGATCGACCGCGCCAGATCAGCGCGCGCCTGGTTGAACCGGTACAGCGCCGCAATCTGGTTGTCGTTCGCCCGCGACAGCGCATCCTGCGCTTGGATCACTTCGATGTTGTTCGCCACTCCCGCCTTGAACCGGTCCCGCGCCTGATCCACTTCTTCCTTCGAAAGCACGACGCCCAGATTCGCCACCTGCACTTCATTTCGCGCCGAGCTCAGATTGAGTAGCGCGGTCTTTACGTCCAGCGCAATCTGGTTCCGCAAATCAGCTTGTTGCTGCTCCAGCTTTCGAATCTCCAGGTCCGCTCGCACAATCTCCGCATGAATCCTTCCGCCCGTGAAAATCGGAAGATTCACGCTCGCCTGATACGTGTAAGTTGGCAGCGTCGTGTTCCCCGACGTTCCCACATACGCAAAATCTCCGTCGAACCGCAGCGACGGCAGCCGCGAAAACTGCGCCGCCTTCTTCTGTGATCCCGCCGCCTTGATCTGCGATTCCAGCGCTTTCCATTCCTGCCGCTCCGCCAGCGCCAGCTCCAGGCTCGTCTCCACTTCCGGTTGCGGCGTGTCAAAAAAACTCAGCGAATCACCAAGCTCGATCGGCTGCCTTGGATCCAGGTTCAGCAGCCGGCTCAATCCGTACAAAAACGTTTCGCGATCTGTCTGTGCCTGGATCAGCCTCTGCTCCTCATTCTGCAATTCCACATTCGCACGCAACGTATCAATGCCTGTGCCCACTCCCTCTTTCTGCAAGTCCGCCGCCTGGTCGTAAAGCGCTTGTGCCAGTTCCACGCGCGACTGCGAGGCCTGCACATTGGCCACCGCCCGCAGCGTTCCGATGTACTGCGACACCACCAGCAAAATCACTTGCTCGCGCGTCGATAGACTGTTCGCCCTGCTGGCCCCCATCGTTTCCCGCGCCGCCTGATACCTCTTCCAAAGTGTCAAATCGAAAACCGGCCCGCCGAACGTGGGCCCCGCGGAAAAAACTTGATAGGGCCCCAGGGTCTTTGGAAATCCCGGAAATGGCGTCTTGCCCCCGAACTGCGCCAGCAAGTTCACTTTCTGGGCTTCGTCCGAGATTGTTGCGTTCACTTGCGGCAACAAATCCGCCCGCGCGATGTTTTTGTCCTGTTCGCTCTGCGCCGCGGCCAATATTGCAATTTGTGCCGTCGGATTTTGTTTCAGCGCCAGCCCCACCGCCTGATCCAATGTCAACCTCAGCACCTGGGCTGGCGCATTTGTCGGTAGCGGCCTCGTTTGGTCGGTCCCCTGCGCCTGCGCAAAACTGGCATTCAAAACCAAAGTCAAGAACAGCACGTAAAAAATAATGTGCGAACCCTTCCGCCGTTCTTTGCCCTTTTCATGCTGCCGCTCGCCCGCATCGGAGACGATTTCACGCACGACCGCCTGATTCAGGCAGCCTTCCGCGATCAGCCGTCCCCCTTGCCGGTGAATCTCCTTCAGCAGAAACTTTCCGGCGGCATCGATGAAACTCACGCCGCAAAGATTAATGTGAAACTTCTCCCGAGGTGAGGCTGCGTGCAATTCCCGCCAGCATTGCTCCAGTGCCCCTACCCATGGGCCCGCCAATCGCCCTTCCACAGCCAACGCGGTCTTGCCGCGCCTTTTTTCCGTCGTAACTCTCAACATGGAATACGCCCCATCTGCTGTAAGTAGATGCATGATCAGCACCATCCGATGTTAAATTCCTATTATCTGTAAGGTATAGATTCTAAATTATTTAATGGAATTCAGAGCTAGAGTCGATCTACAAAATGCCTATATGCGGGCAATAGTCTATATAATGGCTATACTAGCGTGATTATATATGGGCACATATCCCAAGGCTTCCTTGCCAGCCTCGCAATCACCGTGCCTTCAAGGTGGGGCCCAACGTTGAGCCTCTAGCGTTTCACCGCGATGGCCTGCAGCTCGAAATGCGCCCCGCGCAACAGCGACCCCGCGCCCACGAATTCGCGCGCCGGAAAATCCTTGGTCGTGAAATAGCTGCGGTAAATGGGATTGAACGTATCGAAGAGCGATAGGTCCGTGCACGAAATCTGCACATACACCAGGTCGTCCATGGTCATGCCGGCCTGCGCCAATACGGCCTTTTCCCCATCCAGCAAATTCTTGATCTCGTCCTCGATTTTCTCAGGCGCCTTTCCGGTTTTCGGATCCAATCCCAGCCGCCCCGCCAGGTACAGCGTATTCCCGGCAAGGATTCCGTCACTGAACGGAAACTGCGAGCTCAACTCTCCCAGCCTAATCACCTTCTTCGTTGTTTGCGGCGAAGCCTTCGAAAACGCTCCGTTCACCGTAAGAACTCCCGCCACCGCTAACGCCATCACCAAGAAACCAATTCGACGATTCATGTTTTCCCTCCATTCGAATGCGATGTCCACTATCCCGCGCGAGTGTAGTACCCAATCCGTTCCCCGGCAAGCCGCCCGCTCTGTTCTTCTTCACCTCTGCAAGCTGCACGTGCGGTAGGTTGTTTCCTTCGGATCAAAAAGCGATCAGCCCGATTCGAATAAAGTAAAGCGAAGTCAATCCCACCGCCACCCACAGCAGCACGCCTTGCAGCAGTGGCCGCCATCCCACTTCTTTCAGAGTTTCCTGCGAGATTCCTGTGCCAATCAAAAACAATGTCGCGGTGAGTCCGAAGCGGCCGAGCGTGAAAAATGTTTTTGTGGCGGAATGCTGCGCCGGCAGGTACGTGTTCGCCAGCGCGGCGAAAACAAAAAACAAAATGAACCACGGAAATTGAATCCGCGCGCGGTGGCGTTTCACGGCGGCGGTGACCAGCGCCAGGGGGACGATCCAGAGGGCCCGGGCAAGTTTGACGGTGGTGCCGACTATTAGTGCTTGCGGTCCGTACTTCGTGGCGGCGCCGACGACGGAGCTGGTGTCATGAATGGCCAGCGCGGCCCAAAGTCCGAATTGCGATTGCGAAAGATGCAGTGCATTTCCAATTGGCGGAAAAATCAGAAGCGCGACGGAATTCAGAATAAAAACTGTGCCGAGCGAGACCGCCATCTCCTCCTCATTGGCTTGAACGATCGGGCCAATCGCGGCGATGGCGCTGCCGCCGCAAATCGCCGTGCCGGTGGTGATCAGGAAAGAAGTATTGCCACGGACTTGCAGAAGTTTGGCAAGCGCCGTGCCGGCCAGGAAGGCGAACGAAATTCCCAGAGCGGTGTAGACAAATCCGTTGCGGCCCGCTTTTAAGACTTCGAAGAGGTTCATGCCGAAGCCGAGAGCTACGACGGAAACTTGCAGAACAACACGCGCGGCGGTGCGGCTGGGCTGCGCGTACGGATGCGTGAAGAGCAAGCCAAACAGAATTCCTGAGAGCAGCGCAACCGGTGGAGAAAGAATTCCAGTGAGCGAAAGAACGAGAGCGAGGACAAAAAGAATTTTCGCGAGAGCTTGCATGGAGCGAAGGAAGAGTATCAGGGGAAAGGGCGAGAGAGCCAGCGTGATCGAACTGCGATTCTGCCGCCTCAGAGGCTAAAGCCCTCGAATTTCCGACTCTTTTCGGCACGGCTAAAGCCGTGCCCTCCCGAAAATCATTCATGAGATTGTTTCTACTCATGGGGTTTCTCCGGGGCGGGAGATGCAACGGGAGAGCTGGGTTGCGGAGGCGCGGCCGGTGTTGGCGCCGCGTGGGATCCCGCGGCAGCAGCGATGATTTTTTCCGTGGCGGCTTTGCTGATTTTGCAATCGCGATCGTAGATGCGGCACTGCGCGAGCGTGTAGCCGCAGCCGCAGGTACAGGATTCGGCGTTGAATTTGTGAAGCGCGACGGTTTTTTGTTCCGGCGTGAGTTTGGAAAGATCGACGCCCGGAAGTTCGGTGGCGCGGTCGGCGTTCTTCAGAAAAATTTCGCCAACATCCTCGAAAGTTTTGACTTTGACATTGCCGATGGGCAAACCAAGCAGCGAACGAATCTCGGTTTCGTAGAGAACCGGATCGCGCAGACCTTCGTGCTTTTGCACCACGCGGCCTTCGGAATCGAGAACGAACGAAGTGGGTAGTGCGGGAATTCCCCCGTATTGAATGCGAATGTCGTTCGTGGCAAGCGCAACGGGATAGTTGATGCCGAATCTTGTGGCGAATTTTTTGATCGCGTCGAGATCGTCGTCGTCCACAACCAGGCCGAGAATTTGCAGCCGGTCTTTGTACTTTTTTTGCAGCTCGACAAGATCGGGAATTTCCGCGCGGCACGGCCCACACCACGTGGCCCAGAAATTCACGAGCACGACTTTTCCTTTGGAGCCGGCGAGGGTGACGGGTTTGCCGTCGAGGCCAGCGAGATGGAAGTCCGGCGCAGGATCGGGATTGCGCACGAAGCGGATCGTGGGCCGCTGTTCGGATTCTTGTGCAGAAACGAAAAAGGGAAGCAGGCACAGAAAGAGGAGACTTACGAAGTACCGAAGAGATACCGAACAATGGAATGTGAGTTTCATGGTGTCAGTACATAGCAAAGCACAATGAAGGCGCGACGCCAAGTGGAGCATGGGGGCGGTGAATGAGCATGGAGCCCCCTACACTCCCCGAAGGCGGAGCGGCGTTGACTTGAGGGTGGAACGGGGCATAGTGTTGCCGCGATGAATACGCAAGCAAGCGGACTCACGGAAGAGGAGCGACGATTCGGGCAGTTCGCGGGAGTTGCGCCGCACTTTCCGGATGCGCGTGGCTAGGGTGGGCGGTGCTGAACGGGACGCACCAGGGGCAGATCGATGTGTATCCGCCGGTGGTGGGCGCGCGGATGTACAAGGCGGGTGCGCTGCTGACCGCCGGTTGGAATTTGCTGCTGATTCCGGCGGCGGTGGCGATATGGCGGTGGCTTGGCGCAAAGCGGCCTAGCTTTCTCCGGCTGTACACGGTTTGCGGCGTGGTATCTCTATGTTTTTGGGCGTACGGGGGCGCGACGCATTCCATCACGCCGCCGCTGGAAACGACGTACCTGATGTTGAGCGGCGTTTGGTGGACCGGCGCGGGATTTGCAATGCACGGCGAAGCGAAAGCGCTGGGATACTTCACGATTGTCCTTGGAATGTTTGCTCTGCTGGATGGAGTGTTTTCATTTTTGGAGCCGATGCCGGCAGCGATCTACGCGCTGGCGGCGCCGAAATTGCCGCTGGCGGTGGTGTGGAGTTTTTGGTGGGCGGGACGTTGATCGCACGGAATACGACACGCAATCAGAATCATTCTTCAATTGAAATGGGCGCTTGACAGCAGGAGGGTGGGGGCATATTGTGAGCGCACACTGGTTGGAACCCCGGGCGCGAGCCACTTTTCCCAGGTCATCCATAGAAGAGCGAACGCCGCATCTCGGCACCCTGCGCGAAGTCTGCGAGTGGAGGGACGAGGATCGAGCTTCCAACGTGTTGCGCCGCGCGGCCTGCCAGAGAGAGTCCAGGAGGACACAATAATGTTGAAACGGATAGCGGGCCTGCTTGTGATTGTGTTGGCAGTGATTTTGGTACCGGCGGCTCTTCCGCAGATGGAACCGACGCCGACGGTGTACACGTTTGTAAGCCAGTTCCAAGTTCCGCGGGCCAGTTGGGCGGCGTACTCGGAGGACACCGAGAAGACGGTCGTTCCCATTATGGAGAAGATGACGGCGAACGGGACGATCGTCGGCTGGTCCACGTTTGAGCAGGTGGTACACACGCCGGAGGGATATACGCACGGCGCGGCATGGGAGTCCACCAGCATCGCGGGGCTCATGAAGGTGCTCGACGAAATTCGCAAGAATGGACCGCGGCCGGGCCAGATTGCGGCAACCAAGCACGAAGATCTTTTGATGCAGACGAGGTTGTACCATGCCGGCAGCGGAGCACCGGCGTACTTGCGAGTGGTCTGCTCCATGGCGAAGGCAGACAAACCAGAAGGTTTCACTGCAACGCTCAAGAAGCTTTTGGTGCCGACGTTTGAGGAACAGGTGAAGAAGGGCGTGGCTACGTACTACGGCGTCGACGAGCAGTACGTAAACACTGGGGCGCCATCGCTGCGCTGCGTCGTCATCACCTACCCCAATGCCGAAGGCATGGACAACTGGGCGACAGCCATCAACATGACGATGAGCAAGTGGAGTCCCGCGGAACGCGCGGAATTCGCAGGTGCGAGCGTGCTTGACAGCCGGCGCGACATCATGGCGCGCATCACGCACTCCGGCCATAAATAGCTGATTCCTCTGTCGTAGGTGTGGAGCGGAGGGTTGCTCTTCCGCCGTGGGGAGAGGTGCGTCTCAGCGACTTGGGCTTCAGCCATCCCGCCTGCACTCCGTGCAGGCGGGATGGAATTTGCGCCGGAACCTAGCGGCCTGTCCTTGTAAATATTACAATTGAAAATCAAAAATCGTCTCTTTCTGCGTACCAGAACCTACAGTCTTTCACCTAGCTCCCAGGTATTAAGAGACGCAAAACGCTCGACTTAGCTTTGTTGGCGAACCAAGTGCAGAAGCGTTCACGAAGGGGGAGAAATGAACAAACCACTGTGCATCAAGACAACGGTCTGCAGCCAGTATCAGAGACTACTTGAAGAGTGCGAGAGGGCCTTGGAAATCTGGGATGAGCGTCGTGCCGAGGTTTGTGGGTCTCGTTTGGGTGGAAGGGAAGCGGGCGACGAACTCCTGCGATTGCAAGCGAAGTTCGCCCGAGCTTACGCGGTATTGCAGCGGCATTCGCAGGACTGCCTGCTCTGCCAGTTGGCGTCAAATATGGAGGGACGCGATTCAGAAAATAGCTCGAATGCCCTCTCCAACAGCGCCATGTACGTTTGAGCGGCGACCTTACCCTTGATGGGCTCTTGATGCGCCAGCACGGAAGGCATGTGAAGGGCAGAAAGCCCAGCCCCTGAAATTCCTCGGCCTCGCGATTTTCGTTGTTCCTGCCGTTAGTACTTGCAGTACTCCAGAAATTCCCAAGCGTTGTAATTCTTGCCGCGGCAATCGAGGCGAGAAAACGGCAAGTTCTTCATTTCCAATCGTTTAATAAGGCCTCCAATGGAAAACCGGCTGCGGCCAATTCACCCGGAGGTGCTTATGATTCTGACCAAACGGCACTACCTTATGATCGGGGGTTCGGTGTTGCTGGCAGCGGTGTTGACGCTGGCTGCCACCACTTTGCCGGACCGCTCCGATCCTGTGACGCTGCCAGAGAACACGGCCATTCGGGTGACTCTGGATCAGGCGCTGTCCAGCGATCTGAGCAAACCGGGGGACCGCTTTGACGCAACGGTCTCTGAACCGGTCGTCATAGACGGCAAGACGGCAATTCCTCAGGGCGCCCACGCTGAGGGGTGGGTCGTTGACGCGCGGCAATCCGGAAGACTGATGGGCCGGGCGCGATTGCAGCTTGCGCTGCAGTCCGTGGCCGTGGATGGCAACGGCTACTACGTCCGCACCGTTGCTTCGCCGAGGATTGGCCGCGACCACAAGAAACGCAACCTCGCGTGGATTGGCGGCGGGGCGGCTGGGGGAGCGGTAGTTGGCGCTCTGGCCGGCGGAGGCACGGGCGCGCTGATCGGCGGGCCGATCGGTGCGGGAGCCGGAACGACGGCGGCCCTACTTACGGGAAAGAAGGACATCAAGCTGGCTCCCGAGACTCCGGTCACGTTCAAGCTGGCAGAACCAGTGACCATCAAGGTGAAGGGCTGACAGGTGGACCGTCTTACGGTCACACATGTCGAGTTGACCGTCTTACGGTTACACGTACTCTGTCGTAGCCTTCACACTTAGGGTGAAAAGGGCGGGCGTGATTCGTGCCAGGATTTGGCCGAGGGCGCCCGCCTTCCTTTTGCGAGGGTGTTTGCAAAATCGAGGAGGCATTCGCGGCACTTGAGGAGAGATCATCCTTCGGCTCGCTTCGGACGCCGCTAGAAGCCCAGCTGGCTTCGAGTCAATTGCTTGGAGGGGACGGCGAATGGTGCTTCGGCAAAGAGGTTGGTCAGGATACGCCGGGCCCGAGTGTCTCGCTCCAATGTTCGACCGGCGCGTCGAGCCGGATGCCCAGGAGATGATCGTCGCTCGGGAGCTTCCTGCAATACACGACCGAGCCTTGGACGAAAAATCCAGGCGGGGATGAAACGAGCACCAGCTCGTCAGGTTCCCAGAACTTCTGTGTGACCATCTGGATCCCTGCTCTGCTGATATTCTCCGTGGGAACGATCTCAAATACTGCCGGCTTCTGAAGGCTGGTAAGCCACAGGGAGGCGCTTAGATTGGCGCGTGGTTCCGACCTTCGAATCCTTCTGCGCTCGCCGAAAGACACTGCTGCCATGTCACCAAGCGACCTAGACACTGCGGCATTTTTTGCGACGAGCGAATCGGGTTTGTAGTTTGACCCGACAGACGGAAAAGGTGAGGACTCTTCAAGATAGCGTTCTCCGACCATCTCTTCCGGAAGTTCAAGTTCGGCCTTTTGCGTCATATGTACCTCTCCGTGGGACAAACCCGTCGAACGCTGTTTCGAGGCATGTTTCCGGCTTTCCATGGCGAGATGGGCTGGCGCCTTTCTTCGCCTGCGGAGCGTGGAAGCCATCGTCCTGGAGAGACTACGGATGCAGGAAAAGAAACAGAATCCAGCGAGTTCCTGAAATCAGGCTCAGGTAAATCCCTGACCCTCAGGCGGAGAAAAGGCAAGACCCGCAGCCCTTAACCCAAGGCTGCGGCACCCGGCGCTTGAGGAGAGATCCTTCGGCTCGCCGCTCCTCCGGACAGATTCCCTTATCGGGACGGGAGAGATCCCTCGACTCCCGCTGGTCGCTCGGGACAGACACGCTTCGCGTCGGATGTCTGGTTAACAATAACAGCCCCACCCCCCTGTCTTTCGTAAGTGTCATTTAGGGCCTGCGGCCCGCGAAACCTCATGAAAATCATTCAGAGGTAAGATCGCAACGGCCCGGAGCGGCGAGGTCGATGCAACAGTGGAAAAGTTGAGACCGTGTAAGTGTC
>Ga0099794_10000782_pt1 | contig 10754 bp, 8 predicted proteins | sample Rivendell_Oct201_10_FD_77320 | JGI IMG/M metagenome (GOLD analysis project Ga0099794, IMG submission 77320) | Vadose zone soil microbial communities from the Eel River Critical Zone Observatory, Northern California, USA -... | ecosystem: Host-associated > Plants > Roots > Rhizosphere > Soil ... | reverse complement strand
TTTTGTCACTGCTGCTAACATGGGCCTAATGAGTGCGGCAAAACAAGCGGCCACGAATGGCGCGGTTGAACTGGCAGCGCAATTGGTCGAAGCGCTGCAACGCGGACGCATCGCGCCGCGGTTTGTCGATTCTTACGTCGTGGAACATGGACGGCACGGATTGCAGGTGCACGCGGCGCTGTATCGCGACTTGCTGGCGTTATTGCAAAGAGAGGCTTTAATCGCGGCGAGCGTGCATGCGGTGGAGATAATCACCCGGGACTTCCAACCAACGGCGCGATCCAAGCCGCGACCCATGGCGAAAGCGGACGCAGCGGCGTACCGCCGGAAGTACTTGGGAGCATTAGCTCGCCATCAAAAATGGTCCATGGGCGATGCGCTGGATTTTCAAAGAGATTTCCAGATTTATGAAGAGCTGATCGCGCGAAGCGGCTCGGGGCGGCGGCGCAAACCGTTTGAAGCGGCGAATCATCCTTTTGTGGATCGCTGCGCGTTTTTGCTCGACTCCTCATTTTTGGAGTTGGCGCGCGTGGCGGCGAGCCGCGCGCTCGCCGAACTGGAGGATTTGGCAGCGCAAGTCGTCGGCGGGCTCACAGCGAGCACAAGGAGTTCGCGTTTGAGTTGAGATGCCCGCCCAGGCTGTGGATGAGCTACGTGTCGAGGGCAGCCGCGGCGAACAGCGGTTTTCCCGCCAAGCTGGTGTAAAACCCATAAATTGCCAATCCCAGAATCACAACGATACCTGTCAAGCCGGCGCTTGCATACCAGCGCGAGAAGTGCGAGGTGGTGGGAAATACCGTGAGCACGTTTTGCACAACCAGCCCCACGACCAGCGCAAGCATTCCGAATCGCCTCAGCACCAGCAAAATACTGAGCCAAATGATGCCCAAAAGCGCGAAGGTCACAATCGGGTACTCGCCGCCTTGATTCGTACCGGCGCCGATGAGCACCAGGACGATCGCGGCGAGCCAGTCGCGCTTCAGCAACAGCCGCAGCAGGAAAAGGAAGAAAAAAATGGCCAACGCCCAAACCACAAAAACAAGCACATACAACAAGACCAGACTTATGGCAGGACGAACTCCCAACAAAGCAGACGCGACTAGCCCTCCAGATTCGGGCGGGAGCTTACCGAAGAGGGGTAGAAGAACATTGTCGGACATTTCGACCACGGAAACGCCGACCCCATACGCAACGCCGATGAGAAGATCTCGCCCGACCAACGGATCGCTCCATTTCCCCGCCAACAGCCTTGCCCAAGAGATGAGCGTGTGAGGATCCCTGCGCCGCACGTAAGGCTCGAGAGCCAGATAAAACACCGTGACCACCGAGGTCACAAGCAGCGCCCAGCTCAGAGCGATCAGGATGAGATCGAATTCGTCCAGCGAAGCCACGTGGTGTGCGCGAAGCAACCACATGCTCAGAAACATGAGCAGCACAAACGCGCCCAGACGAAAGGTCCCCGGCGCATCGGTGCGATGCGAGCGCACGTTGCGCCGCGCTATAAACAAGCCGCTCAGGATTAACGCTACAAAAAGGACTACGAGAATAGCGACGGTGAATAGTTCGCGCTGCGTTGGCGCGAACGCGGTCTGGCGAACGGGTTTCGCCCACGGATAAATCACATCGAAGTAGACCGGCTTTCCGTGATAAGCGGCAGCCTCGATGCGCTGACTGATTTCCGGTTTCCCAGGGACCGTGGCGACCCATGCTACGCGGGAGTCACCAAATGCGGGCGGCGTCCATTCCGGCTCAACCTCTTTGTAGGCAGACTTGTCGAGGCCGGCAGCAGCAAAAGAAGAAGACCAGTCCGCGGCCGGGCTGGATTTTTCGGGTACATCCTTTTGCGGTGGAACTACCTCGAGACGCAAAAGACGTCCCTCGGTATCCAGCGCCATAAAGATCATTCCGCTGGTGTCCAATGGAGGGTCAAACGGAGTTACTGCGCCGGTACCGCTAGAAGAAAAGAAACCCTGGGGGCGCAGTTCTCTCGGGCTGCGCCGGTACCAGAAAATAAGGGAAGCGGGTTGTCCGCTCGCCAGCGCTCTCCAACGGCCAGGCGTCTTGTCGTGCTCGCGGATGTAGTCGATGTAATCATGCTGGAGTTCAAACGAATACGCTTCGTCTGCATAGCGATCTGTGTATCGCAACTGCCGAGCAATGTCGCGCGCCCGCGCAGTCAAGACTTCCGGCGGATTTTCCAAGGGGACCAGATTGTGCAACCTGAAGCGGTCCGCACCCCAAAGCAATCCGACAACTCCAATGACAACGCAGGCGAGCAAGGTGACGGCAATGCGCGGCCGCATGCCTTCGGTTTCGCCGGCCGCAGCGACCATTTGCGGCGACGGAGTCTCCCCGGCGGCAAGCGCGGCGGCCAACGGATCGCCACCGGGAAGTGCCGCGGCGACCTGCAGAGCCGAGGCCGGACGGCGCACGGGATCATTTTCCAGGCAGCGCAAGATCACCCGTTCGACCACCGGATCCAGATCGCGCACTAGAGACGAGGGGCTGGCCGGCGCTGATTTCTCGCGCTGCTTCATCAACTCCGGAAGCGTAGTGGCGTCGAAGGCGCGCCTGCCGGTCAAAATTTCGTACAGAACCAGACCCAGAGAATAAAGATCACTCTTGGCGGTGACCTCTTTACCCTCGAGCTGTTCCGGAGCCATGTACGCAGGCGTTCCGGCTCTGACGTCGGTGCCATCGAGGCTGGCGGCAATGGCCGCCAATCCAAAATCGGTGATGCGAATTTTCCCGGTTCCGTCCAGCATCAGGTTGGCTGGCTTGAGGTCGCGATGAATCACGCCGCGTTCGTGCGCGGCAGCTAGTCCCGCGCACACCTGGCGGGCGATCTCGATGGCTTTGTCGGTGGAGAGTCTTCCGATGCGGCGCACCAGCGAGGCGAGATCTTCACCGTCGACGTACTCCATGGTCAGGAATGGAATGCCCTCAGCGTCGCCAATATCGAAAACGCGGCAGACATTGGGATGGGAAACCTGCCGGGCGATGCGCACTTCGGAGTGGAACCGCGCCAGAGCGCCGGCATCCTTGGACAAGCTGGCCGGGAGGAACTTAATCGCCACGATCTGACCGAGCTTGAGATCTTCTGCGCGATAGACTTCGCCCATGCCGCCGCGGCCTGCGAGGGCGACTACGCGATAGCGGTCCGCGATGATTTGGCCGGGCGTGAAGCGCTCACCGCCGACGGCGTCGGAGCTCGAGAGAAATCCCGAGGAACCGGAGGAAAGGCGTGAGCCGCGGATCGCGGATGCGGCTTGGCGGGAAGGCGCCCTCCGCGCGCTGGCCGGAGCGAGCGTTTCTTCCGCGCTGCTAGCGTCGTCGCCGACGAGAGTCGCGTCACTGGCCGAATCGAGTGGGCGGCCACAATCAGAGCAGAAACGAGCCGCGGGAGAAGATTCGGCGCCGCATGAAGAGCAGAACATAAGGATGGAATACTATCACCAGGCCGATGTACCGAGCCTACTGCTGGACGCGCTCCACTTGCACGGCAGTTCCGTAGGCTAGGACTTCGGTTACGCCCTGCATTACTTCGGTGGCGTCATAGCGCATGGCGACGACGGCATTGGCGCCGTGCTGCGCGGCATGTTGCAGCAGCAACTCGTAGGCGTCTTCGCGGGTCTTCTCGCAAAGATTCGTCAGGATCGTGATGTTGCCTCCGACGATGGTCTGCAACGCCGCGCCCAAGTTTCCAATCACGCTGCGCGACCTGACTATAATTCCGCGCACGATGCCAAAGTTCCGGACGATGCGATATCCCGCTATTTCGTTGGCTGTGGTAACCATGGAACTGTCGACGCGATTCATCGTCACTCTCCTGGGAGCGCTGTTTACCTGTGCGATTCTACCTGTTCACGCAACGCTCCGGGAGATAAATGGTTCTGTTAGGCTCGGATTTGAATGGAGACTCTGTTCTATGGCCTGGCTATCTTGCAGGCCGGCGTGGGTGTGTACCTCGTATGGCATGGCCTGCGCTGGCTGCAGTACGCGCGGCGGAGGCTGCGAGCCGATCCCGGTTTCGCAGCGCCGCGCGTCGCGGTGTTGTGTCCGTGCAAGGGTATGGAGCCGGGGCTAGAACGCAATCTCATCGCATTGGCCGAATTCGATTATCGCAGCTACGAGATCTTCTTCGTGTTGGCATCCGCGTCTGATTCCGCCTACGGCACGGTAAAGCGCGTGGCGGAGAATTCCAAGGTGCCCGCGCACGTGATTATTGCGGGCAGCCCGGAAGGGTGCGGAGAAAAGGTCCACAATTTACGTGTGGCGATCGAGCAGTTGCCAAGTGAGTTTGAAGTCCTGGTTTTTGCGGATTCGGATGGACGACCGGGAAGATCCTGGCTGCGTCGTTTGGTGGCGCCGCTGAATGACAAGCAAGTCGGCGCCGCGACCACAATGCGATGGCTGATTCCCAACAGCAATAATTTCGCCTCTGCGCTCCTGGCGGTATGGAATGCCTCAGTCGTGACGATGCTCAGCGAAAAGGGGAAAAATTTCTGCTGGGGCGGAGGAACGGCGATCCGCCGCGCTGTGTTCGACGAAATTCGGGTGCTCGAAGAGTGGAACCACTCGGTGAGCGACGATTACTCCATGACGCGCGCGCTGCAACGCGCCGGGCGCTCCATTGTCTTCGTGCCGGAGTGCCTGACGCCTACTTACGTGGATGCTGATTTCCGGAGCCTGTTCGAGTTCACGAACCGGCAAATTTTGATCACCAAGGTGTACTCGAAAAAGAATTGGGCGGCGGGGGCCGCAACCCACTTTTTGTATTGCCTGACCCTGGTACTCGGCTTGGTACTGACGGCGGGCAATTTCCTGGCGACACTGCCGGCATTTCACCTGGCGGTACTGACGTTTGTGCCGATGCTGCTGGCGGCCATTCGCGGCGGGCTTCGAGTCGCAGCGGTAACCGAGGTTTTGACGTCGTTGCGCGCGCAAATCGTGGGTCAGGCATGGATGTACATTGTGCTGGGCGCCTTTATTCCTTACCTGTTCCTGCTGAATTTCGTTATGTCGTTGTTCACCAGGAAAATCCGCTGGCGTGGTGTGACGTACGAACTGATCTCGCCACAGCAGACACGCATCCTGGCTTATTGAGACGATGCTTCTAAATAGCTTATGAGGAGGCGGTTTTCCACAATATATGAAGCAAACCTAACTCTTATTAATCCCACGTAAATACATCGAATAACGGTTCTCTCGGGGAAAAATTTCGTGGACCGTGCAATTCCTACCCGCAAATCTGCGCACGGGCTAGGGCTTTCTAGTACCTAAGTACAGGTATTCTAGGGGTTTGTGCTGACTCAAATTTACCGCCTGGTTTTGCACTGTAATTGCGGCTGGAGTTCTAGTATTTCGTCGCAAGCGAAATGACGGGGGCTTCCTTCTCGCTCTGAAACCGTGCCGGTCCCGAGGGTACTCACCCAGTCCTCTGGCCCCAAACCTTAGCTCCTCGGTCGCCGCTTGCTCCATGCAGTGGAACCATGCCTCGCCAAGAGGCAAATCAAAACAAATCAAAAGTCTCGGTTCCGAGTCGAGGCTGCATTGAGGGGTGCATGTGAAAGTAATTCGCAGGAACGAACAAGCCAATGTGAATGTAAATCGCACAAATGTTCCTCAAGAGCTGTATTTCTTCTATGAAAAGAACACGGGCGTGTCGCATTTTCACGTAGAAGCGGGACCCGACGGGCACTTCCCCGTGGAACAGGCTGCCGGCTTGCTTGCGATGCATTGCCTGGTCCGTGGTCAATCTCCACGCGATTATGTGGTAATGGTCCAGGCGGCTCCGGATTCACTTGAGGGGCTGACTGAAAAGGCCGAGCAGCTGCTGCAAGCGGGGCACTCGGTGGGAAGCTCAGTAAAGCTAACCCGCCGCGAAGAAGAAGTACTTGGCGGCGTGATGCGCAGCTTGGCCAATAAAGAAATCGCAGCGTCGTTGAACCTTTCCGAGCGCACGGTAAAATTTCACGTTTCTTCGCTGTTGGCGAAGTTTCGCGTGCGCGGCCGAATGGAACTGGTCCGGGAAGCAGCGCGTCATACTGCGTCGCCAATGACCGCGCCGCAGCAGCCCGTTGCCGCCCGTGAGACTCGTCCTCCGGTCCCACCGCCACACTCCTACAGTCAAGTTGCGCGCAACATAGGTCCCATTGCGCTGACGAAACGGCAACTGTTGGCTTAAGTTTTCCCTCTAACTGCAGGAAACTAGAAGGCCCGAACCGCAGACGCGGTCCGGGCCTTTCCATTTTGAGTACAACCTTTTTTTCGTATTTCGCTACTTCCGGGCGGACGCGTACTGTTCGGCGGCGGAATCCCAGTTCACGATATTCCACCAAGCCCCGATGTAGTCGGGGCGCCGATTCTGATATTTCAGATAGTACGCATGCTCCCACACGTCCAGCCCCAGGACGGCCTTGCCCTTCAGCGAAATTGGCGTGTCCTGGTTTGGCGTGGAATCAATGGCTAGCTTGCCGTCTTTGACAAGCAGCCAAGCCCAACCGGAGCCGAAACGGCCCGTGCCTGCGGCGGCGAATTTCGTTTGAAAGTCCTCAAAGGATCCGAAGGCGGATTTAATTGCCGCGGCAAGGTCCCCTTTGGGCTCACCGCCGCCCCCTTTTTTCATCTGCGTCCAGAAAAGAGAGTGGTTCCAGTGGCCGCCGGCATTGTTGCGCACCGCCTGCCGGATGTTTTCGGGAATCGCATCGAGGTCTTTCAGCAGATCATCGAGGGACTTGGATTGCAAGTCCGGATGGCCCTCGAGGGCTTTGTTGAGGTTGGCGACATAGGCACCATGGTGCTTGTCATGGTGAATTTCCATGGTCTTGGCGTCGATGTGCGGTTCCAGAGCGTCGAATGAGTACGGTAGCGGGGGCAGAGTAAAAGCCACGGGTTTTTCCTCCGAGTGTGAATTTGGATTGGGATTTTTTGTGTCAGCGAGCAAGAGGTCCGGCACTGCCCCGCCTGCTCTAATTAATCCTGCGCCAACGATGCCAGTGCCAACTATAAACTTGCGCCGATTGATGGCAACCTCCAGCGACGCGCTCGCGCGAGTCAGAGTGCGTGCGGATTATACCGCTATACAGCGCCTGGTGGTAAACCTGCGCTGGCCAGGCAACAGAATCAAAATCTTTGGCCACTCCCCGTTTCGCCTCTCATTGGATGCGGGAGAGCGCCCAAAGGGCGGATTTCGCGATGATGGCGTCTTCCGAGGAAGAAAGACGTTGCAGCAATTTGCTGATCCTTCGATAACCGGGTGCTTCGCGGTGGAGATCGGAATTGCCCAGAGCGATGCAAGCGTTGCGAATCAAGCCTCGCCACTTGGTCCGCTTCATAGCGCTGCCACGAAAAAGACGGCGGAACTGCATTTCGTCGATTTCCGCCAGCCGCTCGAGCCGAGGTAGAAACAGCGATTCCTCGGGCGATTCCGTCCTCTCTTGCTGTCTGGACGCCGCGACCGGCTCTAATCCCTCTGCTTTGGTTCGCGTCGCAGACTCTTTTCCGAGCGCGAAGGAAAACGTTCTAGGACGAAATTCTTCGCTCGGAGTTGTGGGAGCCCGGCGGTTCCAGGGGCACACATCCTGGCAAATGTCGCAACCGAATACATGGCTGCCCATGGGCTCGCGCAGCTCCTCGGGAATCGGGCCGCGCAGCTCGATCGTGAGATAGGAGATGCAGCGGCGCGCATCCATAACATAGGGTTCGACAAAAGCTTGCGTGGGACATGCCTCGATGCAGCGGCGGCAGCTTCCGCACAAGTCTGGCGGAGGCAGAGCGCCGTCTTCCAAGGTGGTGGCGAGATCTAACGTGGTGAGAATCGCTCCGAGAAAAATCCACGAACCTAGTCGCTGATTCAAGAGCAGGGTATTTTTGCCCAGCCAGCCGAGGCCCGCATATTTGGCGAAGATACGCTCGTGCAAGGGTCCAGTGTCCGCGTAAACACGGGCGTCGAAGGGCTCGTCAAAACGCTCGCGCAGAGCGGCCATCAACTCCTTTAGTTTTTCCTGCAGCACTTCATGGTAGTCGTCACCCCACGCGTAGCGTGAAATCCATCCACGAGGCTCGCTGTCGTTGCGCAGATGGGCGACGTCGGTGGACTTGGGTAGGTCTGTGTTGTAGTTGAGCGCGCAAACAATAACGCTTCGAACGCCCGGAAGAGCGCCCTGCTCGCTGCGCCGGCGCGGGTCGGACAAATACTTCATTTCGCCGGCGAATCCGCGCGCCAACCACTCTTCCGTGCGCTCCAGCTCAGGGAATTTCCTTGCGGATACCACGCCGCAGAGATCAAAACCCAGTTCCTTGGCGCGGGATTCGAGCCACACGGTATCAGACCTGGTTGCCATCTCTTTGATTCTGCCGCACCTTGCGTAGTCTGGCGAGTAGAGGAAACGACGAACGACAGCCGACGTTCGGTGAAGGCTAGCGGTAACTGCGCAAGGCGGTAGTCTCGTCGGAGAAGACTTCGAACACGGTGAACAGTTTAGTGAGTTGCAGGAGATCGTGCACTTTTTTCGTCAACTGCAGGAGCTTCAAGCTTCCCCCGCGTTTTTTTACTCCGGTGTAGGCGCTAACGAGCTCGCCGATGCCGGAGCTGTCGATGTAGTCGACATCGGCCAGATTCAGCAGGATGAGCGTACGCTGCTCTTCCAGCAAATCGCGGATGGTCTTTCGCAAAAGCGCGCTGCCTTCACCCAGCGTAATTCGGCCGCCCATATCGACGACAGTTACCCCGCCCGCTTCACGATACGTAGCTCGCAGTGCCATTTAGGTTGAGCTCAAGCTTCCTTTTCCGGTGCAGCCCCTTGGCTGCCCGTGCCGTTAGTTCCGAGATCCCCGGGCAAAGGCAATTTCTTGGACATGATTACTTCAGCACCGCCCGTACGACCGGGGACGACCTGAAATTCATCCATAAATGCGCGCATAAGGAATATGCCACGACCGGAGGTGCTCAGCAGGTTTTCCTCGGCAAGAGGATCGGGCACGCTGTTGAGGTCGAAGCCCTTCCCTTCATCCACAACGTGAATAATCATTTTCTCAGGAGTGAGGTCCAGAGCCAGGTGAATCTTCTTTTCCGGGCGTTCTTCGTTGCCGTAATGAAAGGCATTGATGACGCCTTCGCGCACCGACATTCCGATGCGATAGCAGTCGTCTTCGCCAAATCCCGCCGCCTCCGCCACGCGCAGGCACATTTCCTCTGCGAGATTGACGCTCTCGACCTGCGTCTCCAAAGTAATTTCAAGGTGCTTCGAATCTTGGGACATGCGGGGGCGTCACCAGCGCCCACTTCGGCCCGACTTCGGGGCGCTTTATGGGTAACACACGGACGGAAACAGAGTCAATGGAGCAGCGGCTGGAGTTGAGACCCATTGTTTCCTGTAGAACCCGGGGTTTCCTGTAGTGTTGTGGTTTTCCCAAAGGTCAACCTATGCCCAGTATGAACGGTCCAATGTACGATACTGAATCGCCTCGCTGAGATGGCGAGGCTCAATATTTTCCGCGGCGTCAAGATCCGCGATCGTACGCGCCACCTTCAGAATGCGGTCGTGCGCTCGCGCCGAAAGACCCAACCGCGTGATGGCGTTCTCCAGTAATTTTTCTCCTTCCGGCGTAATCGCGCAGTATTTGCGGATCATCTTAGGCATCATCTGCGCATTGGAGTACGTTTTCTTGTCGGCGCGGTAACGCTCCGTCTGCCGATTGCGCGCGGCGATGACTCTTTGGCGTACTGCGGCGGAATCCTCGGACGGTGCGGGTGCGCGCAGCTCCTTGTACTTTACGGCGGGCACTTCGATGTGAATATCAATGCGATCCAGCAGGGGCCCGGAAATCTTGGAAACGTACCGCTGAATCATCGGCGGGGTGCAGTGACACTCGCGCGTAGGGTCGCCAAAATAGCCGCAGGGACACGGGTTCATCGCCGCAGCCAGCATAAAGCGGGAAGGAAAAGTTACGGAAACCGCCGCGCGCGCTATCGTCACCGAACCGTCCTCCAGCGGCTGCCGCATCACTTCCAGCACATTGCGCTGGAACTCCGGCAGTTCATCCAGAAAGAGCACGCCATTGTGTCCTAGCGAAACCTCGCCTGGCCTCGGCACAGCGCCGCCGCCAATCAACCCAGCATCGCTGATGGTGTGATGCGGTGAGCGGTACGGGCGGGTGCCCACCAGGCCTCGGCTGTCTTCCAGGACTCCAGCGACACTGTGGATGCGCGTCGTCTCAATGGCCTCGTCGAGCGACATGGGCGGCAAGATCGTGGGCATGCGCTTGGCGAGCATGGTCTTGCCCGCTCCGGGCGGTCCGATAAACAAAATATTGTGACCGCCGGAGCAAGCGACTTCCAGAGCGCGCTTCGCTGCCTGTTGGCCGTGAACGTCTCGCAAGTCGACCGCGTATTGTGCCGCTTCGGTTAGCAACTGGTGTGCATCGACCCGCACCGGCTGAAATGACTCCGGCGAATTAATCAAATCCACGGCTTGCGGCAGCGATTTCAGGCCGTAGACATCCACGCCTTCCACAACAGCGGCCTCACGCGCGTTTGCTTCCGGCACCGCAATTGATTTCAAGCCGACTTCACGGGCGGCCAGCGCCGCTGAAAGAGCCCCTCGCACGGGGCGCACGCTGCCATCGAGCGAGAGTTCGCCGAGGAACATACACTTGTCCAGCATTTTGCCGAAGAATTGTCCCATGCAGCCGGTCAGTCCCAGGGCCATCGGCAAATCGAAAGCGGAGCCTTCCTTGCGGATATCGGCGGG
>Ga0099794_10000780_pt1 | contig 10755 bp, 10 predicted proteins | sample Rivendell_Oct201_10_FD_77320 | JGI IMG/M metagenome (GOLD analysis project Ga0099794, IMG submission 77320) | Vadose zone soil microbial communities from the Eel River Critical Zone Observatory, Northern California, USA -... | ecosystem: Host-associated > Plants > Roots > Rhizosphere > Soil ... | reverse complement strand
CCAGAAGAGACCCCTGGTGCAACTCAGGCACGTAAGGCGCGGGCGCCCCTGGTCCGCGAAAGCTAGACCGACGCGTTGATCGGGCGCGCTCGTCCCGATGCAGATCGGGATCCGTTGCGATGTAAAACCGGCGGCGCTACCAAGAGCCCATATTCCGCGACCACGGGGATGATTTCCGTTCCACCGGCTTGAGTCCTGGTGAGAAATGCGGACCAAGATTTCACACCCAGCACTCAACGCACAGCGTCCCACTATACTTTCTCAATCCGCGCACGAATTTGTTGAAGACTATTGGCCGGTCGGCGTTGTGATTGGTGGCGTTCCTTCGGGAGGTGGCGCAGGAAGTGGAACGCCCGGGGCCGTGGTGGGCCCAGTGGGCGCGCTCGGTTGGCCACCCTGGCCGGGGATCGCGATCTGTTGCATGGGACTCCAGATAAACTCCCACAACTCATACGTATCGCCGCCCTGGTAGACGCGAAGCGAATCTTGCTTGACCTTGCTTGCGACACCGACAATGTTTCCGCCGATCACTGCGCCTTCCAGGGGCTGCGGTTGGGGCGTCTGCCCGTTGTTTTGTCCCGTTTGGCTCGGTGTGCCGAAAGGGTTGGTGGAGCTTACGCCCGGGCCACCCGGTAGCGTCGGGGTCGTAATCAGAGCCTGTAGCAAACTGGTGCGGCGGAGGCTCCCGATTAATTGTCCGCCCGGGCCGACGTAGATGAACCGCCAGCTCCCGTCCTCCTTGTTCATGGGCTCGGTGAAAGCCTGGCGGAGGAAGCGGACTCCGTTGGTTTGCTTCACCAGATCGTCAACCTTGGTCGGGTATTTGCCGAATTTTCGAAAATACAAACCAATAGCGCGTTGATATTGCTCTCCGCGCCAAGCCAATTCTGTTTCGCGCTCGCGCCGGCCTTGCGTATCAATTCGGAGGGCCGCAGTGGACACCAAAAGTATCATGGTCGCCACCATGAAAATGACCGTCAGGAGGGCGTAGCCTCCCTGGTTGTGAGGGCGCGGATTGTTTCTCGTTTGCAGCAAGGCGATCAACCGTTGGGGCTAAGCTCTTCCAGAGTCAATGTGGCGCGGCGCCCCGAAGCAACTTCCTCGAGATCCGCCGCCGTGCTCGAAATCTTCACTACGCGGAAGTGCCCCATAAGAGTGTCGCCTTCGCCCGCAACGTAGACTTCATCATTGTTAGCGGTCGCAAAAAATGCGCGACGATGACTTCCCTTGGAATCGCTTACGAATCCGAAGTACTTCGCGTCCACGGTCAAAGGCGGAGGGCCGGCGGGGACCGGAGGAGCCACGATCACCGGGGCCACGGGTGCAGGCAGCGGCGGAGGGGGAGGCAACTCGGCGACAAAAATATTCCGGTGAGCGCCCTTATATTCCAGGCTGAGAAAATGCTGCAGAATGTCCAGGCGCAGGGCCGGGTTGTCTACATTGATGGGAGTAAACAGTGCGGACCCAGCGGTAGCTTTCACGGAATCTGCGGACGGCCGGAATGTGAAGTATAGAGTGACTCCCAAGACGGGGAGGAGCAGCCCAAGCGCGATCATTTGATTTCGGCGCGACATGTCAGGTCCGGAAATAAGTCCTCAACTGAATATTCAAGCGGATTTTCCCAGCGTTGCTGGAAGCCAGGGACAGGCTGTCCAGCACATAAAAGTGGTCCGAATGCTCAAGTTTATCCAAAAAGTTCACGAGGCTCGCATAGTCTCCTTCGACGGCGGTGATAATGTCTATCTCCATCAGTCCCCGAGCATCGGGAGCGAGCTGGTGGAAAGTAATCGAATCCGTCTGCAAGCCAGCTGAATGAGATAACTGACCCAGGTCCTCGCTGACGGCTGAATAACCAGCTCCGGCGGGGCGGAAATGCATCGTAAAGAATTCGTCCCACTGCTTTTCGTCCGCGGGGAGCTCCGAACGGAATTTGTCGAGCCGCGCGTTGTCCGCCCGGTAGGATTTTTCCATCAGTTCCAGGCGCTTCATCTGATCGGGGGCGATTCGTGGCGCCTGGTTCAGCTTAAGGTTGAATGCCAAGAGAAGGACATCCAGCCCCAGTACGACAATGAGGCCCCAGCGCACGATCACTTTGCGATGTTGAATCATTTCACTCATCTTAGATCACCGAATATTGGGCCTGGAGCGCCAACATCACGCGGTCGCTTTGACCTGGCCGGTTCATGTTGGATTCATTCAGGAGCTCAATATGCGAAAACTCAGGCGACGTCTCCAAGATTTTCAGAAATTTCAACTTCCCTTCATCCGTCAAGGCGCCCACAACGAACCGCAGCTGCACAATGTCGCCCGCCAGCTTGGGTTCGATGCTCACAACGCGGACCCCTTCGGGGAGGATACTTTCCAGGTCCATGAAAATCTTGATCCAGGGAAAAGCCCTTTGCTGGATGAGAGCATTTAGATAGGCGGCGCGCTGGCGGCGCTTGACGGTTTCGGGTCGGTCGAAAAATGCCGAGAGGATCTGACGCTGTTGTTGCAGCGCGGCAATCTGGTTTTGGAGCGCGGCCTGCCGCGCGCGGACAACTTTGTCGGCTCTCCAAACGCTATACGCATTCCAGGAAAGGAAAAAAAATCCTAGTATGGCCAAAGTGCCGAGCAACGATGAACTCACCGTGAACCGGCGTTTGCTCTCCAGCGGTGAGGTTGCAAGATTGAGACGTACCTTCATCGAGCCTTGATTTCCTTTCCTATTCCAATGCAGGCAGCGCGCGTTCGCGCCAGCCTTGTCTCACGCGATCATGTGCCTCAGCGGGCCACGCCGCCGCATCTTCCGGCTGTTGATGGCGCGGCGGACGGTTCGGCTGCCCTCATCATAAGAGCCGCGCACATGACTTGCCAGGCAAACTTCTACGCTCCACGGTTTAGTGTCCATCCGATCAGTGCATCGAGATCTCGATCGGCAAGCGGTTGCTCATCGGTGCGAACCCGCCCCTCCATCAATGCCGCGCTCAAGAGTGAGCCGACCGGGCAATGCAACTCGCGTTCGAGAGGTTCGCGGAACTCCTCGGTTCGATCGCCAAGTCCCGCCAGCCGGACCTGCGCAATTCCCTCGCTCCAGGAGTCCTGATAGTAAGCCGAGAGCGGATAGATTTCATCGAGCAGAGCCTGCGGAGTCAAATGCATTGCGTCTGCGGGCAGAGTGATACAACGGTATCCGCATAACACGCCTTCCCGAACGATGGCCGTCGTCAAGGTCGAACCCGCGACACGCGCAAGGAGCGCCGGCCGCCCATCGGCAAGCAGCGGCAGCGCGGCAAGCGTTGAACTCATGACCACGCCAGGCGACATGCCCAAGGATTCCACGAGTGATTCGTACTCGCGGACGATGCGCAACCTCGCAAGGCCCGTGACGATATCAACTCCCTCCCCGCGCGGGGCCTGGCGCATGTAGGAAATCAATGTTTCCTCCGCTTCGAATGGCACGCTCTTCTTGAGCCGCCAGCGGAGCATGGGAACCGCCTCCTCCGTCTTCCTTGGAAATACGTCAAAATGAAGCACAAAAACGCGAATCACGGCGTCGGGAACCAGTAGAGCGACTGCCTCGTCCTTGGCTTGCAGACGAGAAAATACTCGGCCCACCGCCGCGCGCACTGTGTCCGCGTGAATCAAGTTGGATTCCGCCGCCGTCGGCAAAATAGAACCGGGAGGAAGCGCTTCGACGGCGAAGCCCTCCAGGGCCATTCCGGAGCGCGCCCAGCGCGCGGCAGCGACATAGTCGATGGCAATCTCGCAGGCAATCATCGGGTGCGGGATGGCGTCGAACCATCGCGCCATTCGCCGGATGAGAGGGCTCTGGTAAATCCCATGCCGGATGCTGTTGCCTTCAGTCAATGAACGTCACCTTGTTGATTTCTTTGAGCGTTGTGACGCCCTCGCGCACCTTGGCAAGTGCGGAGTCCCGCAGAAACGTCATTCCTTCTTCCCGCGCGACGCGCTTGATCTCCGAAGTGGGCCGGCGGCTGATGATCATTTCGCGTATATGGTCGGACAGATCCAGCAATTCGGAAATGGCGCTGCGGCCGCGGAAGCCCGTACCGGAGCACTCCAGACAGCCGACTCCTTCGACAAATTCGACGTGGCCCCAAACCGCCGGGTCAAGACCGGAAGCGCCCAATATTTCCGGGGAATATCGCACTTTCTTCTTGCAATGCACGCACACCACGCGGACCAGCCTTTGCGCGAGGATGCAATTCAATGCCGAGACGAAGTTGTAGGGCTCCACTCCCATGTTGATAAAACGGCCGATGACGTCGGTGACATTGTTGGCATGCACGGTCGTAAAAACCAGGTGTCCTGTGAGCGCGGACTGAATCGCAATCTGGGCGGTTTCGTTGTCTCGAATCTCGCCCACCATGATCTTATCCGGGTCGTGACGAAGGATGGAACGCAATCCGCGCGCAAAAGTTAAACCCTTTTTCTCGTTCACCGGAATTTGCGTGATGCCGCGAACCTGGTATTCGACGGGGTCCTCGATCGTGATGATCTTGTCTTCGTCGGTTTTGATCTCGTTGATCGCGGCATAGAGAGTGGTCGTCTTTCCCGAGCCCGTGGGCCCGGTGACGAGCACCATGCCGTAAGGTTCGCGGATGTATCTGCGAAACTTCCGCATATCCTCACCCGAAAAACCGACTACTTCAAGGCTGAGGGTCGCAAACTTTTCCGAGAGAGTCTCCTTGTCGAGCACACGAAGAACCGCGTCTTCCCCGTGAATCGAGGGCATGATCGAAACGCGGAAGTCGACGAAACGGCCTTTGTACCGGACGCGAAAACGCCCGTCTTGAGGGACACGCCTCTCGGCGATGTCCAGTTCACTCATGACCTTGATGCGGGAAATGATCGTGGAGAGCCAATCCTTGGCGATGGGCAGCATCGCATGAACCAGGACTCCGTCAATGCGATACTTGACCGCGACTTCGATATCCCGGGCCTCGATATGGATGTCCGAGGCGCGCCGCTCGAGCGCGGTGAAAATAACCGTGTCCACCAGCCGAACGACGGGACTCACGGCCGACTCACGTGTGAGGCTGTCCGCGGAAAGCGTCGCGTCTGCTTCCTCGTCCTCCTCGACAACGGTCAGGGTGAATGCTTCGGTCGCTTGATCGAGCACGCGCTGGGACTGTTCGGTACGTTTCAGGAGGTCGCCGATTTGCGTGGGGGTGGCGACCTTCAGGATCAACTTCTTGCCCAACAGCAACGGGAGCTCGTCACTCAACAGGACCTGGCTGGGTTCAGCGACAGCGATCACTAGAGCGTTGCCCTGGGCTTCCATGGGCACGAAGTTGAACCGGAACATCAATTCGGCGGGAATACTCCGGAATAACTCCGGATCAATGCGCTGTTCGAACAGATCCACGAACGGACAGCGATAACGTTCCGCCATACGGCGGGAGCGTTCGCGTTCGCTCTGGGGGTCGGAGGCTGCATCGACTATGGTTTGATCGACTGTGCTCATTGGACGATTCCTATCCTTAGCCGCCGGCCGACATCGAGAACATGGGCAAATACAGCGCCACCAGGATAAACGCGATCAAGACTGCCATGAACATCAAAATGGCGGGCTCGATCAGGGCGACCATGTTCGCCAGCCGATTGTTCACTTCGTCTTCGTAGAATTCCGCAACACTGCCAAGCATGGGCGAAAGAGCGCCACTGGCTTCGCCAACTTCAACCATTTCAAGGGCCAATTCCGGCACGAGACCCGTGGACGCAAGCCCGTCGTGCAAGGACTGCCCCTCACGGACCAATTTTGCTCCATGCGTGATTGCGCCCGATACGAGGCGGCCGCTAATCGCGTCCCCGGCCGTTTCCATGGCCTGAACAAGAGGAGTTCCGCCGGCGAGTAGGGTCGACAGCGTCCTGCAAAACTGAGCGAATTGGAACTTGGTGAGAATGTCGCCGACCAAGGGGAGTCGCATTCGCAGACGCTCCAACGCCAACCCTCCCTTATCGGACCGGGACCACGCGAACGCCACCAACGCAAGAACCACCATGATTCCGATCCCTGCCAGCAAGAACGGGCGGTAAGTAACTGTGATCGCCAGCAATATGCGTGTTGCCGCCGGTAGATTTATGTTCAAATCGCCGTAAAGAAGAGCGAATTTCGGAATTACAGTGCTGACCAGATACGTCACGATCAGCGTGGCAGCGCAAACGAGAATCGTGGGATAAATCAGAGTGGCGATCAGTTTCTTTCTCAGTCCAGTGGTGACACGTTGGTAGGCGATGTAGTACTCGAGGACGCCGGACAGATTGCCGCTCTTTTCTCCGGCCAAAACCGAGGTAGTGTACACCTTGGGGAAGACTCCCTGCTGCTGGAGCGCTTCGGACAGGGTGGTGCCTTCGCGAACCAGGCGCCGGACCGCGCCGAGGATGGGTCGAAGCCGTGGCGCGGCGGCCCGTTCGGCCAACAGGTCAAGAGCCTTTAGGATGGGGATTCCCGCCTTGATCAGGGTGTTAAACTGCTGATTGAAAACTAGGAAGTCATTTCCATGCACTGTTTTGGCGCGGCGCTGCCCGAGGGCCGCCCCAAAAACGACCTCACGAGGGCGAACCTGATAGACGAAGAGCCCGCGGTCAGAGAGCTTCTGGCGCGCTTCGGAAATTGACTCCGCGGGCTCGACTTGCGAATAAACCCGCCCGCTCGCGTCAGCGACTTTGCAGACAAACTCAGCCATGGTAATGAGTGTACCTCAAACAACTAGATGCCAAAAGGGATGGCGGGGCTGCGTGCGCAGTTTGGTAACTCCTCTTCAAATACAAAGCATTAACATTACCGAGCACGCCGGAGGTTATGCGAGGCCTCCCAATTCTCGCCAATAAAAACCAAAAGCCCAAAACGGCACCAAAGACAGCACTTGCCAACCTCGCCTCCCCCCAAATAGAATGTGCCAGCCATGTGGCTCCGAGCGCCTTGGAGTCGGCCAAGCAATTTGGACTTCAGGGAGCCGCCATCCGAGAAGCCCCTTTGGGAGACGGGGTGGTGCCCTAATTTGAATCGCCCAGGGGAAAAAGCGGAGCGTGCCAACCAGCTTCTACCCGGCTTGATCTTACTACAAACGGTCCCCCACGCACGAGCTGGAGACGAAACTCTCCGGTTCGATTTCGCGGCGTCCCAGGCGATTCCTCGAGCGGATAAGCCTTCCGGGACGCCGCTTCTATTGGGGGTGAATGAAAGATACCTCGGATTGTGTGAAAACGCTTAGGCCGCCGCGTACGCCCATCAGCGTTGCGCCGACGGGGTTATCGATGTGGCCCCCGGATTGGCCGTCGAGCCGCATCGGAACATTTCGCGTTGGACTATGAAATCACCCGGCTCAAGCACCTCAGCGGACTTGAATTGAGTCATGGCATCGGGGCAATTGCCGTTCGATGCCAGCATGATTCCGTAGATCTCATGGTACTGGGCGTTGAACGGATTCAATTCCGTGGCGCGACGCGTGCTGTTCAAGGCATCCCCCCGACGACCCGCCTTTAGTTCTATTTGACCGAGGATCACGTATGGATCGGGAAAGGTCGGATTCAATGCAATGGATTGGCGCAGATATTCCTCCGCCTTTGCAAATCGGCCCTTAGAGTAATGCACGCGTCCCAGGCTGTAATGCGATTGCCAATCATCGGGCTGCTCCCGCAGGTTTTCTTCGAGTAAGGCCTGCGCCTCGTCGAATTTCCCGCGAATGATCCATTCCAAACTCAAATTGTTTAGAGCCACGGAGTTCCGCGGTGCGATCTCATGGCCATGTTTGTAAAACGTAAGGTCGTCCGACCAGTACCATGTCGCTCGAATCGTGCCAATTCCGAGCAAAGCGGCAAGCACCAGAGCGGTCACGACGAGGCGCAAGGATTGCCCGAACACCAATGCGCCTTGTCTGCCCGCTGGATTAATCAATAGCGCAACGAGCAGAGCCGCACCTATGCTCGGCAGATAGAAATACCGGTCGTGGACCAGCTCATCCGGCCGGAATACGACTACGTCCAGCGCCGGAAGCAGGGGAACAATAATCCATGCCGCCGCGTAACCAGTCTCGGGGCGTCCAAGCCGTTCGCGGAAGATCCAGATCGAAGATACGATAGCGGCAGAAAGCAAAGCAGGCAAAACGACATACACCAGGTTCGGCGCCAGTTGATAGAAAACATCGTAGAACTCCGAGAGATGAATCGGGAAAAGCCAGTGCCTAACGTAGAAGAAAAGAATCGAAGGTAAGGTTAATAACCAGGTAAAAGCGGATACGTGCGTTTGCGCGTGACCGAGACTCGATAGAGCCCTAAAACGCAGCCCAAGATAAATCAGGGCGACCGGGACATATCCCGCAATCGAAGTCAACCCCCGCCGAAACCGCGTCGTATGTCCGTCGACTTTGTACTGAACCTCAGCCCTGTCGGCGATCCAGCCATGAATAAATACGAGAATAGGCAATATGATCGCCGTCTCTTTGGAGAGAAGAGCCAGACCAAAGAATCCGCAGGAACAAATCATCAAAAAAACTTGGCGCTGCTTTCGCGAGTACAAATACGCCAAGAATGCCGCCAGAAAAAACGTGGCGAAGAGCGATTCCATCGAGCCGGACACCCATGCCACGACTTCATGATGAATCGGATGGACACCGAAGATAAGTGCAGTCAGCCACGCGACGCCGGCCCGTACGGTCATCTCGCGGACCACCAAATAGACAAGGCCCGTGACCAGGAGATGCAGTAGAACCGTTGTGGCGTGCCAGCCGAAAGGCTGAGTCTTGAACATCGAGTAGTTCACCCGACTCCACAAGAGAAAGAGCGGTCGATAGTAATTTCCCAATGCCTGAGGAGATGCGTGCTGCCACAAAGGAGAGAGGAAATACCGTGGAAGGTAGCTCCACGATTTTATGAATGGATTTAACAGGATCTGACCGATGTCGTCATATACAAAATCATATCTGAGCGTATCCAGGTAAGTCATTGCAGTGATAACAAGCAAGAGACCGACAAAATACCGGTCCTGCGGGCGAGCGTCCTTGGGTATCGAAGGGGCCAACCGTAATCCGTCCTCTGCCATGAGTTTCCGGAACGCGTGTCCAACTATAACATTGGTATTCAGGCACACTGATTCATTCGGACAGCATCGTTCGAAACAGTCAATTAGGTTTAAGCGTCTGGCAGGAAGCTTCAATGCGGCGCATTGTTCAGCGCTGAGCCGTCCACTATCGCAACGCCGGCGGGCGGGCGAAACGCAAACATTTCTTCTGGTAGCGGCAACCTTTGTTTCCAGTCTCCGAACCGATACTCGAGTTCGATTCCGCCAGCTTGCCGAATCCGCACGCTCGCAAGTTCCCCGCTGGACGAATCCACTTCGAGCAGGACTTCCGTGAAGTCTCCGGCGCCAGGCATTTCCGTGGAATCTTGCGAGGCGGCGAGGCCGGTTCCGGGCCTGAACTCTTTCTCGCCCTTGGGCAAGCAGCGCAGAATGGCGTGGCCCGCGGGAGTCGCCTTTTGGACGATCAGGTCTATGCGGCTGCACAGCCGAGAAAGGTTTGCTTTCCCAGTCAACAGTGCTAGCGGGGTGCGCCAGTCCGAGCTTTCCTTAATGGGCGCCTTCGTGACGGTGTGGTCGGCTGGAACATAAAACCAAACGGTCTTTCCGTCCGCGAGGAAAAGCTTTTTTTCAGGGGCTTCGTATTCCCAGCGCATACGGCCCGGACGGCGGAAATACACGGTGCCGGACTCGATGCGCGCGTCGCGCGGGCCGGCACTGTAGCGCTCTAGAAACACGGCGCGAAGAGTCTGCGCGTGGCTGTAGTGCTCCTCGAGAAGTTTCGCCACTTCTTTCGCGGAACCGGCGGGATCTTTCGCAGGCAGTGAAGACACATGCGATAGAATGCACGCCGCAATGAATGTAAGCGTGGCGATGGCGCTCCCTGGCGGTCGTGGGAGATTCACAAACAGAGTGTAACAGGAAGTGGCGGGGGCAACTTGTGCTGCGGGGTGTCTACCACAAGACGGGCAAATCCTCAGCTGATCGGCGCATCTCCGGGCCCGGCGGGCACTGATGGGTTGGACCGGATCACGGATGATTGATCCGTATAGAAATGACGGTCGCCCGAACTCCCGGGGACTTGCGGGTCCGCCTTCACGGAGTACGTCGCGACATTTCCCTGCGGATCAGGCGCGCCGGGTGTGAGCGAAATGACATATCCGCTCTTCAGCCCGGCCGCAAGAACTTGATCGATCAACGCCGCGTTATTCTGATCGACGACCACGCCATTGCCAGAGAGCTTTGTCAAACTATCGGCGTAACCGACGCTCCACATGGTGGAGTAAAGGGCCTGTGCTGTCGAGATGTTACGAAGACTCTGTATGGTTGATGCCTCGTTCGCACGCATTCTTGAATGGATATAATTGGGGATCGCAATCGCTGCGATGATCAGGATCACCGCCACAACGACGAGTAGTTCGATGAGCGAAAAGCCGTTGACGGCATGGTTGCCGGCTCTTGGATTGTTTGGCTCTGCCTGGCGTTGCATGTTTTTTACCTCTCGTCTGTAACGCGGCATTGGTTGTCTTCGAATTCAGCGCACGGTGTAAAACCACCAGGGGGAAGAGTTTCCTATCCTCCCCCGATCGGTTTGCTTAAAGTTTTCCTAGCTGAGCGGGGTGCTGCTTGCGGTTGCCGAACCGGCTGGATCGGCGCGAATCACACCACTCTGGTCCGTGAAGAATCCGCGTTGACCACTAACGCCCAGGGTGACAGGCGCGGCTGTAATCGTG
>Ga0099794_10000779_pt1 | contig 10760 bp, 10 predicted proteins | sample Rivendell_Oct201_10_FD_77320 | JGI IMG/M metagenome (GOLD analysis project Ga0099794, IMG submission 77320) | Vadose zone soil microbial communities from the Eel River Critical Zone Observatory, Northern California, USA -... | ecosystem: Host-associated > Plants > Roots > Rhizosphere > Soil ... | reverse complement strand
GCGCCAAGGGGCTGTGATGAAGGAGTCCGCGCGCGCAGGAGCCGCGAAAGCGAGCCCGATCAATAGCCCGAGCGCGGCTACTCTGCTGCGCGCGATGCGCCTCACACCACGCCCTTGCGCCGCAGCTCCGCGATCGCGTCCGCCCCGTACCCGAGCTGTGCGAGGATCGCGTCCGTGTGCTCGCCGACCAGAGGCGCGCGGCGGCTGGCCGCGGGCGCACTTTCCGACAGCCATACAGGGATTCGTGCGACTGGGGCGGGACTCGGCAGACCCGGGTAATCCATCGGAACGAGGACACCCGTTGCCTGCACCTGCGGGTCGTCCAGCACCTGCTGCGGGGTGAGGACGGCCGCGCCAGGGATGGCAGCCTGTTCGAGCGCTGAGAGCGCCTCCGCCGTCGTCCGGTCCGCGCACCACGCCGCCATGCGCTCGCTGATCGCCGCGCCGTTCTCGCCGCGGGACGAGTCGTCGCGGAAGCGCGCGTCCGTGCGCCACGCGCCCGCGCCCACCAGCGTCGCCCAGCGCGCGAACATCGCGTTGCCGATCACCTGGCAGAGGATCCAGCCGTCGCGGGTGCGGAACACGTCGGACGGAGCGACGAGCTGTCCTCGGCTGCCCGACGGCTCCCTGCCGCGCCGCAGGACCGCCTGCTCGGTGAGGAACGCGCCGTTCAGCGCGACGGCGGTGGGGAGAAGCGCCGCTTCCACGACCTGTCCGGTGCCGGTCCGCCCCCGGGACATCAGCGCCACCAGCGTGCCGAATGCCGCGTGCAGGGCCGTGGCGAAGTCCACCCACGAGACGGCCGCTCGGGAAGGCCGGCCGGGCTCCCCGCCCATATACACGGCGCCCGACATCGCCTGGCCGATGCCGTCGAACCCGAGGCGCTCGGACAGCGGCCCGCCCCGGCCGTATGCCGAGACGGTGGTGAGGATCACGTCCGGCTTCACCGCCCGCAGGCTCGCGTAATCCAGCCGCAGCGCCGCGAGCGCCGCCGGCGGCAGGTTGGCGACGACGACGTCCGCCGTCGCGACCAGCTTCCGGACGATCTCCCGCCCTTCCTCGATCATCGGGTCGAGAGTGAGCGACAGCTTGTTCCGGTTCATCTGCAGGAACAGCGCCCCGTCGCCGCTCGGCGCGACCGGGGCCACGGAGCGGTCCTCGCCGCCACCGCGCCGCTCGATGCGGATCACCTCCGCGCCGTACTCCGCGAGCAACGCCGCGCAGTAAGGCCCGGCGATGTACCGGCCGAAGTCGAGCACGCGCACGCCGTGCAGCACGGCGCTCACACCTCGAGCCATTCCTTCCGGACGGCGTCGTTCGCGCGCAGGTCCTGCGCGGTGCCCTGGAAGACGATCTGCCCGTGCCCCATGACGTACAGCCGCTCGCAGACGTCGAGCGCGATGGTCAGCTTCTGCTCCACCAGCAGCACGGAGATGCCGCGCCGCTTCACCTCCGCCAGCAGCGCGCCGACCTGCTCGATGGTCTTGGGCGCGAGCCCCTCGGTCGGCTCGTCGATCATCACCAGCTCGGGGTCGCCCATCAGCGTCCGGCACAAGGTCAGCATCTGCTGCTCGCCGCCCGAGAGCACGCCCCCCGGCGTGTCCGCGCGGGCCTGCAGGCCGGGGAAGATCCGGAACACGTCCTTGATGCCCCACCGGCCGCTCTCGGCGCGCCCCTTCATCCCCAACATTAGATTTTGGCGCACGGTGAGATCCGGAAAGATCGCGCGGTCCTCGGGCACGTACCCGACGCCCCGCCGCGCCACTTCGTGGGCCTGCAGCCCGAGGATCTCCTGCCCTTTGAAGCGGACCTTCCCCTGCGCGGTGACGAGGCCCATGATCGCCTTCACCGTGGTCGAGCGCCCCGCTCCGTTGCGCCCGAGCAGGCTGACGATCTCGCCCCGCCCGACGGAGAAACCGACTCCCTGCAGCACATGGCTCTTGCCGTAGTACGCGTGCAGGTCGCTGACCTCAAGCATGGGCGCGGCTCGTCCCGAGATAGGCTTCCTGCACGGCGGGATTTCTGCGGATCTCGTCCGGCGTTCCGGTGGCGATGATGCGCCCGTACACCAGCACCGAGATCCGATCGGCCAGGCCGAAGACCACGCCCATGTCGTGCTCGACCATCACCAGCGTCTTGCCCTCGGTGACCCGGCGGATGAGCGCGACCGCCTCCTCCGTCTCCGACCGGCTCATGCCCGCGGTCGGCTCGTCGAGCAGCACCACCTCGGCCCCGCCGGCGAGAGTGATGCCGATCTCGAGCGCGCGCTGCTCGGCATACGTGAGGGTGGAGGCGAGCGTATCGCGCCGGCGCCGCAGCCCGATGCGCTGGATCACCTCGTCCGCGCGCTCGGTTGCGTCGGCCAGGGCGGAGAGGCGCTGCCAGAAGGAGTATCGATAACCGAGCGACCACAGCACCGCGCAGCGGACGTTGTCGAACACCGTCAGATTGTGGAAGATGTTGGTGATCTGGAAGCTGCGGCTGAGGCCCCGCCGGTTGATCTCGAACGCGCGCAACGAGGTGATGTCGTCGCCGTTCAGCTCGATGCGACCCGAGCTGACCGGAAAGCGCGCGCTGATCAGGTTGAACAGGGTGGATTTGCCCGCCCCGTTGGGGCCGATGATCGCGTGGCGCTCGCCGCGCGGCACCGACAGGTCGACGTCGCGGACGATCTCCGTGCGCCCGAAGCTCTTGCACACGCCCGACAGGCGCAGCGCCGGAGCGGTCATGTCCGCTCCTGGCGCAGGGTCGCGTACGCGCGATGCCGCTCGTCCGACACGGTCCGCGCCACCTTGCGCAGGAGCAGGATGCCGATGGCGATCGCGGCGGCAACCGCGATCCAGAAGAGCCCGCGGCTCGCGTCGAGGGTGAAGCCGAAGACGCGCAGGTGCGCGGAGGCGGCGTCCTCCTTCATCAGCCGGTAGACCATCTCCACCACCGCGACCAACCCGGCCCCGACGAGCAGGACCGGAATGGCGGCAAGCAGGTATGCCGGCGCGAGCCTCCCGAGGACGCCGGCGTGCCACAGACGGCGGTGCTCGACGACCACGCTGGCCACTCCTCCCGGCGCGTAGAGGACCACCACCAGGAAGAGCAGGCCGAAATAGAAGAGCCAGGCAGCGGTAAGGCTGGACACCGCCATCTGCAGCACGGTGATCAAGAGCGCGCCGAGGATCGGTCCGAAGAAGTACCCGACGCCGCCCACGAAGGCCATCATGATGACCAGCCCGGAGGTGTACGCGTGTAGGGATTCCGAGGTGACGATCTCGTAATTGAGGGCAGTGAGGCCGCCGGCGACGCCCGCGAAGAATCCCGCCAGCACGACCATCAGGAACCGCACCACCTGCGGGTTGTAGCCGACGAACTCGGCGCGCTCGGGATTGTCGCGCACCGCATTGGCGATGCGGCCCAGCGGCGTCTGGGCCAGCGCGTACATCGCGACCACGCAGGCGAAGCCCCAGAGCGCGATCAGGTAGTAGACCTGGATCTGCGGCCCGTAGGTGATGCCGAGCCAGCCCTTCCCCGTGACGCGGTTGCTGGACAGGCCGCCCTCCCCGCCCGAGAAGGCGGGGAACATGAGCGAGCTCGCCGCCACCATCTCCCCGATGCCGAGCGAGATCATCGCGAAGGTGGTCCCTGCCCGGCGCGTCGTGACGTAGCCGAGCAGCACGCCGAAGAAGAGACCCCCGAGCCCGCCCACCAGGGGAAGGAGCGTGACCGGGATCGGGAGCACGTGGTGGTTCACGGCGATGAGCGCGTGCATGGTGATCATCGCGCCGAGCCCGTAGTAGACGGCGTGGCCGAAGGAGAGAAGCCCCGTCTGGCCGAGCAGCATGTTGAAGGAGAGCGCGAAGACCGTCATGATCGCGATCTGCGAGAGCAGCGAGAGCCAGTAGCCCGAGCGCGACAAGAGCGGCGCGATCAGGATGAGCGCCAGGTACGCGCCCCAGGACAGGAGCCGGCTCGCGGTCAGGACGGGCGCGGGCTTCATGTCTCGCGGGCCCCCATCAGCCCCCGCGGGCGGAAGATGAGGATCGCGACCATCAGCACGTACGGCATGATCGCCGCCAGTTGGGTCAGGGAGAGCCGCGCGAGCGCCGGGGCGGAGTGGATCTGGACCCCGACCGAGCGAGCGAAATCGACCAGCGAATAGTCGGTGCCGACCATGAAGGTCTGCAGGATTCCGATCAGCAGCGAGGCGATGAAGGCGCCGGTGAGCGAGCCGAGCCCGCCGACCACGACCACCACGAAGACGATCGGCCCGAGCGCGTCGGCCATGCCGGGCTCGGTGACGAAGGCGTTCCCGCCGATCACTCCGGCGATGGCGGCGAGCGCCGATCCGCCTCCGAAGACGAGGGTGAAGATGCGGGGCACGTCGTGGCCGAGCGCCTGCACCATGTCAGGGCGCGACAGGGCGGCCTGCACGATCAGGCCGATGCGCGTGAAGGTCAGCAGCGCATAGAGCGTCAGCAGCATCCCGACGGACACCGCCATCATGAAGCCCTTGTAGACGGGGAACGACGAGGAGAAGAGCGTGAACCAGGTGCCGGAGAGCGAGGCCGGGACGCGGTAGTCGACCGCGGCCTTCCCCCAGACGAGCTGCACCACCTCGATGGCGAGAAAGGCGAGGCCGAAGGTGAAGAGCAGCTCCGCAACGTGGCCGTACCGGTGCGCTTTGCGGATGCCGTACCGCTCGATCAGCGCGCCGACGATCCCCACCAGGACCGGAGCGATCAGCAAAGCGGGCCAGAAGCCGATCTTGGTGCTGATCTGGTACGCGAAATACGCGCCCAGCATGTAGAAGCTGGCGTGGGCGAAATTGAGGATGCCCATCATGCTGAAGATCAGGGTGAGCCCGCTGGACAGCATGAAGAGCAGCAGCCCGTAGGTCACCCCGTTGAGCAGCGAGATCAGCGCAAATTCCACTTGCACCTCCGGCCGGAGGGCGAGGCGGTCGAGTCATGTACCATCGGCCATCGGTCGCGGACAACCTCGCGGGCGGGCGCCGCCGCCCACGACGTTCAGCCCGGGTTGCCGACGGCTCCGGCCTGGCGGAGCCGCGCGATCTCGGCGTCCGCGAGGCCCAGATCCTCGCGCAGCACCTCGTCGGTGTGCTGGCCGAGCAAAGGCGCGGGAGACCGCACTCCGCCGGGGGTCTCGGACATGCGGAAGTAGGGCGAGACCGATCGCATCCGGCCGGCGGCCGGGTGCTCGTATTCGGCAAGGACGCCGCGCGCCTTGACCTGGGGATGCTCCACGACCCGGTCGACGGAGTTGATGGCGCCCAGCGGGATGCCCGCGGGCAGGAGGAGCGCCTCCCATTCCTCGTACGTCCGGGTGAGGAACACCTCCTGCAGCCGGGCGATGAGCGACTCGCGGTTCTCGCTGCGCGCGCGGTTGGTCGCGTAGCGCGGATCGTCCCGCAGGTCGTCGATTCCGAGGAGCGGGCAGAACGTGCGCCACAGACCGTCGCTGCCGACGGCGATGGCGATGTCCTGCGTCCTGGTGCGGAACGTCTGATACGGGAGCAGCGCCTTGTAGGCGGTTCCCATGGGCCGGGGGACCACACCGTCCGCAAGGTAGGTCGCGATTGCCGAGTCGAGCAGGCCGAGCTGGCTTTCGAGCATCGAGACGTCGAGGAACTGGCCCTGTCCCGTGCGCCTTCTGGCATGGAGAGCCGCCACGATCCCGAACGCTGCGTGCATGCCCGCCGTCATGTCCGCGATCGACACGCCGCACCGCACCCCGTGGCTGCCGGGCTCGCCGGTGAGGCTGATCATCCCGCTCTCCGCCTGGACGATGAGGTCCATCGCGGCGCGATCGCGATACGGCCCCGTCTGGCCGAAGCCAGAGATGGAGCAGTAGACGATGGCAGGGTTCCGCGCGCGCACGGCCTCGTAGTCGATGCCGAGCTTTCGCACGGCGCCCACGCGGTAGTTCTCGACCAGCACGTCCGCGCGCTTGGCGAGGCGCAGGAGCAGCTCCTTGCCCTCCGGGTGCTTCAGGTCGATCTCGACGCTCTTCTTGTTCCGGTTCAGGTTCACGAAATACGTCGAGTCGCTTCCATGAAAGGGCGGGCCCCACGCACGCGAGATGTCCCCGGCGCCGGGCGTCTCGACCTTGATCACGCGCGCACCGAAGTCGCCGAGCAGCGTGGTCGCGAGGGGCCCGGCCAGAGCGTGGGACAGGTCCAGCACCGTCACGTCTTCGAGGGCAAGGGGCATGAGATGCAGTGTAGAGCGCATCCCCTGACGTCCGCGCTTGAAAAGCGTAGCGCCGCCCTATCGGCGGCGGCTAGCCGTATACTGGCCCTGCCCTGCAGGAGGTACTGACATGGCCGAGTTGAACCTCGTTGCCCCGCCCCAGCCCGACTTCCAGACGGCCGCGCAAGAGCGCCTCCATCGCAAGCAGCGGCTGGCGGCAGCGTTCCGGCTCTTCGCGCGCTACGGATTCGACGAGGGTGTCGCCGGGCACATCACGGCGCGCGACCCCGAGCGCCCCGACCACTTCTGGGTGAACCCGTTCGGGATGTACTTCGGGCACATTCGCGCCTCGGACCTCCTCCTCGTGAACCACGAAGGCGACGTGGTCGAGGGAAAGCTTCCGGTGAACGCGGCGGCCTTCGCCATCCATTCGCAGGTGCACGCCGCGCGCCCCGACGTGGTCGCCGCGGCCCACGCGCACTCGATGTACGGCAAGTCGTGGGCGTCGCTGGGGCGGCTGCTCGACCCGCTGACGCAGGACTCGTGCGCCTTCTTCGAAGACCATGCGCTCTTCGACGACTACACGGGCGTGGTGCTCGACACCTCCGAGGGGCGCCGCATCGCGAAGACGCTCGGGGAGAAGAAGGCGATCATCCTGCGCAACCACGGCCTGCTCACCGTCGGCCGCACGGTGGACGAGGCCATCTACTGGTTCCTCGCGCTCGAGCGCAGCTGCCAGGCTCAGCTCCTCGCCGAGGCCGCGGGGAAACCCGTGAAGATCGATCCGGAGCAGGCGCGCCTGACCCGCTCGCAGGTGGGCTCGGAGGTGGCCGGCTGGTTCAGCTTCCAGCCGCTCTACGAAAAGATCGTCCGCGAGGAACCGGATCTGCTGGACTGACGCCTTACGACCGATCGAGATCGACCACGATCCGTTGAGGAACGTACGGGTTCGCGCAGCACTCGTAAGGCTGGATGACATGTTCCGGCACCTCGACGCGGACATGCCGCGTCCGGTACCCAGGCGCGCTCACGTCGGCTTCGTAGACGCCGGGCACGACGCCGAAGATGAAGCAGATCGTCGTCACCGTCGTGTGCCCCTGGGGCGCTTGCCTTGCGCAGTCGAATGCCGGCGTCACTCCGGCCGCGGGCGGCCGCTGCACGTTCGAGAGGGTCGCATCGAGCACCGGCACCGTGATGGCGGTGACCGGATCGTTGCCCGCGACAGTGATGTCGACCGCGGAAGCCGGCGCAGGGCAAGGCAGTCCCACGCACGAGAGCTGCTCGATGTGCAGGACGTCGACGATCGGACCCGCCATGTGGATGGAGCCGAGGTCGTTCCGCACTCGAACGAGTAGCGCTTCATGGAAAACCTCCAGTTCCCATGGACCGCGAGGGCAGCGAAATGGGCAAGGTGCGCAGGGCCTGCTGAAGCGTCCGCGTGGCAAAGTTCAGGCGGTCGTGGCCGCCGCCGCCCCAGCGAGTACGACCGGAAGTGACCAGGCCCAGTTTCCCAGCAGGTAGACCGCTGCAGCGCCCGCAACGCAGCCTGCGAAGAAGCCAACGACGAGCTTCAAGGTCTTTTTCAGCCGCTCATTGGCGCCTTCCGTCAGCGAGTGGCTCCGCGAGAGCGTGTCCAGCAGCGACAGCACGGTGTTGGTCAAGTTGCCGGTCATCACGGCCGTCGAAGGCGCGCCGGGCACGGCGAGGCGCAAGAGAGCGAACTGACACGCCATGGCGGAGACGGCGATCATCGCGGCGATGCCCGCCATCAATCCCTTCGGATTGGCCGCGGGATCCTGGATCACGCTGAAAATCAGGACGCTGGAAAGCAGCAGGAAGTGAACCAGGAGGAGCGGCCGGGCCAACGCTGGGCCGCGTCTGTCGGACGCTTGGGCGATCAGCCAGACGGCGGCGACGGCGACGATGAATGCGGGAACAGCCAGGACCTGGACCAGGTTGGGCGGTCCGCCGCGCGCCAGCAGGGCCGCGATGACGACGAGGTTGCCGGTGATGTGGGCGGTAAACAGCCCGAGGCTCAAGTATCCAATCACGTCGACCATGCCCGCGATCACGCTGAGCAGAGGCGGAAGCCTCTCCAATCGCCCCAAATCGGAACGCATCGTCGTCCCTCTCGCTCAAGACTTCGCCCGCAATGCGCCGTCGCCAAGGCGATCGACGGCGATCTTCGGAATGATGAGGCCGAAGCTCATCGCCAAGATCACATTCAGAGCGGTTACGCCGTCCGCGATCGTCGCACCCAAGAGCTCCAAAGTCGTGTTCGAGCCATTGGCGAGTTGCAGCAGGCCGCTCGCCATCCTGAAAAAGAGGACGCCCGGCATCATCGACACCACCGAGGCAAAGCCGATCGCCGCGAACGGCATATGACGACGACGAGCGACAGGAGCGAGGACCAGCCCGACGAGGAGACAGGCAACGAACGCGCCGGTCGCTGCGTCAGCGCCAACCACCGCAAGTGTCCACCACCTCAGAGCGTGAGCCAGCATTCCGACTGCTACCGGCCAGCCCAACATGCGCAACGGCGTCGAGAAGAAGATGCTATAGGCGGCGACGGCGACGCCGGCAGCGATCACGTCGAGCCAGAGGGGTACTGGCCTGCCGGGCGCGTCCACCGGCAAGGAGCCGCCGAGAACGCCCAGTCCAAGGAGCAGCCCGGCTGAGATCACCAAGATGACGAGCCCGGCGTAGATCAGCCGGGAGGCCCCGAGGTGGACGCGCACTGTGGCGAGATCCATCATGCCGTTGAGCACGTGCGGCCCCGGTACCAGGATCATGCATGGGCAGACCGCGACGAGGCGGAGTGACGAGCTGAGCTGATAGCGAACCGCCAGCGCGCCTATCATGCCGGCGAGCAGCGCCGCAGAGAGCGGCTGCAAGAAGGGGTTTGTGGTGTACTGCGCCAGGGCCCGACGCAGGACGGCACCGATCGCGGCGCTGGAGGCGATGAGCGCCACCGCGGCTGGATGCTGGACCCCAAAGATCACCGACAGCGCAGCAGCGCCGGCCGCAGCGGCGAGCGTGAACAGCCAGGTCGGCGCCGGTGGCGCGCGCGAAATCGCGCGGATCGCCTCCAGTGCGGCAGGCGGCGCTAGCCGGCCGGCGGCGACCTGGTCGATTGCCCGCACGGTCGAGGCCACACGATCCATGTCCACGCCGGTGGGATCGGCCGCCTCGACGGAGACCAGTCTGGCGCCCCCATCTCCGGCATCAAGTTGCAGCTCTCCCCAACGAGGGATGATCCTGACGCGCAGATCGAGATGATTGCCGAGCCGCTCGGCTGCGGCCAGGGTCTCGCCCGTGGACTCGCCGTTGACATGCAATACTCGGGCGAAGGCGAGGACGAGATCGGACCGATCCTGCGGACTCATTCCCGCTCACCCCAGATCCTGCTCAGGCGCCGGTTGCCACATAGGGCTTCACCATCTTTGCCGGATCGACGACGCGATCAAATTCGGCCTCTGTGACGAAGCCCAATTGCAAAGCAGCGGCCTTGAGCGTGAGGTCATTATCCATGGCGTGGTGGGCTATCTTCGATGCCTTGTCGTAGCCGATCACGGGCGCAAGCGCCGTCACCAGCATCAGCGAACGCTCGACGTATTCGTTGATCTTCTTCAGATTGGGCTTGGTGCCCTCGACCAGGAACTTGCGGAAGTTGGTGCACCCATCGGTCACGATCGTGATGGAATCGATGACGTTGAAGATCATCAACGGCTTGTACACGTTCATTTCGAGATAGCCGCTCGCGCCGCCAAAACCCACCGCCACGTCATTGGCCATGACCTGCACGGCAATCATGGTGAGCGCTTCACACTGGGTCGGGTTGACCTTGCCCGGCATGATCGACGAGCCCGGCTCATTTTCCGGGATCGCCAATTCGGCGAATCCGGCGCGAGGCCCGCAAGACATCAGGCGAATGTCGTTGCCGATCTTGTAGAGCGACACGGCCAGGGTGCGCAGGGTGCCGGACAGCTGCACCAGCGCATCGTGAGCGCCTTGCACCGTGAACTTGTTGGGCGCGGTTACGAAGGGCAGGCCGGTGAGCCCGGCGATACCGGCCGCGGCCGCCTCGGCAAACCCGGGCGCCGAGTTGATGCCCGTTCCCACCGCTGTCCCGCCCAGCGCCAGGCGGTACACTCCCTGAAGCGCGGCGTCGATCCGCTCGAGGTCATCCGCCAACATCCCCGTGTAGCCGGACCATTCCTGGCCCAATGTCAGCGGCGTGGCGTCCTGCATGTGGGTGCGGCCGATCTTGACGATGTCCCTCCACTCCTGCGCCTTCGCACTGATGGCGTCGTGCAAGGCCGTGACCGCCGGGATCAGGCGTTGCTTCACGTTGACCGCAGCGGCGATGTACATGGACGACGGAAACGTATCGTTCGACGACTGGGCCATGTTGACGTGATCGTTGGGGTGCACCGGCGTCTTGCTTCCGAGCGGCGTGCCCGCGAGCTGGCAGCAGCGGTTGGAGATCACCTCGTTCACGTTCATGTTGAACTGGGTGCCGCTGCCCGTCATCCACACATGCAACGGGAACATGTC
>Ga0099794_10000778_pt1 | contig 10760 bp, 9 predicted proteins | sample Rivendell_Oct201_10_FD_77320 | JGI IMG/M metagenome (GOLD analysis project Ga0099794, IMG submission 77320) | Vadose zone soil microbial communities from the Eel River Critical Zone Observatory, Northern California, USA -... | ecosystem: Host-associated > Plants > Roots > Rhizosphere > Soil ... | reverse complement strand
CGGGCGGATTGGTTTGGGAATAGCAGGGGTGGGATTCGAACCCACGACCCCGGCATTATGAGTGCCGTGCTCTCACCAGGCTGAGCTACCCTGCCCTGCCTCTTCGCTAGTTAACGCCAACCCTTCCCTGTACCGAGGCAATCAACTTGGCCGAATCGTAGCCGACGCCGTCCTTAAAAACAATCGTGGGGCTGCGAATCACCGACGGATCGGCGGTCAGGTCGCCGTGCAGCACCACCAGGTCAGCCAGCTTCCCGGTCTCGACGGTCCCGAGTGTCTGCTGCACCCCCAGGATCTTCGCGCCGTTCGCGGTCATGATCTGAATCGCCTGCGCGGGCGCGAACCCCGCTTCGATGAACAGCTCGTAGTTGCGCTGATCGCCGAATCCCGCGAGCGCGCCGCCGATGCCCGTCGGGTCCACGCCGGCCGCCAACAGGCCGCCGGCGTCGACGAACGCCCGCTCGAACGCCATCGCGTTCTTGAACGCCGGCTGAGAGACCCAGCCGCTGGCGCTCGTGTCGATCTGCTGGCGCATCTTCATGTAGCTGTCGCGCACTTCCGGATCCATCGCCTGCAGCACCCGCTCGTCCTTGGTCGGACGTTTGGCCACGAACGGCTCGTACACGGCCAGGGTCGACGTCATGGAAACGTGGTGCTGGACGAGCGAGCGAATCGTAGCCTGCCCGGCATCGCCTTTGGGATCGGACGCGCTGATCTGCGTCATCAGATTGACGGGACACACGTCGGCCTGCTTGCCCGTCGTGAAATCGGATGCGGTGAGCATGCCGTGCTCGAGATTGTCGATGCCGAGCCCAACCGCTTCCTGGAAACTCACCGAGCACAGGTGGCCGGTGACTCTGATACCGCGCTTGTGCGCTTCCTGAATGGCGGCGCCCAGCTCGGCGCGGCGGATGTCGGTGTAGGCCTTGATCCACGTCGCGCCCTCGGCCGCCCAATAGGCGACGAAGCGGCGGGCGGCTTCTGGAGAGTTCAGGATCGCCATCGCGCCGCCGCCGTGTTCACCGGTGATGTACGGCGCGGTCAGGTGGATGCGCGGCCCCGGGGAAAGGCCGTGGTCGATCGCGTCCTTCAAGTTGATCTCGGCGTACGGCGCTCGACTTCCCGTCGTGCGGATCGTGGTGACGCCTGAGCCCAGATAGAGACGCGGTCCCGTATACCCCATCTGCACCGCCCGACCGCCGGCGGCGGTATAGAACAGATGGTCGTGCATGCCGATGAGACCGGGGATGACGGTCGAACCGCTCATGTCCATGACGCGCGCGCCGGCCGGGACCTGCACCGACGCCGCCGGACCCACCGCCGCGATCCGGCCGGCGCGAATGACGATTGTCTGATCGGTCTTCGGTGCGGCGCCCGTTCCATCCACGAGCAGGACATGCGTCAACGCGAGCAACGACGTATCGACGGCGACGTATTCGCGCACCTGCGCCGCGAGAGAATCAGGACGTTGTGCGGCGAGCGCGAGCAGGAGGGTGAGCGCGTACATGAAGTCTCCTCGCTAATCCACGGTGAAGTGCATCATCATCCCGGCCGAGAGATGCTCCGCGATATGGCAGTGCAGCATCCACTCCCCGGGGTTCCGAGTGTCGAGCAAAATATCCACCACCGCACCGGCAGGCACCAGCACGGTGTCTTTCCACGCCAGGTCTTCGTTGGGCACACCGTTCACCGCCAGCACGAGAAAGCGCTGGCCGTGCAGGTGAATCGGATGTTGCATCCCGTGAAACGCGCGGCGCTCATTGACGAAACGCAGCTTCACCGGATCGCCGCGATGGAAGTGCCAGACGATATCCATGTTCTCGCGGCCGGTTGCCGCGTCCTTCAAGACCCAGCGCACCTGCCGGCCGGTGGACGCCCAGTTCATCATCGGCATCGTCCCGCCCCATTCGACGGGCGCAAAGTAAATGGAGTCGAGCTGCATCAGGCGCTCCGTCACGAACGGCAAGCCGTGAGTCTGGAGCGTGAGCACCAGCGTCTGGTCCGGAGCCTTGTCCAGAAAACGCCGGTAGGGCTCGAGCCCGCGCGTCGTCGCGCGGTCACGTCGTAGCGTGGCGAAGCTCGCGCGGAAATCGTTGCGGACAGGTTTTGAGGACACCGAGACCACGCCGAGCGTATCGACGAGCGGGAAGAACCGTCCGAACAGGTGGTCCAGCCCGCGGACTCGATTCACCAGCGCTACCGCGCCCGCCCGGTCGAATCGCACGTGCACCACGTAGCGCTCGGCGGGGCCGATCACGACGCTCTCCACCCACGCCTCGTGCTCGAACGGCCCCGCATCGCTCGCCACGACCTTCATGCGCGCACCGGGGAACGACACATTCAGCGTGCGTGTGTTCGACGCGTTTGTCAGATAAAAGCGCACAACTTCACCGCGGCGGACAGCGAGCCGATAGCCTGGCTCACCGTTCACGAGAAACACGTTCCCAAACCGCCCCATCAGCGCGTGGGTCGGAGATTCCTGCCCCCACGGAATCAGGCCTGAATCGCCGACCAGAATATCCTGCAGCATCAGGATCTGTTCGCGATTGGCATGGATCGTCGCACCGGGCTGCCGTACGAGAATGTTGCCGTACAGGCCGAGCGCTTGTTGGATGTCTTCGCGAACGTGTGGATGGTACCAGTAAATCCCCGCATCTGGGAACCGCACTTTGTATGTGAACGCGTCGCGTACCCCTTCGACTCCGTCGAACGCGTTCTCGAGCCGTATGCCATGCCAATGAATGCTCGTCGAGTCTGAAAGCCGATTCCTGAACCGCACCATGATCTCGGATCCACGCGAGACTTCGATGAGTGGTCCCGGATACTGCCCGTTGTAGCCGTACATCGTGTAGGTCTGTCCATTGATCGTGCGGCGGACGAGTTCGGCATCGAGATCGATGATGTCACCGTCCTGAAGACGAAGCACCTCGTTCGAGTCTGCGGTGGGAAGGGGCGCGTCCGTCGCGGGAAGAAAGGGAGTCACCTCGGGTCGGAGCGCCATTTCCGACGGCAGCATCGTGACTCCAGGAGGCGTCGGCACCATGGGCCAGCCGGAGTGCTCGTGCTCGCCATGATCCGTCGCGTCCGCGGACCGCGCCGCTCCCAGCGAGAATTCGAGCAAATCGGGCGGGAATGGCCGCGTGCTTGGCGATTGGCCGCGCAGAATTATTCTGCCGTGCGGCTCCCGCACACGGGCGCTGCGCTCCGACGAGATGAGAAAGTTGAACTTGTCGAGCTCGATCGCGCGCAGCTCTACACGCCCGTTCTCTACTTCACCGAGCTTGATGAGCGTATCCATCTGCGGCGTCGCAGCCCAGGCGATGTAAGTGCCCCCCCTGCTTCCCCCGCCTCCCCCGGTGGGCGGGAGGCCGGTGAGAAATACGATGGGGATGAATCGCGAATGGCCATCGGCCGTGACGGCGACGGTAAAGGGACCCGGCGGGATGGCAAGCTCGACGCGTCCCGATGCTCCCCCAACGCCCGGGGCCGGCACGAGCTCGATGCAATACAGATCGTGACTAGGGCCGACCGGCGTGGCCGGGTCGCACGGCCGCACCGCTCCGCTCTGCGCCTGACTGATCCCCGCCGAGAGAGCGAGGAGTGCTAGTGCTTCGAGCGCCTTGGCAATCCGACGCCTCCCCACCACTCGGGCGCGGCGTGGCTCGGCGCCAAGGCTCGACTATTGAGTGTGGTCGTGGTATCCACGGAGAACGTGTACGCACCAGTCTGCCCCGCCGCGCTGGTGCCAATGATCACGTCGTAGATGTTCGAGGTGTCCACTTTGAACCGGATGAACGCGTTCGGGTTACCCGCGGAGCTGTCGTCGTTCGACGCCACCAGGTGGCGGACATAGCTGCTCTCCGGGACGACCTTATACAACGCGAGCGACGGATTGATCGCCGCAGACCGCTCCGCGATCGACACCACGCTGCCGGCGTACAAGGCGATGCGGGCGACGTCATAGTAGTGCGGCGACGCGGAGGAATCGGCGCAATCGGACAACGTGATCGAGTCGGACACCGTGACGCCCCGCATCACCCAGACCTGCCGGCATCCATTCATCGCGGCGGGGCGAGTCGCCGCCAGCAACGAGTACGCGCCGGTCGTGAATCGGCTGTACGAGCTTGCGCCGATGATGTAATTGCCACCCGGAAGAATCATGTCGATCTGCGCGTTCTGTGCTTGTCCGAGGATACTATCGTCATCGAACGCGACGAACGGACCAGCCGCGCTCCAGAAATCGAGCCACGAGTCAAATGTGGCGTGCATCGAGATCCGGATGCTCTGCTGTCCCGTCGGAAGGCTGAGTCCGTGAAAGTCGTAGTAAAAGCCAAGATTGCCGCGGTTGCAGTCCGTGGTCGACAGGAACGCATTGACCGTCTGTCCCAACGTGTATGGCGCGAGATAGGTGCATGGATCGACGACCGTCGCGTGATAGACGACGTCAGCGACACCCGGCACGGCGGCGTGGATGTTGATACCCCCAATGAAGGTACCCAGCGTCGCGGTCGTCGCGGCGACGCCGTTCACGTCGGTGGTCGTTGTAGCGGGGGTGAACGACGCGGCGCCGCTGGGGATCACGCTCCACGTCACGTGCAGACCCTGAGCCGGCTGCCCGTTCGAGCCGAGGGCCACCAAGCTGAGAGGAAAGGCGAGCGCCGCGCCCGTCGGCCCGGACTGGCTGTCGCCGGCGACGCCGGTGACCGATGCCGCCTGCGGACCGGTCCCAGTGCTATCGCCACCGCACGCAGCTAATACGCTGAAGACGAAGACGGCGAGGACAAGAGTTTTCATGATGCCTCCTCTATTTGGGCACGACGCGGTAGAGTACCTCGCCGTCTCGGATCATGCCGAACTGCTCCCGCGCCACGCGCTCTTGCACCGCCGGATTGGTCTCCAGGTCGTGCGCCAACTTGGCCAGTGAATCGACCTCCATACGCAGCGCCGCCACTCTGGTACGCTCCTCGGCCAGCTGCCGCCGGATCGTGATCCAGTCGGCGGTGCCGTACTCGCCGCCCCACACCGCGAAGACGAGCAACCCCACGCCACCCGCGATACCGGCGATGCGGGTGCGTGTCATAAGCCGTACAGATGGCGGCCGGGATAATGGGCCACGTCTCCGAGCTCCTCGGCGATGCGTAACAGCTGATTGTACTTCGCGACGCGCTCACTGCGCGAGGCGCTGCCGGTCTTGATCTGGCCGCCGCCGGTCGCCACCGCCAAATCCGCGATAAAAGTGTCTTCGGTCTCCCCCGAGCGGTGCGAGATCACCGAGCCGTAGCCATTGCCCCGCGCCAGCTCGATGCACTGCAGCGTCTCCGTGAGTGTGCCGATTTGGTTCACCTTGATGAGGATGGCGTTCGCGACGCTCTCTTCGATGCCCCGGGCCAGGCGCTCGACGTTGGTGCAGAAGAGATCGTCGCCCACAAGTTGTACCCGTTCCTGCAGACTCTCTGTGAGCTTTGCCCACCCCGTCCAGTCGTCTTCTGCCAGACCGTCCTCGATGGATACGATCGGATAGCGATCGATCCATCCTTTATATAGCGCAATCATCTCCTCGGCGGTCTTTTGGCCACCCTTGCTCTTCTTGAACGTGTACGTCCCGTCCGCATAGAGCTCTGACGCGGCCACGTCGAGCGCAATGGCGATGTCCTTCCCCGCCTCGAAGCCCGCCGCCTCGATCGCGGCCATGATCGCTTCCAGCGCCGCCTCGTCGTTCGGCAGGTCCGGCGCAAAGCCTCCCTCGTCCCCCACTGCCGTCGAGAGCCCCCGCTTGGCCAGGACTTTTTTCAGCGCATGGAACACCTCCACCCCCATGCGCAGGCCTTCCGGGAACGTCTCGGCGCCGATCGGCACGACCATGAATTCCTGGGAGTCCACGGTATTCGCCGCATGCGCGCCACCGTTCAGAATGTTCATCATCGGCACCGGCAGCACGTGGGCAACGGGACCGCCCAGGTAGCGATACAGCGGCAGGCCGGCATCCTGCGCGGCTGCGCGGGCGACCGCGAGCGAGACGGAGAGAATGGCATTCGCGCCGAGGTGGCCTTTGTTCGGCGTGCCGTCGAGATCGAGCATGGCGTAGTCGATCGCGATCTGATCCTCGGCCGACAGACCTTCGAGGCGCGGGCCGATGACTTCGTTCACGTTCTTCACTGCTTCGAGCACGCCTTTGCCGCCGAAGCGTTTGTTGTCGCCGTCACGCAGCTCGACCGCCTCGTGCTCGCCCGTCGACGCGCCGCTGGGAACTGCCGCCGTGCCGCTCGCGCCGCTCGCCAGGGTGACGTCGGTCTCGACCGTGGGATTGCCCCGGCTGTCGAGAATCTCCCGCGCGTGGACTGAGATGACCGTGCTCATTGTGGAACCAACCCTACCGCGCCTTTGACTGAAGGGCAACCATTGCGGCCCGCACTTCGTCCCGCAGCCGCTCGCGATCTTCCGGACGCAGCCCGGTCGTGGAAATGGGAGGCGCGACGAGCAGCTGGATGGGACGGGGACGAAGCCGCCAGGCACCCTTCGGCAGAATCTCAAACGTGTGGTGGACGTAGACGGGAACGACAGGAACTTGAGCGGCGATCGCGAGGCCGAACGGCGCATTCTTGAAGGGCAACAGCTCGCCGGTGCGGCTGCGCGTCCCTTCCGGAAAAACGACGATGGAGGAGGTGCCCCGCTGAATCATGCGCGCCGCCTCATCGTACGCCGCGAACGCTTTCTTGTGGGCCGCCCGATCGATCGGAATGTGGCCGACGGCGCGCATGGCTCGGCTAAGCAGCGGGATCTTGAAGAGCTCCTGCTTGGCTACGAAGCGCAGCGATCCAGGCAACGTCGCAAACAGCGCCCAGATGTCGAACATCGAAGAGTGATTCGAGGCGTAGATTACCGGCCGGTCGCGCGGGATGTTCTCGAGGCCCTCGGCGACCACCGGCGTCCCCGCCGCCCGGAGAATATCCCGGGCCCAGTCGGTGCCGGCCCAGTCGTACACTCCGCCGACCCGGTTGCGCACGCGAAACAGTCCGGCCACGACGGCAACAGTTGCATGGACGATTGTTGTGGCTGCGAGGACTACGTAGTACCAGAGGGTGCGGACACTCACGCGAAGTGATCGTATCCTGCAGGCAACGAGACCGGTTGGTTGTGGTCGAGCAGCCGCACGCCACCCCGACGTCCGCCTGCTCCGCGCAGGCAGGAGCCGATCCGACTCAGCTGTAGACCGGTGTGTGAGCGGAACGCGGACACGCTGGCATCACCGAAGGTCGGCGGCATCGTGCATAGTAACTCGAATTCTTCCCCGCTGGCGACCGCTGCCATCGCGTCGACATCCTCCCAGCGTGGGATCTGTTCGAGGTTGATCTCGATGCCCACTTCCGACGCGGCGGCGAGATGTTGCGCGTCGGCGACGAGACCATCCGAGATGTCGATCATCGAGCTGGCGCCGTGACCGGCCAGCCAGCGGCCGGCTTGGATGCGCGGCTCGGGACAAGCGTAGCGGTTGCGCAACGCGGTGGACATGGACTTGCCGGCGCGAAACTGCTCGAGCGCCAGCGCGGCACCTCCCAAATACCCGGTGACCCAGAGGCCGTCGCCTTCGCGCGCACCGGAGCGGCGCACCGGCCGCTCGACCTCGCCGATGACGCACACATCGACGATGTATTGCTCCGAGCGCGTCAAATCCCCGCCCAGCACTCTCGCTTCGAGATTGTGCGCCATCGTCGCGACGCCCGCCATGATGTCGGCCGCGGCATCGGTCCCCTTCGTGCCGTCCGGCGGGACGCCGAGCGACACGAGCACACCCAAAGGCGTTGCCCCCTCAGCTGCAAGATCCGACATGGCGGAGCCGGCAGCGCGAAAACCGATCTCTTTGAAATCGAGCCAATCGGTGCGGAAATGCACGTCCTCGAGCGAATTGTCGATGCTGATCGCCAGCGTCGTCGACCCCAGCGGGATCAGCGCGCAGTCGTCGCCGAGATCCGAGACATCGCCCGTGATCTCAGCGATGCGCGCCATGATGCCGCGGACGCGATCGAACTCTTTGCCGGGACCAAGATTCATAGGATGCCATGTATTACAGCACGTCAGGGGCTTCAAGTTCCGCGAGCACCGGAGGTCGCGCTGGCTTCACGTCTCTCCACGCCCGCCACACATCTGGGAGGGCGGCGAGCACGTCGGCCGGGCGCAGGCTGCGCGCGGTCCACTGCTGCGCCCCCTGCTCCGCGGCTCGACCCAGGGCATGCGCGCCGAGCGCGGCGGCCTCGGCGGGCGCCGTCCCACGCGCTAGGAATGCGCCGATGAATCCCGCGAGTAGATCCCCGCTGCCGCCGGTCGCGAGGCCGGGGTTGCCGCTCGCGACGACCTGCTCGGGCCCGCGGAGATCCGCGATGACGGTAGGAACACCCTTCAGGAGAACGGTGCACTTGAGCTTCGTCGCGGCGCGCGCCGCCGCCGACCAGCGATCGTTCGCCGCTTCGTCCGCCAATGCGTCGCCGGCGAGCGCGCGGAACTCGCCGAGATGTGGCGTGCAGACAAGTGAACGATTGCCCCCCCCCGTCGGCACGTAGCCACGAAGGTAGTGCAGCGCGTCGGCATCGAGAACCGTGGGCACCGGTTTGCGCGCGAGCACCTGGGCGACAAATTGCTCGCGGACATCCACCCGTCCCAAGCCCGGGCCGAGCACCACCGCATCCGCCCAATCGATGGCTTCGGCGACGCCGGCCTCGAGCGTCTCGCCCAGCGCGGACTCGACGGTCAGGACATCGGGAAGGCTCGCCTGCGCAGCGGCGATCGTCTCCCGCGCCGCGACGAGCTTTACTAACCCAGCACCGGCGGCAAGGGCGGCACGGGCGGCATGGAGGGCCGCGCCGCTCATCCCGTCCGCACCGCCTACGACACAGACTCGACCCCGATCGCCTTTGTGCATCTGCGGCGCGAGCCGCGGCAGCCGCGCTGCCGCCCACGTATCGGTGACGAGCAGGGGCCACGCCGTGTCGGGCGGCGGGAATCCGATGTCCACGACGACCACCTTGCCGCACCATTCGCGCGCGAGCAGATGGCCGCGCCGTGGCCCACCGAACGTCACCGTGATGCGCGCATGCACGGGACCGTGCGCTTCGCCGCTGGTGAGATCGAGACCAGTCGGCCCATCCACCGCCAAAATCGGCGCACCGTAAGCAGCTAAACGCTCGGCAAGTGCGAGAACTTCGCCCTTCGCGGGACCGGCGGCGCCCGTACCCAGCAGCGCGTCCACGGCGACGCTGGCCTTGGGCCACGCTTCTTCGCGCCCCAACTCACGCACGCCGTCGAGGCGCGCAAGCGCGCGATTGTCGATTGCGTCGTCCGTCTTGGGATCGACCGCAGCGACCCAGACGGGAATGCCGGCTCCGTGCAACGCGCGCGCGATCACCCAGCCGTCACCGCCGTTATTTCCGGCCCCCGCCGCGACGAGCACACCGCCCCCGCCCGTGATTGCATCGGGCAGCTCGGCGACCAGCACCTGGACGGTGGCGCGCCCCGCGGTCTCCATCAGCACGCGGCTCGGCACGCGGTACTGGGTGCGCGCCGCCGTGTCCCATGCCGCTGCTTCGCTCGCCGAGAGCACTGGAATCGGATTCACGGAATCACCACCCCCGCATATCCCACGACCTGCGCATTGTCGCCGGAGACCCAACCAGAGTGGCGATAGTCTACCACCTCGGCTCGCGTCGCGCCCAGCGCTTTGGCGGCGGCGATGACGACGGCCGCCGGCCCGCGCCCACACATCGAGATCCGCTCGCGCTTGCAGCGCGCGAGCAGCTCCGCGCCGTCCAGCGCGCGGATGGCGTCGAGGGCCTGGGCATCCTTCTGCTCCGAGACGAGCGCGGGCTCATAGTGATTCAGGTCGCTGGAGGCGAGCAGCAACACAGGCTCCCCTGCCGCCGTGACCAACCGGGCGAGCATCTCCCCCAGCAGGCGCGCGGAGTCCCAGGCGTCCCACGCAATCACGAGCGGCACGATGCGCACATCGGCACGGAGCAGCTGGAGAAACGGCAGCTCGACTTCGACCGCGTGCTCGGCCCGATGGGCGTCGTGGTCCACACCCACGACGCCCCGGGAGACCTCGAGGAGCGCCTCCGCCATTTCCACATCGATCGGGACATCGCCGAGAGGCGTGCGAAACGCGCCAGCCTCCCAGAGGGAGACTCCTCCCGCGACTTCGCACACACCGGTATGGTTGGGCGCAAGGATGATGACGATGCCGGGAATGGTGACGCGCGCGAAGGTTTTCGCGGCGGGACGGCCGGAATAGATGTAGCCGGCATGTGGGACGATGATAGCCCGAGCGGCGACGGCATTTATGCGAGCGTCGGCGAGCAGAGTCGCGACTGTCGCTCGCAGTTCCACGGGATCAGCGGGATAGAACCGTCCGCTGACTGCGGGGGGCCGGACCACTATCCCGAAGAGGAGACTCCGGGCCAGCGATAGCCGGCTCCCGCCTTGAAGACCTGGGCGAAATCATACACGCGCTCGAAGTCCTCGAGGCGATCGGTGGGCTGGCGCGCCAGCAACCCCACATCGATCAGCATGAAGACGATCTGCCCAAAGTCCTCAGTGGCGTGGATGCCCCAATGCGTCAGCACGGCCGACGCCAGCATGCCGAATTGCTCCAGCGCAAAGTCGCGGCACGCCCACGCCAGCTCGCCACCGCTCAAGTGGCGGCGCGCGGGCAGGCGCGTCTGCGCGAATTCCAGCGCCGCGAGCACGAAGACGTAGGCGCGCTCGTTGTACTT
>Ga0099794_10000775_pt1 | contig 10775 bp, 8 predicted proteins | sample Rivendell_Oct201_10_FD_77320 | JGI IMG/M metagenome (GOLD analysis project Ga0099794, IMG submission 77320) | Vadose zone soil microbial communities from the Eel River Critical Zone Observatory, Northern California, USA -... | ecosystem: Host-associated > Plants > Roots > Rhizosphere > Soil ... | reverse complement strand
TCCGGCGCGTCATGTGCATCTCAGAGTCTTCCCGAGATCAACCGATCCATGGCTTGAGCGGTGTCGTAGAACTGCTGATCGCGCGCGTACCGGTAGCGCGCCTCCATTTCCGCGATCAGCCAGCCGTCGTATCCCACTTTGGTCATCGCGGCGCGGATCGCGGGCCAGTTGTTGTCACCGAGAAACAGATTCGTATAGACGCTCTGATCACCGCAGCGCCCGCGCTTCTTCATCACATCCTTCAGGTGGATCCGCGTGATTCGGGGTCCATGAATCTCGATCCACTGTTCCGCGAAGCCCGTATCATGGATGTTACCGACGTCGAGGTGAATCCCCACCGCGTTGCTATTTACGTCGATCAGAAACTGCCAGAACTCACGCGGGCTGATGAGAAAGCGGTGTTCGGCGTTGCAATTCTCGCAGCCAATCCGGACGCCGGCGCGCCCCGCTTTCTCACCCAACGGCCGGAGCGCCTCGACGCAGCGTTGGTACACTTCGTTGTAGGGGACTTCCTCGGTCACCAGGCCGGCGACAACCAGAATCGCGTCGGTCCCGAGCAGCACCGCCGTTTCGATCTGCCGCTCGACGATGCGAACCGCCTGGCCCCGGACCTTGGGGTCGCGGGCGGAGAGCGGTGACTCCCAGTGCAATCCGGTCGAGACGTTGGATACCACGAGGCCGGCGTTCTCGATTTTCCGTCGGAGCTCCCGGACCTCGGTATCCGAGGTGGCCATCTGAAACCACGGGACGTCGCCCAGCCACAGCTCGATGCCGTCGAAGCCGGCCTTTTTCACGACCTCCAGGCCTCGCTCGAATCCGAACTCCTTGGGAATCATGTTGTCGCCGATGGACTTCTTCATGGCGGCATCATACTTCTTGATTGCGGCGCTGGCCAATCGCAGCTTACGCGCACGCCGTCAAGGAGTACTGGATGCGATACACCGTTGCGATCTCACTCGTCGCGCTCGCATGCGCGCACGCGGCCCCACCGCCGAGCCCTGGTCCGCGCCCTGCCGTCACGCCTCCGCGTCCCGTCGCTGACTCGGCGTCCAGGAACGTTCCTCACATCTCCGTTGCCACCACGGTGGATTCGGGGCCCAACGTGATCTATTGTCCGCCGCCCGAATATCCCCCTTCTCTTCGCGCGTCAGGAGTTCAGGGCCGGGTGAGGTTGGAATTGGTCGTCGACACACTCGGGCGCCCCGAGCCGGCAACCGTCCGAGCGGTCACGAGTCCGAACGATTCATTGTCGAGTGCAGCGGTGACCGCGATGCAAAGCTGCCTGTTTACGCCAGCTCGCATCGGAGGACGCGCGGTCCGCGTGCTGGTTCAGATCCCCATTGATTTCAAGACCAGTCGCCCTTGACCTTAAGTGACCGCGTGACACCGTGGATGAGCTGCTAATCGGCATCGGAAGTGCGCTGCTGCTGGCCGCGGGCTTCTTCGTCCTGCGGCCGCTCCTGCTGTCGCTTGCTCACAGCGATGCGCGTCGCCAGGCAGCGAACCCGATCCCGGCGCAATGGACCTCGCTGCTCGACACAGCGGTGCCCGCGACGCGCCATCTCGCCGACGAGCAGCGTACGCTTCTCCTTCGAGCCAGCAGCGAGCTGATCAGGACGCGGCATTGGGAGGGATGCCAGGGACTCGTCTTGACCGAGGAGATGCAGCTCATCATCGCAGCGCACGCGTGCTTGCTCACGCTCGCCATACCAGGCGAGCCCTTCCCGGGACTTCGTGAAATCCTCGTCTACCCAGCGACGTTCGTGCCTCGCACCGTCCGCGATCCCCGCAAGTGGGTCCACACGAACGAGCGCGACCGTCCGCTCCCCGAATTGGGAGAGTCCTGGGGGAACGGCATCATTGTCATTTCCTGGGACGCGGTCTCTGAAGGTGCCAGAGATCCGGCGGACGGTCACAACGTCGTGTTACACGAGTTCGCGCACGAGTTGGCCTACGAGTACGACCTCACGCCGGCCGGGGTCGACCGAGCCTGGAAGCCTCGCGTCGATGAGCCGGACAATTGGAGCAGTACACTTCAGCGCGCTTACGAGCGCCTGGACGCGAAGGTCGCAGCCGACGCGCCAAGCGTCATGAGCGCGTACGGAACCACGGACATCGCCGAATTCTTTGCAGTGGCGACAGAAGTCTTTTTCGAGCGGCCTGAAGAGCTCGGTCATGAAGACCCGGAGCTGTACGACCTGTTGTGCACGTTCTATCGTCAGAATCCCGCAAAGCAACTCACCGGGAGGGAAAGATGAGACAGGCCTACGTCATTGTCGCGATTGGAGTCGTCCTTGCGTCACCGATCCACGCTCAGCAGCCGCCGCAGCAGTATCCGATCGTGGGGCGATGGGATCTGACGGTGACCGACTCGTCGCATCGTTATCCCTCGTGGCTCGAGGTCGAGCGATCCGGCTCTCGAATGCTGGTTGGGCGCTTTGTGGGGGTCGTGGGTAGCGCGCGGCCGGTCTCCCGAGTCGAGTTCAAGGACTCGGGCTTCTCCTTCTCAATTCCTCCGCAGTGGGAGCAGGGAGACAGCGACCTGCACGTCGCAGGCGTGCTGAGAGGCGATCAATTGTCGGGCTGGTTGACCGATCCTGCTGGGAAGCGTTACGCGTGGACCGCGAATCGAGCGCCGCTGCTGCGACGCCCGTCGCCGCCCCACTGGGCAGCGCCGATCGCGCTCTTCAACGGCACGGACGTGGCGAGCTGGCAAACGCCGGGAGCAAACTGGAGTGTCGTGAATCGCGTACTCACGAACACGCGTGCCGGCACCAACCTCATCACTCGCCAAACCTTCAACGATTTCAAGCTGCATATCGAGTTCCGCTATCCACCGAAAGGAAACAGCGGTGTCTACCTGCGCGGCCGGTACGAGGTCCAAATCGAGGATAGCGACGCGCTCGAACCGGTTCAGGATCGCCTCGGCGCGGTCTACGGCTTTCTGCCGCCGAGCGAAGCCGCCGCGCGAAAGCCGGTTGAGTGGCAGGCGTACGACATCACGCTCGTGGGACGCATGCTGACAGTGGTGCTGAACGCCAAGACCCTGATCTGTAACGAGGAGATACCGGGAATCACCGGCGGTGCGCTCGACAGCGATGAAGGATCTCCGGGTCCGCTCATGCTCCAGGGCGACCACGGACCGGTCGAATTTCGTAACATCGTGCTGACGCCGGCGAGGTAACCGGTGCGTGGTTGGCGCGCTACCCTCGCCGTCATCGCGGTGCCCGGCGCTCTCGCATGCAGCCAACGAGCCGCGAGCGATCCGGGCACCGTGGACTGGCGCGTCACCGGCGGCAGTCCCGGCAACCCGCGTTACTCCGGGCTCGATCAGATCAATCGCCGCAACGTCGCGCAGTTGAAGGTCGCGTGGATGTATCACACCGGCGACCTTCCTCCGGACGGCCTCTCCCAAATCCAAGCGACGCCGATCGTCGTCGACGGCGTGCTCTACACGACGACTCCTACGCTTGCCGTGATCGCACTGCGCGCCGAGAGCGGAACACTGCTGTGGAGATTCGATGACTTTCCGAACCGTGCGACTCAGCCACACGTCAATCGCGGCGTCGTGTATTGGGCAGTTGGTCGCGACCGGCGAATCTTTTTCGCCGTCGAGCGGCGTCTGTATGCCCTCGACGCGGGGACGGGCAAACCAATTCGCAGCTTCGGCGACACGGGCTGGGTCGATCTTGGCGTGGGGCTTGGTTGGGACATCGATGGCGAATACCTCGTCTCGACGAGCCCCGGCGTGGCTTACAAAGACATAGTCATCTGGGGCACGCGAGTCGGAGAAGACGTGGGTACGGCGCCCGGTCACGTGCGCGCTTACGATGCGCGCACCGGCAAAATCCGCTGGACCTTCCACACCATTCCGTGGCCGGGCGAATTCGGACACGACACCTGGCCGGCCGAAGCCTACAAAACAATCGGCGGCGCGAACTCCTGGGCGGGCATGACCGTGGATACAGCCCGCGGCGTTGTCTACATCCCGACCGGCTCGGCCTCGCCCGATTTCTACGGCGGCGATCGCCTGGGGGCCGACCTCTTCGCCAACTCGTTGCTCGCGCTCGATGCCACGACCGGCAAACGGATCTGGCACTTCCAGACGGTGCATCACGATCTCTGGGATCGTGATCTGCCAGCGGCACCGAACCTCGTCACAGTCATCCAGAACGGAAAGCGCGTGGATGCGGTCGCGCAGATTACGAAGAGCGGGTTCGTCTTCCTGTTCGATCGCGGTTCGGGCAATCCACTCTTTCCGATCGAGGAGCGCGCGGTACCCGCCTCCAATCTGCGGGGCGAGCGCGCGTGGCCGACGCAGCCGTATTCGCTCCGGCCTGTGCCGTTCGCGCGGCAGTCAATCACCGAGGCGGACGTCACGCCAGCCGAGCGGCGGCGTTTTCGCTTGCTGCGACACGATGGCCTGTTCACGCCGCCGAGTCGCGAAGGCAGCATCGTCCTGCCGGGCTTCGACGGCGGTGGAGAGTGGGGCGGGGCGGCGGTCGATACCGCGACGGGTGTCCTCTACGTCAACGCGAGCGACGTACCGTGGATCGCCGCGATGCGTGAGGTCGCGAGGATCCCCATGCAAACCGGCGCGCCGAGAACTGGTGCCGCGGTATACGCCGGCGCGTGCGCCGCCTGTCACGGCGTCGGTCGGCGGGGTCACGATCGCGCGCCGTCGCTCATCGGCATCGGTGCGCGTCTTACGCCCGAGCAACTGTTTCAAATCATCGAACACGGCCGCGGCTTCATGCCTTCATTCGCGGGTCTTCGTGCCGAAGAGAAACGCGCCGTGATCGAGTACGTAGTCGGCAAACGACTCACGGAGCCGCTTCCCGTAAGCGCGCCCCCTCCATTGCAGACCAAGTCGCCCTACGAGTTTGTCGGCTACGAACGCTGGCGCGACTCGGCTGGATTCCCAGCCATCAGGCCACCATGGGGCACGTTGAGCGCGATCGATCTCAACACCGGCGAGTACCGCTGGAGAATCCCGCTGGGTCAGCATCCAGCGCTGAGGGACACGACGCGTGTGAATTCGGGAGCGGAGCAGTACGGTGGACCGATCGTCACGGCGGGCGGTCTCGTCTTTATCGCCGCCACGATGGACGCAAAATTCCGCGCGTTCGACAAGACGACGGGTCAGCTGCTGTGGGAAACATCGCTGCCGGCTGCTGGTTATGCGACGCCGAGCACCTATGCGGTCCGAGGGCGGCAGTACGTTGTCATCGCGGCGGGGGGCGGTAAGTTGGGCACGAAGTCGGGTGACGCATACGTCGCCTTTGCGCTCCCTTAACACCGGGTCGTATGAATCTCCTGCTCCTGATAACGCAGGCCTGGACGTTCGGCCCGTTTGTAAAGCCGACGCAGGTGAATCCAGTCATCACCCCGAATCCGGCCTCCCATTTCCGCTCACCCATGACGGACAGCTTGGTCGCGTGGGAGGAACACGCGACCTTCAATCCGGCCGCCGTCGTGAGGGACGGAAAAGTCTTCGTGCTCTATCGCGCGGAAGATGCGAGCGGCGAGCGGCAGATCGGCCGGCACACTTCACGGTTGGGGTTGGCCGAGAGCAGTGATGGGCTGCGGTTCACGCGTCGCGGCGCCCCCGTGTTGTATCCGGACACCGACGCGCAGCGACAATACGAGTGGCCGGGGGGCGTCGAAGATCCGCGGGTCGTCGAGTCTGACGACGGCACTTATGTGCTCACCTACACGCAGTGGAACCGTGACATCCCACGGCTGGCGGTCGCGACGTCGCGTGATCTGATCAGCTGGACGAAGCATGGACCTGCCTTTGGCCGCGCCGCCGGCGGCAAGTATCTGCGCGCCGAGTCGAAGTCGGGCGCCATCCTCAGTCGAGTGGCCGGTGACCGCGTCATCGCCACCCGGGTCGACGGTCGGTACTGGATGTATTTCGGAGTCCCGGATCTCCACATCGCGACGTCCGACAACTTGCTGGACTGGACACCAGTCGAGGATGACAACGGGCGCCTGATCAACGTGCTCTCGCCGCGACCCGGATACTTCGATTCGTGGTTGGTCGAGGCTGGTCCGCCGGCACTGCTCACGGCCAACGGGGGGGGCATTGTCGTGCTGTACAACGCCGGGAACAGTGCCACACACGGCGACTCGACGTTGCCAGCGCGGGTTTACACCGGTGGGCAGGCGCTGTTCGACGCGCGCAATCCCCTCAAGCTCATTGCGCGCTCGGATGCGCCCTTCATCCGCCCGACCGAGAGCTACGAGCGGACCGGCCAGTATCCCGAGGGAACGACGTTCGTGGAAGGTCTCGTGCCGTTTCGCGGACGCTGGTTTCTGTACTACGGTACCGCCGACTCGCGGGTCGGCGTCGCGGTGTGGGATTCGAAACGATGACGCGGTGCTCGCCTAGCGCACCACCAGCCCCGTCATCCTGACTACTTCGAAGTCCGTCCCGTGCAGCTGCTTCATCGTATCGATGTCAGCATTGTTCCAGCGCGGGTCTGGCGCGCCACTTACGAAGAACGGTCCTCCGTTGTCCGCGAGCAACATGCCGTAGCTCTTCAGCGCGGTCAGAATGACCTGGACGTCGGCGGGGAAGCCCGAAATGTCCACCCCCGCTTTGAGCCGCACGCGCATACCCATGGGAGGAAGCAACGAATCGGTGAGCGTGCTTGCGAAATGGCGTGCGGGGGGAACGTAGGCGCGGCGGGTGACGGGGCAAGTGAAGCGCAGCGCGTGGGCGATCCGTCCCGCGGTTGCAACTTCGTCATAGCGCGCGAGGCCGGGAAAGATGGGCAACCCTGCGGCGTCGGCCGAGGTCCAGCCGTCCGGCCGGAGGGCGTTCGACGAGAGGTCGAAAATCGCGCCCGATCCCGCCGTCCATGACGCGCCACCGTTGACCGAGTGCGCGTCGAACAGCTCGTACAGCTTCCAATTGTCCACGTCCACGACCAGCACATGGCGGTCGCCCGTCGCGCTTGCGCCGCCCTCGATGGGCGCATCGCGGGGAATGGGGTAGGGCCCGGGGTCGCTCTCAGCCGCGTAGGCGAACGTCACGGGCACGCGCCGCTGCGAACCCGAGACGGTGATGAACCAGTCCAACTTCTACTCCCAGGGATGTTTGCGTTAAGAGCGAACGCTTTCCGTCAGCACCTGCTCCCAAAGGGCATCATCACTCATCGGCACGGCGATTTTCACGACCAAACCTTGGCCAAGAACCTCTTGCCGCGGTAGAATGGCCGCATGTCAAGAGTAAAAATCGGAGTCATCGGGTCACGCTTTCAGGCGGACTGCGTTGCGGTCGCGGCGAAATCGGTTCCGGACGAGGTCGAGGTCGTCGCGGTCGCGTCGCCGACCAAAGGCAATGCAGCAGGCTTCGCGAAGCGTCACGGCGTCGCACGCGCGAGCACCGACTATCGCGAGCTGCTGCGGGATCGCGACGTCGAGCTGGTCTGGATCACGGCGCCCAATCGCCTGCACGCGCCGATGACGATCGACGCCGCCCAGGCGGGCAAGCATGTCGTGTGCGAAAAGCCGCTGTGCATGACGCTCGAGGAAGCCGATGCCATGATCGCCGCCTGCCACAAGGCGGGCGTGCTGCTGTTGTACGCCGAGGAGCTGTTCTTCACGCCGAAGTACGTGAAGGCCAAGCAGATGGCGGACGAAGGAGCGTTCGGCCGAGTGCATCTGGTAAAGCAGGGCGAGAAACATTCGGGGCCGCACTCACCCTGGTTCTGGGACGTCGAGCAATCAGGCGGCGGGGCTGTCATGGATCTGGGCTGTCACGGCATCGCCTTCTGCTGGTGGTTCCTCGGCAAGCCGAAGATCAAGAGCGTCTACTCGCAGATGGCGACGCAGGTGCATGGGGATCGCACGCGGGGCGAGGATGAAGCCGTCACGATCATCGAATTCGAGACCGGAGCGATCGGCATGGTCGAGAGCAGCTGGAACCGGCCCGGCGGCATGGACGACAGCATCGAAGTGTTCGGCGACAAAGGGCAAACGTATGCCGATCTGCTCATGGGCAACGCGTTGCCGACCTATTCGGAAATCGGTTTCGGGTACGCCGTCGAAAAGGCAGCGACGACGAAGGGCTGGACGTATCCTGTCTTCGAGGAGCAGTGGAATTACGGGTTCCCGCAGGAGATGCGGCATTTCGCGCGGTGTGTGCGCGGTGCGGAGACACCGATCGCGGACGGCGAGACCGGGCGCGTCGTGCAGGAGGTGCTGTACGCGGCGTACGCCTCGGCAGGAGAGGGGCGGAAGGTTATTCTTCCGTTCCAGCCCAAGGGCGTCGGCAAGCCTATCGACCTATGGCAGAAGCGATCTTCAACTCGGAGCAGCTGATGATTCTCGGACTATTCAGCCTCGTAGTCTTTGCCACGCAGAATCCGCAAGGGCCGGCCACCAACCCGTACCGAATCACGCACACGTACACCTTGGGCGGCGACGGGAGATGGGACTACGTCACGCCCGATCCGGCCAACCATCGCGTGTTCATTGCCCGCCAAAATCGGTTCATGGTGGTCGACGAGAATGATGGCAAGGTCCTCGGCGAAATCGCGCCGATCCAAGGCGCGCACGGCGTCGCGTTGGTCGCGGCGGCGCATCACGGCTTTGCGACGTCAGGCAACGACAGCTCCGTCGTCATGTTCGACCCGACCAGCCTCAAGGTGCTCGGCAAGATACCAGCGGCGGAAGATGCAGACGCCATCGTCTACGACGCGGCCTCGAATCGCGTCTTCACGTTCAACGGCGATGCGCAGTCATCAACGGTAATCGATCCGGCTTCCGGGCAGCGCGTCACCAATATCCCGCTGGGTGGCAAACCGGAAACAGGCGTCGTGGCAGGTAACGGCAAATTGTTCGTGAACATCGTGGACAACGCAGAGATCGTGGAGATCGATGGGAAGTCAGCGACGGTCACCCGCCGCTGGCCGACCACCGGATGCAAGAATCCCGTCGCGATGGCGATCGATACCACGCATCATCGGCTCTTCAGTGGCTGTCGCAGCGGTGTGCTGGCGGTTTCCGACTACGGTGCGGGACGCGTGGTTGCGACGGCGCCGATCGGTCAGGGCGTGGACGGCGCGGCGTTCGACGCCGCGGCGGGAGACGTGTTCACGTCAAATGCGGACGGCACCCTGACGGTGATCCACGAAGACAGCCCGGATCAGTACCACGTTGTCCAGAACGTCCAAACGGCGCCCGGCGCGCGCAACATGGGACTCGATCCCGTGACACATCGCCTGTACGTCGTCACGGCCGACTTCGGACCCGTGCCCGCGGAGTCCACAGCGGCGAATCCGCGGCGGCGGCCGCCGATCGTGCCCGGCATGTTCAAGATGATGGTGATCGAGCGGGCTCGTTAACGAACTAGTTGGGTAAGCCGAGGCTCTTAAGGTAGGCAGCGGCTTGGTAGGCCGGTACGGCGAAGATGATTTTGCCGTTCGATTCACGCTCGCCGCCATAGAGAATCGCAATCACGCGGCCGTCGCGATCGAAGATCGGACTACCTGACGACCCCGGTGCGCCGTAGGCGTCCACCTGCACCACGGAGGTGAGCGCTTTGCTCACCGTCCCCACGGTGAGCGTCGGCTCGGCGATCGGATGGCCGCCCTGCGCTTCCATCGGCAGGTCGAAGCCCAGCGGGTAGCCGAGGATCGCTACCGGGTCGCCGCGCTCGATGCCCTCGCGAGTTTTCGCGATTCCCGCAACGCGCGGCGTGCTGCCTTTGATGAGCACGCGCAACACCCCGAGATCCGCATCGGGCGAGACGCCGATCATCTCGCCGCGCCACATCTGCGTGCTACCCGAGAAAATGATGCCGATCCGCTTCGCGGTCTTCGTGCCATCCTCGCCGACGAGGATGTGCTTGTTCGTGACCATCGTGCCCATCGAGTCCACGGAGAACGCCGTCCCACTGAAACGGTCGCCGTCTGTGAATTCGACGATCACAATGGCCACCGCGTCCTGATTGCGATGGGAGATCGCGCGATAGTTGACGCCGCCCACGGCGCCGGCCAGGGCATGCTGCCGGCGCTCGGCGGCGTCGAGCTCGGTGCGCAAGCGAGCGACCGATGACGCGTCGCCGCTCGAGCCGTCGAGCTCCCGGCGCAGCCGCGTCGTCTCCGTCTGCGACGTGGTGAGTGCATCGCGCACGCCCTGGAGCTCGGACCTGAAGTGCGTCGTCATGTCGCGCGACTCGTGCATCAGGCTGTCGGCGCGCGCTTGCAGCTGCGTCAGCTCATGCGCGCGCCGCCGCCCATCCCACTGCATCCAGGTGAAGCCGGTGCCGACGATCAGCAGCAGCACGATCAGGACTTTGGTCGTGCGCCGTAGCTGCGCCGTCTGCCGCGCGACCTCGACCGCGATGCGCACGCCCGTACTCTGCCGCGATGGTGAATGCAGCGGCGTCGAAGCCGGCGTCGCGCGGACGACCTCACGCGGCGTCGACGCCCGCGCGGCCATCCCTTCGGCTGCGGTGGTGGCAGGGATGTCGGTGTCGGCCTCGATCACCTCGAACTCGAGCGCCGGGCCGTTGGCACCGAATCCGATCACGTCTCCGTCCTTGAGCGGCGTGTCGCCGGTGATGCGCTTGCCGTTTACGAAGGTGCCGTTGCGACTGCCGAGGTCCTGGAGGACAAACCCTTCCGTCTTGCGTACGATCGCCGCATGCCGGGACGAAACGTCGAGGTCGCGCTCGGCGTCGAACCGGACATCCGAGAGCGGATGGCGGCCCAGGCCGATGTAGCCCTTCCGGAACGCTTCGACCTGTCCCGCGCGCGCGC
>Ga0099794_10000774_pt1 | contig 10780 bp, 8 predicted proteins | sample Rivendell_Oct201_10_FD_77320 | JGI IMG/M metagenome (GOLD analysis project Ga0099794, IMG submission 77320) | Vadose zone soil microbial communities from the Eel River Critical Zone Observatory, Northern California, USA -... | ecosystem: Host-associated > Plants > Roots > Rhizosphere > Soil ... | reverse complement strand
TTGCGGAGGTGCGTTTTGTAGATTTGTACCTGGGCGGTGACTTGCGGATCTTGAGGAGCTAGCTTGGCGGCGGCCAGGATGGGCGCCATTTCGGATATCGGGAGCGAAAGGGCGCGGAGTTCATCGACGGTGAAGGTGGAGTCTCCGGCTAGCGCGGATTGTGTGGCGGGAAGGAGCGCGGCGAGGTGCGCGTTGATGTCGCGGATTCTTGTTGTGAGGGCGGCGGAGGACATCAGGCGCTCCAATTGCTGGTGCGAGGAGCGGTTTGCGGCTCGATTTGTGGAGCGACCGGAAGGACTTCTGCGGTCGGCGCTGGATTTGGCGCGGACAGATAGCTACTGGCGGCGGACTGGGGCTCGATTTGGTGCCAGGCTTGGCGGATTGAGGTAAAGGTGGCGATGAGTTTTTGCAGGGATTCGGGGGTGCAGCGGACGCTGGCGTCGAGGATCATGGCGCGAGCGATTTCGTAGAAGCGGTCGAAGGTTTTGGCGGCTTCGCCACCGCGTTCGTGATTGAGGACACTTTGCAGGTGCGCGATAACGGTGAGAGCGTGGTTCAACTCGAATACACGCTGCTCGACGTTGCCGGCGACAAGGGCCGCTTGCGCGCGGCGAAAGTCACGCAAGATGGTGTCGTAAAGAGAGACGACCAAGCCGACGGGTGAGGCACCGCGTGCGGCGAGCTGTTGATAGGTAGAGGCTGGAGAATTGTTGGACATTTATGCGCTCGCTAGTTGCTGGCTGATTTGAGATTGAAGAAGCGGGAGCTCTTGCAACGTGGCGTTGACCTTGCTGTAGACGAGGATGAGATTTTGCTGCTTGGCGGCCAAGGCGGATTGCAGGTCCAGGATTTGAGAGGACAGAGACTGCGAAGAAGCGGTGATGCCCTGCGAATCGAGATTGAGAATGCTATTCATGTTGGTGATGGCGGAGGCGAAGTTGGTGGCGAATCCGGTTAGCGGAGTCTGCAAGAACGCTTGCACGCTCGCTGACTTGCCGGAAAGCGTGGAATTGAGCTTCGTGGCGTCGACAGAGAGGGTGCCATCGTTGTTCAGGTTAACGCCGAGGCTGGCGAGGCTAGTAATGCCGTTGTTGCCGGTGATCGAGGAGGTGAGCGCGGCGAGAAGGCGGGACTGCGCTTCGCGTGCGGAGCCGTCGGCTTCGAGCGGGCCGCCACCGGAACCATCGAAATTCACTGCGAATTGGGAATTGATGTCCTTGATGACGGTGTTGTAGGCGGAGACGAATTGGTTGATGGTGTCGGAGGCTTTGGAGATGTCGGGGGCGATAGTTAGGGTGACGGGAGAGCCGGGAGCTTGGCTGGTGAGATTGAGAGAGACGCCGCTGATGACGCCGGAAACGGTGTTGGTGGAGGTGCTGATGGGGACGCCGTCGACGGTGAGCGAAGAATTAAGTCCGGCGACGGCTTGATGAAAATTGACGGCGGTGTTGGCGATGTCGGTGAGGTGGAAATTGCCGGTGACGGTCAAGTTGCCGGGAACGCCAGAGGTGCTGCTGACCAGAGCGAGGCGGGCACCATTGGCATCGTTGATGACACTAGCGGTGACGCCGATGTTGGGAGTGTTGTTGATGGAGGCGGCCAGGCTGGCGAGAGTATTGTTGGTGGAAGTGATGTCGATGGCGACGGGGGGGTTAGCGCCGACGGAGATTTGAAAGGCGCCAGTGGCTTGCGCGAGCGGCGTTGTGGAGGTGGCGACCGCGTCAGAGTAAAAGGAGGAAGTGGTGGCCAGGGAAGTGACGGTGATGGTGTGCGTGCCGGAGAGCGCAGAAGCGGAGGCGGTGGCGGAGAGAATGCTGGAATTCGACGAAACAATGGAAAATGCGTTGAGTCCACCGAGAGGATCGCCGATAGCGAAGGCGGCAGACTGCAGGCTGGTCAACTCGGCGGAGATTTTCTGGAGGCCGGTGACTTGTGAGGTGAACGAGGACTGGCGATTTTGGAGTCGGGTGATATTGGCCTGATCGCCGGAGAGCGTGGCGTTGACGAGAGCTTGGGACGTCGATACCTGGGCCGAGAGCGGCGATGTTGTTGTTAGAGGACCCTACGGAGCTTGTGATAGACATGATTACCTTTTGCGCCGGATAGTGCGGCTAAGCTTTTATTTCGAGGTGCGACTTCTCTTTGGCCTCTACTTGCTTCAGGAACTCGTCGATGCCCTCTGAGGCTTTGCGGACGGCATAGGCGGGGATCTGGCGAATTTCCTTGCCGGATAGAGAATCGGTGACGACGTAATAAATCTTGCCGGCGGAATCCTTGCGAAACGTTATCGCAGGTTGTGAAATTACAGCCGCTGGATCGGTTTGTTTTGCAACACTCACTAACTCGGAGTGAGACGTTGAAAACACTGATTGACGCGAGGCTCGGACTTGGGGAGTTGGGGGCTCCGCTGCTAATGCGTTCTGGAGTGGATCGAGCGTAACTTTCATATTGGCCACTTAGCGGCAGCAGCAGGGCGGAGCCAAGCTCCGCCCGTTGCTGTTTTGCCGGGCTGCTTAACGCAGCAGGGTGAGCACGCTCTGCTGAGCAGAGTTGGCTTGGGCCAGCGAAGAGATGCCGGCCTGGTTGAGAATGGTGAAGCGTGAGAGATTGGCGACTTCGGACGGGATGTCTGCCGCACGAATGCCGTCTTCAGCGCTGGTCAGGTTCTGGACTTGGTTGTTGATGACGTTGACCGCGGACTGCAGTCGGTTGATGCCGGCGCCGATGGAGCCGCGAATGCCGGCGACGTTGGCGATGGCGGTATCGACGTTGGTCAGAGCGGTTTGCGCAGCGCCAGTGGAGGTCAGAACATCGGTGGAAATGTTGGCGGTGCTGCCGTTGTAGGTGATGGCGGCGGAAGTAACCGTGCCGACCGTGACCCCGATCTGGCTGCTCGAATTTGCATCGGACAGGAAGATGGAAGTGGTCGTGGCGGTAAACACGGACGTCCCATTGAAGGTGGTGGTGTTACCGATGCGGTCAATTTCTGCCTTGATCTGCGTGAACTCGGCGTTCAGCGCAACTTGCTGCGAAGAACTCACCGTGCCGGTGGAAGCTTCGGTGGCCAGAGTGACGGAACGATTAAGAAGCGTGGTCACCTGAGCGAGCGCGCCGTCGGCAACTTGCAATGCGCCAACACCTGCGCTGGCGTTCTGAGCCGACTGCGTGAGGGCCGTGACATTGGCATGCAAACCGTCGGCGATAGCCAGACCCGCCGCGTCGTCCGCACCAGAATTGATTCGCGAACCAGAAGAGAGACGGAACAACGTCTTCTGCAGGTTCGCATTGGTGATGGACAAGTTGTTCTGCGCCACCAATGAAGGAATGTTATTGAGAATGCTGAGTGCCATGGTTGTGGTGCTCCTTTTAGATTTTCCTTAGCGAAAAGCTCAAGACCTTGAGGCCTGAGGTGCATTTCCGTTTGCTTCCCGGGAGCCTTTAGTGCGGTAGGGTTAAACCCTCAAGGCCTTGGTGGCACGCACTCGCTTCGGAGCAGCCAACGTATTCTCGCTATGGTTATCGGCGGAACGAAGGAACGCTTTAGCCTCCAGAAGGAACTGATTGCACGGCAGTTGCAAAGGCGGGAGAGCGTGAGGCGGCAATAGCCTCCGAGAGGGCTTGCATTAAGATTTTCTCATCCGGGTGGCGAAGCAGGCCGGACTGGAGTACGGAGATGGCCCCGGAAAAATCGCGGCATTTGGCGCGGAGACTGGCGGCGCGGAGGAAATCGACGGGTTCGGGAGCGGAGATGACGGAGAGTTTAGCTTCGGCGGCAGTTGCGGCTTCGGGGAGACGATTTAGAAAGACAAGAGAAAGGATCAGGCGATCGTGGAGATCGGGAGAATCGGGTTTTGTCGTAACTGCTGAACGAAGGAGATAAAGGCCCCGTTCTTCTTTTCTGGTGCGGATAGTGGCCAGGCCGAGTTTACTTTTCAGGTGTGGATTATTGGGGGCGAGTTGGTGGGCCCGGGAATAATGGGCAGTGGCGCCGCCGTAATTTTTCAAATTGTAATGGGCGTCGGCGGTGAGTTCGGTGGCGAGTGCGTTATGGTGGCCGCGCCGTTCGGCTTCGGCGAGGGGCTTGAGAGCTTCCGCGAAGCGGTCGAGTTTGATGAGCGCCAGGGCTTGGAAAAACCAAGCGACACCGAGCCGCGGGTCTAGCTGGCAGGCGCGTTCAAAAAGACGAAGAGATTCTGGAAAATCCTGGAAATTGTCGAGCTCGACGAGGCCGAGTTCGAAATGGGCTTGGGCGTTGTCCGGCATTTCCTGAATTTTCTGGCGGCCAAGCTGGCGATAGAAACGATTTTTGGCGGCGCGCGTTTCAGCGTCGGCGACCAATCCGAAGTGATGGATGCAGAAAGTGGCGTCGGATAACTTTCGACCGGTGTCGAGAATGCGAGGTCCGACGCTTTCGTGGACGCGACCCACGAAATAGATATCGGGATGACGGCGGAAGAGGCGGACGTTGGCGTGTTCGACGTAGGCGGGATAGGGATTCGATCTAGCCAGAATGAAGTCGTTGGGCTTCGCGGGGCGGTCCCAGATGCGCTCGTCGAGGCTGGCGACGTAGTTGCGAATGCTTACCTGATAAGCGTCGATTCTGCTGGCCGCGAGAAGCGGAGGGATTTGATCAGTGGCGCGTGCGTCGAGCTGCTCGTCGGCGTCGAGAACGAGAACCCAATCGGTCTTAACGGCGGCGAGGGCGAGATTGTGCGCCGCGGCGAAGTCGTCATTCCAGGGGATAGAGATGACATGCGCGCCGAGCTTTGATCCGACGGCAATAGTGTCATCAGTGGAACCGGTGTCAGCGAGCACGATTTGATCGACGATGCCACTAACGCTGGCCAGGCAGGCGGGGAGCAATGACGCGGCGTTCTTGGTAATCATGGACAACGATAGAGAGGTCACAGGGCTTCCGCTAACTGAGTTGGTGCGGACTGACAAGCGGGATTAACATCGACAATTTTCGAGGCACGCCATTCTTGGAGAAACGTTTCAAAGAGGTGGTGCCAATAGACGAGCGGCACGACTTGCGTCATCTGACGCATGGCGTCTTTTGCGGCTTGGCCTTTGTCTATGGAATTGTGGACCATGACACGAAGTCGATGTCGTCGAGAGCGCGTAACGCGGTAAGGCCGATAGCGACGGCGTCGCGGTTGGAATCCACGATTTGTTGCATGCGGAGTTCGTCGGCGTTGGATAGAGTGCCGAAAACTCCGGCACCGGCTCCGAGCAGGTGAGGATGCTTGCGGAAGAGAGCCCAATCGGCGACGCCGTAACGTTGAGCGCGGCGGATGAGATCGTCGGTAGTGAAGCGCGCGTGTTCGTGCCAGGCGATGGCGTCGGGATGATAGCGGACGCGGTAGCCATTTTGCAGAAGGCGGGTGCCGAGTTCGGTATCTTCCGCCACGCGGAATTGGGGATCGAAGTTTCCAGCGGCGAGAACGGCATCGCGGCGGATGCTTAGATTACAGGTGACGAAGTAAGTGTGATCGTAGAGTGCGTGCGGCATGAGCGTTTTCTGCGGGAAGAAAAATTCTGAAACATTGACGAAAAAGGAGAGGGCGCGGGCGGCAGTGTCGTCGGAAGGAATAAAATCGCCAAGGACGGCCCACTTTTCGTGAGGGTTGTCGCGATGGGCGCGGAGGTGCTCAGCGAGAAGGCGATTGTCGGCGATGGTGTCGTCGTTGCAAAAAAGAAGGATTTCACCGCGAGCGGCTTCTACACCGAGGCGGCGGGCGGATCCGGCGCCGCGATTCTCCTGACGGATGTAACGGAGATTGGGATAAGGAAGCAGGAGGTCGCGGCAGAAAGATTCGGTGTCGTCGGATGAGCCGTCGTCGACGACGATGACTTCCCAGCGCGCGGCGCGGAGGGTCTGGAAAGCCAGGGCAGCGAGGCAGAGACGGAGCTTGTCGGTTCGATTGTAAGTAGGGATGACGACGGAGAGTTCGAAGTCGTCCCGGCGCGTCTGCTTTGAATTGGGCTTCGGACTGCATGGGGGCAGGGGCTTCTTGGAATTGGAGATCAGGTGCTGCGCTTCCTGTTCACAAAGGGAGGCGCTCTGGGGATCTTGTAGTTGGCGATAACAGCGGGCCATATCGTGGAGGAGTTGTGAATAGATGAGGATGTCCGACAGGCGACCGCGGAGTAGCGTGAAGATGTGCCGGTATTGCCGCAAGGCTTCGGCTGGTTGATTTTGATTGAGGCAGGCGCTGCCGCGTTGCCAGTAAGCTAGCAAGCGGAGGAGTCCGCGGTAAACGGCGGGTTGATACGCCAAGACTTCAGGATTCGATTTTTCCACGGCGCGGTAGGACCAGGTGTGAGCTGGATCAAAACGTTTGGGCTGCATTGCGGCGGCGCGGGCCAGAATTTTGCGGATCTGTGATTGCAGATGGGGCAGCGAGAATTCCGAGCGGATAAAGGCGCTGCCCTGCCGCGAAATCGTATCCCAGAGAGACTCGTCGTTGTACAGGTGCACGATGCAATCCGCAAAGGTTTGGGCGTCGTCGGAGATGAGCGCGTGTTGGCCGTGAATAAGTTGTATGCCTTCGGCGCCTACTGTGGTGGTGACAATGGGGAGGCCATGCGCGAGCGCGTGCATATTCTTGGTGATGACACCGGTGCCATAGCGGATGGGAGCGGCGAAAACACGTCGGGCGGCGAAAGCTGGTGCGAGGTCCGGGACTTTGCCGAGCCAGATGACCTCTGGATGGTCCTTGGCGAGGGCGGGATCGGCACCGTGACCGGCGACATACAGCTTGATATCCGGAGCAACTTTGTTAACAAGGGGCCAGACTTCGCCAAGCAGCCACTGGAGTGCGTCGCGGTTGGCGAGGTTCTCGAAATTACCCAGGAATAGCACGCCCTCGCGATCCTTAAAGCCACCACCAGGCGTTCCTGTTTCCGCGATCAACGGGAAATGTTCGGTTTGCAAATCGGGCTGAAGGGAGAGGAAATGGTGGCGGTCGGCTTCGGAGATATACAGAAGAAGGTCCGCTCGCGAGTAAATTTCCATTTCGCGTTGTTCGAAATCGTTTCCGCGCTCTAGGTCGGAGAGCAGGGCAGTGAGTAGCCAGGAACGGCGTTCGCGTTCACCATGGCGATCGTCGGAGAGGACAAGGATTCGAGTAACGGGCGACCAGAGGCGAATATCGTCGAGGTAGTGCTCCGGTACGGAGATGCCCGACCAGAACCAGTGGCTGAGGATGGCGGCGTCGAACTGTTCGCGTTCGAGCAGGTCGCGAAAACTCCATGTTGTGCGCGCGTCGTTGCCGATGTGGCGCATGCGATCGGGATCACCAGAGATAACGGTGACGCCTAGAGCTTGCAGCGGGGGAGCATAGCGATGGTAGTTGCGGCCATCTCGGGCAACGAAGGTGAGCGTGTGGCCTTGAGCGATGATTTCGCGGACTGACTCAAGAAGGCGCAGATCGGAGCCGCTGCAATCGAAGTGCGGAAGTATTTCATGGACGAGGAGAATGTTTAGCGGAGAGGTGATTGGCGCAGCAGGCGGCGCTTCTATGAATGTTTCACCCGACTGTTGTTGGCGGCGATTGGCTTGGATTCCTTCGCGCGCGTAAAACTCCTCCGGGAAGCGTTCCAGAACACCCGAGCGTTTGTGGGCCAGCAGAAATGTGGAATCTCCGCGTCGCGCGATGGAATGACCTTGCGAGGCGAGCAAGCGGAACACATCGCGGTTCGCTGGCCAATAGAAATCGTGAGTACGGAGGCTGGCCACCTGGAAGCCGGCGGCGAGCGCGGCTCTTTCGACTTCACCCGCGGTGTATTCGCGATTGTGGCGGTCGGTGGCTTTCCCGCCGAATTCAAACTTTCCATACACGTACGGACTTGCTCCGCGCAAAGTTTCTTCGACTGCATGAGCGCTGGCGAGGTTGGGCGTGGAAAGAAAAATCGTGCCGCCAGTTTTCAGGACGCGATTGATTTCAGCGAGGAGGCCTATGGGGTCGGTGTGCAGGTGTTCGAGGATTTCGCAACAGAGCACGACGTCAAACGCCGCGTCGGGATAAGGCCAGGGGAATGACTGCAAATCGAAATTATCGACGGTGACTTGAAGTTCCTCACTGCCATCATTGGGGCGAAGAAGGCGAACTTCCTGCGCGGCACCGTTCCAGATGTCGGTACAACGCACCTCGCCATAGCTCTTGCAGGATTTGACCGCGGGAGTGAGATGGTGGAAGGCAGCGCCGAGCTCAAGGAGGCGCATAGAAGCATCTCCCTGCGGCAGAGCCTGCAAAGTGGCAATGTAACGATGCACATGGGTTTCAAAGTACGAGCGCTCGTTGGGATCATCGCGCAGGAACGTTCGAAGATATTTTTCGAATTGCTTAGCGGACTGCGCAGGCTCAAGAAGCGGAGTGGCCGGGTAAGTGGAGAGAAGTTGCTCGGCCATTTCGCTTTCAGCGGATTCGGGGCTCGTCAGTCCTTGCCGTAGAAAGGGAAGTGCTTCGGCAAGGCGGGATTGTTGATGTAGAAGAGCGCCAAGACTAAAGGCGGCCTGCGCATTGTGCGCGTCGAGGGAGAGAGCGATGCGGAAGGCAACTTCCGCTTCATCGAACTTGCCGGAGGCGAAATGGATGACGGCGTAGTCGTTCCAGATAGAGCTGGATTCCTCTTCGGCGAGAAGAGAACGCAGGCAAGCTAGAGCTTCTTCGTGGCGGTTAGCAGCGAAGAAGGTAGCAGCTAGATCGTGTTTCTCTTTCGGAGTCATTGGGAGCTAGATCCAGGTTCCTTCACACCAACGAGGCGCCAGACACCGGTGAGGAGGCGGCCCACGATGGCGTCGCATGCCTGGGCTACAAGGTCCGGCTGCGACTCGATGCTGGGGAGTTGGCGGGAGGCGTGCACGTAGAGTTCGACAATTTTTCGCATGCGGCGGTGCATGCGCCGCGCAAGCGCAGGGCGTACGTCAGGCCAAGGGTTTCCGTCGAGCAATTTGCAGACCTGTGAAATTGCCTCGGCATACCAAAGGATTTCGTCAGGGCTGGAGAAATGATCGGTACGGTGCAGCTTGACGCCTGCACGAGAGCACACGTGTCGATAATATTTTTCCTCTCGCCAGTAGCCGACACCGTATTCGCTTGGATCGCGGCCGCCACGGATTTGCCAATAGTCGATTGCTTGGGCGCGAGACAGCATGGTGATGCCCGGTAGTTTGTAATGGTGGTCAGCCAGGAGCTGGTCGGGCGAAAATTTGTTGCCGACCTGGACATATACGACGCCACCTGGGCGCAGCAGCGCGGAAATATTGCGAATGGCGGCAACGGGATCCAAGACGTGTTCCAAAATATCCTGGGCGAGAATTACGTCGAACAAACCAAGCTGTGGGAGACTTTTCTGATCACAGATATCGAGGCGCAGCAGTTCCGCGGGATGGTCGAGGGCGCCGAGCCGAAGCGCGGCCCAGTCGAGGCGTTCCTGGTCGATCTCGATGCCAGATATGGTTTTGGCGCCGGCCTCTTTCATGACGATGAGCAAGCCGCCGTAACCGCAGCCGATGTCCAGGACGTCTTTTCGTTGGAGAGAACTCCATGGCGAGAGTACGCGGGCAATTTCGCGGCCACGTTCAATGTCGCTGCGCATGTAGTGGCGATAGGTGTCGTCATTTATTCCGTAGACCTTAGAGGTCAAGAATTGATCGAAGGCAGAAGGGAAATAGCGCGGATCGGCAGGCGAAGGCTGGGCCGGCGATAAGGGCGCCGCGAGGAGTTGTTGTTGAGTCAATGGCCGGCCTTCCTGAGCCTTTTTGATGGGGTGAGCTTTTCGCACGAAATCGAATCGGAACCCCACACCCGAAATCCGTGATTTAAGAAAACGCTAATTTTGCGCTGCGATCGTAATGTTGAGCGCACGGGAGTTCACCTGCGACATTGCGAGCAACAGCCACGAAATCATCCTTCCGAAAAGAAATGTGCACGCGTTGCGCCAATAAGAGTTTTCCAATGAGCGGTGGAAACCGGCGAGCGAGGATATTTACCTTCGGCTGCAAAGGTGCCGATAACATCTGAGCAAAGCGCTTGTGTTGAGGGGAACGAGGCGGCATGATTCAGCTAACGCGACTAAACAACCAGCCGTTAACGGTGAATTCTGACTTGATCAAGTTCATTGAGAAGGCTCCTGATACGGTGCTGACGCTAGTAAGCGGCGAAAAGGTAGTGGTGCTGGAGTCCTGCGAGCAAGTGCTGGAAAAGGTAGTTGAGTTTCGCCGCACGATACTCTCGGGGGTCAAGGTCCTCGCGCCAGAGCCGAAGCGCGATTCCGAAGCGACCTCGTCAGCGGATTTAGAAAGCAAGCTGGAGTAGAAAGAGCCCCTAATCATGGATAAGAGCAGCTTTGCAGGGGTCTTTATTGCGCTGGGCGGGATCCTGGTTGGCTTGATGCTGGAAGGCGGGAAGATTTTGCAAATCATTCAGCCTACAGCAGCGTTGATCGTATTTGGGGGAACCCTCGGCGCGGTGATGCTGCAATTTCCGTTGCGGGTGGTAATTGCCGCTTGCAAGCGACTGGGGCAACTATTTTTTGATAATTCCAGGGATCCGCAGACGCTTATTAATGAGATTGTGGGCTACGCGCACAAGGCGCGAAAAGACGGAATTGTGTCTTTGGATTCGGAGCTGGAGAAAATCGCGGACCCGTTTCTTCGGAAAAGCTTGATGCTGGCGGTGGATGGGACAGAGCCGCAAGAGATTCGCAAAATGATGGAACTGGAGCTGGATAACCAAGCGGAGCATGAGGAGCATATTCCCAGGGTGTTTGAATC
>Ga0099794_10000771_pt1 | contig 10798 bp, 8 predicted proteins | sample Rivendell_Oct201_10_FD_77320 | JGI IMG/M metagenome (GOLD analysis project Ga0099794, IMG submission 77320) | Vadose zone soil microbial communities from the Eel River Critical Zone Observatory, Northern California, USA -... | ecosystem: Host-associated > Plants > Roots > Rhizosphere > Soil ... | reverse complement strand
TGGAGGACAATACAGGTGCCGTGGTGGCGCAAACGGAGTAAGCTCTCTTTGTGCCCACTGAGATCAGTAGTGGCTAAGATTCTACAAGTCGCGTACTATCGCGGCCCGCTCGTAACCCGGGCGCGAATGCTTGAATCCCGCGGTCACCATGTCACATCGGTGCTGGGCAACGATGAAGCCTTTGGATTGGATGCTGCGGTTATTACAGCTGCAGATTCCATTGTGATCGGTTTTTCCGCTCCTCATCCTGTTCGAGCGGCGGTGATTCACTGGTTCAAGCAACATTATCCAGATGTCCCGATCGTCGCCCTGCGATTCCACAGCGCCGAGAGCTTCCCCGAGGCCGATGGCGGCACCGTGTCCGACGACCCCGAGGTTTGGCTTGCGGCGGTCGCGAGTACCCTCAAAAAATCAGCGTAAGCGTTAAAGTGCACCGCTACCAGGAGCGTCGAAAGTTTCCGAGCGCCCTGATATGAATGTCTGCCCCTTTGCCACCGCGGTGCTGACAATCACCAGCCACTCGCAAACCTACTGTGGATTCGTCTCGCTTCAGGGAATACCGCCCGAGTCGCGCCCTTCAAAGAACACATGACTTTCTCCCCTGAAATTAGCTGATGTGCCCCGGCCCCTCATGCCGATTCTTCCTGAGTCCAGTAGGTCGCTCTTCTTCTGCCGCTCATTTTCTTGGGCTTCGGGCTATTTCCTGCGCCTGGCAGCTTCGCGGCCTCTGCTTTCCCGCTTCTTCCCTCAACTACATTGGTTCCCTCCCAGAATGCAGCCACTCGCTTTGGGAGCAGCAGCCCTCGCTTTTCGGAATGATGTGCGCCCGTAGATTCGATTCTGCCGCCCGCGTGGTGCCGCCTTTCAGGTTTACCGCCACACTGGAACGCCACTCTTGAACGAACTGGATAAGAGTCATTCCAGATTTTGGCGGTAGCTTTACAGCAGCATTTACGCGGTCAAGATACGGCTGGAATAGCTTCCACGCTGCACGTTCCGACAGATTGCTTACGGGGCCGAGAACCACGCGACGCTGCACCCGTCCCGGCACAGGCCGCCGCCGCTGCAGCGCCATGCGCAGCGCACGCAGTGTCAGGGTGTCCTCTCGATGAGCGAGCAATCACCTCCCTAAGCAACCTGCGATGCGTCAATACACTCGTTGTGAAAATTCCTCGGAAGACCGTCGCAATTCGAAAGCTTTGAGGGCTGGGTCACGGCTGAACACCGCCCCCAAGACTAGTTCGTAGAAGCTCTCAGAAGCTGATGCGTGCGGTGAGTTGCACGGCACGCGGGCCAGCTCCTTCCGCGGTTTGCAGGGCTGTGATGGTACCGAAACCCGCGGTGTCCGCGGCCAAGTTCGGTGGTTCGTAGTTCTTGTGATTAAAGAGGTTGGCTACTTCAGCGCCGAACTGGAATTTCCCACTCTCGGCAAATTTCACGGTCTTAATCAAAGACATCGACACGGCCCTGGTGCCTGGCCCAACGATGCTTCCGACAGAAGCATTGCCAAACCGCCCGATGTTGCTTGCGGGGATGGTGAATGCCGCGGCGTTGAGGTACTGCAGACCATTCGCCGTAGTTTGGAGAGGCACATAGGGAGAAACTCCAGGAGCGACGTCTGGCCGAGAAAAGCCAGTCGTGTTCACCTGATTCGTGCCAGCAGGGTCTGAAGTTGATTGAGATGGCGTCAGGAACGGGCCACTCTGGATGACCACGACGCCGGCAACTTCCCAGCCGCCGAAGACGCGGTCAAAGAAGCCATTGCTCCCGCCGAGGAACTTCTTGCCCTTGCCGAATGGCAATTCGTAGAGATAGGTAGTCAAGAAGCGATGACGGCGATCGTAGATCACGTTACCGTAGTCGAGCATGGGATGAAAACGGTCGGAGACCCAGTTGCCGCCAGCTCCCACAAAATTGGTAGGATTCCCACCGCCTTCGTCGGAGAGATCTCTCGTGAAAGCGTAGCTGCTCTGGAACTGAAGGCCATTCGAAAAACGCTTTTCGACGACGGCAGTCAAGGAGTTGTAATTGCTCACGGCGCCATTCATTACGCTTTGGAGCACGGACCAGAGTGGATAAGGAACATTGGCAGAAGCGACGGAATAACCCGCAGTGTTCGCGGGAACCTGGTTGAGGTCCTCCATGGTTTCCAGGTTAGTTCCATGGCTCCCGGTGTAGGAAAGGCGTAGACCGGTGTTATAGCCGATGTTCCGTTCGAACGTGAGATTCCATTGCTGGACGGTAGGGTCGTGATACTTAAGCGGAAATGCATAGTAAAAGCTCTGCCCGCCAGAGGCGTTGAGGTTCGAAGGGAAAGGAGAAGGATAAGTGAGAGCGGCATTTCCGCTGCTGTCGAAGCTCTGATAATAGTAAGGCACGCTGCTCGAATGAACGGCCCAACCGGACACCAGGGAGAAGCCCAGGGGAGATTCGATGAATCTGCCGTAGCCGCCACGGATGACGGTCTTATCGTTATGGAAGGGGCGCCAGGCAAACCCGATGCGTGGGCCAAAGTCGGTCATATTTGTGTAGCGAAGTTTGTCCGGGACGCCAGCCTGCGCCGCAGTCAAGATTGGCGTCGGAGAAATGGAAGCAGCAAAAGCAGGAAGCGTCCAACTAAGGCCCTTTGCGTTGGGAACAACGACGGCGCCGTGGAGCGTCTGGCCGTTTACGGTGCCAGTCCAGTTCGGCAGGAAGTCGGCGGTGTTGTATGCCGTGTCCTTCAAGGGGGGATGGAGTTCCCAACGAAGGCCGAAGTTCAGCGTCAAGCTGGACGTGAGTTTCCAATCGTCCTGGGCGAAGAAGGCATAGGAATATCCCAAACCGTTCATGTTTGGATTATAGACCTGCGACAAGACGGTGTAGTCCGGGTAGCCGAGCAGGAAAGCAGCAAACGGATTGCCGACAGCGGGGGGCAGGCCACTGCTGGCGGTTGCTTGGCCATTTATATGGCTACAAGTTATCGAACAATTAAAAACGTATTGACCTACGCGCTGGCTGCCAAAAACGTTGTCGTCGTGGTCCGTCATGCGGCGGAAATCTGCGCCAAACTTAAGGGTATGCTTCTGTTTGGTCCAGGTGATGTTGTCGAAAATTTGGAAAATGTTGCTGCGCTGGCGCGAGGGGTTCGCTCCTCCGGTGGACTGGAATCCGGTGATTTGAAAGTTGGGAACCTCGGGATCAGCAGGGAGAGTAACACCGGAGGGAATGAGCAAGCCAAGCTGACTCAGCATCGTGCTGGTATTGAGCCCAAAGGTGGTTTGGGTGTGCATTCCATTGAAACCGGCGCGCAGTTCATTGATCAACGATGGCTTGATGACGTAATTGTAAGCTACCGTCAGCCCGCGGTCTTTTTCGGGCTGCGAGAACGGGCCAAGACTGGTGGTGCCACCGGTGTACCAGGCACTGCCGGGATAGAGAGTGGCGGCACGGTTCTTGATGGTGAAACGAGCGTAAATGGTCTGATTGGCGTCCAGCTTTTGGTCGATGCGCAGGTCGGCCTGGTTGCTGGAAACCGGTGTCGGGAAATCTACCTGATAATTATTAGAGAAGGCGCCCGGGGCTCCGGTATTTGGGAGAGGAAAAAGGTACTTCATGACGTTTGCCGCGAGAGGGCTGATGGGCACGGAGCCGCATGGGATCTGCGTGCCGTTCGGCTGGTAGATCTGTGTGCCGCCGAGATAGGCGCAGAGATTGCCATTGCGCATGTCTGAGGAAGGAACGCTTTCTAATAGCGGAAACTGCTTCCTCAAACGCAGGCCTTCATAACTGAGGAAGAAAAACGTCTTGTCGCGGCCGCTGTAGAGCTTCGGGAAGCTGATGGGGCCGCCGAGAAAGCCTCCAAAATCGTTCAGGACGAGCTGGGGTTTTCCGCCGGCGAAGGGGTTGCCGGAATTGAGGGCGGCGTTGTCGAGATTTTCGAAGACGCCGCCATGGTAACTGTTGGTGCCGCTCTTCGAAATGGTGGTGATGTCGCTGACGCCGCTGAATTCAGCGCTGTTGTTGGTTTCTCCGACTCTGATTTCAGCTATGGAATTGAATGAAGGAAAAAGTTCATTGATGGGGCCGCTGTTCTCGATGTTCACGCTGCTGATGCCGTCAATGGTAACGGACAAGAGAGCTGGTGTGGCTCCGGCGATGGCGAGGTTGCCGCTGTCATCGATTTGCACGCCGGGCTGCGTAGTCAAAGTAGAGATAGGACTGGTGGAACCCGACTGCCGAGCGTAAATAGCTACGGGAAGATCTACCAGCTCTCGGCCAGTTTTGGTTTCGGCGAGGTTGGAGACGTCCGTAGTGATCACACCGCCGGCAGAATCCTCGACCATGATGGTCTGCGTCTGAGTCGCGACCTTCAAATTGCCGTCCACGCGCTTGGTCTCGCGCGCTTGAAGGTCCAGGGTCGTAAATTCAACTTTCTGGAATCCCGGTGCATCGATGGTGATCTGGTAGATTCCCGAGTCCAAATTGATAAAAGAATAGGATCCACTTTGATCTGAAAGCTGCGTACGTGCGGCAGACGTGCCCTTATTGAGGAGCGTGACCGTGGCACCAGCGACAATTTGCCCGGACGGATCTTTCACGGTGCCCAAAATCGTGCCGAAGGTCGATTGTCCCGAAAGTGAAGCGCATGAGAATGAGAGCAGGAGTATGGCCAAGAGTAGCGGGACAAAGAATTTCTCCGGAGCTCGTTGTCGCCCTGAAATAGAAGGATGAGTATACTGAATCAAATCGATCACAGCTGCACCTCCGAGTGCGTTTAAGATCGAGTCCCTTTGTGTCTCCGTCGGCCCAGAATGCTCAAATTGCGGGAGTCCGAGCCAAAGCTCGTCCTCACGGCTGTTTCATTCACGGTCGGGGTCTGCTCTTCGCGGAGCGTTTCCAGCTAACAAATGGACACGACGGTGTGTCCGGCAGGATTTAGGAAAATTAAAGTTGTAGAGGCCAGTTTTGATTCGCCCTGGAGAATCGGAAACTGTCCCGGCAACCCATCCAATACAATTGTGAGTGGCATCGTGCAGGTTCCGCCAAGAAAAAGGCAAACAAAAAATTCAGATAGAACTGATTGCGAATCCTTCTGGCAAGGATTCCGGCTCCATTAAGTGTGGGCAACTGAAACGCCGACGAGCACCGACCCAGAGCACCGATACACGCTGCAATAAATCCATCGCTTGTGCGCGGCAGATGGCGAGCTGCCTATGTTGCCGCTATTATTATATGTAACTAGGTACGTAAATAGAACGGTACTCTACTGTGCAAGATTCCCAATGGGTGGAATTGGAATTTTGCGTTTGCCTTTTTGGTCATGGAGCCAGCAGGATGCCTTCCACAATTTCACGTGGTCTAGGGACCGCTTCAAGAGTTTTGCGGTTGCAGTGGAAGCGCCGCCGTACAAGGTAAATTGTTTCTGTTGGACACACCGTCGTGTCCAGCTTGCTGTTTTATTGCGCTCCAAGACGAGCACGATCGAGAAGCTTCCGTCGAAAGGACGTGAGATGGCTTGTCTTGGTAAGCGAGCTCGTCGATATTTCGCACCGATTGCTTTCATTCTTTTATTTTTCTCGTCATTGACCAAACTGGCTGTTCCCGCGTCACCGCAAGAGGCCGCATCGAATTCTTCAGCGGCTACGTCAAGTGCTTCGAAGGATGCCAAAGAGCCTGGATTTCCTGTTACCGACCCACTGGTTGTCAGTAAGTGTGGCGCTTGCCATCAGCCGGACACGAAAGGAAATCTGTCGCGCATTTCCTGGATCCGGACAACACCAGAAGGCTGGGAAGAAGCCATAAAGAGGATGGTTCGCCTGCATGGATTGGCTTTGGAGCCGAGCGATGCGCGCAAAATTTTGCGGTATTTGAGCGACGATCACGGTTTAGCGCCGGACGAAGCCAAGCCAGTGGCGTACATCGCCGAAAATCGCATGATCGACGAAAAACTTCCTAATGAAGAGATCGTTCATGCGTGCAATGCGTGCCACGCTCTGGGGAAACCTCTTTCGTGGAGGCGCAGCGCCGACGATTGGAAGCTGCTGGCCAACATGCACATCGCGTTTTTCCCCGCCATAGAGAATACTTCTTTTCAGCGGCCGCCACGGCGTCCCGACGCTCCGCCGCTGCCTCCTGGTACGGACACGCGTCCACCTGTCGAGCAAGCACTTTCCTATTTTGCGAAGAATGCGCCTCTGCAATCCGCGGAATGGTCTGAATGGCATGCCAGCATGCGCACGCCCAAGCTGAATGGCCGCTGGCTGGTTTACGGCACGCAACCCGGCAAAGGACGTTTCTTTGGGGAGATGAGCGTTGAGGCTGGTGCGGCAGGAGAAGCGTTTTCGACGAAGACGAAATTGACCTACGTGAGTGACGGAAGTGTGCTGGTCGAAAGCGGGAAGGGAATTGTCTATACCGGCTACGCTTGGCGGGGCCGCGAGAACGCGGAGCAAACCGGCTCTGCGCCGGACGCTCCCAAGACGATCCGTGAAGTGATGATGCTTTCGCGCGACCAATCCCAATTGGAAGGCCGGTGGTTCTGGGGTGCGTATCAGGAATTTGGCATGGATGTGAGCATGCGGCGCGCCAGTGAAAGTCCAACCGTTCTCGGCGTGGATCTTTATTCACTGAAAGCGGGGAGCACAAACAGCGTGGTTCGCATTTACGGAGACCATCTTGCGCAGGACGTTACACCGAATGATCTCGATCTTGGCTCCGGCGTGACGGTCAAGAAAATTTTGAGTAAGAGCCCGGGGCTCGTCATCGTGAACGTGGATGTGGCAAAAGGAGCGACACCCGGCAAGCGGGACGTTGCGGTAAAGAGTGCCGTGGCTCCTGGCGCTTTCGCGGTGTACGACCGCGTCGATTACGTGAAGGTGACGCCGCAGACGCCGCTCGCGCACTTAGGATCGGACGTTCACGCAAAAGGCTATTGCCAATTTGAAGCGATCGCTTACAACAACGGCCCCGACGCCAAGTCGGGCACTGCCGATGACATTGAATTGGGACCCGTACCCGCGCAATGGAAGCTGGAAGAGTTTGTCGCGACGTACGGGGACGACGACGTCGAATATGTCGGGACCATGAACGCGGAGACGGGCTTGTTCACGCCGGCGCTCGACGGGCCGAATCCGAAGAGAAAGCATTCACGTAACAATTATGGCGACGTCTGGGCGGTGGCGACTGTCAAGGTCGCGGGGACGGACGAGCCGTTGACGGGGAAGAGTTATCTCATCGTGAGCGTTCCGCAATACATCCGGTGGGATCAGCCGGAGGTGGCGCGATGACCACGTATTCGCTGGGAGAGTTCCACAGATTTGGCGGGGGAAATGCGGAGTTTCTCTACCTCGTTCCAAGCGGCGGTGTTTTTGCGCTGGATGGGCTTTCCTCGAAGATTCTTAACAAATTGGAGAGTGCACCGCTCGATCGCGAAGCGATGATCGCCGCACTTTCCAGCCAAGGGCATGCTCCGGCAGAGATTGCGACTTGCCTCGAAGAGCTTTATCAAGTACGTGCTATTCGAAACGGTAAAAAGTTGATCGATCCGCCGCAACCGTTGCCGGATCATTTTCCGCTACAGACGATGGTTCTGAACGTCACCAACCAGTGCAACTTATCCTGTCAATATTGCTATGAGTTCGGCGAAGACAAGGTTGCGACTCCGGAAGGCAAACCGAAATTCATGGATTGGGAGACGGCGAAAGCGTCGGTGGACTATTTGTTCAAAGAGTCTATTGGGCGGCGGAAGATCCACATCACGTTTTTCGGCGGCGAGACGCTCATGAACTTTCCGCTGCTTAAGAGAGTGGTGGATTATTCACGCGGCATGGCCGGAGAAAAGGATGTCGACATTGATTTCAGTTTGACGACCAATGCAACCCTCCTGACGCCCGCCATCATTGAATACCTTTCCGAAAATCATGTGGGTGTGACCGTAAGCATCGATGGCCCGCAGGAGATGAACGACAAGTTTCGTATTTTTGCGAACGGGCGCGGGAGTTACGACATCATCGCGCCGAAGATCAAGGAGTTGCTGGCAAGTCATCGCACGCGCCCCATCGCGGCGCGCGTCACGATGACTTCGCAGGCGATGGACGTCCTGAAGACGTACCGGCATTTGAAGAACGACCTGGGATTTCACGAAGTTGGTTTTGCACCGGTCACCACTTCGCCGAATCGGCTCTACTCGATAAACGAACAAGGTCTCGACAGCGTGCTCGGGCAATTTGGAGTGCTGGCTCAGGAATATTTGGAGCATGCGCTGCGCGGCGAGCAACACGGCTTTTCGAATGTCAGCGACACTTTGGCGGAACTTCATCAGGGGGTGAACAAATCGCACCCTTGTGGGGCGGGGTTGGGGCTTGTTGGCGTGGGGCCATCCGGGGATATCGCGCCGTGTCACCGGTTTGTGGATTCGGACACGCATAAATTAGGGCACGTCTCGACGGGAGTGGACAAGCAGAAGCAAGCGGATTTTCTCAACCGGGGAAACATTCAATCGAAATACGAGTGCCAAACCTGCTGGGCGCGCCCACTTTGCGCTGGAGGATGCCATCACGAAGCTTACGTGCGTTACGGCGACACCGGCCATCCCAACTTGCACTACTGCGACTGGATTCGCGGATGGACGGATACGTGTTTGCAGATTTATGGAACAATCGCCGAGCAAAACCCGTCGTTTCTGGATCACTTCTCCGAAAGGAAGGCGCAATGAAACATATTCGCGCAATCAACCGCAAGGCCATCCGCATGGAAGAGTATTTGGCGCCCAACGAGGGAGACATCGTCGCGCTCCAAGGACAAGGCGGGGGCGCGCAGAAGCCGCACGTTCCGCTCGGGTGCTCCATCGTGTTTTCGCCGGGATGGGAAGTTGATTCGGCCGGTGGCACGGCGGGACTTTGCCAGCCGGTGGAGCGCGATATCTACGATTGCTACGTGACTTGCTTCTGGCCGGCGCAGGTGCCCGATCATCTCAATAATTTTCCGGATTGGTCGAGCAAATGCGCGGTTGCGACGAAGGACTGGCGCAACGTGGACATCGTTTTTCCTTAGAATCGATCCCCGAGGGAGGCATTTCTTGCGACCATTGCTCTTAGTTTGTTGTCTCTTAGTTTTTGCAGGCGCAGCGTTTGCCGCACCTGCGGACTCCAGCGGGCAGTTGCTTTATTTCGGAACATGGCCGCATGAGATCGTGGTGTTCGATTCCGAGCAGGAGAAAGTTGTAGACAAGATCGACCTGAAAACCGACGTTCCACAATATGTAGCGCTGTCGGCGGACAAGAAAAAACTTTTTGTTAATACGCTGAATGACAACTCCATCGTGACCATCGATCTTGCGACGCGCAAGGTGATTGGATCGTTCCATCTGAATACCGGTAATCGAAATGTGCGTTTGAACGGGCTGACTCCCGATCCGAGTGGCAGGTATCTCTACTCTGTCGGAGATACCATCGTCAAACAGATCGACCATTTCGATGTGGAGCCCCATAAGCTGTTTGTGGTGGACTTGGTGGAGCAGAAGATAAGCCGTTCGGCCGAGTTCCCTAAGGAAGAGAGCCTGGCGGGCTTCTGGCGCATCGAGATGAAGTTGTCGCCTGACGCCAAGTATCTTTATTTGTTTACGAGCAGCATTCTAGTCTTTGATACCGCCGAGTTTAAGCTCGTGAAGAAGATCGATTTGGCCAAGCCTGGGGTCTCAGGCGTCGAAAACGTGTCACTGAACATGGTTGATGAGGAGCCTGCTGAGGATCCGAATGCTCCGCCAGGCAAGATGATCAGCCTATTCAATTCATCTGATCCGTATGTGCACAGGCAAATTTTCGGGATTGCGGAGATCGATCTCGCGAAGTTGACCTTCACTTTTACTCCTGTGGCTCCAGTGACGACAAGCGCCATGCAACCTCTTCTGCTCACTCCCGACCGCAAGACCGGCTATACCGCCACTATTGATGGCGGCCAGCAGGGGAATCGGCGCTGCGAATTCTGGGCCTTCGACATGCAGACCAGGAAGGTCATCAACAAGAAGGAGTTCGAGGGCCGGAATCGTTTTTCTTTCGGGATGTCCGCGGACGGGAAGAAATTGTTCATCTACGGCGCGGGCTATCAAATCGAGGTTTATGACGCGAAGACGTTCGAGCTTCGAAACGCCGTGGATCTGCCCGGAGATTTGTCGACCAATCTGGTGGTGATGCCTCTGGGATTGGCAGCCGCATCGGCTTCAACCGCCGGTGTCGCGCCAGCGGCACGATAAGCGGAGGAAACGTTTTCTACGGAGGTGAGAGATCCGATTTCTGCTGCGAATTTGCTGTCTGTTCACTGTCTTGCTTCTTGCACACGTTAGGTTTGCCGCTGCGGTGGACCTCGACGGGCAATTGCTTTACCTCGGGACCTGGCCCCATCAAATCATCGTGTTCGATTCGGCTCAGGAAAAGATTGTTGATCGAATCGACTTGAAAACGGACATCCCACGAACGCTGGTTTTGTCGCACGACAAGAAAAAACTTTACGCGAACACGCTGAACGACAACGCGATCGTTACCATCGATCTGGCGACCGACCAAGTCACCGGCATATTCAGCCTCAACAGCGAAAATCGCAACGTTCGCTTGAATGGGATTACTCCCGACCCGGGCGGCCGATATCTCTACGGATTCGGGACCACAATTATCAAACAGATTGACCATTACGACATCGAACCGCCGAAATTCTACGTGATCGATCTGGTGGACAAGAAGATCAGCCGCACAGCTGACTACCCAAAAGACGAGCGCTCCTTTGGATACCGGTCTTCGATGAAAGTCTCGCCGGACGGAAAGTT
>Ga0099794_10000770_pt1 | contig 10799 bp, 8 predicted proteins | sample Rivendell_Oct201_10_FD_77320 | JGI IMG/M metagenome (GOLD analysis project Ga0099794, IMG submission 77320) | Vadose zone soil microbial communities from the Eel River Critical Zone Observatory, Northern California, USA -... | ecosystem: Host-associated > Plants > Roots > Rhizosphere > Soil ... | reverse complement strand
CTGATCGTCTCGCAGGTGCTGACGTTGTATCTGACGCCGGTGGTTTATCTCTACTTCGAACGGTTTCAGGAATGGATGAGCGGGGAGAAGGCTTCCGTCACAGAGCCTGCGAAGCGAGCGCCAGCATAAGCGCGGGAATGGGCACTAGCCCGACCGTCAGGGAGGGCTCAATCAAGTGAGAACTCATGGTCCTGACCTAGCAGCACATACTCAACTGCCTTTTCCACGTCTCTTTCTTTCCACAGATAGATCGTGCTTCCGTGCCGCGCCCAAGGCCTAATGTTCTTACCCAAGAGAGCGGTTTCTCTCAAGGCCCTCGTAGAATACGATTTGAAAGTATCGAGAATCGGCTCAGGGCCGCTCAATGCGGATACGACCGTGTGCGCGTGATTGCTTCTGACATTGATGGCTCGCAAGCGATACTTTCGATGAAGACACACTTCACGAACCGCGCGTTCAACAGTTGCGCGCTGGTTCTTATTGAGTCGAACAGGCCTGTGTGCGAGCTGTTTGATTTCTGCTTGCTTCAGACGTGGCATAGGCGGAATGCGCAACACTCCACGTACCACGCCAGAGCTGCGCCGATAAGATCCTCTTTGGTCTCCATGCAACCATGTACCGTAACACCTGAACGTGATCAAGTACGCCAGTGGAAACTCGTTGTCGTCGAAATCTCTCACGGCACGATTAGGATCTGAGCCCTCCCTGACGGTCGGGCTAGCGCCCCGTTTGCACCCTCGAACAACTCAACCTTAGCATATTCGTCAATGCAACGATTTGTGCAAACGAGAAGGCGCGATATCCGGGGCAATAATCATATTCCGATCATAGAAGACTCGCTGAATATTCGAGAACGAGTGACGGGGCGGGGCGCTAGCCCGACCGTCAGGGAGGGCTCAGTTCTATAAGACTCTAACAATGGAGTGCAGTTCAGACGAGAAATCAACACTAACTTTCTCGTTGGTTGTCGTCATAGAGGCTCTCACCGTACAGATCCAGAGCGGCTTGCATGGCCTTTACGCGCTTCCACGGTGGCAACGCATCGATTCTTTCGCGAAGCTCGGGCATCGTAAGTCTTTTTGGACTCTGCTTCTCTATTTTTCTTCAAGCGGTTCGTTCTTATAATCCTTCAGGTAAAGCGACTCGACGTTTTCTCCGATTCTCAATGGTTTCGACTCAACTTGTTGCGGAACGTTCTTTACTGAAATTGGAATGTGTCGCTGTCAGGTTGAGTCTTTCCTGACGTCGGGCTACTGCCCCGGCAATCCCTAAAACAACTGAAACTTGATCGTCAGATACTTCTTCGGGTTCTGGCGAAAGTCGTACATCAGCTTCACACCTTCCGACGAAAGGTTGTTGACGTTTGAATAGAGCTGGTCGTCGGTGATCAGTTTTCCGAGCGTGCCTTCGCCGCGCTGCGCTCCGGCGACCACATTGTCGATGCGGGCCGCGGTCGTGTTGAAGCGGGCAATTGCCGTGCGGGCGTCGTTATAGATCGCTTCATCCTTCACCAGCTTGCCCAAAGTGCCCTGCCCGTTGTTGACGCCGGCGACGATCGAATCGATCTGATCCATCGAATGATTCACGCGATCAGCGATGCGGCTGATCTTGTTGTACATCTCATCGCTTTCCAGGAGCTTGCCGGCGGTGCCGCGACCGGCGGTGAGATCAGCCGAAAGTTTTTTCAGATTCGCCGCGATGTCGTTGGCGTTGTTGTAGAGCGCTTCGTCGTTGAATAGACGCCCCACGGTGCCTTTGCCTTCGCGCACATTCTTGACGACTTCGTTGAGCTGATCGGAAAGCTTGCTTAGTTTCTGAGCGAGTTCAGTGCCATTGGTAGCCAGATCGCTCATTGTGCTGCCCGACGTTGACGGCAACAAATCATTCTCTTTGACGGGCTGGCCTATCGAAGTGCCGGGCGTGATGTTGACGATCATCTCGCTGCCGAGAATGCTCGGCGCGGCTTGTTGAGCGGTCGAGTCGGTGCGAATGCGATCGGTCGCGGGTACGCCGTCAATCTTGGTATCGATGGTCAGACGCGCTTCAACCTTTGGCGGACTCTGGCCGCTGGGCGCATTGCCAACTTCGGTGGGCGTCATCAGCTTAATCCGGTCGACTTTGCCGATGCGCACACCGGCGAGGCGCACTTCCGATCCTTCGCGCAAGCCGTTGGCGTCCGCGAAGCGCGCGCGCAGATGCAGATGGCTGGCGAAGGGATTGAGCTCGCCGGACGCGTTCAGAATCAAGACGACCAAGACCGCGATCGCGATCAGAACGAGCAACCCCACGCGCAGTTCGCTCAAGCCGATGTTCCTGGTTGATTTTGGCATTGCATTTAAGGATGAAGGCAGAAGGATAAAGGATGAGCGCCGCCGCGCTCATACATTCGGTTCATCCTTCATCCCTCATCCCTCTTCCTTTCTGTCAGTGTCCGCGCAGAAATTTCTGAATGTACGGGTCGTCCGCGTTGCGCAGCGTTTCGTCCGTGCCGCTGAAAATGATCGCCCCGTTGCGTATCATTAGAACCTTACTGTTAATCAGGCACAGCTTCTCGCCTTCCTTCTCAAAAATTACCTCACCGGCCTCGTTGACCACCGCGTATTCCGAGGTTAGGTAGTCAAGGTTGTTCATCTCGTGCGTCACGAAAATCGACGAGACGTCTTCCAGGTCGCGCAACTTCATCGCGAGTTCGCAGATGGTACGCGCGGTCGGCGGATCCAGGCCGGCGGTCGGTTCATCGAACATCACGATCTTCGGGTCGCCGACCAGGGCGCGGGCGATGCCGACCCGACGGCGCATGCCGCCCGAAAGTTCGGCCGGCATTTTGTCGATGGATTCTTCCAGGTTAACGAACCGCAGCATGCGGCGCACTTCGGCTTCGACTTCGTCCTCCGGCACCCCCTGCTCGTGAAGTTTAAAGGCGACATTTTCGTAAACCGACAGCGAGTCGAACAGCGCGCCCTCCTGAAAGATCATGCCGATGTTCTTGCGGACGCGCATCATCTGGGTCTCGGAATAATTCGTGATGTCTTCGCCGTTAACCAGTATCTGTCCACTGTCAGGCTTGAGCAGGCCAAGCACCAGCTTGATCGTCGTTGACTTGCCACTGCCCGAACCGCCCAGGATGATTTTCGTCTCACCCTTCATCACCTTGAAGCTCAGATCGTCAAGCACGTTCCGATCGTCGAAAATCATTGTCACGTTGCGAAACTCGATGGCCGGAATCTCGCGGGCGGCATCGTCCACTTCACGAAACGTCGATTCGGCGGCGCTTTCACTGACGCGATTGTCGGGCGCCTGGCCGTTTGGGCGATCGATTGAAGCTTGAGACATCATGAGTTTTGCGTCCCCAGGACCAGTTGCAGCGCTCTGGCCAGAATGAAGTCGGCAATGATTACTATGATCGAAGCCGTCACGACCGCAGTTGTCGTCGAACGGCCAACACCGACCGTGCCGCCTTCGGTCTTTAGTCCTTTGTGACAGGCGATTGTACCCATCAGGAAAGCGAAGAACAACGGTTTAACTATGCCGCCGATTAGGTCGTCGGTCGTGATCCCATCGCGCACCGAGTTTGTGAACATCGCGGTCGGCAATCCAAAGAGCCAGGTCGATACTGCCCAGCCGCCGGCAATGCCCATCACGTCGGCGATCAAAGTCAAAAGCGGCAAGGTAATTATCAAGGCCACCAGCCGCGGCGCAACCAGTTTGCGGACCGGATCTGTTCCCAGCGCGCGCATGGCGTCGATCTGTTCGGAGACTACCATCGAACCCAGCTCGGCTGAGATCGCCGAGACGACCCGCCCGGTGACCATCAGCGCAGTCAGCACCGGACCAAGCTCACGAACCAGCGAAATCGAAACCAGATAACCAAGCTGGTCGACCGCCCCGTACGATGCGAGCGTCTGGTATGTCTGCAACGTGAGCACGCCGCCAGTGAAGAAGCCCGTGAGAATGATGATCGTCAGCGAACCAACGCCAATCATGTCCATCTGGGCAATCGTCTCGGGAACGTAACGCGGTTTTTTGAAAAGCCCACGCGCGGCTCGGCCTGCCAGCAAAGACATTTCTTGCAGCTCGAACAACAGACGCGTAACGATGTTCATGCTATGACTCAGCGAGAAAAGAATGCGCGCGATTACTGTGGTCGCCGCCGCGATCTACGAAGTGCATACCAATGTAGGCAGGGCATGTCGGTGGAATCAAAAGCCAGTGCAAAATGGCGACCGCAGCGCAAGCGAATATTCAGAAGAGCGGCCTATGATGCGCAAAACCTACTGCGGGCGTCAAGGTTTAAGATGGGACGGGTAGATTCCAGTTGCGCAAAAAAGAAGCCGGCCTGCTTTGTGCAGGCCGGCTCGGAAGGTTTCCCTGGCCAACGGATTATCGCTTCGGCGGTTGGCGCATCAGCTTTCGTTGCTTCGGCCCGAGCGGCGCAGCACCGTTCGCATTGCGCGGCAGCCCGTCCTGGCGCCGTCCCAATCCGGGACGCGCACCTTGTTGATTCCCCTCGCGCCGTAACGCCTCGTTACGTTCGCGTATCAGTGCCTGATTGTGTTCTCGGATCTCCCTTAACCTGACGCGCTGTTCCGGGCTCAGCGTTTGAAGAATCCGGGATTCCTTTAGCGCTTGTAACTGAGTCGTGGCCGCCTGTGCCTCAGACACGTCTTTAGCGCGCTGCTTGATTAACTCTTCGTTTGAGGTCGGAGACTCGATCGCGTCAGCGAGTGCGCGCCGGGCGAGTCGTAATCGTTGATTCGCAGCTTGCTGTTGGTCTTTGAGGTCGGCATTAATCGCGCGCCACTTTTGGATCTGCTCAGGCGTAAGATTTAGTGCTTCCTGGACATTCACTATTTGGTTTGCCTGTTGGTTTGTCTGGTTCTGCGCGGGAATGGCTTGACTCTGCTCGGGCGCACCAGTTTGCGCATTCGCCTGCGCGAAAGCGCCCGCCAGCAGCAAGGCCACCGCAAATGAAATCCATTTGCTGAGCACTTTGGTTTCGACTTTCATAATTGCACCGTCCTTCGCTTCCGCGCGCGTTCGCCGGAAGCGTTACTGATTAGGTTCATCGGGGAAAACAAATGGTAGTTCCTCTTCATCTCTGCCGGGAGTCAAACGCAGATCCGCCGCCAGTTGCTCGCGCTCGGCGCGAGTCAATCGGCGTTGTAATCGAGGGTTAACACGAAAGCTGGCCAGCTCGTGCTGAGCAGGAGCCTGCTTGGGTGATGCCTTCCCTCCACCGTTAGCAGAGACGTTCGTTCGTGTTTGCGTCTCCGACCTCTTGAAGTCTGAGACTTGCTTGTCGACCTGTTTCGCAACTTCGTTCTTGAGCTGCGTTTCCGTGTACATTTTCTGCCCGGCAGAATTGTTGGCAACCGGCACTGGCTTGCGCCGGGAACTCGACACCACGAACACCGCCAGCACACAAAGCATCAGCGCGGCAAATGCCGTCGCGCCGCGCAGCCAAAGGGGCGAGACGCTGAAAAATTCACGCAAGGCCGCGAAGGCCGGCAACCTTCGCGCATGCCGCACGAATTGACGTGAATCCGTCGTTGCCTCAGTTAGAACCGGCGCGGTTTGTGGCGCTGGACTGAACGCTGAACCAAGCGCTTCGTTACGCCAAAGCAGGATCGACTCGCGCACCTCACTGAAAACTGCAAACTCCGCGCGGCAGGCTTCACACGTTTCGACGTGGTTGGCGAAATCCTGCGCTTCGGCGGCACTCGCCTCGTTGTAGAGATACGTCACCAAATCTTCCGATCGGTGGCAAACTGGTCGTTCATTCATTGTTCGCATTTCAACTACCTCACCATCGCGATTAGATCATCCGATCCGTTCGCCAAACTTTTGCAAGCGCATCTGCAATTGCCTGAGCGCCGTGTACAGCCGGCTCTTTACGGTACTCAGCGGCAATTCGAGCGCATCCGATATTTCCTGGAACGTAAGTTCCTCGAATTCTTTCATCACCACAACCTGTCGCAAGTCCGGCGGCAAAGCGCAAACCGCTCGTCTTACTGCCACGCTTCGTTCCTGACCTTCAGCCGTCCGCGCCGGAGAAATCTCTGCCGGCATAGCAAAGACGGCCGCATTCTTTTCGGCTTCATCCTCGAGCGCCGTCTCGCTCCGCACCTTCGCGCGTCTTTGTCGCGTGATGCATTGATTGACGGCGATCCGGTGCAGCCACGACGAAACCTTCGCTTCGCCGCGAAAGCCGCGCAGATTTCGAAACGCGGCCATGAAAGTTTCCTGCGTCGCATCGCGCGCATCTTCTTCGCGGCCCAGCATCCCAAAAGCCAGCGCGAAAATCCTCCGCTCCCAGCGGCGCACAATCTCGCCGAACGCCTCCGGGTCGCCCGACAGGGCGCGTTCCACCATCTGCTCGTCGCTGGCGACCATCTCCATCTGGTTCGTCCTCGCGTCCGGCCACGAGGCCCGCGTCCCATGCCCGCACCCAAAGTAGCACAGTGCGCTCAATCCTTTAGACGCCGCTCACGGGGCTCAAGTCGGGAAAGTATCGCACGAAAACCCCGCCGAAGGTGGAACTATCCGGCCACGATCGTTTTGCCCGACCCGAGCATAGACAAATTTGGTTATCGGTCCAGAGTACCGGCTTACTTCAAGTATTTCAGCAGTTAAAGATTGGTCAAAATGGTTGACATACACAGCTCGACAAACTAATCTCAATCAAGGCCACTTGGCCGAAGAGGGTCGATCCGCGCGCAGTTCCTTGTCGACCGTCTTTGACGCTGTACCGCTAATCCAAACTGCTCAAGAGAATTTTGGTGTTCGAACGCCTTAGTCGAATTCGCCTGCTTTACGTCGTTCTGGCGGTGCTGCTGCTGGTCGGGCTATTGCCGCTCGGCCTGGCGGGCGTACTTTTGTCGCGCCGCAGCGCCGAAGAATTACGCGCCATCGAGGGGCGTTACCAGGCGCAACTTGTGCAGGACAAAGCAAGGCAGATTGAGCTTTATGGCCAGCGATATCGCGACGTGGTGAGCGGCGTCGCGCGCGCGTTTGAGATCACCGGCGGCATTCATCTGCTGGCCGATCCCGGTTACGACGCGCGTTTGCAAAGGAGTCTCCAGGACGATCCCAACTTGATCGCGCTGGCGATTTGCCCGGTCAAGGGCGAAGTTCATCGCGCGTTTCAGCCGGACTTGATCAAGCGAGAGGAAGTCGACCAACGCGTCAGTGACGTGCTCTCCCGCATGAGCACCCGCGGTGTCGTCATTAGTCGGCCGCAGATCATCCGGTCGGGTCAGGAAATGGGACTGACCATTGCTGCGCCGGTAATGAACGGCGACCAGATCGTTGCGGCGGTGGTGGCGGTCGTTTCCTTTCAGGAAGTTTTCAAAGTCGTGCAACAGTCGTCGACTAAGAGTGCCCGCGAGTTGCTCGACGCGGGCCTACCCGTTGTCTTCGTCGTGGATCAAAATGGAAGGGCGGTAGCTCATCCGGATGCGGCCGTCGCTTTTTCCGAGCGGCCGATGACCGACCTAAAAGTCGTGCAGGACTGGCTGGAGACAGGCGCACAGGTTCAATCCGCGCTGGCGCCGTTCACGATCGAGCGCGACGGCCGCGTCTCGCCCATGCTCGGCTCTTACGCGACGGCGGCGCTCGATCGCAATTCACTGCTCGGGGTAATCGCGATTCAGGACGAAGCCGCCGCCATGACGTCGGTGCGTGATATGCGTAATCAGACTTTGTTCATCAGTCTGCTGGCCGCGGCGTTTGTTTTGCTAATTGGATTCTATTTCGCCGAAAAGCTGACACGACCCGTGCGCGAGTTGGCTGCCGGCGCCCATCGCATCGCGGCCGGCGACTTTTCGCAGCGCGTGAAGGTGCTGGGAAGAACTGAGCTCGGCGAACTGGGAGCGTCGTTCAATCAGATGACCGACCAGATTGAGCGTTTTGTCAGCGACCTGCAGCGTTCGGCTGACGAAAACCACGAATTGTTCCTCGGCACGGTCAAAGCGCTCGCGGCCGCTATTGACGGCAAGGATCCTTACACCCGCGGCCACTCTGAGCGCGTATCGCGATTCGCCGTGGCCACCGCCCAGGGCCTGGGTTTGCCCACAGAGGAGATCGAACAGATTCGCATCAGCGCCCTGCTTCATGATGTGGGCAAGATTGGCATCGATGACCGGGTCCTGAAGAAGCCTGCTGCGCTTACTGACGAAGAGTTTGAGGTAATGAAGACGCATCCGCAAAAAGGCTACAAGATCATGTCGCAGATTCCGGCGATGCGCGACTTTCTCCCGGGCATGTACATGCATCACGAAATGATCAACGGCGGAGGTTATCCGCAGGGTCTCTCCGGCGATCAGATTCCCATGCAAGCACGAATCGTCTCCGTAGCCGACACCTTCGACGCGATGACTACCGAGCGGCCCTACCAACACGCGATGGATTTGGAAGCAGCGCTTACCAGATTGAAAAGCTTCGTCGGCACCCGTTATGACGCGCGCGTAGTCGCAGCGTTCATCGCCGCCTGCGAAGCAGGCAGGATTCGTCCCGGCGTAACCCGCGTCCGGCGCAACGGCACTAACCCTTTACCCTTGTCATCTTCAGAACCTTTGCCGGATTCTCTGCTCGCGGTCAGCTAAGAAGTGAGTTTAGAGTTCAAGCGTGCAAGCTTTAGCTGGTGCCTAAAAAATCAGCATCGTAAACGTTGAACTCTGAACCCAACTGACCCTTTGCGGCGCGTCGCTTTTGTGGCGATGCGCCGCTTTCGGTTACTATCCAAGTCAATTCCCGTTCGATCGGAGTTTCCATGGCCTTCTGGCGAAGAAAGAAGGACGAGTTTGTCTCGCTTGGATTGGGCCGTGCGGCCGATGACCGCAAAGCCGAACCTCAATTTGAAGCTGAAACTCAGCCGGCGCCCGTAACGGTTGCGCCGGCCGAGTCTGCGGAGGTTTCCAGTCACACGCCCTGGCAAACGTCAGTCCTCGGGCTCGATCTGTCGATCGAGCAACTACGGGCACAGGAAGCTGCGCTGGAGCAGGAGTTTTCGGCTCGCTTTCGCCGCGCAGTAGCCTCGACCCGCGAGTCGCTCTCAGAAAAGATCGACGCGGTTTTCGCCGGAGCAAAACAAATTGACGGGACGCTGCTCGACGAACTCGAAGAAGCTTTGATTGCCGCGGACATTGGCGTGCCGACCACGCTGCATATTCTCGAAACCGTCCGGCGTGGCGTCAGCCGAAAAGAGATTGACGATATCGAAAAGCTGAAAGCGGCTATCAAGTCTGAGTTGCTTTCAATTCTGCTCGCTTCAGAGCAACAGGGCGTCGCCTCAGAAACCAGCGTGCCTGAAAACATCGCGCCATACGTGATGATGATCGTTGGCGTGAATGGGGTGGGCAAGACCACGACCATTGGCAAACTCGCGCAGCGAATCAAAGCCGAGGGAAACGACGTTTTGATTTGTGCGGCCGACACTTTCCGCGCGGCGGCGAGCGACCAACTGGCAATCTGGGCTGAGCGCACGGGCGTGCCTTTGATCCAGCAGAAACAGGGCACCGACCCGGCGGCAGTGTTGTTTGATTCGATGAGAGCCGCGAAAGCGCGTGGATCGGACGTGCTGATCGTGGACACCGCGGGTCGTCTGCACAACAAATCGAACTTGATGGCCGAGTTGGAGAAGATGAAACGCGTCGCCGGGCGCGAGGTTGAAGGCGCGCCGCACGAAACGTTGCTGGTCGTCGACGCGGTAACCGGGCAGAACGGTTTGGAACAGGCGCGACAGTTTTTGAAGATCGCCGGCGTGACGGGAATCGTTCTGACGAAGCTCGACGGCACCGCTAAAGGTGGCATTGCGGTGGCGATCGCTAAAGAGCTGGGCCTGCCGATTCGTTACGCGGGCATCGGCGAGAAAGTTGACGACCTGGTCGTTTTCGATCCGGAGCAATACGTAAACAGTCTGTTCAATTAATATCTTGACTCCAGAAACTAAACTTCAGAGTTCAGCGTTCGATCAGCGCATGATGCGACGCGCGCTCGATCTCGCCGCGCGCGGTGTCGGACTAGTCAGTCCCGGCCCCCTCGTCGGCACAGTTATCGTCGACGCTCACGGAGAGATCGCGGGTGAAGGCTTCTATATCTTTGATCAGGTCAAGCACGCCGAGACGATCGCTCTCGATCAAGCCGGAGCGCGAACCAAAGCCGCGACTGTTTACGTTTCGCTGGAACCTCACGCGCATTTCGGCCGCACCACCCCGTGCACCGATGCGCTGATCAAGGCAGGAATCAAGCGCGTCGTCGCCCCGATCGAAGATCCAAACCCAAAAGTTTCCGGCCGTGGCTTTGCTCATCTGCGGGAAGCGGGCATCGAGGTGTCTACTGGCCTGCTGGCGGATGAAGCGGCGCGTCTGAACGAGGCGTACATTCATTTCATGCGAACTGGCCGGCCGTTCGTTCATTTGAAACTCGCCGTCTCGCTCGACGGCAAGGTGGCGACGATTGGCGGCGATTCGCGCTGGATCACCAGCGAAGAAGCCCGGGCCCGAGTGCATGAGTTGCGACACCAGTCGGATGCGATCATGGTTGGCGGACGCACTGCCCGCGCGGATGATCCCCTGCTGACGGATCGCTCAGGCAGAGAGCGACGCCGGCCACTCGTGCGGGTAGTGATCGAACAATACCTGCGTTTATCGCCTGAATCTCAACTGGCACAGACCACCGATGCCGGTCCGGTGATTATCTTTGCGCACGAAGACGCTGAGGCCGAGACGGTTGAAGCCTTACAATCGCGCGGCGTGGAAGTATTCAGCCAAACCAGTTCGGCGCTGGATCTCCCGAGTGTG
>Ga0099794_10000769_pt1 | contig 10806 bp, 7 predicted proteins | sample Rivendell_Oct201_10_FD_77320 | JGI IMG/M metagenome (GOLD analysis project Ga0099794, IMG submission 77320) | Vadose zone soil microbial communities from the Eel River Critical Zone Observatory, Northern California, USA -... | ecosystem: Host-associated > Plants > Roots > Rhizosphere > Soil ... | reverse complement strand
CGGTCCTGACGTCACCGGAGGAATCGGGCCGGGTGGACATACGAACACGATTCCTTCAGAAGCCTGCTTCTACAATGTAATGGGTGGTGTAGAAGGGGGGGCAGGAAGCCCGCTGACATTTAATCCTAGTTCTTGTTACACGCAAACCGCAGTACAGCCCCAGCCCCCAACAGGTTTGGCAGCAACGGTGAAATAGAGATTTAAAGGAGCGATGAAATAAGTTATGGGCGCAAATTACGTTCAATCAAAAACATGCGTTACTGGCTCTGATAACCAGAGGTTGGACACTGGGAATGGCTCGGGTCGGGTCCACCCTCCAGACAAATCTGTGCCTCAGTTGGTGGCGGCTCAAGCAGCTGCCACACCGGATGCGGTGGCCGTAGTCGCTGGCGACCGGAGGCTCACGTACGGGGAGCTTAATACCCGTTCCAACCAGCTCGCCTGGCACCTCCGCTCGCTCGGCGTCGGTTCGGACGTTGTGGTCGCCCTCTGCCTAAAGCGGTCGATCGCGTCAATCGTGGGCGCACTGGGGATTCTCAAAGCGGGTGGAGCATATCTCCCTCTCGACCCAGCCTACCCCACGGAACGCCTTGCATTCGTGTTGAACGACGCCCGGGTTCCTGTCCTGGTGACCGCACAGTGCGCCAAGGATCATGTCCCCATGGGTCTCTGGAAAGTGGTCGGATTAGACGTCGAGGGGCGGCATGCCACTGGCCAGTCCCAGGAACGGCCAGTCCTCGATGTGCGGCTGGGGAATCTGGCATATGTCATCTACACCTCCGGTTCAACGGGCCAGCCCAAGGGAGTGGAGATCACTCATGGCGGCCTCTTGAACCTGGTGTTCTGGCACCAGCGCGCATTTGCCGTGACGCCTGCGGATCGTGCCAGCCACCTAGCCTCTGTGGGATTCGACGCTGCGGTTTGGGAGCTCTGGCCCTATCTTACAGCGGGCGCAAGCGTACACCTGCCGGACGACAGCATCCGTTACGAGCCGGAGGCCCTTCGCGACTGGTTGGTTGCGCAGCAGATCAACATTGCGTTCGTGCCGACACAGATGACCGAGCGAATGATGACCCTCGAGTGGCCGTCCCAGACGGCTCTACGGGTGATGCTGACCGGAGCCGATGTGCTGCATCACTACCCCTTCCTTAAGCTGCCCTTTCTGCTGGTGAACAACTACGGCCCGACGGAATGTACCGTCGTCGCAACCTCCGGGCCCGTTCTTCCCGATAAGCGTCCGGACCGCCTGCCTACAATCGGCCGGCCGATTGCGAACGTGCAAATCTATATCCTGGACGAAAAACAACGGCAGGTGCCAGTAGGCACATCTGGCGAACTCTATATCGGTGGTGCAGGACTGGCGCGCGGTTACCGGAACCGACCCGATTTGACCGCCGAGAGATTTCTTGGGAATCCGTTCAACAGCGAACCAGGCGCCCGTCTGTACAAGACAGGGGACCTCGCGCAGTATCTGCCGGATGGCCAGATCGTCTTTTTGGGGCGGGTCGACAATCAGATCAAAATCCGCGGCTATCGCATCGAGCCGAACGAAGTCGTCGCCGTTCTGGACGATCACCCCGCGGTTCAGGAAAGCGTGGTGGTGGCGCAGGAGCTCGCCCCGGGCGACAAACGCCTGGTCGCCTATGTAGTCCCCGGCCCGAAAGCGACGGCCACGAGCAGCAGTCTGCAGAACTTCCTTCGCGCGCGTCTGCCCGACTACATGGTTCCCTCAACGTTCGTGCGGCTTGATGCCCTGCCGCTGAACTCGAGCAGGAAAGTGGACCGTGCCGCTCTACCCGCGCCTAATTCAACAAACACCCTGCGGGACGACACTTTTGTAGCCCCGCGCACGCCCACCGAGCAAAAGCTGGCCGAGATCCTGGCGCCGCTTTTGGGCCTGGAACAGGTCGGCGTGGAGGACAATTTTTTCATGCTGGGTGGGCATTCGCTGTTGGCTGCCCAGGTGGTCGCTCGGGTACGCGATGCGTTTGGAGTAGAATTGACCCTGCGCAGTCTTTTCGACCACCCGACCGCGGAGGGCATGTCGGCCGAAATCGAGCAACTTGTCCTGGCTAAGCTCAAAGGCATGAGCGAAGAAGAAGTCCAGCACGCCTTGATCGATACTGGGGCACCCAGCGTCTGCGAGAACTGCGAATGACTCTGAGCATAGGAACGACTAACCCGGATCCGACACTGAGCCTCTATCACCTGCTCGACCCCGAGGTTCTCGCCAATCCATATCCCCTGTACCATCGGCTGCAGACCGAAGACCCGGTTCACTGGGATCCTTATCTTCAGGCCTGGGCGGTCACGCGGTACTCGGACGTCCTTTCAATCCTCCACAAGTTCTCCGCCGACTGCGCGCCCAAGCCGGAAGTGATGGCTGCGACGGCTATGTCCAAGATGGGCCCAATCGCCAACGTCCTGACAAACCAGTTTCTCTTTATGGACCCGCCCAGGCACACGCGACTTCGGGCCCTGGTCTCCCACGCCTTCAGTCCACAGAGGGTCGAGGCTTTGCGGTCTCATATTCGGGACATCGTGAACACCTTGCTCGACGCGGTTCAGGATAAGGGGCGCTTGGACGTGATGGCGGACCTGGCCAATCTCTTGCCCACGATCGTGAGCGCGGAATTTCTCGGACTCCCCGCAAGCGACAGCAAGCAATTGAAAGCTTGGTCAACGGATTTCGCCGAGATACTTGGAAACTTTCAACATAATACCGATCGCACTTCACACATGCTACAAAGCCTAGAAGGAGTGGAGACCTACTTCCGCGCCGCGATCCGAGAGCAGCAGAAGCGGGATTCGGACGGACTCGTAAAGGTCTTGGCGACTGCCCAGGTCGATGGCGTGCGGCTAACTGAAGAGGAGGTCATTGCGAATTCCATCCTGTTGATGGTGGGAGCTCAAGAGACCACCCCGAATCTGATCGGCTGTGGCACTCTAAGCCTCTTGCGTAACCCGGACCAGCTCGAACAACTTCGGTCAGATTTCTCTCTAATCCCTTCGGCTGTGGAGGAGCTGCTCCGTTACGAAAGTCCCAGCCAGCACACAACCCGCTTGGCGACCGAGGACACCGAGCTCGGGGGAAAGCGGATCCGAAAACGCCAGGCAATGATTGTGGTGATGGGTGCGGCGAATCGCGATCCCCAACGATTCCCTGACCCGGATCGGCTTGATATAACTCGCCGCGACAACAAGCACGTCGCCTTCGGAGCGGGCAACCACTTCTGTTTTGGCGCGCCGCTGGCACGCATCGAAGGTCAGATAGCCATCGAAACGGTATTGCGTCGCTTTCCCAACCTGGCGCTTGAACCGGATCCGGTCGTGTGGCGCTACAACGTAGGTCTGCGCGGCTTGGAGGCGCTACCGGTCAGATTCTAGCTGGCCTGAACTTGGGTCCATGTTCAAAGAGGGTGAAGACACAAATCAGATTTGTAGAAATGCCCGAACAACATCGCGCACGGAGTCAAACCTCGGGAAATTAGTTCTACACTGCCATGAGTGAATCTGACGTGAGACCCCGTGCCGCCCAACTCTCGGAGGCCAAGCGCGCCCTTCTTCAAAGGTATTTGCGCGGGGAGCTTCCGCGGACATCAGCGGGCCCGAGTGCCATCATCGCTCGCAAGGACCGGACTCCAGCGCCTCTGTCGCTGGCCCAGGAGCAGGTATGGCTTCGCGCCCAGCAGCTGGGGCCTGATCGGCCGCCCCTGTATAATGAGTCCATCACTATCTACCGGGAAGGTCCTCTCGACGTGGCCGCGCTGGAGTGGACCCTCACCGAGATTGTCCGGCGGCATGAAATCTGGCGAACGACGTTTGACACAGTGCAAGGGCAACCCGTCCAAATCATTCACCCAGCGCCTTCTGTGAAATTGCCAGTCGTGGACCTCCGGGCTCTGCCCGAGGCCGAGCGCGAAGCGGAAGCTCTCAAGGTGGCCGCGGAAGATGCGCGGCGCCCCTTCGACTTGAACCGCGGCCCACTGGTGCGATTCGCGCTGGTTAGGATCGGCTACGAAGAACACCGGTTGTTTGCAACCATGCACCAGAGCATTGTCGACGGCGTGTCGGTATATCAGGTGTTCCCGTCAGAATTGGTAGCCCTCTACGAGTCCTTTGCCGCCGACAAGCCCTCTCAGCTTCCCGAGCTCCCCATTCAATACGCTGACTATGCCGTTTGGGAACGGCGGTGGTTACAGGGAGAGGAATTAGAGAATCAGTTGGCTTACTGGCGCAAGCAGCTTGCGGGTGACCTGCCAGTGCTTGACTGGCCCACCGACCGCCCGCGACCGCCGGTTCAAACTTACCGGGGCTCAATCCGACCGTTCACGCTGCCAAGAAATCTGAGCGACACGCTCAGGGCGTCAAGCCAGCGGCAGGGAGTCACCCTGTTCACGACCCTGCTGGCTGGGTTCGTGTCCTTGCTCTACCTCTACACGGGACGGGAAGTCATCACTGTCGGTACACTCGCGCCAGCGGGCCGCAAGCGAGCGGAAGTTCAGGGTTTACTGGGCTATTTCCTTAACCCCGTCGCGCTGCGTATCGACCTCTCGGGCAACCCGACATTCCGCGAGGTCCTTGAGCAGGCGCGGGGGGTGATCTCGGGGGCCTTATCCCACGACGATGTGCCGTTAGAGCGTCTGGCGAACGAGCTGAAGCCCAAGCCAGATCCCACCCGCCATCCGTTCTTTCAGATCATGATTTCCCTCGCACCTCCAATGTCAGAGCTCGGCTCGGGTTGGAGTCAGACGCCTATGGATGTCGAGAGCGGCGGGGCGAGATGGGATTTGTACCTCGAACTGAACGATAGGCAAAACGGCATCCTCGGCCGCGCTCAATACAATCCGGATCTATTCGATGCGCCGGCAATCACGCGCATGGTGGAAGATTACCAATACGTACTGCGTGCCGCCAGCTCGAATCCTGAACATCGGCTGCACTGCACTACCGCTGCAGTTCCGATCGGCGAAACACCTCCGCAACGCTTCTGAGATCCAATTTTCACATTCCAATGAATCCACAAGATCGCCTGCTCGCGAAAATCCGGGAGAGGAATCCCGAACTCTGCGTCGAAGATGCCTTTCTGACCCCTGCCTGGTTCGCGCCACAAGAACTGTGGGTGAAGGACCACCAGAACTCAAACAGCGCCGTCTACAACCATCCCCTGGGGCTGCGTTTCCAAGGCGCGCTGCAAATCTCCGCTCTTGAAGAGAGCATCGGGGCGGTCGTGCGCCGCCACCACGCGTTGCGATCAGTGTTTAGTTTCGTGGATGGGAAGCTGGTACAGATCATCGTGCCGCCGGGTCGAATCAATGTTCCGTTCGTGGACTTGAGTCAGTTCGGCGAGCAAGAGAGGGAATCGCAAGCACGCAAATTGATCCTCGAAGACGCGGGGCGGGCCTTCGACTTCGCCAACGGCCCGCTGCTGCGCGCCATCGTCCTGCGACTTGGGCCGGCGGACCACGTCTTGGCGCTGACTACTCATCACCTCGTCTGTGACGACTGGTCAACCGGGATTCTCGTTCGGGAGCTGGCTACGCTTTACAACGCCTTCACACGGAAGGCGCCGCTGTCACTTCCGGATTTGCAGTTCCAGTACGGAGACTTCGTGCGGTGGCTGGAGAAACAGCTGGATGGGGAAAAACTTGAAACAAGGATCTCTTTTTGGAGAGGGCAACTGGCGGGCGGCGACAGTTTTCATCACCTGCGCCCTAACCAACCGCGTCCGCCGAAGCAAAGCTTCCGCGGCGCCGAGCAAAAGCGCATTCTTTCCGAGGACCTGATTGCTTCCCTACGGCTGCTTAGCCAGCGAGAGCGGGCCAGCCTGTTCATGACCATGCTCGCGGCGTGGCAATGCCTGCTGCATCGCGTTTCGGGCGCCACCCACATCGCAGTCGGCTCATGCGCTGCCAATCGGCCGCTCGCCGAGGTGGAGGGTCTTATAGGCCGCTTCGGAAATGATCTCGTGCTGCGCACCGATCTCTCAGGCAACCCGACTTTTCAAGAGGTCATCGGCCGCGTGCGCGAGACGGCACTGACGGCGTATTCGTATCAGGATGTCCCTTTTGCGGAGCTCGTGAAACGCCTCGACTCGGCCCGCGATCCGAGCCGCAATCCTTTGTTCCAGGTCATGTTCATCATGCAGGATGCTCCCAAGCAGGGCTGCGAGTTTCCTGGTCTGAACTGGAGCTGGTTTACTTTCGACGTTGGAACCGCCAAGTACGATTTGAACGTATGGCTGAAAATCCGGGGCGGCGGCCTCGAAATCGCCTTTGAATACAATACCGACCTCTTCGAAACCGCTACCATAAGCCACCTTCTTCGAAACTACCATGGGCTGCTACAAGCCGTAGTAGCCGATCCGGGGAAGCGAGTGGCGGAATTGCCGCTCGAATGCGGCTCTCACCTCGCCGGGCAACAGCCTGCTTGCTTGCCTGAGAAGCAGCCGTCACCCTCGGACGACGTTGGGAAACCAGGTCCAAGCATGGCGTTCATGGTCAAGGAATTGCGCCCTGCGCTTGGCGACTCGCCTCGCATGGGTCAGTGGGCCGAGGCCGCCAGCAATCCCAACGAGTTTATGATCAGGACGCCGTTGGCGCCGGATCCGACAGCGACGGACCCTATTGAATCGCAAGTGCTGAAGATTTGGGAGGTCGGATTCAAGAAACCCGTCACTATTGACGATGATTTCTTTCAGTTGGGGGGGGACTCTCTCTTGGCGGCTTGGCTATTTGCCCAGATCGAAAAACGCTTCAAGATAAGCCTTCCGCTGGCTGCTCTTTTCACCGTCTCCACCATCCGAGGGATCGCGAACATGTTGCGTAAAGTGTCGCCCGCCACACAGTGGCCGTCCCTGGTCGCGGTTCAGCCCCAAGGGTGGCGCCCGCCCCTGTTTTGCACCAACGGGGTCTCTGGCGACATCCTGTACTGTGGTCCTCTGGCAGGTGATCTTGGTTCTGACCAGCCCATCTTTGGTTTGCAGTCGCGGGGGCTGACTGGGCCGCCTCACTTGACCATTCCTGACATGGCGCGCGATTACATTAAGGAAGTCCGCTCAGTGCAACCCCGGGGCCCATATCACCTGTGTGGCCATTGTTTTGGTGGCTGGGTTGCGTACGAGATGGCTAGACAGCTTCAAGCGCAAGGCGAAGAAGTCTCTTTTCTTGGGTTGATCAATACTCCCGTGCCCAGCTGTTTGCATCGCTCGCCTAGTGAACAGATACGTCACGTCGCAGAAAAAGGATTGCTCGATCTCAAGAACCTCGGCAACCTTCCAACGACGAGAAAATGGGACTTCCTGCGAAGACGCTTTGTCGTGGTTCAACAAATGGTCGCTCGCTCGAACACCGCAGCGGCCTGCCGCCGGGGCGCCCTGCTCCACGGTAATGGCCGTCGCTTCTTGCCAAAGTGGATTCTAGACGTTTCCGCGATAAACCTTCATGCGGCGAAAAAATATGTGCCCGAGAAATATTCTGGCCAGGTTACCTTATTCCTCAGCGAGCATGCCAGGCCTTTGCTTTACTCTAATGCTATCGAGGGTTGGAGGGCGTTAGCTGGCGGCGGTCTTGAGATTCACACCCTGCCCGGCGCAGACGAATCGGCGCTCGTGGAACCGTACAGGTTGGTGATGGCGGAGAAAATGAAGGCCTGCCTGGAGAAGGCGCAAGCTACTGCTTCTGCCGCCCGGTGAAGGTGTCGCCCAGAGAGGGCATCCGTTTGATGGAGATGCGGACTGAGTTCAAGTGGCGCCGGCTACGGGGTGGAGTGGTTCTTTCCGCGCAAGAATTACACGTCTGGCGCGCGCATCTGGAACTGCCAGCTCCCGTCCTCGGGGACTTGGAACGAACTCTCAGTCCGGAGGAGCGGGCGCGCGCCGCGCGCTTTCGCTTCGCCGGCGACCGCAACCGGTTCCTCGCTGCGCGTGCTGTGCTTCGCGACATCCTTGCGCGATACCTGGATTGCCATCCCAGTGAGCCGAGGTTCTCCTATGCTCCTTTCGGCAAGCCCGTACTCGTCCCTTCTTCCCGGGGCAACGAACTGCGATTCAATCTGGCGCACTCCGGCGGCCTCGCGGTGTACGCCATCGCCCAGCGACGGGAAGTCGGAATAGATGTCGAGGAAATCCGCCCTCTGTTCGCCCGGGAGCGCATCGCCGAGCAGTTCTTTTCCCAGCCGGAGATTGCTGAGCTGCGCGCGCTCCCCGTCCAGCGCCAGCCCATGGCTTTCTTCAACTGCTGGACCCGCAAGGAGGCGTACCTCAAGGCGCGCGGGGATGGGCTGCAGATTCCGCTGGACAGCTTTAGCGTGTCGCTTGCTCCGTGCGAGTCGGCTGAGTTCAGGGAAGGCGTGGACCCCGGCTGGTCGCTGCGAGCCCTTACGCCCGCTCGCGGATACGCAGCAGCCGTGGCGACAATCGGGCACGACTGGCGTCCCAAGTTCTGGCATTGGAAGCCGCGCCTGGCGATCGCGTCACCGAATCGCTCTCCGGACTTGAAGGGCAGGGTGGAGAAATGCATTCTATAAGTGTGAAAATATTTGCACTCGGCTTGCTAACTGTCACCGGCAGGCTCATTTATCGTCACATTGGATAGGGGCAGACTCTTCCGTTTTATTTTATTAAGTCCGCCTGTGTTTTTCCAATGGATGTGCCAGTGCTGTTGCAAGTTGGAGAGTAAGGAACCGGAATCTGGAAGAAGTGTTCTCCGGGACGATTGGCTGAGGAAGTACGAACGAGAAAAGAAGATCGGACGAAGCTCTGAAACAAGACCTGTCAGAGTATTATCGATTCCCCGCCGACTCACTGGGCCCCATCGCCTCTGAAAATCCCACGGGGGAATCCGGATTCTTTCGATTTGGGTCAGGGGCGATCTGCTACGGGCGGTGCGAAGCCGGCCCAACCGCAAAGACCGTCTGCGAGCATCTCTACGACGCTTCGAAAGACGTACGCTCGCGGGGGTGCAAAGTTTACTTTCCGTTTGACCCTTTGCAAGTCATTGACAACCTTGAAAGGACGCTACGCAGCCCCATTGTTTAACGGGCACTACGGCGTTGTCACCAGCGCGTTCACCCGCAAGATGTACTATGCGGCGTGACAGCTCTTCCCGGTTTCGATCCGCCCCACTGCCGGGTCATGCGATTGGCGAGAGCCAAAGCCCAAGAAAAACGTTCCAGGGACTGGGGTTCAATCTCGACAAACTCAATACGTTTGCTTCCCGGGGTGAGCTGAATCTGAAACGAATGGACGGCTGGTGCACGAATTGCGCAAAATGCAAAGTTCATTTTGGCCATTGCATCTTGCATCTGGGCAAGGACATGTCTTCTGCCAGATGGAGAGGGATTCTCGCTAGGAGTCTGCCATGAATACTCCTTTGTCCCGACGGAATTTCTTCGGTTTACTTTTCATAGCTCTTGCTGTTTCGCCTATCTCAAACTGCGGTCACACCGGCACAAGCAATGGGCCTCATCAGAATCCCGGCAATACTCCGACTGCGCACTCAGTCACGCTGAACTGGAATGCCAGTACGTCTGCGGTCGTGGGTTACAACATTTACCGAGCTACCCAGTCGAAAGGTCCGTACACAAAGTTGAACACGTCTCTGGTCCGCGCGACCAATTATACCGACACCACAGTTCAGGCCGGTTGCACGTACTTCTACGCAGTGACTGGAAGCGAGGGCCAAGGCCACGAGAGTGAATTCGCGAATAAAATCCAGGCTGTGGTGCCCTCCCCGTAAAGGAACTTTTGGCTGCAGCGCGGTGAAAGACAACAGCCCGATGTCCATGTTCGACTCGAGGACAAATTGGCCTTTGCATAGCTCTTCAAAGGCGCCTGGTGTCGCTCTATTGAGTAGGTCGGCGAAGTGCCGCCCTCGGAATCACCTCCAGAAACACCGCTACACAAGACCTCACCGGCAACCGGTGAGGCTCCTGGGAGGCCATCGCGCTCGGCGGACTATTAATCTCCTTGACGCTACGCAATCCGCTATGTTCCTGAAGCCGGATGGGTGGAAGGCAGCGCTCTTCTCTTCTGCTCCCGTTGTGTGCGTGCGCGGGTTCAAGACCCATTGGCACTGGCCCTGCTGCTCGGTCTGCTCCCTGAGTTCTTCGAGTGTCGAGCCGCCGTAAACGGCGGAGCGGTCGCCCTACGGGATGCCCACGTCCGCTTAGGCTGCGTAGTGCTCGATAGCGTCGAACTTGAGGATTCACAATTCGGTTTATTCTGTATTTTCGTAGTGAAATTACGCATAAGCACTAGCGACTGGGGTTGGGCCGGACTAAGGTATGGGGATCGTTCCCGAGACCTCGTTTGAGAAAACGCTTTCAATGTTGTTCGAGTCAACAGCCGTTACCACATAGAAGTAAGTCTGCCCGGACTGGACCGTTGAGTCGGCATAGCTGAATATCGGAACGAGCGAAGCATTTAGCTTCACGTAAGGACCGCCGGAGGTGGTCCCCCGGTAGACGTTGTAGCCTGCCACGACCGAGCTGCTGGCCGTCCAACTTAGGTCAACCGAGTGCGCAGACCCAGACAGCGCGATGGTGGCCGGGGAGTTGGTCGCATTGCTAAGCACGGACACGCTGCCGGTTACACCGGCCGCAGAAGCCGGAGCAAACGTAACATTCACAGTGACCGTCTGATTGGGCGTCAAAGTTGTGCCCGAGGTGACTCCGCTGGCGCTGAAGCCAGCGCCGGTAACGGTCACGCTTGAGATGCTGACGTTCGAGTTCCCCTTGTTGGTCAGGCTGGCGCTGAGCGAACTGTTGCCGCTCAGGTTCACGTTGCCGAAGCTCAGGCTCGTCGGG
>Ga0099794_10000767_pt1 | contig 10811 bp, 10 predicted proteins | sample Rivendell_Oct201_10_FD_77320 | JGI IMG/M metagenome (GOLD analysis project Ga0099794, IMG submission 77320) | Vadose zone soil microbial communities from the Eel River Critical Zone Observatory, Northern California, USA -... | ecosystem: Host-associated > Plants > Roots > Rhizosphere > Soil ... | reverse complement strand
AGCGCGGTTGGCATCGCGGTCGGGTTCGCGGGCGGTGGGTTCGTGGCCGACCACTTCGGCTGGCGCAGCGCCTTCTACTTCGCCGCCGTGCCCGGGCTCCTGTTCGCGTTCCTCGCCTTCAGCCTGCGCGAGCCGCTGCGCGGAAGCATGGAGAAGCTCGGGCCGGCAGTGCAGCGGACGACCGACGCTACCGCCCGGACCTTCATCAACCTCATGCGCATCCCCACCCTCCGCGCCTCGATTCTCGCGCAGACCGTGCTCTATTTCGTCCTGGCCTCGAATGCATTCTGGCTGCCGACCCTGCTCCACCGGCGATTCGACATGTCGCTCAGCGCAGCCGGCCTGCTCGCGGGCGTCGTGCTGGTGGTTGGCGGGCTCATCGGCACATTGTCTGGAGGATGGATCGCCGACCGCCGCGCCAAAACCAGGCCGGCCGCGCACCTCGAAGTTGGTATCGCGGGCTTCCTCGTCGGCGCCGTTTTCATCATCATCGCGCTGGTCGCGCCCCTGAACATCGGGCCGGTCCCGGTTTTCGTCCCCGCCTTCCTGGTCACCGTGATCGCTCTCTACCTCCACGCCGGCCCGTTCACGGCGGTGTCGCAGAACGTTGTCTCGCCCGCCCTGCGCGCGAGCTGCGTGACCCTGCTGCTGTTCGTCTCACACGTGTTCGGCGACTCGCACTCGACGTTCGACGTCGGATGGATTTCGGACCACATCCACAGCCTTCAGCTGGCCCTGTTGATCACGTCGCCGACGCTGCTGGTCGTGGCCGCGATCATCGCAGCGACAGGGTTGCGCGCGGTCAAGCACGACACGGAAACAATGGAAGCTGAGTGGGCTACCCGGACGACGGAGCCCGCGACCGCTCTTAGTAGATAAACCCCACCAGGGCCGAGCCGAGCTGGCCGGGCTTGATCGTGCGCTGGTCGATCACGTAGAACGCGACCCAGTTCATCTCGGACACCATCCACGACCCGTCCGGATACACCGCTTCGACATACGCCACGTGGCCCGCCCAGCTCTCCCAGGTGACCATGATCGAGCCCACCCTCGGGGTCGGGCCGACCGCGAATCCCTTGGCGGCAGCGTTCTGGTACCAGTAACCGGCGTCGCCGCTCCAGGTCACAAGGCGCTTGGTCGCGACGTAGTACGTGCACCAGCCGCCCGGGAAGTTGTTCTGGGGCGGTCCTGTGTACGGGCCGAGGCAGCAGTTGAGCACCTTGACGCTGTAGGAGCCGTGCGTGCCTGTGCGCATGAGCTGCTGCCACAGCGCCGGCGGCGGCGGGAAGGCGCCGCCCACGCCGTTCGGGACCACGAGCACGGATCCGGCCGTCAGGTGGGCAGTGCGCAACCGGTTGAAGTCGTAGATGGTCTGGGAATCCACTCCGTACGTGCTGGCGATGCTGTCGACGGTGTCGCCTGCCTTGACGGTGACGACAACGCCGGGTATCGGCGGGATCACGATCTGGTCGCCTGTGGAGATGGCGTCGTTCGAGAACAGGTTCGAGTTCGACCAGCGGATCTGGGACACGGTCACGCCGTATCTGGTGGCAATCGAGTCCAGGGTGTCGCCGGCCTGCACTGTGTAGGTGAATGGCTGGTGGCTGATGGGCGCCGAGCTCGGGATGGAGACCGGCTTGATGATCGTGCTGTACCGGCCTAGAGAGATGTCTCCGGCGGTCCCGCCCTCGGTTTCCACGGTCGCCTCGGCGTTGACGGTGCCGAGTCTGGAGGTCAAATAAGCCGGGACGTGCCGATCCATCGACGCGTACGACGAAATTCCAACAGCTATCGCGAGCACGACAGCATGGGTCAGGTATCGATGGACTCGCAAATGTCTACCCCTAAACGTTGCGACCGTCAGTGAACCAGCCGGCGGGCCGGACCCCAGAGAACGGGGGGCAACGTAACAGACCCCCACCAAGGTCGTCAACCCGCCACGCCGCCACCATCGGTCGCGCGAACGAAAGTTCGCGGCTGCCGGTTGATCTCAGCTTCAACGTGGGCACCCAGCGCTTTTTAGCGCCCCGGCGAACGAAAGTTCGCAGGGCCAGAAGGGACCCTCGCCGCTTCGAGTTCAGACCAAGGCGCAGCCTCACGGGCGGTACAACGCTGAAGGGGCGCACAAGCTTGCTGACCCCGAGAGCCCGGCTTACGGCCCTCCGCGCACGTAAATCGTCTGGCCGGAGACGAAGCTGGACTCGTCGCTGCACAAGAAGGCGATCACTTTCGCGATGTCCTCGGGCTGGCCGATACGACGCAGCGGTATCTGCGAGGCTGCGCCCAGCTTGAAGGTCTCGTAGTCCATGCCCATGCGTTCGGCGGTGGCGCGCGTCATCCGCGTCTCCACGAACCCTGGAGCCACCGTGTTGACGTTGACGTTGAACGGCCCCAGCTCGATCGCCAGCGTGCGTGCCATGCCCTGCAGGCCGGCCTTGGCCGCCGAGTAGTTGGCCTGTCCCCGGTTGCCGAGCGCCGACGTCGACGAGAGAAACACCATCTTTCCGTACTTCCGCTCGACCATCTGCTTCTGAGCCGCCCGGGCGCAGAGGAACGTGCCCTTGAGGTGCGTGTCGATGACCGAATCCCAATCCTCGTCGGTCATCTTGAAGATCAGGTTGTCGCGGATGATGCCCGCGCACGTGACCAGGATGTCGAGCCGGCCGAGCTCCGCCACGGTTCGCTCCACCAGCGCCTCGACCGACCCGCGGTCGCTCACGTCGCACGCGACGCCGAGGCCGCCGATCGAACTCGCGACCTCTCGAGCCGGCGCCTCGTCGAGATCCGACACCGCCACCCGAGCGCCCTCGGCCGCAAGCAGCCGCGCGGTGGCGGCGCCGATCCCGCGCCCGCCGCCGGTCACAAGCGCAACCCGATCCTTGAACTTCATGCAGTCTCCGTGTCGAGCGCGGTACCGCCGTCCTTGCGCGGATCGGAGGCGCCGTGAAGGAATCCGTCTTTCTCGCCGGCGATCACCTGCGGCCTCGCGAAGTACGAGTCGTAGCTGAGCGTTCGCCGGTTGACCGCGTACCCGCGCTGCTCCAGGCCGCGGCTCACTGCCAAAGGAATGCGCCCCTCGACCTGCACGACGTCTCCCTGGAAGTCGATTCGCGGCGCGCTCACCGCCTCGACGGGAGTCATCTTGTGATCCAGGATGTTGACCAGGACCTGCAGAATCGCCGTCACGATCTTGGTGCCACCCGGCGCACCGATGCACGCGCGCAGGCGATCGCCGTCGAACACAAGGGTCGGCGTCATGCTCGTCGCGCGCGTCTTGCCTGGACGCACCGAGTTCGCGTTGCCTGGACGGGGGTCGAAGCAGTTCATGTAGTCGTTGTAGCCAAAGCCCAGGCCTGGGGTGACGACGCCGCTGGCGGAGCCAAGCGTGTGGGTCAACGAGACGGCGTTGCCGAAGTCGTCGACGACGCAGACGTGGGTGGTGTCGGGACGGTCGTGCACCGCCCCCGCGCCCACTGCCCCGCCCGCCTCCACGGCCGCCACCTGGCGCGCCTTGGCCGCGTAGTCCTTATCGGCGAGCGCGCCAGTGGGAACGTCGATGAAGCGCGGGTCGGCGACGTGAAGCTCGCGGTCGGCCACGGCCCAGGCCATCGCCTCGACCAGCAACCGCGCCGACTCGGTACTCGGCCACCCTTGCGCGCCCACGTCATAGCCCTCGAGGAAGTTGAGCATCTGGATCAAGGTAATGCCGGCGGCCGGCGGTCCCGCGGCCACGACGGCCAACCCGCGGTAGCTGCCCCGCAGCGGCTCGGTCACGTTGACCCGGTAGCTCGCCAGGTCTTCGCGCGTGATGAACCCGCCATGCGCCTCGAAGTCCGAGACGATCCGATCGGCGATCTCTCCTTTGTAGAAGACGTCCGGCCCCTCATCAGCCAGCCGTTCCAGCGTGCGGGCGAGGTCCTTTTGCACGAATAGTTCACCAATTTCGAATAGTTCGCCATCTCGCATATAGATGGCCTTCGCCGCCGCCGTGGCCTGGATGCGCTCGCGGTTCGGCACGACGTCGGGCCCGTAATCGGTCGTCCAGTAGCCGTGCATGTACCCGGTCACCGGAAAGCCGTCGCGTGCGAGTGGGATGGCCGGCTCGATCGCCTGCGCCCAGGTGATGGTCCCAAACCGAGTCAGCGCCTCGTGCAGGCCGGCCACCGTGCCCGGAACCGCAACCGACTGGTGGCCGACGTCGTTCACCCAACCATCGAGCACGTAGCCATAACGATCCGCGGCCTGACGGATGTAGAGGTGCTCCCACTGGTCCTCTCGAGAGCGTGCGCCGGCGGTCGCGTAGAACTCGAGCAACACATCGCCGTGCTTCGGGCTGTGCACGATCATCACACCGCAGCCGCCGATGCCGCACATCTGAGGGTCGATCACGCCCTGCACGAAGGCGCAGGTGACAGCCGCGTCGACCGCGTTGCCGCCGCGCCGCATGACCTCGAGGCCGATCTCGGCCGCGGCCGGCTGCGGGCAGACGATGATCGCCACACGCAAAGAGTAAGGGCGGCGACATAACTCGGCATTCGCGCCGATCTTGCGAGGCTGCAGCGAACTTCCTTAAGACCTGAACTCGCCGATGGTTAAAACGCCGGCGTTTTGCAAGACACGTAGCGCGCGTCCGTTTTAAGTGATAGGTGAACGAGCTCCCGCGCGGAGGCGCTCGACACCACGAGAGCGAGGGGTAGGTCGAATGCCATCAGGCGCGCGGACGGCGCGGCGGCAGATGCGCGGGCAATCGCTGGTCGAGACAGCGATCACTCTACCCGTGATCCTGCTGCTCGCGTTGGGCGTGACCGACATCGGACGCGCCTTTTACTACCGCGAGGCCGTGGGCAACTCGGTGAGGCAGGCGCTGCGCGTGGCGGTGTCGCCGGACCAGCACGCGACTGCTGACAGCATCTGCGCCGGCACGAGCAGTGGACCGCTGGCCGTCACCGTGAGCTCGCCCATACCGCCGGCCGGCGGACCTATCTCGACCATCGCCAACGAAGCCGCACTGGAGAGCTCCAACAACGGCACCCCGGCAGGCTCGGTGCTCGCAGGCTCGACGCTGTCGATCACGTTCCACTGCCTCAACGGCTCCGCGGTCAGCAACGCCACCGCCAACGGCAGTGGACCGTTGGACCCGGGTTCCGATTCGGTGACCGCAAGCCTGACCAACACCATGAAGATCATCACGCCGCTGCTCTGGCCGATCGTGGGTTCACAGATTCCCATCACCGTGAGCTCCTTCCAACGGAGCGAGTACTGATGAATCGAAAGAAAGGCCAGGCGCTCGTCGAGTTTGCGCTGGTCTTCCCGTTCCTGTTCTTCATGCTCGCTCTGACCGTTGACCTGTTCCGCGTCGACTGGGCGACGACCACGGTGGCGGAGGCAGCGCGCCAGGGGGCCCGGCAGGCCGTGCCCAACGCCGACCCTTCCGACAACCCCTTCGGCACCCCGGGGGGTTCGTGCTCGGGCACGACCCAGGTGAATGCGGCGAACGGCAGCGGCTGCCTCACGACCGCGCGTGTCTACCAGACGGTGGTCGGCGTGCTCGGCGGGTTCAGCGCCGGCGCCAACATGTTGGAAGCGTCGCCGTCGAACTGCCCGAACCCCGCGGTCGGCCATGCATCCGTCTGCATCTATCCCAACGAGCAGGGCGGCGCGGGGATCTACGCCAGCTGCGCCGCCGCGCGCAGCGCCCTCGGCCGTGATCCAGCGCCGGGCGACCTCGGTGCGCGCGCGCCCGAATATGCCAGCCCGCAGTACAAGGGCTGCTTTCCGATCGTGGTGACGGTCATCTATCGCTACGACACGCTCGCCCCGTTCCTCGGCAGCGCCGCGCCCAACCTCCTGAGGATCGCCTCTTCCACCTCGATGGTCGCGGAGTACTGAGCCGGATGAGAAAATGAAAGAACGAACAAGCCGGTCCCAGAGCGGCCAGGCGATCGTGATCGTCGGCGCGATGCTCATCGCGCTCACCATCCTCGGCACCATGGTGTTCGACGTCGGTCTTTCGATGTCCGACCGGCGCAACCTGCAGGCATACGCGGATGCAGCGGCGCTCGCGGGCGCGCGGTCGTACGGACCTGCCGGTCCTGCCCGGGCTCACTGGGTCGCGCTTCAGTACCTGGCGCCGACGCTCGGGTTCACGCTTCCGACCGGCGCTTGCGGGGGCCCGGCGAGCTGCCCCGCGGGAACGTACTCCGTGGCCGGCTTCACCATCCAGCTGGCCGACTCTTTTCGCGTCAACGGGATCTACAACTACCCAAGCGTGCTCGACGTGCTGCTGCAGCACCAGCAGCCGAGCATCTTCGCGCGCATGGTCGGATTCTCGCTTCTCAAAACCGCTGCGTCGGCGCGGGCGTCAACGCCTGGGCCGGAGTTCATCGGCGCGGCATATGCAGTTGCAGCGGTCAGCGGTGACGCAAACATCAACGGCGGTGGCGCCGCCTTCCAGACGGTCGGTGGTCCCGTTTATGCGTATGGCAGCTTCGGCGCCAACAACGGTCCGCACTCCACAGGCGTGCCTTCGGTGCAGTACAACTACAACGGCACGGCGCCCTGCTCGCCATCCGTACCCAACTTTCTAGACAACGGCGGCGGCCCCAACGGTCTCAACTACAACACCACCGATGGCGGCACGCTGGCGACGCGCACGGGCATACCCTGGAATGACGTCTTCTCGAACGCCTCGCCCACGACTGCCGGCCCGGTCTATCTGTCGGCGGCCGCCGCCCTGGACGCGCTGGGCAACTGGAAGCCTGGGATCTACAACGGGTTCGCCCCCAGCGGCGGCTTCATGAACGGCGGCGTGTACCAGATCATCAACTCGCCCAGCCTTGCGCTGGGCTCGATCACCAACACCGTGCATGCCCCATCGGGCATGACGAACGGGGTCAACGCGGTCGCGATCGTGATCGATTCCTCGGACACCGGCGGGCTCGATCTAAGCCAGGCCGTCCTCAACGGGCTTGACGACATCAACAACACAGGGCTGCGCGACCCCGCAGGGACGCACAACTTCGTGATCTACGGCGGCAGCGGCCCCACTGCCTACACCGCGGGCGTGACGATCGGACCCGGCGCCACCACCGACATGAGCGGGATCATCTACCTGCCCAAGAGCGCCTACGTGAGCGACGGCAACTCGAGCCCGCAGTACACAGGCTCGGTGATCGTGGCGAGCATGACCGTGCAGGGCGGCGGCAACGGCACGCAGGTGTTCCGCTGGGTGTGCGGCCTGGGTGCGGTGAACGACCAGTCCTACTCGGGAGGGCTTCTGCGCTAGGAGGCCGGCAGCTCGATCGTGAACGTGCTCCCCGACCCCGGCTTGGTCTGAACTCGGATCGTGCCGCCGTGGCGCTCGACGACGCGGCGCGCGATGGCCAGGCCCAGCCCGCTCCCTGACTCGCTGCGTTGGAATCGATCGAAGAGATTCTTGAGCCGCTCGTCGTCGATGCCCGGCCCGTGGTCGATGACATCGATGTACGGGCCCGCACTCCCGTTGGCCACGCGCAGGGTCACCGCTTCGCCTCGCGGGGTCACTCGCACGGCGTTGTCGACGAGGTTGGCGACCGCCTCGCGCAGCAGGTCCTTGTCAGCGCTGATGCGGGCCGGCGTGCGCAGCTCCGTCACGAACGCGACGCCGGACGTGCCGGCCTGCGCCGCGTAGGCGTGGACGATGTCGGCGGTGAGCTCGGCGAGGTCGACCAGCTCGCGGCGTAGAGGGACGTCTTCGTCGGCGTGAGCAAGCGCGCGCAGGCGCGCGAGCATCCTCTTCATGCGCTCCGCCTCCGCCACGCTGTCGGCGATCGCGTCCTCAGTGGGACCCGACGCGGGCTGGGCCCGGCGGAGGATCGACAGGTTGGTCATGATCGTCGCGAGCGGAGTCGCCACCTGGTGGGAGACATCGGTGAGGAACCGGCGCTGAGCCGCCAGCACGCCGGCGAGCTGTTCGTTGGCCTTGCCCTGCGCCTGGATGGCGAGGTTCATCCGAAAGATGAGCGGCAGCACGACCAGCGGCAGCGCCGCCGCCACCGGCGCCTCGACGGCCAGCAGCGCCACGCTCACTGCGCACGCCGCCAGCGACAGCGACGCAGTCCATGACGCTGCCGCGGCCTGCCGCAACAAGACCAGGTACTGCCGGCCCGTGTGCAGCGATGCGGGCAGCACGGCCAGCACGAGGTTGACGATTGCAAAGACGAGCCCGGCCAGCGCGGCGCGCGCATCCACGCTCGGGTTGGTGTCGTTCCCGACCGGGCCGATCGAGGCCGCCAGGGAGCTTGCCACCAGCGCGTTGCCGGCGTTGAAGGCGGCCTCCCGCCACCGGCGCCCCACGATCAGGTTGCCGGCCACCACCCCCGCCGTCGCGGTGGCCGGACCGACGGCCGGCGGCAGCAGCAGAGCCGCGACCAGGATGGGAAGGGCGCCCAGGTTGACCTTCTGCTCGGGCCCGATCTTGACCGGGAACTTCTCGCTCACGATGATCGCGACAAGGCAGACCGGGACGAGCACCCAGCGCCAGGGCTCGGCCGTGGTGACGCCCCCGCGCGCGACGACGGCGGCCAACAAGACGCCGAGCGCGGGCACGCCCACGATCACTGCCCGCAGCCGTGGGCTCAGCGTTCGGAAACCCCCGGACACGCTCGCCCTCAGGTTATGGGCACATCGAGGTAGGTGGTCACGACAGTACCTCCGGTCCCGTCACCGGGGGATACGACCTGGTAGCGGTTCTCCGACGAGACGATGTGCGCCAGCGAAACGCCCCAGGCGACCTGGACGTGAACCGTGATGAGCGTCCCGCCGTGGCCGTCCGCCGCTGCCGTCGCGGAAGCCGCGAAGTGGGTGGCGAGGTGGATTTCGTATCGGGGCACGTAAATCATGTTGTTCACGCTGAGGATCGTCCCGGCCGGCGTGAGCACCTGGATAGGCGGGTCGGACTCGCACCAGAGCACCATCGCCGAGGCCGGCGCCGCGCCGGCAAACGAGAACGCCGCGGCGATCACCGCCGCCGGCAGGATCCTGGTGAGCTTCATTTCAGTCCTCCGCGTTGAATCTGTAACCGATGCCACGAACGGTGTGGACAAGTCGCCGCTCGCCCCCCGCCTCCAGCTTCTGGCGAATGCGCGACACGTGCACCTCGAGCGAGTTCGATTCGGGACCGGCATCCTGCGCCCAGACCGCTTCCGCCAGTTGGGCGTACGTCACGAGGCGGCCACGGTTGCGCATGAGCGCCGCGAGGATCCGGAACTCGATGCCCGTCAAGCCCAGAGCCCGGCTCCCTCGCTCGGCGGTGCCCTCGCTCAGGTCAAGGGACACGTCGCCGACCACCAGCCGCGAGTCGCCGTTGCCTCGATGCCGGCGGATGACCGCCTCCACGCGGGCCATCAGCTCCTCGAGCGCGAAAGGCTTCGCGACATAATCGTCGGCGCCCATCTTCAAGCCGGCGATCCGGTCGCTCACCGATGATTTGGCGCTGATCCCGACCAGGGCGGCGTCGGTTTCCGCTCGGAAAGCCTGGAAGAGCTCCGGGCCGTCGTTATCGGGCAGCATCAGGTCGAGGAGGACGACATCCGGATTCCACTGGCGGACGAGCTGCAAGCCGCGGTCGGCCGAGTCGACCGAACGCACGGTGTAGCCCTCTTCGCCGAGACCCGCAGAGACCGCCCGTGCCAGCCGGCGGTCATCCTCCACGAGCGCGACCTTCCATCGAATAGTCATCGCTTACCCCGACGGCATTCTCCCACGGAACGTGCGCCTGGACGTGGGCCTAGCCGTAACGGGCACACGGGGAGCGCCGTTCAGCACAGAGTGGGGCCCACTCGTAAAGGGGTCCCCGCGAACTCACGGCGAGGCCTCTGAGTTCGTGGGGCTTTCATGATGGTGCCGGTGGCGGCGCGGCGACTTGTCATCGCGCTGCTCGTTTTGGCCGTCGTGCTCGGCCCGAACGTGGCGACACTGTGGATTTCAACCCCGTCCGCAAGCGACGTCCAGGCTCGGGTGATCGATTTCACCCGGCACTACGGGGTGGTCCTGCTGGGCCCGGGCGATGTCCCTTCCCTGCTCGCGAAGGCGGTCGTCGCGACCGAGGACGAGCGGTTCTACACGCATCACGGGATCGACACGATCGGCCTCGCGCGCGCCTTTATATATGACGCGTCCAATCGCTGCCTGTGCCAGGGTGGATCCACGATCACCGAGCAGCTCGTCAAGGACGTGTACCTCAACGGATCCGACCGGGGCTACAACAAGATGGTCGACATCGTCCTGGCGCTCAAAGTCGAGGGTGTCCTGACCAAGCAGCTGGTCATGGCCGACTACCTGAGCGTGATCACCACGGGCTTCGGTCGCCGAGGCGTCAGCGCCGCCGCCTGCGCCTACTTCCAGGCGCCGCTGGAAAGCCTTACCCTCGGCCAGTACGCGCTCCTGGCCGGCGTGACCCAGGCCCCGTCGCTGTATGACCCGACCGTCGACCCCGAGGCCGCCGAGCAGAGGCGCAGCGAGGTGCTGGCGTTGATGATCTCAGAGCGGTACATCACGCCGGCCGAGGCCCTCGCGGCCAACGCCGAGCCCGTCCTGGTCACGAGCACGCAGCCGAATCCGGCCTGCGCCTGACCCCGCCTGGCCTAGCCGGCCCACGCCAACGGCGACGTGGCGTCGAACCCGGCGTTTGTGGTGATCTGAATCGGCTTGACTAGGGGCACCACCACGGGCGGCGCGGGGGTCGGGCTAGGCGCCGGCCCGTGGTATGGCCCGCCTGGGGTCGGCGTCGGGACCGGGATCGGGCTCGGCGCCGGCGGGTTGTACCGCGCCTT
>Ga0099794_10000766_pt1 | contig 10818 bp, 8 predicted proteins | sample Rivendell_Oct201_10_FD_77320 | JGI IMG/M metagenome (GOLD analysis project Ga0099794, IMG submission 77320) | Vadose zone soil microbial communities from the Eel River Critical Zone Observatory, Northern California, USA -... | ecosystem: Host-associated > Plants > Roots > Rhizosphere > Soil ... | reverse complement strand
GAAAATGAGCTGGCTGCTCGCAGCGCCGTGGATTCTGGCTGCTGCTGATTGTCTCTCGCTACCTGATTCACGGACCCCGGCTGCGCGCCAGCGCTACCAGCACCCGAATGCCGTTGTAAAAGCCATGCCCCGTCTGCGTCGCTCCAGGATCGTCGCCCTTAAAGGAGAAACGGCCGGCCGAAACGACACAATCGCTTAAGGCGTGGCGATCACCCGCTGCGCCAGAACCACGCCAGCCACGACGCTCGCCGCCGCTGCCCCCACATGCAGGATCGTCGCCCAGCGCGCGCCGCGGTCGGCCGCAAACCGCACGAGCACCGACAGTGTGAGCGACACGCCCAGCATCCCAACGATCGTCCCCGCGCTGAAAGCGGCGAAGTACACGAGCCGGGACATCGTATCGGGAACGGCCGCGACAAGCAGCGCCGCAATGGCCCCACTGCCCGCGAGCCCGTGCGCGATACCGAAACCGAGCGAGCGTCGTGCGTCGACGACCGCGTGCGTGTGCCCATGGTTCGGATCGCCGGCGTGACTGTGCAAGTGAAAATGCGGAGCAGCAGCCGTGTGGGCGTGCGCGTGCATATGCCAGCGCCCGCGCACGTAGCGCCAGATCACGGCGGCGCCGAGCAGGATCAGCAAACCGGCCACGAGGAGCTCCGCTGCCGGCCAGAATCTGTCCGGCAAACGCACGCCGAGGACGATGATCAGCAGCGCGACGGCACCCACCGTCACCGTGTGCCCCAGGCCCCAGATCAGCCCCAGCCGGGCCGCGCTCCACAGCCGGGCGACAGGTCTCGCGGCCAGCGTCGAGACGGCCGCAAGGTGGTCTGGCTCAAAGGCATGCCGGAATCCCAGCAGGCCACCGATGGCCAGAACCGCTACAATTGAAGGCGCCATTTTGAGCCCCAATCTAACTACAACCTTTTGGCCCGCTTGAATATCCAACTCCGTGCATGCCCAGACAGGTGCTCGAGGACACTCTGACTGCTGACTCGATAGCGGCCGATTCGGCACTCGCGGCAAGCGGGGATGCCAGTGCGTTCGAGCGCTTGTACCGGAGCCACGTTGCCCGGGTCCATACGCTGGTGCGCCGTATGCTCGACGCGGACGAAGCCGATGACGTCACGCAGGATGTCTTCATCCGCGCCTGGCAAAAACTGTCGACATTCCGCGGTGAGTCGGCATTCGGGACATGGCTGCACCGGCTGGCAGTGAACGTGGTCCTGGCCCGGCGCAAGAACGTCGGGATCGAGCGCACCCGCTTCATCCATGAAGACGAACCGCTCGAAAGGGTAACCGGACGCTCAGCGACACCGGACTTGTCGATGGATTTCGAGGAAGCGCTGGCCAGTCTTCCTAAAGGAGCACGGCAGGTGTTCGTACTGCACGACGTGGAGGGGTATCGCCACGAGGAAATCGCGCGCATGCTTGGCGTCGTGCCGGGCACATCGAAATCGCAGCTGCATCATGCGCGGATGGCGCTGCGGAGGCACTTGGAACGATGAACGATCAGTGGACGAATCGGCTTTCGGAATACATCGACGACGAGCTCGATAGCACCGAGCGCGCCGCGATCGAAGCCCACCTTGCGACCTGTGGTCGCTGCTACGCGACGCTCGGCGAGCTGCGCCAGGTGGTCGCGCGCGCGAAGGCGCTGGAGGACACGCCGCCTGCGACCGATCTATGGTCGGGGATCCATGCGCGGCTGATCCCGGGGCGCCGCCCCGGGGTAAGCCGGGACGCGATTAGCCCCCGTCGCCGCGTCAGTTTCTCGATCCCGCAGCTTCTCGCCGCGAGTATCGCGCTGGTGCTGCTGTCGGGTGGCGGTGTTTGGCTCGCCGTGCAGCAGCGGGCGACGAAGACTGCCGCCGAGCCTGTAGTCGTGACTCAACGTTCAACCGCCAGGGTTGCCAATTGGACGGGGTCTACCGATGCCGCCATCGCCGAGCTGCAGGCCGCACTGACGCAAAACGAGAAGCGGCTCGATTCCACGACCGTGCGCATCGTGCGGAAGAATCTGGCCATTATCGATCGGGCGATCGCTGAGGCGCGCATTGCGCTGCGGAACGACCCGGGCAACGCGTACCTGAACCTCCATCTCGCCAGCACGATGCGGCGCAAGGTGGAGTTGCTGCGGCGTGTGAACGACATGGCTGCAGCCCGGTCCTAGGAGGAGAACAGACATGCTTGCAACGCTGGCCGCCGCGATGCTGGTCACGGTCGCACCGCAGAGGCAAACCGATACGACCATCGCCGTGCCGGCCGGCGCCAGCCTTTCGGTCAACAACTTCGGAGGCGGGATCACCGTCCACGGGTGGAGCGAGAATCGCGTGAAAGTGCACGCGGAGACCGGCCGCCGCGGACGGGTTGAAGTCTCGCTGGTGGGGAACACGGTGGTCGTCAAGGCGAGCAGTCGCGAAGGCGCGCCATCGGTCATGGACTTCGACATCACCGTGCCACAATCGATGGGTGTCAGTCTCAGCGGGACCTACGCGGACATCACGGTGGACGGGGTGCAGGGACCGATCAACGCGGAGACCGTGAACGGCGAGGTTAACGTGCGTGGAGGCAAAGGCATCATCACCCTCCACTCGATCCAGGGATCTGTGACACTCGCCGACGCCTCGGGACGTATCGAGGTGAACTCGGTCAACGAAGACATCGCGCTGACGAACGTCAGCGGCGAAATCAAGGTCGAGACCACAAACGGCGGCATCATGATGACCGGAATCCAGTCGTCGAGCGTCGATGCCGGCACGATCAACGGCGACGTGCTCTACGAGGGAACCGTCACGGACGGCGGGTCGTACAGCTTCGCGTCGCACAACGGGGACATCTCAGTCTCCATCCCGGATCGCGCCAACGTCACTGTGGCTACGGCGACCGCGAACGGCGAGATCGATGCGAGCTTTACGCTCCCGCTCACGAGCACGACGGGGAAGCATCGCAAGACGTTCAAGATCGGCTCGGCGAGCGCGCGCATGGAGCTGGAGTCGTTCCAGGGGGATATCAAGCTCCGCCGTCCCCAGGAGCTGCGGGATCGGATCGATCGCAAGCACAAGCACGACCAGAACGAAAACGAGAACGACAGCGATTCCCACTCCAGCTGGCACTTCGACTTGGGCAGCGTGACCGCGTACGCAACCCGATACGCAGCAGCATACGCACCCAAGTACGCGGCGCAATATGCCGCGCAGTACGCGCCCAGATACGCGCGCCAATACGCGAGGGCCTACAGTCGGACATACGCGGACACCTACAAGTGGCAGCGTTCGAGAAAGCACTAACCGGGAGATTCGATGCGAACCGTCTTGATCGCCAGCGCGCTGTCCCTCGGCGCACTCACAAGCGCGACTGCGCAGGACTTCAACTGGCATGGCCGGCTTGCCGCCGGGAAGCGGCTGGAAGTGAAGGGCGTGAACGGCGACGTGCGGGCGGTGGTGGCCAGCGGCGCCGAGGCGGTCGTGAACGCGCGGAAGCAAGCGCGCCGCTCCGACCCGGACGAGGTGAAGATCGAAGTCGTGGAATCGGATGAGGGCGTGACGATCTGTGCCGTCTACCCCACGCCTCCGCGCGCTCGACACGAGAACATCTGCGAGCCGGGTGACCACTGGAGCTCCAGCACCGACAACAACGACGTCACCGTCGACTTCGAGGTGCAGGTCCCCGCGGGCATCGAGTTCGACGGGCAGACGGCGAACGGCGAGATGTCGGCGGAAGGGCTGAAGGGCGACGTGCGCGCGAGCAGCGTGAACGGCAGCGTGCGGGTTTCCACGACCGGCCTCGCCGAGGCGTCGACCGTCAACGGCTCCGTGTACGCCGAGATGGGGCGGGCGAACTGGTCCAACGATCTCAGGTTCAGCACGGTCAATGGCGGGATCACGCTGATTCTGCCTGCGAAGCTCGACACCGACGTCCGTGCCACCACCGTGAACGGCGATATCGAGTCCGACTATCCGCTGACGATTTCGGGAAAGTTCGGTCCCCGGCGGTTGCGGGGCACGATCGGCGCGGGCGGGCGGTCGTTGAATCTGAGCACGGTGAATGGAGAGATCAGATTGAAGAAGGGCACAGATTAGGCACAGCCGGCAGTCTTTCGGTACCTAATTCGTAACGTCCCTAGCCCACCTTAGCCCCTCTTTCACGAGGGGCTTTTGGTGTTGCGGGACATTCTCACCCGCACGACGCAGATCGAGAGTCTCCGCGAGCTGTTCGGCGCGCTGGGCTACGAAGCGGCCTGGGAACCCGTGCCGGTGCGCGCGTGGCTGGGCGAGACGACGACCGTCGACCGAGCCGCGCTGATCGCGCGACACGGCGCGTTTCGAGTCTTTGCGCTCGCGGCTTCCACCCCCGAGGAGGCAGCGCGCACCGCGGCTCGGCGACTGTCCGCCGGAGCGGAGCGCGGCCTGGCGTGTGCGCTCGGCGGTCAGCCACTGCGGCTGGTCTGCGCCGCAGGCCCGGTGGGTCTTCGGATGGCCACGATCCCCCTCGCCAATCCCACCGGCTCGGCGCTGGCAACCCTCGAACGGCTCGCCCCAGGGAAGGGAGAATCGGCACTGGCGCTCTCGTTACGAATCGGCGAGGTGCTGGCGAGTGAAGGCGTCACGCCGCGGTTCTTTCGTGCGTTTCGTCGTACACTGGATCGGCTGACCGACCGGCTACCCCCCCCGCGCTCGCGTCTGGATCGTCACGCCCTCGCGCTCACGGCACTCACGCGCGTGCTGTTCCTCTATTTCATTCAGTCGAAGGGCTGGTTGAACGGCGATACGAGATATGTGGCGCGCTTACTCGATCGGGCGCTGGCTGCTCGGCGCCACTTTCATCGCTCCTTCCTCCACGCGCTCTGTTTTGGCGCGTTGAATCGGCCGCCGGCTGAGCGCGGTGCAGCGGCGCGCGCGTTGGGCAAGATCCCATTCCTCAATGGCGGTCTGTTCGAGCCGTCGACGTTGGAGCGGCAGCACGGCCCGGCCATTTGGGGCAACAGCGACTGGCGTGACGCGTTCGATGATCTGTTCGAGCGATTCCACTTCTCCGTCCGCGAGCACGACACCGGCGAGTTCATCGCTCCCGACATGCTCGGCCGTGTGTTCGAAGGCGTGATGGATCCCGACGAGCGCCGCGCGAGCGGCACTTACTACACGCCCGCGTCTCTCGTGCGCGAGATGGTACGGGCCGGGCTCGAAGCTGCTCTCACGCATCGACTCGGTGTTCCTCCAGCGGCGGCTGCACGGTGGGTGCACGACGGCATTGCTCCCCGTCCCGCTCCCGACCTGCGCGGCCTCACCGTACTCGATCCGGCGGCGGGATCAGGCGCCTTTCTTCTGGGGGCGCTCGATGAGCTGGTGGGACTGCGGCGCGCCGCCGGCGAAGGGCCGACCCTAGCCGTGAAACGCGACGTTCTCGCCCGCTCGCTGTTCGGCGTGGATCTGACGCCGACGGCTGTACGCCTCACTGAGCTGAGATTGTGGCTGGCACTCGTCGCCGAGGAGGACAGTGCCGACATGACCCAGATAGCACCTCTGCCGAACCTCGATGGGCACGTGCTGCAGGGCGACGCGCTCCTCGATCCCGTGATGCTGGCGGCCTCACTGGGCGGCCGCGCCTTCCGGGGAAGCACTGCCGAGGTACGCAGGCTCGCGGTCGCGCGCCGGACGCACTTCCTTCTGACGGGCGCGGAAAAGCGTGCGGCGCAGACGGAGTTACGCCGCTCAGAAACGGTACTCGCGCGGACGCTCCTGAACGATGGCTGCGCGGCGCTCGAATCGGCGATCGCCGAGCTACTCAGCATGGCGCGGAATCGCGACCTGTTTGGTAAGACCCGGGGACTGAACCTGGAACAGCGGCTGCGGCTCGCGCGCCTGCGGCAGAGCTTGCGAGAGCTGCGAGCTGCGCAACGCACGCTGCGACACGAAGGCGGCGCTCCCTTCTTTTCCTTCGAGTCCCACTTCGCGGATGTAATGCTGCAAGGTGGGTTCGACCTGGTAACTGGAAATCCGCCGTGGGTGCGCGCGGAGCGCTTGTCGCCCCGCGTCCGCGAAACACTCGCCACGCGGTACACCTGCTGGCATCCCGCGGCAGCTCGTGGCTTCGCGCATCAGCCCGATCTCGCGGTCGCATTCACGGAGCGCGCGTTCGAGCTGGCACGACCGGGCGGCATCGTCGCCCTCCTCGTTCCGGCGAAGCTCGCAACCAGCGGCTACGCCGAGCCGCTGCGCCGGCGGCTGGCGCACAACACCCGCATCGAGCGCGCCTCCCCACTCCCCGAGCGTGTGGCCCAGACGTTTGGCGCAGCCGTATACCCGATGGCGCTGGTGGCCGCGCGGGCGGATCCGTCTGGGAGAGAGCTGACGAGCACCGCCTTGGGGCCAAAGTCCGCAACGCCGGCCGTTCCCCAAAAGCGGCTGCAGAACGACGGCCCCTGGATTCTCACGCCGGGCGCGGAGCGTATCAGCCGGCGGCTCCGCGCCGAATTCCCCACCGTCGGGGATCGCTGGTCGCCGCAGCTCGGCGTGAAGACGGGCGCCGATGATCTATTCGTCCTCGATCGGGAATGTCCGGGAACGCGACCAGCCATCCGGGGGCGCGACATTGCCGCGTGGTGCTGCCGTCCACGCCGCTATGTCCTCTGGACGCACGGACCCGACGGCCTGCCGCTCGCGCGACTGCCCAGCGAGCTCACGGCGCGGCTGTCCCACCATGAGGAACGATTGCGCCGGCGGGCCGACTACAAAGCCGGGCCACCGTGGCAGCTGTTCCGCACCGGCCTCGGATTCGCGGCGCATCGCGTGGTGTGGCCCGATCTCAGCCGTCGCCTCGCCGCGGCGGTGCCGGCCGCGGAGCTGGTGCCGCTCAACACCGTCTACGGCATCGCGACGCGCGATGCGGCCGACGCGGCCGCCCTGGCGGCGCTGTTCAATTGCCGCTGGCTCACGGCACTCGCGCGCCTCGTCGCCGATCCCGCGCGCGGCGGCTTCCGGCGCTTCAATGCACGCGTCGTGCGCGGCTTACCGGTGCCGGCCAGCGAGTCGAGCGTGTGGGCGGCGCTCGCGCGTTGCGGCCAGCATTGCGAATCCGCTGACGACCTCATCGCTGATGCCTTCCAACTCGATGGCGCCGATCGCCGCGCGCTGGCCGCGGATTCTCTCTGAGCACCTCGTTCCGGTGCCGGAACCCCTCGCCTTCGCCCTCGCGCCGGGCGGGGCGGGGGGGACGGGGGGGGCGCCGCCGCGCGACGTCGTCAGCAGCGCGGCGCGGGCGCTGCTCGACTGCACACCGCTGGCGCCGAACGCATGGCCTGCGTGGCTCGCGCCACACCAAGTTCCCGCCGCCGAGCGACTGACCACGATCATCGCGCGGCACGGCGGCGCGCTGCTCGCGGACGAAGTGGGCCTGGGCAAATCATACGTCGCGCTCGCGGTTGCGCTCGCCCGTCGCGAGCCGTTCGCGCTGGTCGTCCCCGCTGTCCTCGTGCCCCAATGGAGGACGCTCCTGGAGCGATTTGGCGTGCACGACACCCCAATCATCACCCACGAGTCCCTCAGTGTATCGCCCGTCAGGCAGACCGACCGTCCGACCGTCGCCTTTGTCGTCGTTGACGAAGCCCACCGGTTCCGCAATCCCGACACGAACCGATATCGTGCGTTGGCACGACTCGTGGTGCGCAGCCGGGTCCTGCTGATCACCGCGACGCCCATCCATAATTGCGTCGCCGATTTGCTGCATCTGCTCCGGTTGTTCCTCCGGGATCACGCCTTCGCCGCGCTCGGCGTTCCCTCGTTGCGGAATGCCGCGCGACGGGAAGCCGACCGATCGCTGGCTCCCGCCGCGGTGGCGCGAGTCATCGTCGCGCGCTCCCGCGAGCGCGTGCAGACAAGCTATGACGGCGGACCGGTGAGCATGGTGTTTCCACGATCGACGACCGAAGCGCTGCGTGCCGGTCCCGGACCGGACGCGCTGATCTCGGATCTTGTCGCTGATGTCGCGCAGTTACGCGCGGGCGGCGGGGCGGCTCCGCTGCTGCGTCTGATGCTGTTGCGACGCCTGGGATCGAGTCTCTCCGCCTTCCGGGTGGCGCTTACGCGCCACGACGCCTACCTCGATCTCGCGACTCGTGCCGCAGCCGAAGGGCGCGCGCTGACGCCGCGAGAGTTTCAGCGCTGCTTCCCGCGCGCCGCCGAGTCCGATATTCAGCTCGTCCTGTTCCCCCTTTTGCTGGAACACGGGGGAGGGGGTCCCGCACCATTCGCGCACGATCGTCGCATCCTGTCGCGACTGCGCGGGCTGCTGGCGCGCCCGTCTACGGGCGATCCCAAAGCCGACGCGCTGGAACGTCTGCTCGCCGAACGGGCCGTCAAAACGATCGTCTTTACCGACGCTCAACCCACCGCGCGATACCTTCTGCAGCGGCTGCGTCATCGACGGGTCGCCGCGGTATTCGGACACGGCGCCCGCTTTGCGACGGGAGACGCGCCCCGGCAAGAGGTGCTGCGCGCCTTCGCGCCACGGGCGCAGGGTGGCTCGCGTCCGGTCGCCGCCCTCGAGACCGATGTTCTGATCGCCACCGACCTGTTGAGCGAGGGGCTCAACCTGCAGGACGCCGAGCGCGTCGTGCATTACGACTTGCCCTGGAGTCCCGCGCGCCTCGCGCAACGCGTGGGCCGGATCGACCGACTCGGCTCGTCGCACTCTTCGATCACGACGGTCACATTCCTGCCGCCCCCACCACTGGCCCGTGCACTCGCGATCGAGGAGCGCCTGGCAAGGAAGACTGGGGCGCAACAAGTTGCCGGGACCAATGGCCGGCTGGACTGGTGCGATCAGCTGGCGACGCTCGCGTCATCCCAATGCAGAGCGCCGGTTGGCTCCTGCGCGGCGGTCGTGGGAGAACTGCCCTGCACCGTGCTCGTGGTCCGAATCGCGAAGTTAGTGGAAGCCATCGTCGTCGAAGGAGAAACGGCGCGCACGAATCCGGCTGCCGCGACACGCATTCTCGCCGCCGCTGGTGCCGCCGAGCCAGTTGCCGTCGATCGCCAAATTGTACAAAAGGCCACTGACGCGGCTGCCCCGCTGATTAGATCCCGATTGGCGGCGGTTCAGGACGCGCGCTGGCGGGCGAGTGATCGGGATCGCTTCGCGCGGCGTCTCATTCCCTGGGTGCTCTCAGCCGCGCGACGTGCCGCGCGTCGCGGCGATGGGGAGCAACTCAGCGACCTCGATGCATTGGTCTCACGGCTGGCGGCGGGAATGACCGCGGGTGAAGAGCTGCTGTTGGAGGACCTTCTGTCGCGGCCACAACCGCTGCTAGTACCTGACCTGCTGGCGTGGCATCACGCTCTGCCACCTGCCGACGCGGAAGACTCGGCCATCAAGGTTGAGCTCGTTGCCGCGCTGATGGTTGTTGCGTAGGTCGTCACCGGTTCCGTAACATGGCTGTAGATTCCCCGTGTGACTCTCACCACCTTCCTGTTCGATCTCGACGGCACGATCATCGACTCCATCGAGCTCATCCTGCGCTCCTATCGTCACACGATGGCGCTGCACCGCTCCAGGGAGCCGATGCCGCCCGACGACGTGTGGATCAAGGGGCTGGGCACGCCGCTGTGGGCGCAGTTCGGGGAGATCACACAGGATAAGGAGGAGATCGAGGCGATGGTGCAGACATACCGCACCTACAACCTCACGCACCACGACGCGCTCGTGAAACCGTATGAAGGCGTCGTCGACGAGATACGACGGCTCAAGCAGCACGGCAAGAAACTTGGCCTCGTGACGAGCAAGCTGCGTGATGGTGCCATGCGCGGGCTCCGGATTTCGGGACTGGACCACGCGTTCGATCTCGTTCTAGGCTGCGACGACGTCACACACTCCAAGCCGCATCCGGAGCCCGTCCTGAAAGCCATCGACGAATTGGGGACGCCGCGTGAGAGCACCGTCTTCGCGGGAGACTCGCGACACGACATGGAATCGGGGCGCGCCGCCGGCGTAAAGACTGCCGCCGTGCTGTGGGGACCGTTCGATCGCGCCGACCTCGAAGACCTGTCGCCCGATTACTGGCTGGAGAAACCCCAGGACTTGCGCGAGCTTTACGAGCCATGAGCCCGAAATTCGTCCCCTTCGAGCTGGAACGGTGGCAGAGCACCTGGGAAAACCGGGTCCGCTTCAATCTCTCCGAGTCCGGCGTGCACCCCCTCTCGATTCACGAGCTACTCGGCCTGGCCGGCGCCTCGGCGCTACCGCTGCTCGAAGTGCGCCTCGGCTACGCCCAGTCGAACGGCACCGACCTGCTGCGCGAGCGCATCGCCGCCCTCTACCCCGGCGCGTCGCCCGATCAGATCCTGGTCACGACCGGGAGCTCCGAAGCGAACTTCGTGACCTGCTGGCGGCTGCTCGAACCCGGCGACAAGGTCGCCGTGATGATGCCGAATTACCTCCAGACCTGGGGACTGGCGCAGAACTTCGGCGCCCAGGCGAAGGCCTTTCAGCTGCACGAAAAGGAACGGTGGGAGCCTTACGCCGAGGAGATTCGCACCGCGATCGCGCCCGGCACCAAGCTCATTGTCATCACCAATCCGCATAACCCTACCGGCCACGTGCTCGGCGACGCGGCGCGCAAGGTGATCCTCGAGCGCGCGGCGGAGGTGGGAGCGTGGATCCTGGCGGATGAGGTCTATCAGGGCGCCGAACGCGACGGCAAGACGACCGAATCCTTCTGGGGTAGTGGCTACAACAAAGTCATCATCGTGAACGGTCTGTCGAAAGCGTACGGCCTCCCGGGACTGCGCATCGGCTGGATCGTGGCACAGCCCGCGTTCACTCAGG
>Ga0099794_10000764_pt1 | contig 10853 bp, 4 predicted proteins | sample Rivendell_Oct201_10_FD_77320 | JGI IMG/M metagenome (GOLD analysis project Ga0099794, IMG submission 77320) | Vadose zone soil microbial communities from the Eel River Critical Zone Observatory, Northern California, USA -... | ecosystem: Host-associated > Plants > Roots > Rhizosphere > Soil ... | reverse complement strand
CCACGCAAATGCGCCTTTCAGATCGCCAAAACCGCCGGAGTCGAGCTGGTCAATCTCCCGAGGCCGGATTTCAACGCCGCCCTTCCAGGAGTGCTTGCCCTGAATGTAGGTCACCGAGTCAGCTACATAGTAGCTTTTCGATTTCTCGAGGAAGATGCCGCCGTCACCAGTGAATTCAATTTCGCCAGGCGGATTGCCGCCTCCGAAGCCGATCAAAGCGCCCCCCGTGGTTGCTGGTGTGCCTTTGTTGCAGTTCGGTATGCCGATGTCGTTGCACCAGGTCGCGCTAACGCCACAAGTGCCTTCCACCCCGCAGTTAAATATGCCCAGCTCCACAGAGGTATAGCCAAATCGAAGTTCATTCAGCAAAGTAGGTTTGAAAATGTGCGTGTCGGTTACGACCACCTGACGGGTGTTTCCCAATTCATCGCCTGCGCCAAACCCCGCCGTGGGCAGAACCGGGAAGAAATTCGCTCTCACGCGAGTCTGATTGTCTCGCGTGTAGCGGGCCGCGAGAGTGTTTTTATCCGAGAACCGGTAATCACCTTTCACGTCGAATGAATTAATGGTTTCCTCATTGCGCCGCACTCCCACATAATTGGGAACAGTCCCCCTACTAGGATTGATCACATTTGGAAGATTAGGCAGCGGATATTCGTTGAAGTATTTTTGTGCCACCGGGCTGAAATCTGACCGGCTCGTAAGATTTGGAATCACGTTCCCCGGAAACGGGTTTCCGGTTTTGGGGTCCACCAGCTGCTGCGTGAAAGCCGAAAAATCGCCATTCCTCGCTCCCTGAGTGGGCACGGCGGTCGTAAATTGAGCGGGGATCAAATTACGCTGACCGAGATAATCGCCAAAGAAGAAAAGCTTGTTCTTGATGATCGGCCCGCCGACCGTAGCCCCGAATTCGTTGATGTGTGTGACCGTTTTCGGCAGAAGGGCGTTAGCCTGGGCTGGCGTGGCGCCTCCTAGAATCGACAACGTACGCGCCGCCCCAATCCCAGGATTGGTGGCATTTAGCGCCGTATTCTGCCCGTAGTAGGAAGCAGTTCCATGAATGTCATTCGTGCCAGACTTGTACGTAGTATTGATTTGCGCGCCTCCGCGGCCCGCTTCCGCTTTCGCCAAGCTGGTATCAACGCGGAATTCCTGGATCGCATCGGGATTCGGGAAAACGCCGATCTGTCCATAGATCGGCTCATTGTTGTCCACCCCATCCAGCGAAAAGTTATTGTTCCCGGACCGCAATCCATTCGCGGAAATCGCCGAGCCGCCTGAGCGGCCGAACCGCGCCGCAGGTGTGTCGCCTTGGGAGTTGGTCACCCCATTGCTCCCTGCGCTGGCATCACCCTGGTTAAAGAAAGTGGAGTCTGTCAGCTGCGCCGTGACGTCGCGGCTCACGCCCGGCGTGAGCAAGGCGAGATTCGTGAAGTTCCGGTCACGAAGCGGTAGCTCGGTGATCTGCCGCCCCACGATCACCGTGCCCTGCGAACTCGTCTCTGTATTCAGCAGTGGCGCTTCTGATGTAACCGTCACCGACTCTGTTGTTGCGCCAACTTGCAGCGTCAAGTTCACTTCGCGCACATCGCCAATGCGCAGCTCAATGTTGTCGCTCACCGCTGTCTTGAATCCCGGCTTCGTCGCTTCCACTCGGTACTGCCCAACCTGCAAGATCGACGGCACGACAAATCGCCCATCATCGTTGCTCGTTGCATCGAATGTCGCGCCCGTATTGATGTTCGTCACTTTGACCGACGCGCCAACGACGTTCGCTCCACTGGGGTCCGTGACTCGACCCGTGATGGATGCCCGGTCGTTCTGTGCGAACACCGGTGCACATACAAACAGAATCGCCACCACCCAGCCCATGAAACGCAGGGTAGACCTAATCATAAGGCTCCTCTTCCTCGACGGATTCTAAGTTTTTGCTGTACCGCAGGCGCGGCACCCCAATTTGCCAAACCGCAATAACCTTGCCCGGGCACTCGGGCAGCCGGTCTAAGCCGACAGACAATCTCGTTGTGACCGAGATTCGGAACAGACAGGCCCTCTAAAACTCTTAATTGTGATGCGTCATATCAGTTAAACTGAACCATAGGTAAGTCTCAGCCCGTCTGATACTGTTACACCCAATAACCCACAGTCTTGCACACACATCCAGACCTTGCTACCCTCTTGTTACATCGATGTAACAGGACTCCCTTGTGGTAGACCGCGCGCGAAGTCTCGGACAGGTTGAAAGACTCGTCAGCAGCCAAGCCCTGCATGGCTCAGAATCCCTTTGCAAGTTGCTTCGCTATTTGGCCAAACACGTTTTGGACCATCCGGGCGTTCCCCTGAAAGAGTATCAAATTGCGACCGAAGTTTTTGGTCGCCAGCCTGATTTTGATCCCCAGCTGGACTCCATGGTTCGCGTACAGGCGGGGCGCCTTCGAACGAAGTTGGCGGAGTATTATGCCTCCGAAGGGGCGGCGGACCCCATCTCGGTCGAACTGCCAAAAGGGACCTACGTCCTGTGTTTTCACCAAGGAGCCTCCGCGGCGGTTCGAAACCATGGCGGTGCCGCCGGAGAAGCCCGGCACGACAGTGCTCCCTTTCGGCAAACGCCGCGCAAGTGGATTATCTCCGTCGTCGGCCTCTCCGTGCTTCTCGCCGCTGCCGTCGCTGGGCTGGTTGCGTTGCTTGTCGCACGGAAAAATTCCGCAGCTGATGCGAGCGCCGAAATTCACGCGGCACCCGCGGCGTTTCACATTTTCTGGAAAGGCTTTCTGACGGGCCCGCAAGAGCCCTGGGTGATCTTCAGCAACGCCGCGTTTACCGGAAGGCCCGACAAGGGTATGCGCTATTACAACCCTGCGCTGGATTCGAAAACGCAGATCCTGGATCACTACACTGGCGTAGGAGAAGTCCTGGCAGTCCACGAACTGGATACCGTCTTCGGCTTGCTTCGCCAGCTTATTCGCGTAAAGCGCGGTAGCCTTTTCTCCTTGGACGATGCCAAGAACAACGACCTCATTTTCATCGGCTCGCCGTCGGAAAACCTGGCGCTACTGGACATTCCAGGCACTCAGGAATTCGTCTTCAAGCAGGTTCCCGCCGGTCCCCGCGCAGGCAACATGGAAATCGTCAATATCCACGCGCAGTCCGGCGAGCCCAAGGAAGTTCTTGCCAGCCCAGCCAATCAGCCGCTGGTCGAAGACTTCGCCGTTATCGCGCTCGTGAAAGGCTTGAATCCGTCGCGCTCCGTGCTCATACTGGCCGGCACGACCACGATGGGCACGCAGGCTGCCGTCGAATATGTATGCCGCGAAAATTCGCTCGAACAGCTTCTGCAACGCCTTGCCGTTCCGCGCTCCGGCGAACTCCGTCCTTTCGAAGTTTTGATTCACGTCAAGGTTGCGCGCGGTGTGCCGGTAGGAAGCGAACTCGTTGCGGTCCGCCGGGAACCCTCATAAAACCATCTGTCCGGCAGCCTCACGGCTCGGACCCCCTCAACCCTCTTACTTACCCTGTGCGGTGGCTGCTGTCTTGCCTCCCGGAACGATACCGCGAACGATCACATACAGGACAGGAATGAAGATCAGGTTCAGCGTGGTTGCAGCAATCATTCCTCCAAAGACTGTCGTGCCGACGGAAACTCGGCCCGCGCGGCCTGCGCCTTGCGCCAAGACCAACGGCACGACGCCCAGGATGAACGCGAGGGAGGTCATCAAAATGGGCCGCAGACGGATGCGCGCCGCTTCCACCGCGGCTTCGACGACCGACATGCCTTGACCTCGCAGTTGCTCCGCAAATTCGACGATCAGAATTGCATTCTTACTGGCAAGACCGATTAGCATCACCAGACCGATCTGGCAGTAAACGTCATTCTGTAATCCGCGCAGGGCCTGCGCCCCAATCGCCCCGAGAATCGCGACCGGCACGGCCAGCAGCACGATAAACGGAAGCACGTAACTCTCGTATTGCGCGGCCAGCGTCAGGTACACCACCACCAGTCCCAGTGCAAAAAGAATCAGCGCTTTTCCGCCGGACTCGATTTCTTCCAGCGACAATCCGCTCCATTCGAAGGCCATCCCATTTGGCAGGACCTTCTTGGCAAGCGCTTCCATTGCCGCGATGCCCTCGCCGCTGCTCCTGCCCGGCGCGGCATTGCCGTTGATTTCCGCCGAGCGAAACAAGTCATAGTGACTGATCACCTGAGGATTCGCTGTCTGCTCGACCGTCACAAGATTATTCAACTGGATCATCTTGCCCGTGTCCGAGCGCACGTAATACTGGCCGATGTCTTTCGACTCCGAGCGGAACTTGCTTTCCGCTTGCACGTAGACGCGATACGACCGGTTATTGAAGTCGAAATCATTCACGTACACCGATCCCATGTAAGCCTGCAACGTGTCGGTCACTTGCGTCAGGGAAACCTGCAAGCTCTTCGCCTTTTCCCGATCGATGCGCACGAGATATTGCGGGTCGTTCGCCGTGAAGCTGGTGAAAAGGCCGGTCGTGTCTTTGCTCGCATTGCCTTGCGCCACAAGCGCGTTCGCCTTTTCCGCAATCGTCTGTAGGGAATTCCGTCCCAAGTCCTCCAGCTCAAACTGGAATCCGCCAAACTGCCCCAGCCCCTGCACCGCCGGCGGATTAAAAGGAACAACGAGCGCGCCAGGGATTCCCATGAGCTGCCCGCGCAGCCGTTGAATGACGGCCGAAGACGAATGCTCCTTGCCTTTCCTCTCCTCGAACCCCTTCAAATTGGCAAAGATCATTCCTCGATTGGGAGCGTTGCCGGAAAAGCTGAAACCCGCGACGCTGAAGGCGCCCGTGATTTCCGGGACATGAGAAAGCGTTTCCTCCACTTTGGCGCAAATGTCGCGCGTGTAAGTCAGAGAAGCACCCTGCGGTGACTGCACGATGAACATGATGTAGCCCTGATCATCGTCGGGGATGAATGCGCGCGGTACGCGCTGGTACACCAAATAGGTGCATCCTAACAACCCCACGAAAACAAGCACCGCCGCGAATCGCCAGCCAAGAACTTGCCGAACCGTGCTTCGATAGAGATTGGTTCCCGCTTCTACGGTTTTATTAAACGCCTTGAAGAACCGGCCCTGTGCGCGTTCCCGGTGATGTCCCAGGAAGATAGCCGATAGAGCTGGGGTCAGCGTGAGCGCGTTGAACGCAGAGATTGAAACGGAGAACGCAATCGTCAGCGCGAATTGGCGGAAGAGAATCCCGGTTGTGCCTGGAAAAAGGGCCACCGGCACGAACACGGCCACGAGCACCAGCGATGTGGCGATGACCGCGCCCGCTACCTCCTTCATGGCCACGGACGCGGCGTTGTGCGGCTCGGTGATGCCTTCCACGATATGGCGTTCCACGTTCTCAATAACCACGATGGCGTCATCAACGACGAGTCCCGTGGCTAACGTGATGCCGAACAGCGTCAGGGTGTTGATCGAGAAGCCCAGCAGCTTGACGAAGATGAACGTGCCGATCAGCGAAACGGGAATGGTGAGCGCCGGTATGAATGTGCTCCGCCAATCCTGCAGGAAAAGATAAATTACGATGACCACCAGCACGATCGCTTCTAACAGCGTGATCAGCACATCTTGAATCGATTCGCCGATGACGGTGGTCGTATCGAAGGCCACCGCATATTTCAACCCGGGCGGGAAATTCTTCGAAAGTTGTAGAAGTGCGGCTTTGGCGGCCTTGTCCACATCCAGCGCGTTCGCGCCGGGGAGCTGGGTGATGGCAAGCCCGATGGCGTCGTGACCATTGAAGCGCAGAATCGAGCCGTAGTCTTCCGCGCCCAGCTCCGCGCGGCCAACATCTTTCAATCGGACCAGCGTGCCATCCGTCCCCGTTTTCAGGATGATGTTTTCAAACTCCGGCGGTTCCGTCAGCCGTCCCACGGCCCGCACACTGAACTGATAAGCCTGGCCGTTCGACGCTGGCTGCTGGCCAATCTGCCCTGCGGCGACCTGAACGTTTTGCTCCTGAAGGGCATTTAAAACATTGGTGGCCGCCAGGCCGCGCTGCGCCATCCGCCCGGGATCCAGCCACAGCCGCATCGCGTATTTCCGCTCGCCGAAAATGATCGCGTCGCCTACGCCGGGCACCCGCTTGATAGCGTCTTTGATGTAAACGTCGATGTAGTTGCTCAGAAACAGGCTGTCGTACTGTCCTGTCTCCGAATAAACGCCCGCCGCGAAGACAAACCCGGTAGCCTGCTTCGTGATGATCACCCCGGTGTTTCTGACTTCATTCGGCAGCCGTCCCAGCGCCTGGCTCACGCGGTTCTGCACGTCCACGGCGGCGAGATCGACGTTGCGCGTCACGTCAAACGTTGCGGTGATCTGGCTCGTGCCGTCGTTGCCGCTGCTGGAGGTGATGTATTTCATCCCTTGCACGCCATTGATGGCCTGCTCCAGGGGAATCGTCACCGCGGACTCGACGGTTTGCGCGTTCGCGCCGATATATATGCTGGTCACCACCACCTGGGGCGGCGCGAGGTCCGGGAACTGTGCGATCGGAAGCGACGGGATGGAGACCGCGCCGCCGAGGATGATCAGCAGCGCGCACACCGTGGCGAAAACCGGCCGCCGGATGAAGAAATCAACGAACAAGGCAGGAGTCCGCCTTCGATGGAATTGGGATGGCGCCGCTCATGAGTTTGAGGCCTCTACTGGCCCGCCGCGCCTTTGTTGTTGCTCTGAATTTGTTCCGTGACCGGCATGCCGTCCTGCAAAAATTGCGTCCCGGAAACGATGATGTGGTCCCCAGGTTTCAGTCCCTCGAGTACGGCGAAATCATTGCCGACCGTATTGCCAAGCTTCAAAAGTTTCTGCCGTGCCACGGTTCCTTTGCCTTCGTTGACGGAAACGAACGCGAAGAACTGGCCATTGATGCGTAGTACCGCAAGCACGGGAATCACGGGTCCTTCGTGAACCCCCCAGGTAATCTGCGCGCGAACCTGCTGGGCGATGCGCAGCTTGCCTTGCGAATTCTCAATCGTGGCCTTGGCCAGAACCGTCTGTGTTTCCGTCTCGACCTGCGGTGACACAAATGTGATGCGAGTGTCACCGACCGAATTACCCGCGGTGTCGAGCAGTCGCACGGGTAATCCAGTTTTCAAGTTCTTGGCACGGTCGGCGGGAACGTAGACGTAGGCTTCCAGCGCTCCGGGCTCATCGATGGTCGTTAGCATCGTCGAAACCGTCACCCGGTCGCCCATGTGGACGGGGATATCGCCGACGATTCCGTTCATCGGCGAGGCGACCCCATAGTAGTGAAGCTCCACTTTCTGCTGTTTCACCTGTTCATCGAGCGCCTTTACCTGCGCGAGAGCCGCATCATAGCCGCTCTGCGCGTTATCCAGTTCTTGCTTGCTGATCACTCGGGCGTCAAACAGCTTCTGCGCCCGCTCCAGCGAAACCTTGGCATACCGCAGGTTTGCTTCCTGCGCCGTGCGCGATGCTTCCTGGCTGTTCACCGTGGCTTCCTGTTTCAGCGGGTCGATCTGCAGCAGCGGCGTTCCTGTTTCCGCGTGGTCGCCGGACTTCACGAAAATCCGCGTAATCTGTCCCTCAACCTGCGGATGGATCGCCGCGGAGTGCCGCGATTTCAGGATGGACAGATACTCGGTGGTATCCGGAATTTTCACCGCAGGTGCGATCTGTACTTGCACCGGCATGGCAGGCGCACCAGCGCCCGGCGCATTGTCGGCTGCGCTTTTCTGGCAGCCGTTCACAAACGCACCCGCCGCCAGTGCCAGCAGCAAAGCGGCACCCCGCCTTTCCTGACTTATTCTTCTCGTCTTACGATTGACCGATACAGATGGGCACATGCCTGTTTACCTGGCCTCAAATCTTACGACATTGATGTGTGATAGCAAAATAGCGAAAGGGCTCGACACCTGTTGGACGCGGGGAAACAACCATTGGTTATCTGAAGTCGATTGCTAGCGTTTAGTAGAAATCGCGGGAATTGATTCTCTTTGAGGAGAGGCCAAGTTGCAGGACGTCCAGCTGTTCTGGACGGTCAAAAACCTTGCCAGGAAAAAAGATTTTCGCCAAGACTCGCACGCCGCCAAACGCTGCGCCCAGGACTACGGCCACCACCATGAAAACGCCCGTCCCGAGGATAATCTTCACAAGGGTTGTAACCAACGGCGGATCAGTGACCGTCTGGTGTGGCTCGTTCCACGTCACTGCCGTCTCGTACGTCACCGCGCTCCGCAGCGCATCGCCATAAGCCGCCGAGGATGGCTTCAGTACCAGAGAGAGTAGGGAAGCCTTGCGTTCTATCGTGGTTCCCGCCCGCTTCGCCGCCGGCGGAAGCGCCTCTTCCAGATGCCGCAAATGCTGTTCCGCCAGTTGCGGCGTGGGGTACTCCAGCAGCAGCAATCCTGCCGAGTCCTTGCCATTGCGATATTCCGCGATCATGGCCTCCGCGCCGGAGGCAAACCCTGCCTCGCTCACAAGGTTTGTAAATTCATCGCGCTTCAGCGAGTTCAGCGCACTCCGCAATGCCGCGGGCCCGAGCGCGTACCTCTGCGTCCCATCCGAAAAGCCGCTCGGCAAATGCGTTCGAATCGGCGGCAGCGGTGCCTGGTCGGAATGTTTCAGGACCATTGCCGCAAGCTGTTGCAACTCATTGGTCGTTGGATTCTGCGGGGGCCGGACTTCCAGAATCAGGTTGCCTAGGAGCACCAGCAGGCGCTCCTGGTTGATCGCCGAAGGCCCACCGACCGTGGACGGATGCATGTCGGGTCCGAGCTCCGCAGTGTAGGCTTGGTACGCGCCGCTGGGGTCCCGGAATTGCCGGAGTACGACTACAACCTTCTGCGTCCCATCGGAATACTCACTGGCAACCGAGTCCGTCAAGCCCGACTCGGCGAATACCTGCGCGCGCCCCTCGTCACCCTTGATCTTGCTTGGCGAGCCAATGGCGTTCCACCGCCCAAATCGTTCGGGGAAAACTCGCTCGAGCGTTCCCTGCGCAGGCAGACACGGTGCGGCAGCCATTGCGGCCGAAAAAACCGATAGAAAGATGAGGCGAAACTTTCGCATCCCGGCCTCTATTAGACACCAACCGCCTAGTTTTGGTTACGAGATTGTTCAACCGCCACAACGCTGGGGCGCCCCGCGCCTGCTTTGACCGGCTGATTCATCGTCACGCTGTTCATGCTCTCCAGGTAGCTTGCCACGCCCTGATACAGCCCTTCGGCCACTTTCTGCCGTTGCTCGGGCTTCTTGAGCATTTGCTCGTCCGCCGGATTGCTCAGGAACGAAATCTCCGTCAGGATCGACGGCATGTCCGCGCCGATCAGCACCACGAAAGGAGCCTTCCGCACGCCGCGGTTCTTCACCGGCTTGTTCGTCTTTTGAATCCGCTTGGCGAGGGAATCTTGGATGTCCTCGGCAAGCTCTTTGGACTCGTCAATCTTTTCCGTCCTCGCGATTTTCATCACCAGATCCTGCAGCTCGTGTACGCCTCCCTGCGCTGTGGCGTTTTCCCGTGCCGCCACCTCCATCGCTTCCGCCGAGCCTTTCAGGTTAAGGTAGTACGTCTCAATGCCGCGCGCCGCGTGGTCCCTGCTCGAATTTGCATGAATCGAAATAAACAGGTCCGCCTTCGCCTGGTTCGCGATGTTCGTCCGCTCTTCCAGCGGAACAAACGTGTCGTCTGAACGCGTATAGATCACGTCCGCGCCCGGCAGCCGCTGCTCGATGATTTTTCCCAGCCGCAGCGCCACGTCCAGGCACAGGTCTTTTTCCATCAATCCGGTCGGGCCGATCGTTCCCGTGTCGTGCCCCCCGTGACCCGCGTCGATCACAATCCTTCCAATCTTCAAGCCCAGCGCACGCGTCAGCGTGGACTGCCCGTCGCGCGTTGGCTGCGGCGCGCTCGCTGGCCGGATTAGATCCGGCTTCGCGCCCGTTGCAGTGGCTCTCACTGGCTTCGATTTGGCGTTTTTTACGCCCGGCAGCGGATTGCGCGCCACCGCGGAAGAATTGCTTCCCGCGCTCGAACCGTTAATCGTGCCGCCGTTGATCGTGCCCCCAATCGTGCCTCCGAACGTGCCCCCGATCGTGCCCCCGATCGTGCCATTGATCGCGCTCTTCGAATTTGCCGCCGCCTCTTCCGTAGACGCACCCATGTCTCGCGCCGATTCCTTCGCCGCCGCGTTCTGTACCGTTCGCGCTTCGCCGTTCACCACCGTTGTGCTCTCGTTCGAATCTTCCGCCACCGCTTCCTGCCCGCGTTTCTCTTTGGCCGCGCGCATCGGAGTCGTTGCCTGAGAGTTCCCGTACAAATCGATCAAGAGCTGCGGCGGATTATTTCTCAGCGATGCGGTGTAATCCTTCACTCCGTTCACGTCCAGCACCACGCGCACCACCCCATCGTGGTTCTGCGCCACACGCACCGCGGTCAGCAGCCCGCCGTCAACGCGGATATTCCCGCGAGCGGCTTCCGGCGTCAGCCGCGCCGCGTGCAAATCGAAAAAGATGCGGTCCGGATTCGCGATGCGCCCCGAAGTGTATTGCACGCTATTCTCGAGATCGATGGTCACCCGCGTCGCATCGCCGTTGGCAGCCGCGCGAATCCGCCGCACCCGCGGAATCTCCCGCGCTCCCGATCGGCCAGCGGACTTGCCCCCGGAGTGTACGGGCCCATGCGTGCGCACTTCTTCCGCGGTCGGCGGGGCCGCCGCTGAATTTTGCGCCACGCTATTCGTCGCGGACGGCGCATCGCTGTTCTGCAACAGCGCCAATTCCGCCAGCGCTTCTTGCGCTTCGCGTTTCCTCGGTGAACGCGGATAGCGTTTCAGGAAATCTTCATAACTCTTT
>Ga0099794_10000761_pt1 | contig 10864 bp, 9 predicted proteins | sample Rivendell_Oct201_10_FD_77320 | JGI IMG/M metagenome (GOLD analysis project Ga0099794, IMG submission 77320) | Vadose zone soil microbial communities from the Eel River Critical Zone Observatory, Northern California, USA -... | ecosystem: Host-associated > Plants > Roots > Rhizosphere > Soil ... | reverse complement strand
GCGTTCTGCAAGACTTATGAGCTCTTCCGCTTCCCTGGCGTTTACCGTGAATGGCTTTTCGATATAAACATGGCACCCCAACTGAAGGCACAATTTGCCTAGCGGGTAATGGCTTTGGGGCGGAGTTGTGATGTGGACCACATCAGGCTTGGCCTTATCGAGAAGATCTTGCACCTCTGTGAAGTACGCGCCAACGTTCAGCCGCTCCTGAAGTTGTCGTGCCATCAGCTCCTCTCGGTCACAGACTCCAACAATCTCGCAGCCTGAAATCAGGACAATCTGCTCCGCATGTTGATCGGCTATTTTGCCGCATCCGATAATGGCCACTCTCAGCATCAGCTAACTTGTCTTTCTTACGTACTCGAAATACCGCCTCGATGCTTCCGAGAACGCCACCATCGGCCGCCATTCGAGACGGTCTTTCAACTTTTGGTTAGTGTATCTATTCCCTCTCCAATACGTCGCACATCTTCGTCGGTTGAAAACAGGTGGTAGCTGGCCTTCCGACCACTCGGAATATTTTTCCCAGGCCCAGCACAAACAGTAGAAGAGCCAGTAGGGAACGTAGATGGACTTAAAACGTTTGCCCTGCTTCTTGTACATTCTAAGGAATTGTCTGCTGGTGGGTAAATCGTCGTCAACCACATTGAAGACCTCACCGTTGACCCCCGGTTTGATGCCTGCGAGAACGATAGCCTCAGAACAGTTATCGACGTAGGTCAACGGAATCTGATTTGAACCTCCCAAATGGAAAAATATCCCAAACGTATCAATTCCCACCCTGGCAGTGATCTGGCGGGCCCCAGGACCGTAAACCGCCCCTAGGCGCAGGATGACGTACGGCACGCCATGTTTCTGGGCGTATTCAAGCAGTAGTTGATCTTGCTTCAGCTTTGCAAAGGTATAAGCCTCGGCTCGCTCCACCGGCCGGTTCTCTAGCTCACAAGTTTCGTCGAGCAATCCACCGCTAGCGATGTTCCAGTTCGAGTAGATCGCAAACGAACTGATGTTGACAAACCGCTGCAGGTTCCCATACCTCAACACTGCATCAAGCAAGTTTCTTGTCGTCACGACGGAGTTCATGAAGGACCCTGGAAACGTCTTCTCTATGCCTGCAGCCAAGTGGAAGATCACAGTCACATCTTTTGTCGCTTTTTCGCAGTCCTCACGGGACAACAGATTTCCCTGCATAACCTCGGCTCGGACGTTTTGGGCGGTCGCGAGGATTGCGTCTAGACGGGTCAAATTGCTCGAGGACCGCACTAAGCAGCGAAGATTGCTGAAACCGGAACGGAGCAATGTCTCGACCACTCTGGATCCTATGAATCCGTTAGAGCCAGTAATCAATATCGGATCGTCAAAGCCAATGATCATGTTGTTTTTGTCCATCTCAAATGTCTCAGGCCAGCCCCATCAAGTCGATGACGACGCCCGTAAATGGCAATCAGCCGGGTTATCCCAACGGTTATCTGAAAGTGACTCTTCGGAGCGAATGCTTACCCTGCTAGTCCGCCTTACCGCTCGGTTGTTGGGCATACACCTCAGACCGCTCGGTGGCAAGCGACTTCTCGTACACTTGCTCTGGCTCGTATACGACGACGTGGCTGCCTCTATTGGAGAACGCGAACGGAACGTACAAAAGGTTCTTGAGCCGCATCCGTAACGCCTGCTGCCGTTCCGGCGGAACGAAGAACAGCATAAAACCGCCACCGCCGGCTCCGAGAAGTTTGCCTCCGAGGGCACCGGAGCTGCGCCCGGCCTCATAAATCTCGTCGAGGTCGGTATTGGTGATACTCTGCGTCAGCGTTCTCTTCACTTGCCAACTTTCATGCAACAAGTGGCCGAATTCATTTAAAGACCGATGAGTATCTGTCAGGATTGCCTCGGCTTCGTTAACCATCTGAAGCATCATGTTGAGCTCATGCTTCCGATGCGGCGTCATTCTTATTTGTTCTTTGGCAATTTCTGAGGCAGTTCGCGCAAATCCAGTAAAGTAAAGCGCACAGTTTTGCTGGAGCGCAGTTAGTCTGTCTTGCGAGGTTAGTATCTGCTTTGCTTCGATGTTGCCGTTTGCGTTGAAATTGACACGATTGAAGCCCCCATAGGCAGCGCTAACTTGGTCTTGTGATCCAACGGCTTCCTTAAGCAGTTGCTGCTCCACATGAATGGCATCGGCAGCCAATGCATGCTTATCGCGCATCCGGTCTCTGAGCGCATACAGGCCAAGCAAGAGCCCCACTGTGAATGCAGAACTGGTACCCAGGCCGGTTCGCGCGGGCAGGTCAGCTACGTGATGAATTTCAACTCCTTCATGGACTCCCAGGTACTCCAAGCATGCGCGCACTGACGGGTGCTCAATCGCACCATTGTTCACGACGTTTTCAACTTTCGAATAAGAGATACGGCTGTGGTATTCGAAAAAAGGTGGCAGCCGTCGACAGGTAATGTAGCAGGACTTATCGATAGTGGTCGATAACACAGCGCCGCCGAACTGACGATACCAGACGGGATAGTCCGTGCCGCCGCCGAAGAATGAGATGCGGAATGGAGTGCGTGTAATTATCATGAGCTTAGTTTTCCATTTCCATCAATGGTTTCAGCTTCGCGGAATGAAGCGAGAGCAGTCTTCAAAAAGTCGACCTGGCACCTTGCCAGTATTCCAACATAGCCTTCAGGGATTGTTCGATCGTAAGCAACGGTTTCCAACCTGTATCCTTGCGAATCTTTTCTGAGCTACCGAAGATAATTCTCTCGTCAGAAGGACGCATCAAGTGCGGAACGGGTCGAATCTCTGCTTTCACCCCCGATAAACGGATCGCGATGCGCAAGAGTTCGCCAATCTGGTATGTCTTGCTTGCGCACAGGTTGTATGACTCGCCTCTCCTGCCTTTCATCGCAGCGAGATAAAAACCGCGAACGGTATCATTCACGTCGAGGAACGCCCGACGCGTCTTCAGGTTGCCAACTTCGATTACAGGCTGTCGCAGTCCTTTCCTGATGCCAATCAACTGCCGCACGAAATCCGAAGGTGCATCATTCATTTTGCCCGGCCCCGTGGTATTGAAGAGCCGCACGTTGACGGCGGGAATTTTGTGATCCAAGAAATATTCGCGGGCCAACAGGTCTAGGCACACTTTGCTGACGCCGTACGGGTGCAGCGGCCGCAGCGGCTGCTCCTCGGTGACCGGTATGGCCGATGCCGGCACGTGTCCGTATTCGGCGCTCGAACAAGCCGAGACGACCACCGGGGGTCGCTTCAGGTGACGCACTGCCTCGAACAGGTGCAATGAGCCCATGACATTTGACTCAAAGGTCCCGACCGGATCGGCCCACGACACAGTGGGTAGGCTCTGCGCCCCCAAGTGGAATATGTGCGTCGGCTGACAATCAACGAGGAGTTGCGTCACGCGTTGTCCGTTCCGCAGATCACATTGCGCGAAACGAAGATTCGGCGACCTCGAAAAGCAAGCGGCGGAGTGCAGGAGGTATCCTCCGATTACGTTCCACCCCTTGGCCTGGAGGAACTTGACTAAATGAGAGCCGATGAACCCCTCGGCACCAGATATGAAGGCAGTCTTGTTCATTCTTTTCTTCGATTGTGCAAGTTCATATTCCCGAATTGGCTCGCGCAACCCGGCGGCTTTCGATCCTGAACAGCGCTTTGTCCCAAATCCTTACAACTGACCACCTAACGCTTGGCAAGAACAATTGAGCACGGCAAGCACAATCCCAGCCAAAAAATGTCTTAATCCACGAGTACTTCCATGGCAAACGGGGGACATCCAGTTGTCCTCCCAGTTCCCTAGCGACCTTACGCATGTCTTTAGCAATGTCGAGCGTTAGCGGATAGAAAACGATTAGATAGTTTTGCAGGTATTGGATACAAGCTGCTCGGACCCTTTCGCTGTCCTCCAGCGACCGTAGGTAAATAATGTGCAACTGCATGGAGCGCCACAAGGCCTCCAATTTGCGATTCGATCGTCCGACGTAACTAAGGCGCAAGGTCCCCACCGATCGATAATACACGCGGGCGTCCCGCACGAATCGGATGCCATCACTTGCTAGTAGAATGCGGCAGAAGTACTCGCCGTCATCGTCTGAAATCATGCTGGTGTCCCACGGGCCGGCGGCCTCGGTCAACTCACGACTCACAAGCCACACGGCGGTTTGCATGAACACCCTATGTCCCAACTTGCGCAGCAGGAATTCAGCGGGAGACAAATCGCACCACAGGGCTGTCGGGGTGAACCGTGCCCGTTGCGGCCGGTACATGAACTGTCCAAAGGAGGAGGAGAGAAGCGTCCTCCGGCTGTACACTGGGTCAAGTGTTTCCATCTGCTTGGCAATCTTGTCCGAAGCCAGCAGATCGTCAGCATCCAGCCATTGAATGTAGTCACCCTGGCTCAGGGACAAAGCTTTGTTTCTGGCTGCCGCAGCGCCCTGGTTCTCCTGCCAGACAACGCGGACCGACTCGGATTCAAACTGTCGCGCAATTTCCAGCGTTTGATCCGTGGATCCGTCATCCACGACAATGATCTCTTTTCGTTGCCAAGACTGTGCGATCGCTGACCGAATTGTGTCTGCGATCCATTTCTCCGCATTGTGGGCGGGAATGAGAATTGAAATCAATGGCATCATATTCATCTCCCACCCAACAATTGCGCATAGACTTCTCGGGTTATCTTACCGACGATATCCCACGAATGCTTTGCATTAGCGTAGTCCTCTATCTCCTGTCTTCGGTTGTCCAAATTCTTGAAGAGATCGCTTTCAAAATATTTCTCTATTGCTTTGGCTAAATCGATCGAATCACAGGCCTTGCAGAGAAACCCTGTCCTGCCCTCGATTATTTCTTCCGTGAGGGAGCCCACCTCGGCTCCAACCACGGGCAGCCCGAAGCTGTAGCCCAGAAAAAGAACGCCACTCTGAAAGACGTGTGTGTAAGGAAGTGCGAGAACGTCAGCTGCTTTGAAATACAGTTCCGTTTCTTCATCCGGAATGTACTGGAACTTCTGCAGCACCCGCCCTCGGCTGACGTGGCCGTTGATCGTTCGTTGAATCTCGTCCGAGTACTGCTCGGCTTCCTTTCTTGGTTCACCGGCGATAATTAGCCGGTACTCCGGATGTGTTGCCGCGAGCTGTTGAAATGCGTCGACCAGGTATTCGAGACCCTTGTAAGGCCGGATAGCGCCGAAGAACAGGATCGTCCTTTCATCCCCTCTGATGCCCAGGCGCTGCTTCGCCTCACGGGGACCTAGATCTGTGTGTGGAACAGAATTGTTGATTCCGAAAGGGATGACAGAGACCGTTCCTTCATCAACGCCAAAATCCCGGAGGAGCTCACTCTTCATCTTTTCAGTATGAACGAAGACATGATCTGCAAGCAGGTACTGCGCTCTTAAGGTACTGCGGTTAAGCAGCGAATCGTTCGAGTCCCTCTTCCCTGCGTTGACATTGTGCGCAGTGAGAACGATCTTCTTCCCTAGGAGTTTGTAGTACAGCATGAGCAGGGTCCGGTCAAAGAGTTCGAACTTGTTGTTCCAAAGGATATGAAAAACCCTTGGCTCGGCGATCGCGGCGTACCGGATCAGCCGCGCATAATAAACCAGCATTCGCGATACCTTGGAAGCAAGGCTTGCCGGCGCCTTGCTTCCAACCAGATCCAGAAAGTTCAGCTTGGGAGTGGTATGCATTTCAGGACTGTCTATCTCATCGCTGCCCACCACATCCAGACACACGCCCTTGGAAATGAGCGCCATGGCGAGACCAAATACGTAAGGCTTGTCAAAACCGCCCGTGAGCAATGCCACTTCGGTCGCGTTTCTCATCGGCACAGCGCTCTCGGCGGTACGCACCGCGCGGTTTGACTCTGCGATCATATTGGCGACGCGATGATGAGAAGAAAGGATGTGTGCCCGGCCAGCACATGACAAGGAGGATCGGTGAGGGCATAAACAACTGGATCGCCGTGTGTTTGCATGTGCAAATGGAAGACTAGGTTCACGAGTCGATTTCCTCAGCTTGTTCTTGGCTCAGCCTTCCGGGCCTGAGCCAAATCGAGTTTCTTGAAAACGGACTCTGGAACGGCCCGAATCAGAGCCATAGTAGGACGCCAGAACCACGGGATGTAGACTGTGTCCTTTCTCTGTTCGATGGCCTTTACGATGCATTGGCCGACAGCATTGGGTTCAGCCCACAAGAATCCTTTCTGAAACTCGGCAGTCATTGGGGTGTCCACCAACCCCGGCTTTATTGTGAGCACCTGGACACCCGAGCGATGGAGGCGATTTCTAAGCCCCTGCAGAAAGATAGTTACCATCCCTTTAGCGGCGCCGTATACGTAATTGTCTTTTCGTCCGCGGTCTCCAGCTACCGACGATATAACTGCAATTGTTCCCGAGCCCTGTTGTTCGAAATAGCTCGCAAAATGCGTGAGAAGCGAAACTACGCTTAAACAGTTTGTGCACAGCGCATCAAGGGTCTTGTCAAAAGAACCCTCACATTGTTTTTGATTAGGCAAACTTCCATGCGCGATCAAGGCAACCTCGATTGTTTGAAGAGCTTCAACGGCTCTATGGACCATTCCACTGTGAGCATGAAAATCGTTGACATCGCTTACGCAAGTCTCGACCAACTTGGCGCCACGTACCCGCAGGTCATCGGCGACGGCAGCCAATCGATGTTCGTCGCGGCCCACGAGGAAAAACTCAGCGTTCCTGGAGGCCCACAATCTGCCAGCATGCTGTGCGATTGCGGATGTCGCTCCCACAATTAAGATTTTCTTCATGTTTTATCGGCTGTCACTCGTCGCCAGAAACTCGAGGAAAACCTTGGATCTATGTACGCACGGAAGGCTTTCCATTGAGGGAAGTATCTTTGGAAACTATGGGCGGACATCCTTGCATCTTTGGCTGGATAGACGGCGCCCCCTGCCCGTTCGACAATCTTATCAATTTGGTCCAGCAGCAGATAGGTTCTTTGTCCTCGGATTGGAAAATCAAGAGCAAGAGTTATGCCTTCCCTGGGAAAGGACATGAGGCCGGGCGACTTGCGAGCTCCAAAGATCTTTAGAACGCCGAGGAACGACCCTTCGCCCGCATGAGATGTCATTTCAAGGATCTCCCGAATGGCGGGTTCGCCATCCTCTAAAGGAACCACGCATTGGTATTGCAGGAATCCGTTCCGCCCGTATGCTCTGTTCCAGTCTTGGATGGCGTCTAGAGGGTAGAAAAAAGGTTCGAAATGCATGAGGCTTCTTGTATGCCTTCTCAGATGACTGTGGTAATAGGCAAAATTAAAGGCCGCTATAGTAAAAGTGTTCAGGAGGGCCGACGGCAAATCAAAGGGCACCGCCAGAAGCCGCGAGGCGATGGGGGGCCTGCCAGACAAAGAGGAGGTGGCATGGTTACCGCGGGTAAAGATGCCGCGTCCCAAGGCTTTTCCTTTTGCCATGCAATCCACCCAACCCACAGTGTACTCGTATTCCCGGTCCGACTGAGTCGAGAGGTCGAAGAATTCATCTACATTGCTGAAGTGGATGTTTTCTGCATCAATCCACGAGCCGTGGATGGGTCTCAATTGTATTTCGGCCCAAGTTATGACTCCGGTGAGCCCAAGGCCACCAATCGTTGCTTTGAACCAATCGGCATTCTCCTCTGGCGAACAGAGCGCACGCTTGCCGTCCGATCTCAGCAATTCGAATCGACGTACGTGACAACCGAAGGTCCCCGCGCGATGGTGGTTCTTCCCATGGACGTCATTGGCGATTGCGCCGCCAACCGTAACAAACTGTGTACCTGGAGTCACCGGTACAAACCATCCTTTAGGAATAATCAGGGGAAAAAGATCGCATAGTAGCGTGCCTGCCTCACAACAGAGGACGCCTTTCTCAGCATCAAAGGAAACCAAGCGATCAAGCTCCCGGGTATCTAAGAGAGTATGTCCATCGTTAAGGCAACTGTCTCCGTAGCTGCGGCCGTTGCCGAACGGCAAAAGGTATCTATCCCCCTGGCTGGCTACAGGAAGCAAGTCTGATCGCCAAAGGATTTTTCTGACCTTATGATCCGCTCGCGGGTATCGGCCCCAAGATTGATAGCGCTCATTCCTCATTTCAAATACCAAGCGTCAAGAAAAAGGCGATGAGAAGTCCATTCGGCCAGGCGGCATAGTTCCCCACAGTAGCGCTCTTTTCAGAGAGTGCGCCCTGGTTGTTCGTTCCGAGTGGTTTCGCGGCCATTACCTTAACAACGCCAGGAGGAGGATGACGCCGATGCATCCAGCCAGGAAATAGCTTGGAAGATCGCTAAGGGCAAAGACAACTGGGTCGCCATGCATACGTCCGCGATGCGCGAGAAACCAAACGCGTGTCACCCAGTATAGAAGGAGTGGTCCGATCAACCAGAGGGCTACAGGCCGATGGTAGAGAGTATGCACCTCAGGGCTGTTGATATACAGGGCAAAGACCGAAACCGCCACATATCCGCTCGCCGCGCCGACACTCCTGAGGAGGTCGAGGTCCCCGGGAAGATATCCGCGCGCCGCGAGAAAGCCATTTGAGCCACCATTTCCTTCAGCCAACCTAAGCTCGGCATACCGCTTGACAAAGGCAAGGCTGAGGAAGAGAAACATGGAAAACGCCAAGAACCATGGAGAGTCGGGAACGTTTACCGCCACTGAACCCGCCAGAACCCGGATTGTGTACAGGCCCGCCAGCACAACTACGTCTAGAATCGCCACTCGCTTCAGGCCGAGGGAATAAGCCATCGTGGTTCCCTGGTAAAGGAGCAACATGCCGACGAAAAGTTTGGGAAGAAGGGCGCCTGCAATCCCGAAGCCCGAGGCAGCAGCCAGCACAGCAATCGCGAGTGCAAGCGGAATGGGCACGAGTCCCGCGGCCAGAGGCCGCGAGCCCTTGTGCGGGTGCGCGCGATCGCTCTCAAGATCGAGGAGGTCATTCACAATGTACACTGCTGACGCTGCTAGGCTGAAGGCAACGAAGGCCAGTACCCCGGCCAGGATGCGTTTTGGATCATCGAATTTGTGCGCAAGCAAGAGTGGGACTAGGAGAAGCACGTTCTTGGACCATTGGTGGACGCGAAGCATTCGAAGGAAAACCGTCAGGGATGGCTGTTGCGGACATAAGACGGCCTCGATCCTCGATGTCTTGCCTACCTCGGTCAGCAGGCGGCGCGACGGTTGTACCAGTATGGCGTGTGAGGCCTGCTGCCAGATCGGAAGATCGGTTGACGAGTTACCGATATAGTCGAAAACTCCACTGTCCGCGTGCCTGACTATGGCCGACAGCTTTGCGCGCCCTGCGAGGTTGGTGGTGCCATCGCTCGCGAGCACGGCCGAGAAGAGACCCAGGTGGCGCGCCACCCTGTCGGCTACCGCTTGATCTGAAGCTGTCGCAAGAATGAGAGCGCGGCCTTTTTGATGTTCGCAGCTCAAGTAGGTGACTACGGTTTCGCGGTACGGCAGTAGCGCGGGGTTCAGAGCGATGTGAGACGCGAGTTGTCTCTTGAGGAAAGCTTTACCCTTCAGCAGCCAGAACGGCAGACGAAGCAAAAGTGCTGGCTTGGTCTTCAGCAACAGGATGAGCATTTCCCAGAGAACGTCTGTCGCCAATAGTGTGCCATCCATGTCGACATATAGCGGTGTGGCAGGCGGCGCGGGGAGCGGGACGGAGAGGCTAGGTATCGCCGCAGTTCCTCTTTTTGAGTTCGTTAGCATCGTTGTTTCTCCTTCAGGCCGTTCGAGAGCGCCCGACTTTGTGAACGCACTTGGGTGCGGGCCTTTGGTCGGAACGGAGCGGAGTACGCTCGGGGTGGTGCCGGCTATAAGGCCGAGGACGCGCGGAAAAGACGAGTATGAGGATACGCAACCAAGGATGTACGCTTTTTGCGTTTGCTCCATTGAGCGAAGCAAAGTGCCTAACCCCGATAAGCAGCCCGGGGTGGTTTGTTTGCCTTTCATTTGAAAATGATCGCCGCGCCGGCGAATCGTCCCGGAACGGTATATACCTTGGTCATGGAACCTAGCTGGCGGTCACCGAAGGTCACAACGAGGGTCCGAGGATCACTGGGACTGTTTCTTCGAGAAGCCAAATAGGAATCGAGGTAGTCTTGAAAAGTTGGGGGTCTGTGCGTCCGATCGATGGCCCACTCCCCGGCATCAATCGGATTTGCAGGGCTCTCAAGTTTTACATTCCATTGTCGATACTCAGAGGCAAGCACCCACTCGATGATGGTTTCCAGTTGCTTTGTTCTCTCCTGCTCAACAAGGAGCGGTCTCGCGAATCTGGAGGCGACTGGAAGTGTTACTCCCATCCTCAGCGCGCCACCCACCAAAAGTGCCACGAAGACAACCACAAATATCCAGCGATCACCAAGCCGCATCAGCGCCTGCTCGGCGTCGGACCAGCCCCATGCCAAGGCAATCACGCACAGTAAGAGTACGAAGATCGCATAGGTCGGTGATCCACTAGGCGCAATCCCTGGCAACAAAGCTGCAGCTGAGGTCATACTGGCCAGCGACCACTTACGGAGATAGGACAGCTTGAAAACCGCCGCAGCGACCCAGATCAAGAGTATTGGAAGGCCGAAAAAAGCAAGGGCAGCTGCGCAGAATATAGCGGCGCCTGCAAGGCCTATCCTGAAATTGCGGCCCAATCGCTCCATGCCGACAAGAGTCGCGACCGCAAATATGCCGGAGAAAATGGACAACATGGGTGTGATCTCGGTCATTTGATAGCTGACCACGAACCCTCGCAAATTGGCGTAGGACAGGACTTCATGTCCGTGCGGCCGGGTAACCACCAACGCGAAGACGGAGATCAAAGCCAGTAGTACTCGTTGCGCCTGGT
>Ga0099794_10000756_pt1 | contig 10886 bp, 15 predicted proteins | sample Rivendell_Oct201_10_FD_77320 | JGI IMG/M metagenome (GOLD analysis project Ga0099794, IMG submission 77320) | Vadose zone soil microbial communities from the Eel River Critical Zone Observatory, Northern California, USA -... | ecosystem: Host-associated > Plants > Roots > Rhizosphere > Soil ... | reverse complement strand
TCCTCAGAGCCGTACGCAAAGGATTCGAGGCCTTGCAGTGCAAGTATCCTGTCCATAGATTTGTGGTTTCCTTTCTTTGAAATTCCGGTTCCTGTTTTGATCCAAGAACCGCTTCACTCTCTGAGATCTCCGATGGTTCCCTAGCCCATCGTCGTATCTCGAGATCGAAGTGTATTGACTTGTACGCCTAGCATTGGATCCTCGGTGCGAAGAAATAGCCGGCGGTCACCTTTAGAATCAAGGCCAAGTCTGTTGAAGTACGATTAAGCCGTCTGGGAGCTTTTGCCTCTTACATTTAAGGGGTTTGGGCGCGGCTAGACCAAAGCAACGGCATTTCCATCACGCATATACCTTCCGGTTAGGATAGTATCCAAGAAGGCCGTAAGGAACCGAGATCCCAAAAGGTCTGACACTGGGTTCGACGCCTCAGTCCATTCATTCTACGGCACCCGATATGATTGTCTTCGGCACTAGAAAACTATTACGGGAAATGGATGAGCTAGGCCTTCACAGCTTTTTGATACGGGGTGCCATGACGGCCCGTTTGAACTGGAGGTGTATTGGAGGAGAGCTGAATTTGGCTTTCAGGCAGATGCCGAAGGTCGTCGGCACTTTCCAGCTGGGCATCCAGAGTACGTAATGCACGGCGACGCGGCGGCGCTCCGATCGTTTCACTATCGGTATCACCTGAGGTGACGAGTCTTACCGCGACGCCGACAACCCGGCCGATGATTTCTGCTTCGGAGGGAAAAGCGAAGCCCTGTGTGCGGCAGCCAGAAAGAGGATGGGGAATAGTAACCAAGCGGCCATTCGTCAACTCGCACCATGCACATAGGTAGCCATTCCGAAGCTCGATAAAATAAATTGGACGATCGTACTCGCTCCGATATTGGACTGGTCTAGGCGTCTTCTGACAATCGTCAATCTGGACCAAAGAACCCGGACGAATCAACGGGTACATTGTATGATCCCTTAATCCAATGAAGCCGTATCGACACTTGCGCAGGTTCAGGTGCTCAAGAAAATGAACGGGAATTTCTTCCCAGACCTCCACAACTCGGGACAGGAGGTTAGTTTTGTCAAATGAACTATTCTCTTGGAACTGGACTGGAATGGAAACCGTTCTCTCGCTTTGAGATTCTTCTAATGATAGGGCATGCGTAGTTGGTAGCTGCATCAAGAGATGTAAGCGGGCGGCGGCGCGAAGATCCAAATATGCTGATAGCGAGTGGTCTACGGACACTCCGTAGATCGCACTCAAAGTAAATAATTTACAGATACTCGGCACGCAGTCCTCGTTTTCGACTTTCACGAGCCAAGAATGCGATATCAAGTATTCATTACTTTGTTGTTCTGCGGCTACAATGTGACTCAGGCGTGCAACTTCCCTTGTAGTTAAACCAACGTGTGCCCGCAACTGCTTAAGCTGTTCGCCACCTCTTCTTCCTCTTTGCAGAAATTGCATACCGCTCTCCTATTTTGACGTCTCCAACCATTTCGACCACGGAACTCTAATTCGCAAGTATGCGAAAAGAAAAAATAGAGCGGGAACAAGATCTGAATCCCTTTGGTTTCTCGATAGGCAAGGAGGCTTAACTATGACGATGACACTAAATTTGAATCGCAAGGGACCGTGTTTTGGCGGTGTGTTTATGCTGCGCTCGCTGCGATAGGCCACTTGGAGTAGTAAGCGCTCGATTGGTCGCTTAAAGCATTCTCGGCGCTGTTCACTTTCTGCTGTTATCACGGCTTCTGTTATCATGGCTTGCGCAGAAAACACTCTTGTTGTTACCGAATTTAGCGGAAATTAGTTGCCAGCTGATGCACAAATCCGCATGAACACACATCGTCAACCAAACTGACATCGAGAACAATTGGCACGCCTGACCCAATTGCGCAGAGTACCGTAATAGACAAAAAGCGATTCAGCAAGGACTTATAGTGCGCCGAACCTGTCAAAAATAGCGCAGTTGTGTCTTTTTAAGACTCGGAAACCGGAGTGTCGGAGTCAATGGCGATTCCGGGCTTGTCAACGACTGGAAGATGACATGCTAGGTGAGAACGAAGCTCCTCTGGGGAAGCACCTGACAGTCGCCTGATGCTACGGGCAAACGAGCTAGCGGATTTGAAGCCTAGGCAAAAAGATAATTCCTTGATGCTCACGGTGGGCCGCGATAAAAGACAACGCCTTGCTTGTTTCAGAAGGATTTCTTGCCTGAAGCGGCTGAAGGATTGATCTCTCGACAGCCTGATTGCTTTCTTGATTGTTTGTGGGCTAACCCGCAAGTTTTGGGCCAGATCTCTAAGAGTCTTCCGAGGACATTCGTGGAGATAGGTCGAAATCTTTCCAAAAAGTAGCTTTGGATCGTAGGACATCACGACTCTCCCGATCTTGTTGGGCTCTTTCCCAGTGATCTCGAATTAGGGTCGCCGGGAGGTTTCTCCCTCAGTGGTCACTTCAAAAGCGGCCAATGAAGGTCACCTGAAAACCGGCCAACGATAAAGCCCTGGACATTGACTCCGAAGGGAGGCCTTATAGGCTCCCTCGGCATGAGCAATGTCTTGAGCGAAGAAAAGAAACGACAAGTCATCGCACTGGGGAAGCTCGTATGGCCTTTGCGGCGCATCGAGCAAGCCACGGGTGTACGTCGAGCCATGACGTGTTGGCCCCAATAACCGCGCGGATTGTATGTATGTATTAGATTACTGTCAAGCGATTTCCTATCATGATGGTATATTGCGTGGAAATAATAATGCGACTTCTTGCAATAGACAGGGCATAAAGCGATCCTCCTAGCCGCCTGCGCCTTTTTGGCAGGAACACATTTTGCGCGACGAGAAGTACTGGCCAATCAAAATCGCGTTCAGAGCTCAAGGGTACCGTGACGTACCTGGAGAGAATGCTCCCGCCACGAGTTGCAGACGTCAGAATTATGCTGCTTGACATAGCTGATCGCACTCAACCCAAGGTCATCATTGAAGAGTTAATTCCGACCGAGGGACGCCAGGTACCAACACCTTTCAAAGTACCTTTGGCACCGGGATGCATTGATCGGCGTCACAGCTACTCCGTTAAGGCGGAGATTTTGATAGCCGGAAAGGCGTGGTTTATTACGAAGAAAGCGATACCGGTGCTTACCGGCGGCAATCCTTGTGAAGTTGACATCGTGCTGGAGCGATCCTGGTGCACCGCAGGACAAAAACCTGGATCCGCTTGCGACTGCATCCTGGGTTCCCCTAATCCGGTTGTTGGGATTGTCATCCAACGGCCAGACGTCGGTTGACTCTTGTACGCGGGTTCAAGAGCTGGGTTCATCGGTTGAATCTGCCCTCTTATTGCCCCCGAGCGTACTCCGCAAGTTCTTACCAATCAGAAGCATAAATGAAAGAGGCGATGGGGCGCGAATCCACCAGCGATATGGAAACAAAGGAGTTTTGCGGTGCAGCCCGGCCTTCTAAGTAATTGAAAGGAAAGGGAGGGAATCCTTAGTGCCCCCTTAATGCCGCTCAGAAATCCTTCATTCTTATGCGACTATAGTATACGGACAAGTTCAGCTTGTAACGGGCGTCCTCGAACGTCCTGCGTCTCATTTAGAGCTGTTTCCGCATCCAATCATTCAGCACCTTGTTCACAGCTTGCGCCTTGCGCCGGTTGTCCGCGCTCCTCGGGCCTGTCGCCATCTCACGACCTACTTCCCGAATCAACTCCAACGAAGCATCGTGGCTCGCCGCGTGATTCAACAGATGGAGCAAGTTGCCCGTGTGCAGATCGGGTTTCTTCTCCAGCCTCCACTTAGCCTCGCACTGCATACACTCAACCTTCCACCAGCCGCGTCGAGAGAAGATGAAGAACTTTCCAGTCAGGCATTCCATGTCTGAAAGCTTCATTGGCATCGAGCGCTCCTCCAGAAGCGTGAGCCTGTCCTTTACCAAAACTCCGCACAACCCTGAATCCTTTTCTCGTAACAATGTTACAGGCGGCTGGGCATTCTATTCATTTCAAACGCATTTTGAATTTTGGCGAGGGACACCAATGGTCTCACGCAATCTCGACCTCAATTTAGAAGTAATTTATTTGCGATTTTCAAGTTGGAGGTGTATTCAGACGGTAAATTCACTATTGGGATTAGAAGTCTAACGAGACTCAACAGATGAGTTTAACAAGCAAGCGGGTAGACAGCCGGGTCGAACAGGTTATTACGCAGATGAACGAGCGTGCCTGCCAAGGTTGCCCCGATTTAAACGAGTTTGCTCATAGTGTGAACATGTCTTTGTCCCATTTGCGTCACCTTTTCAAGAGGGAAGTCGGAGTGTCACCTAATCGGTATTTAAAGCTCATGCGCTTGGAAAAGCTCAGGAGTCTCCTAATGGGCTCGAAGATTCAAATCAAACAAGCTATTGCGGCTTCCGGTCTCTCTGATTTTAGTCATGGGGTTCGAGACTACAAAGCCTTGTATGGTCAAACCCCCTTGCAAACGAACAACTGCGCGAACAGCAAGATCGAGGTTCCGGTACTTGAATCTCGTAAGAGGATTAGCGCGTTTCGGCGGCCTTTCAGCACCACTCATTAGCAATATCAGCCAATAAATCGCAATTTTGGCTAACGGAAACACATTGCCAAATCATAGTGCCTTAGGGAATACTGCCGCGAGTTCTATGATACTCCCCGCTATAGAGGGCAAAATTCCGGAAAGTGACGGTACGCCAAATGTTGCAGGCGAATGGATCGTTTCCAGTTAGTCTGATTTTCACAACCCGAGCCTTCTTGGCTGGTCTATTCGCGATCTCCGGCGTTCAAAAGTTGTCTTCCCTTCCTCGCTTTAATGAAATTGTGCGGTCTTATGAAATCATTCCGCCACGACTGGTGAAGTTATCGGCATTCGTGATCGCAACCACTGAGATTTTGGTTGCGGCATTCCTCGTGGTGGGGTTCTGCGTGCAGTTGGCGGCGACGTTTGCATCGCTTCTCCTCATACTTTTTGCTGTCGCTATGGGGATCAACTTGATCAGAGGCCGCAACTGGCTGTCCTGCGGCTGTTTCGGACCTCTGGGCACCAGAATTCACTGGACCTTAGTGCTGCGAAGTTTACTTTTGGTGGGCATCGCAACCGTGCTTTTGTCCCGCAGCCCTAGAGTTGTCGTCGGAGAACCACTCAGACTTGACATGTCCACGCTTTGTGCAATCGTTGCGCTGTTATTGTTCGCAGGTGGGACGCTTGTACTTGAGCTTACTTCTCTTGAAAGCACAAATTCGGTTAGGGGACCAAATTAGCCGATGTGGATTAGCTCAGTGTTTTTAATATCTTATATTTTGTTATGGAGTGTTGTACTCGTGTTTGTTGCTGTTGTTTTATTTCTCGGACGGCAGATTGGGAATATATATCAACGCCTTGGTCCAGCCGGCGCAATGATGGCCAATCCCGGACCTGAACTAAATGCGTCGGTCGATCGAATCACACTCGAAGATGTTGACGGAAAAAGCGTCACTATCGGAGGCATGCGGAAGCGGCGATCGTTACTGGTCTTCGTGTCGCCAGGCTGTTCGAGTTGCGCTGAACTTGCGTCAGGTATACGAGCTATTTCACACCATGAACGTGACTCGCTTGAAGTCGTTCTCGTTTCCATGGGCATTGACCCGGTCCAACATCAGGAATTTAGGAAACGCCACTCACTACTCTCTTTACCGTATGTCGTATCTCCGGAATTGCGAACAAGAATGAATATCACGACCGTACCGTATGCCCTTTTGTTAGATGAAGAAGGCGTTTTGCGCTCCAAAGGAATCGTCAACTCTCTCAGCCATCTCGAAAGTCTTCTGAACACGATCGACCTTGGTTACCGGAGTGTCCAGGAATTGGCTTCAAAGCGAGAAGCGGCAAGGGCGTAGAGACTTGCGCAGCTGAGGCAGAGCGTGGATCAGGGAGAGCAAATGCTAGACAAAGATGGACCTGATCCGGGAGCGCGAGGCCGCCAAGAGGCTTTCTTAATAGGCTGGTCCGAGAGGTTTTCGCGTAAAGGATTTGTTGTACGACTCGGTCAGATTCTCCTGAGAGCCATCGGCGTGTCTTTCATCCCATTCCTCCCCGTGGATCATATCGTCCCAAATGTTGAGGGATGTGGTATTAGCTGTAATACGTGGTATTTCTGCGGTATATACGGCATACAGTGTTGTGCAAACTGTGCGAACGGAACTGGAACTAATGCCTGCCCGACTTGCGCTTCATTGGGTACGGGTTCTTGGAGTGCATGTTGCCCCGGAGCACCTGGGCTTCCTGGGCATAATTGTGCGACCGTGCGGTATTACGATTGTTGTAGTTCAGACATAACTTGTGATTGCAGCCTTTGCATGCCGTGCTATAACGGCGCACCACAACCCGTCTGGTGTAGCAGCGGAAATTATGTTTGCACAGTTGTCTCGGTAGGAGGCCCATGCTCAGCATGCCTATGATCGAGGTGGCCCTGGCACAAAGGGCCCGGGTGTTCGGAATGGGCGTATCTGTGTGTCTTGCTACGGCACTTTGTGTGGTTTCGCCAAGGTTTACGCACTACAAAGACGGAGGGGTTATTGTATTTGGACTTGCACTGCTCTCGGGATTAGCTAGTTTGGTGTCCCCTTGAGGGGTTTCGATGGTTGGAACCATCTGCCCCATGGTTCATGGGGCACGCACTAGGGCAGCAGGCAAAACGGTCTTGTTGGCGCACGCCGTGGGCTCTTTGTGTGGCTCAGCGCTTACTGGAGTGGCAGCGGGCGCCTTGGGGGCGTGTTTATTTGGCTGGATGTATAAATACAATTGGATGCATAAATACAAAACATTAAGCGTCGTTTTCACTGCGATTGTGTGCATTCTGTACGCCATTGACGAAACGGGGATTGCACGGTTACCTCATCCGCAGTCTGTCTTGAGAGTCCCCGCGACGTGGCGTCTGCGAGAGCCATTTTGGGCGGCAAGCCTGTACGGATTTGCGCTGGGCGTAGGTGTCGGAACGCCCATCGCGTTTAGCGGGCTTTACATCGTCATTCTGTGGAGTGTTCTCAGCGCTGATCCAACCGCTGCTGGACTTGTTTTCCTGGGTTATGGCATCGGTCGCGTGTTGCCAATAATCGCGTTGAGTAGCTGTCGGACTTCCGACGCCGCTGTGTCACACGTGGACCTCGCCTGTTGGAATCTGTCATTGATTCGGTCCGCGAATGCCTCTGCTCTAGCGTTCGCGGCAACCATTTTGTTGTTCAATGTTGTCTATTGATTGATAGGTTTTTGGAGGAAAGCATGCGCATAAGCCAACTGTTCACAAGCTGCGTAGAGTCTTGTTTGCTGTCAGTATTGCTATGTGGTGGTCTTGCTGCCCAAAATACCTGGAAATCACCGAAACAGGGGTGGCTCTACGTTTTGGATGGAGGTGGTTTTAGCAGGAACGAAGCGCACATACTTCTCGTAGACCCGTCTAACGAGAGTGTGGAGGGCAGGATAACAGTTGGACAGGCCCCGGAGTTCACAATTAGTTCAGACGGGTCGAAGATATTTGTTGTCTCTGGCTCCGTTGATCAGGGCGAGGTCACTGTTTATGACGCACAGAGCGGACAAAGGATCGCTAGCACGAATATTCAATTCCGAGTTCTCTACACAGCTTGGTCCAGTTCCGCCACGGTTGCAGTGTCGCGAGATGGACGGTGGCTATTTGTTGAAACTATGCGAACAATCGCGGAAGGTGTGGATGAATACGCGGTACTGCGATTTGACGTTGGTGGAGGAGCAATTAAGCCAGCTGGTCGCGCATCACTTCCAGAGTGTGGGTTGGCTGATTTGATTCCGATAGGCGACGGAAAATTTGAGTTGTTAGTTCATTGCCCGTTCAGCAATGCGACCCGACAAATTCGTTTTGATACCAATGGAAGCGTCGCGATATATGCAGATCTAGAATTGCCCAGCCGACCATACAACCCTGCCTCTGGACTACGTGAGCACAGACCACTGAATACTGTCGCAGTCTTGTATAGAGGAGGAGGCGATCTCACGGTTTTGACAGGCTCGAATGAGGTTTGTCACTTCAGCATGCAAAATGGAACGGGTCCCTGCTCGTCCTTACCTGCCAGGATGCAGGGGCGTTGGATTCCAGCTCGACCGTGGCCTCATTCTCCGGATGGGAAGCTAATATACGTCGGGAGTGGCCCAACTATCAGCCGTTCCCAGGGAATGGCTAGTTCAATCGAGGTCATCGAGCTCGAGACAATGAAACTTCTCTCGTCAATTGACGTCAGTACACCATTTTGGCAGATCGCTGTTTCTCCACGCGGTGAAACATTGTACGCAACGAATCCCGTTACCCATACGATTCTAGAAATCGACGCTATAGCAAGGAAGGCAGTCAAAGAAATCTCGATACCCGGTCACCCTGCGGCGATTATCCCGGTGACCTGAGTTAGCGCGATGTTGTCGGGTCTCGCATCTCGGCGGCAAGTTATCCGGCTGGCCGCGGCTAGCGTGGTGAATCTATGGTCTTGCTTGTCAATCTTCGCGACGGCTGGGCCGAGCGGAGGAAACTTGGATTGGGACGGTTTCATAAAGGAACTAACCGAACTTTCGAAAACATACTCACCGGGCTATGAAAACGAGCGGAATTACGTGAAGAGCCTGAGCCGGCTTCTGCAGACACTTGACTATAGGGGTCGCCCGGTCCAGAACATTATCCGAAGTTTCCAAAAATACAAAACTAACGAAATCATAGGTGCTCCCGTTCATGAGACGACAGAGTTCGAGGTCGTGCTTTTTTCGCTCGATGAGGGACAGTATTTTCCGTACCACAACCATCCTTCAATGACGGGTGTCAGTATGTGCCTTTCCGGCCAAATAGATATACACAATCTCGACATTGTGGGTAACTCTGACGTATCAACACTCTTGCTCCGCACTTCTGCGCACGAACGAATGAGTTCAGGGAGAGTTAGCTGGCTAACATCTAGTGTCCGAAACATACACCGGGTGCATGCCAACAAGGACTCAAAACTAATTGATTTATTTACTCCACCGTATACGCCAGAGCGCGTGACTCAGACCCGGTGGTACCAAGTAGAAGCAGTTGTCGGGGATGAGGAGTTGTACAGAGCGCACCTTTTATAACCCCGTTGGCGTCTGAGGTTACCACAATTGATCTGGAAGGCTGCCTTGCCATCATGCTCTCAGGGGCCGTCAGCAAATACGCGAACCGTAGCGATGCGTCTATATGCGACACTCTTCGTCGTTTTGTGTTCATGCGACGTTAGCCAGTGCGCCAACGAGGATCGCGACACGATTGTGGTTCGGTGGAATAAGACTGTTCTGGATGCCGTACGCCACTCGACACTAGGTCCACCGGTCGTGGCTCGAGCTCTCGCTCTTATCCATACATGCATCTATGATGCATGGGCTGCCTACGACAGCCGAGCTATCGGAACCGAATTTCGGGACGGTTTGAGAAGGCCTGAGCGAGAACGAACGCCAGCAAACAAAACCATTGCAATCAGCTATGCAGCTTATCGTGCTGCCATTGATCTCTTCCCCAGCGAGAAAGCGTCAGTTTTCGATCCTTTTATGACAAAGGATCTGAATTACGATCCGGATAACCAGTCGATAGATACCAAGAATCCGGTGGGCATCGGAAATACTGCGTGTGCTGCTGTGCTCGCATCACGCCATCGAGATGGCTCTAACCAATTGGGAAACATGAATGCACGCGGTGTTCCATACTCAGATTATACGAAGTACTCACCAGTTAATCCAGCTGCCAGAGTGCCTATCGACCCGGCGACAGTCAAAGATCCCTTGCATTTCCAGCCCGTGTATTACCCGGAAGGCATCACCCGCGTCATTTTTTCGGAGCCATTCTTGGGGGCACACTGGTTCAAGGTCACGCCTTTCGCGGGTCCATACACAAACGAGCTATCGCAGGTAGCCTCCAAGTTTCCGCCACCGGAGCGTGGTTCTAGGGCGTACGAAATAGAGGCAATGGAACTAGTCGATATCTCCGCGAGCCTGACGGACGAGCAGAAAATGATATCCGAGTACTGGACGGATGGGCCCAGTTCTGAATTCCCACCGGGACATTGGTGCCTCTTTGCGCAGTTTGTCTCGGAACGTGATCATCATACTCTGGATGACGATGCAAGACTCTTTTTTGCGCTCACAAACGCGGTTTTCGACACCGGCATCGCCGCGTGGACTGCCAAGCGTAAGTTTGATTCTGTGCGGCCCGTGACGGCGATACCCTTTCTGTTACGCTCTCATGCAATTAGGAGTTGGGGCGGGCCTGGCAAGGGGACTATGGTGATAGACGGAGCGCAATGGATACCCTACCAGCCCAGCGATTTCCCCTCCCCCCCATTTCCCGAATATCCTTCCGGCCATAGCGCATTCAGCGCGGCAGCGGCGAGAATTCTTGAGATTTGGACTGGCAGCGACCGCTTCGGCGCATCAATTACCCTTGCTACGGGAACATCCAAAATCGAACCTGGTCTCACGCCTCGATCGAAAGTAGTTTTGCAATGGCCTACGTTCAATAGCGCAGCGGATCAAGCTGGAATCTCTCGGCGGTACGGCGGCTTACATTTCAAATCTGGAGACTTGGCGGGCCGAGTCTTGGGGCGCTTAGTAGCTGAAAAGGTATGGCGAAAAGCATTGGAATACTTTGGAGAGCGATGAAAATACCCTCCTCCTTTTGCGATCTACCTTTCGCGCCGAGATGGGCAATTTTGTCTTGATTGCGGCCGAGAAGGTTGTGACTCGTGGATTCGCTATCCGGCCTGCCAAGTTTCTGAATGGCCTTTCGGAACGACTTGCTGGGTACAAGCTAGGGACAACTAAGAGGGGGGAAATAACGCTTCTTGTCCCGTAAGCGACGCCAGATAAAGCGTT
>Ga0099794_10000755_pt1 | contig 10888 bp, 20 predicted proteins | sample Rivendell_Oct201_10_FD_77320 | JGI IMG/M metagenome (GOLD analysis project Ga0099794, IMG submission 77320) | Vadose zone soil microbial communities from the Eel River Critical Zone Observatory, Northern California, USA -... | ecosystem: Host-associated > Plants > Roots > Rhizosphere > Soil ... | reverse complement strand
CACCCGCGGCATCTCGGCGACGAGCATGTCTTTGCCATTCAGGTCGTACTTGCCGTCCTTGCCGCGCCGGACGCCGAACGCGTCACGCAGCGCGGAGCGACCGGGCACCGAGACGAAGCCGTCGCGCGCCGCGTTGAGCAGCTCGCGGCCGGCGTCGAGGAGGATGGGTTTCGATTCCGCGGTCGTCGCCCAGCCGATGCGCTCGAGCTTCTCGTTCTGCGCGTCGTCGAGCGTGGCGCGGTGGTAGATCGCCGCGGTCGGATACTGATGATCGTCACGCAGATGGCGCAGCACGGTGATGCCGTGCGCGTTCTTCTCGATCACGAGGAACGCCTGCCCGAAGTGGCGCCCCCACGTGTTGGCGATCGCCGCGTACTCCTTCGGCTCGACGCGCTGATCTTCGTAATCGGCGAGCAGGCGGCCGGTCGGGAACGCCCGATAGACCTGCGTCGAGCGGTCGCCGGTCGCGGTGCCTTCCGCGGTGTCGCCGCCCATGATCGCCCGCTCACCGGGCTGCAGCTGCGAGTAGATGCGGAGCGCGCCATTCAGATGCGTCTCGATCGGGTCCGGCGCCTTCAGCATGAGCGCCTTCAGCAGCTCCGCATCGTAGAACATGCCGCCCACGGCGGCCCAGCAGCTCTCTTCGTCCTCGGCCCACTCGGTGAGGAAGAACTGGCGCCCGTACTCGGCGATCTGTTTCCGGCGCCACTTGATCTGCTCGAGCGAGAGCCCGCGCCGTGTCACCAGATCCGCCTCTTCGTCCTCGAGGCGCCCGAGCTCGTCGGGCGCGAGCAGCGGCAGGCGATAGTTCACCGCATCGCATTCCCACCACGGGAAGAAGAGGGCGCGGTACCCGCGCACTGCACACTCCCTCCAGAACACGTGCGCCGGCGAGTCGAAGCCCGACGCCGTCGTCTCGAGCCACACTGTGGCGCCGGGCACGAGGCCGCCGCCCACGGTCGCCAGCGTGTTCTCGGGATCGTCCCAGAAGGCGAACTCGGATCCGTGAAACCGCTTGATGGTCAGGCCGCGGCCGGTGCGCTTGGAGCCGGCCGTGCCGGTGTAGAACTGCGTGTCGAGCCCGGGGAAGGAGATCTGATTCGTCTCCTTGTCGCCGCGCCGCGGGAGGAGTCGCGGCGGGAAATGCTCGATCGCTCGCGTGGTGATGCCGAAGAGCTTCTCCGTGTCCTCCTTCGTGTGCGCGAGGGTGATCGCGTCGAAGTTCGGCTGAGACCAGATCTGATGCAGCGCGCGCGCCTGCTGGTCGGTGGAGAAGCCACCCTGCCGCGCCTTGAGGATCATCCCGCGGCACTCGCCCTTCTTCGCGTGCTCCTCGGCTTCCACCTCGCCGACGCGGCGCTGGCCGGAGTTGAGGGCGAAGCGGCGCAGCTTGCCGAGCTTGTCGCGGATGTGATAGCAGCGCTCGGCCCAGAGCTCGTAGTTCTGCCGGAGGCCGGCGATCGCACGCACGGCCTGCGCGCGCTGCGCGGGCGTGTGCGGCGCGCTACGCGTCGCCAACATCGGTCGCCTCGCTCTCGCCCGCGGCGTCGCGAATGAGGTCCTCGAGCGTGCCGTCGTGGTGCTCGACGACCTCCTTGAACGCGCCCAGGATCTTCCCGACGTTGACGAGCGCCGCGTCCTGGTCGCGCATCTTCACTTCGAATCCGTCCTTGGTCTCCTTCACGCCGGAGTACAGCCGTCGCGCCGCCGGCGAGACGAGGCGCGTGTCGCGCACATACGTGCGCGCGATACCGTGACCGTGGCACTCCGGGCAGTCCGGATGCGGCTCGCGATCGGGATCCCACCCGGGCCCGCCCTGCTCGTCGAACACCGCGGATGGCTTCGGCGGACGGCTTTTCCCCCGCGCGGTGCGCCAGTAGTGCATCGCCTCGTCCCACGCCTTGCGCGCACGATCGAGCTCGCGCTGGGTGCGCTGATGGTCGTGGTTCGCGCCGTGGCAGTGCCGGCAGCAGGTGCGCCGATACTCGATCAGCTCCGCGGGATCCGCCGTGTGGATCGCCCAGAACTCGCGCAGCACGTCGTCCACCTCGATCGCCGTGCGCTCGGACACCGCGGTGCGCAGCTGCTCGAGCCGATCGTTGATGTGTGGCAGCTGCAGCAGATCCCACCCTGTTTGCCGCGCGCGCCGCGGCGAGTACCCCGCGCTCTCGGCCGCCCGGGTGGCGTTGCCGTAGAGGACGTAGAGCTCACAGAAGCGAGCTTCGCGGGGGGTGAGGGTGCGATCGGCGGCCATCGTCGGCGTCAGACGAGGCGGAGGTGATGCCAGACATACATGGCGAGCACGATGACCGCGGCGACCACGAGCAATGCGACGCAGCCGACCTTGAGCAGATAGGGGGCGATCTCTTCGTCTGCGCTCATGTGGGTCTCCGGAAACGAAACGCGGCGCCAACGACCTGGTCGGGTCGCGGGCGCCGCAGTGGCTGCAGCGGTCTCGGTTGTGGGCCACGGTCTCAGTGTAGGGCCGGCGAGGGGATCGGGCAACCGCCGTGGCGTCCTCGCTAGATGATTCCCCTGCGGCGCAGAACGTCGAATATCGGGACGCCGGGCTCCAGCTCCTCGGGACCGACGATACCTCGCCGGATAAGCTCCTGGCCGAGCGTCCGGGTCGCAAGGTCACCCGGCCCGATAATCCCTCGTTGCACCAGCAGGAGCGCGCATTCCTCATCAGTCATGTTGTCTCTCCCGGTGTAGGTAACTCATCAGCCCTCCTTCACAGCGCGCACGCCGCGCTTCGTGAGTTGGTCGACGATCTCCTGCGCGGCGTCCGGCTTCTCGAGTCGCGCCGCGGGTACGGTGATCTCTCCGACCCACGCGCCGCCACGGAAGACGGTCACCGTCGCATCCATCGGCCCCTGATCCGGATCGTAGTCGATGCGGATGGAGAAGCCGGGCGGGAGGTGGAGGCGCGAGAGCATGTTATTCCCCTTCCTCCAATTCGCGGCGGATCCGCTGCAGCTCCTCAACGACTGTCCAGACGCGCTCGCCGAGCGCGCTTAAGTCAGCGTCAGCGATAAACTGGTCCGATTTCCGGAGCTCGAGCTCGATCTGCATGAGCGGTTGATACGCCGCGTCCAGCTCGAGCGCGAGGTCGCCTCTCGTCTTCATCGCGTCACCGGTGGAAGATGCCCAGGTACTCGATCAGCTCGGCCGGAGTCGAAAGGTGCTCCATCGCCCGCTTCTCGTCCAGCGACACCGCAGCAACCACCGTCCCGCCGCCACGGATGTTTAGCAGAAATACCCAGAGACCGCACTCCACCGGGCGCTGACGTGGCCCGTCGCCATGCTCGACGTCGCGCCGGTGGTTGACGTCCGTTTCGTGCGCGCAGCGGATGAACCCCGCCTCGGTCACGCCGAAGGTATTCGGGATGTGGTGTCCGGCAGGACAGAAGAGTCGCCCTGGGCGCACGTATTGCCACCAGCGCGGGGGCGGCTTCGGGACCGGCACTGTCACGTCTTCGCGAGCGCCTGCGTCGCCGTGTCGATCGTGACGACCTGATTGAGCCGCGCCGTGGCCTTCGCGAACTCGCCGCGCGTGAGCTGGCGCGCCACGGCCCGCACGTTCTTGAGCAGGCTCCGCTGCGAGGCCTCGGCCTGGCGCAACGCCACGACGTGCTGGCTGATGATCTCGGCGTAGCGGCCCATCATGTGGGCGTGCCGCTGCTGCAGCGTGAGCGGCGTGCCGTCCTTGTTGACCACTGGCGCGCCGATCGTGTCGAGCAGGCCGGTGAGGTACTCCTCGAGCGTCGGCTCGCGCGCGACGTCGGGCGGTTCGGTGTTGGATTCGGACATGGGGAGGGGAAGGGAAGGGAGGGAGCGAGCGGCCTGCTATGGCGAGTCCGGCGAGCGGATCACGTCGTACCTGGCGTTCTCCAGGATCCACCAGACGAGGACGCACCCGAGGAAGGCCGCGAGCCGGAGCGGCGGGAAGACGGGGAGGTAGAACATCACGGCCGCCACGGACAGGATGCCGTGGAACCACGCGTCGCCGACGATCTGGCCGGGCCCTGACGTGATCACGATTCGGCGCCGGCGGTACCAGCGCCAGAGTCCGATCGCGACGTACACCGTAGCGACGGCGCTCGTGGTCCACAGCGCGGGGAGCGTCGTGACCTGCGCGAGGGCCGCGCCGATCGCGAGCGTGGTGACGGGCTTGTAGAGCAGGTACAGCGCGTGCGGCTCGTCGAAGCCGGACGGTGCGAGCAGGCGAGCGATGAGCGTCATGCGATCCTCGTCAGGTAGCGGGGGGTGTACGGCAGCGGCACGAGCAGCCCGCCTTCCTCGGCGGCGATGCCCTGCGCGACGAGCCAGTCTTTCAACGCCTGGTGCGGACCGAGCACGTAGCGCTCACCGCACGCCTCGGCCATCTCCTGGAAGTCACGCTGCGCGGGCGACTGGCGGCCCCACACGGCCTTGTCCTCGTGCCAGAACGTGAGCCCGCGGCCGGTGTGGTAGTACTTCGTGTCGGGGATCCCGGGCGTGACCTTCGCGCGCTTCTTGATCGAGAAGTTCACGACGCGGAACCCGAGCGCCTGCATCAGCCGGCGACTCTCTTTCTGGTGCTCGTCTTCACGCTTCTCGCGCATCGCCGCCTCGTCGGGCGTCTCGATGCCGGCCACGGTCTCGACCGTCGGCGTGGAGAGCGGCAGACCACGGCGCCGGAGCGCATCGCGGCGGCGCGCCTCGGCGACAATCTCGGCGTTCGTCATCTGGTCGACGGGCTTCACGCGACCCTCTTGCTGCGCTCGCGGTGGTGCAGCAGCCAGGACGACTCGACGACCCCGAGTCGATCGACGTGCGCGCAGTCGACGCACGCGAGCCGGAACTCGGCGTAGATCCACACGGGGCGCACGCGATGCTGGCCGCGCGCGCACTGGACCGTCCGCACGAGCCGCCGGATCCGGACGCGGAGCCGCGCGGCGCCGGTGGCCAACGCGAGCCAGGGGCCGAGCACGAGGGCGAGTACGCACGCGATCGCAAACGCGACGGCGGCGACGCTGCAGAGGAGGACGGCGAGCACGGTACGCATGGGGAGCACTCGAGGGGAGGTGAGCAGCTCGGGGCGCCGCGTCGCGCCCCGAGCTCGTGGGGAATCAGCCGCCGGATCCGACAGCGACGGGTGCGGTCGCGGGCGAGAAGTCGACGTAGTACTCCTTGCCGATCTCGAAGTGCTGCCACGCGCCGGGGTTGATCGTGCCGAGATCGATCGAGCCCATGGGCGTGTAGTTCCAAAACTTCGAGTTCTCGTGCTTCGGGTCGTTGTTCGCGTACACCGGCGCGAACTTCACCGAGCGCATCTCGACCGATTCGGGCCGCGATGCGTCGGTGGTGCCGTCCTCCTTCTTGTGCGGGTACGTCGTCTGCAGCGACGTCGTGTAGCCGGTGCAGGTGAACTTCGCGGTGACTGCGACTGCGCGAACGCCCATGGTGGTGTCTCCTGGTGGTGGTTGGTCCTGCGGTGCTGCGGTGTCGCTCAGGCCTCCTTGCGGGCGGGCTGCGCGCGCATGCCGCCGAGCACGTCGCCGCGCATGGCGTGGCGCGCTTGGCTCGTCAGATGCCACCCGCCGCACCCGTTGCACGGATACGCGCGCTGCTCGCGGTGCTCTGGGTCCGGACGGATCGGGGCGAGCGCCGTGAGCGCGTGGCGCGCGGCCCCCTCGCTCCGGTACCGGCGCTTGCCCGTGGGGCCGCAGCGATCGATGGTGTCGCGGTAGCCGCGACGCCGGCGGCGGCGACTCATGCGCGGAGCGCCGCCCGTGCACGCTCGAGCGCCTCGTGGAACGCGTCAGCCAGGTCGATCGGGTAGGACGACTCGTCTACGATGTCCACGAGCGCCGTGCGCAGGGCGTCCCGCTGGTGCTCGGCGGTGGCGAGGCGGGCTTCGCGCTCGATGATGCGAGTGAACACGGCGTCCTTCGCGGCCTGGTATCGCTGGTACGCCGCTTCCTCGTCGGACGTGTCCGCCAACTCGTAGAGATGCGTGAGGTCGATGACATTCTCGACCAGCGCGCGCGTTGTCAGCGCTTCGCTCATGTCGTCCCTCCCCCGTCAGGACGGAGAGCGGCGGCGGCCTGCTCGTCAATCCACGCTGGAACCTCGAACAACGAGAGCTTGTGCAGCCGCTCTCGTGGACGCCGCGCGTTGTCGCAGTTCTCCATCCGGTCGCGGAGGATGCCGAGGCGCACGGTGGACGTCTCCAGCATGCGGCGCAGCGCCTCCCGCTCCTGCTCGGCCTTCGCGCGGTTCTCTTCCGCCGTGAGGAGCGCAGACTCCAGCGCCGCGACGCGGCCAAGCCACTCCTTCATCCAGCGGTCGAGGGCTTCCCTCGCCAGGTAGAGGCGATTCCCGACATCGCCCTTGGCATTGGCGATGTGCGCCCCCGCGTACTCGAACACGACGCGATAGCCGTCCATGACGAGGCCGCACTCGATCGGCTCCGATGCCGTCGCCTCCACGGCGCGCGTCAGCCCGATGCCGTGCATGTCGATCGCGCCGGAGCCGTGCCCGAACGTGTGCTGGTAGCCGGCATCCTCGAGCTTCGCCTTGATCTCGTCGTACGCGGCGGCCGAGACCTCGAGCTCCGCGAAGGTGTAGGTGGAGCGGATCATCGGGTACCTCCCTTGAAGTCACGTTTTGTATCGCGCTGCCGCTTCTCCACACGGCGCACCACACGCTCGAGCGCGGCCGACACCTCGCCCGGCTTCGCGCTGCGGTGCGCGACGACACGGCCGCCGTACGTGCTGGCGCCGGCGCGCTCTGCTTCGTCGCGATCGGGCGCGAGCACGTCGCCCAGGTAGATCGGCGTGAGTGGGGTGCGGTCGCGGTAGACGGCGAACCGAAGGCGGCCGCTCATCGCCGGACCTCGCTCGTCGCGCTGGGACAATTGGGATGAATTTCAGCCCATTTCCGTAACTCTCTTCCCTGCGCGCGTATTATGACCGTACATGAGGGCTGAATTGTCCCAATGATCCCAAAACGCTGGAAGTGATTACGCAGCCGCATGTTGTCTCCTGGGATCATTTGCCGAGATTTGTCCCACGTCACCGGGTTGGGACGTTTGGGACGTTTGGGACGTTTGTGCGCTGTGGAGAACTCGACGCAGGTAGGCACGTTCTGCCGAGCTACCTGGGATGATTTGGAGCTCGCTAGTGGGCGCAACGAGGCACCACGCGCAGCGGAAATCGGCGGCCGTGACCACCTCGGCGCCGCACCGCGCGCACGCAAACGGCTCGGCGCCGCGCATGCCGAAGAGCCCGCGAATGAGCTCAGGCTTCCAGTACCGGATCTCATCGGCGAGCGCCTGGAGGCCGGGGCCGCGCACACGCAGCGCCGTCCGCGACTCGATGAGCACCGTGGCGTGGGACGCGCGCAGCGCCGCACAGAGGGACGCGAGACGCGTCATCATATCTCGAGGTCCTCCTGAGCCGCCGCGTCGCGCCGCTCGCGCTCCGAGGCCCACGTCGCGCCCGTGTTGGCCCAGCGCACGAGACGCAGCCCGAAGCGCCACGTCGTGCGGGCGTTGCCCGTCCCGACCTTGTCGCCGCGGAAGCCGCGGTCCCCGAGCTGCCGGCCGAACGCGATCTTCGACAGCGGCTTGATCTCGGAGTCGTGCGCCCACTCCTTGTAGGCGTCGTACAGCGGCGGCGTCGACGCCGAGTACGACTCGCCGACCTCGCAGTACTCGTCCAGGAACGCGCCGAGGAGATCCTGCTCGACGCGATATGCGGCGGTCGCGTCGCGCACCTCGAGCGGCGCACCGAGGCCGCGCCGTTGCCACAGCCGACACCCGGCGACCGCCCAGGCGAGGATCCCGGGCAGCTCCGCCTCGAGCACATCACGGAGCCCGGCGTCGCGCTCGGCCTCGGGGATCTGCACGGTGAAGGGCACGAGCCGGATCCGGCTCCACATCCCTTCATCCGTGCCTGTGATCTTCGGCTTGTGGTTCGCGGCGAGCCAGAGCTTGAACGCGGGCTCGAACTCGAACGCCTCCGAGTACAAGCGCCGCGCCGCGATCGTGTCGCCGCCGGTGAGCGACTTCATGAGCGGCTCGTTCAGCTTCTTGTTCTCGCCGACCTCGGAGCTCGTGACGACGCGGGCGCCGAACAGCCGCGCAATGTCGTTCCGCGGGCCGCCGTCGGTGCGCCCCTCGAGGAAGGTCGTGAAGTCGGCCTGGGTGGCGTATTCGCCGGTGACGGCGCGCACGATCTCGAGGAAGGTCGTCTTCCCGTTGCGGCCGGTGCCGTAGAGAAAGAAGAGACACTCCTCGGTGGTGAGGCCGGTGAGCGAGTACCCCACGGCCCGCTGCACGAAGTCGATGAGTTCCTGGCTACCGCCGAGGACGCGCGAGAGAAACGCTTCCCACCGATCGCACCGCGCCTCCGGATCCCAGGTGACGTCGACGATCTTCGTCGCGAGCGTTTCACGCCGGTGGTCGGTGAGCTGCGCGGTGCGGAGATCGAGCTCGCCGTTCGCCACAGTGAGGAGCCACGGATCGCGATCGAGCTCCGTGTGGCTGATCGCGACGTCCGGCTCCGCGGTCGCGCGCGCGAGCATGGCGTTGATCGACTTGTTCGATTCTGATTTGTACGCGTGGGCGCGGAGCGCGGCCTTGATGTCGTCGGGGCAGTGCGGATTCCGCGCATCGCCGAGCATCGACCGCACAGCGGCCTTCGCGTAGCGCTCGACCTGTTTCGTCGTATCGTACGCCCAGCGCCGCTGATCCCAGACGAGCCACGTCTTCCACGCGGGCACGTAGCGGAGATCGCGGCCGAACTGGTCGATCAGCCGCTCCGCGTTCCCGATGTCGGTGAGGCGGAAGGCCTTCGGCGGCGTGGCCGGCGCGGTGGAAAGGGTGAGTGTCGCTTCGCTCACGCCACCGCCTCGGCGCCAACATCCATCACCGAGGTGCGCGCACGCGCACGGGAAGGGAGCTTGTTCACGAACGCGAGCAGGGTGTCGAGCTCCCAGAAGAACAGCTCCCCGACCGTGATCGCCTCCACGCGATCGGCGAGCGTGACCTGCGCGTCGGTGCCCGTGTGGATGTGGCCGGGTTGGCGGCCGAAGTCGGGCGTCGGGTACGCGAGCTGCTCGAGCAGCGCCCACGCGGCGACGGACAGCCGGTCGCGATCGACGCGCGTGGCGATCTCCGGCGCGAGGTCCTCGCGCACCGCGGCCAACGCGACGAGCGTCGCCTCCAGGTGCGCGCGGGTGATGGCGGGATGTGTCACCGGCGGTGCTCCTCGCAGTGAATCGAGCGCGGCCCGGTGGGCTGGAACGTCGTGCCGCAATCCGGATACGCGCACACCTTCGGTTTGTACGCGGCGGATCCGTGCGCCCGGCGCGTGGCCTCGCGCTGCGCGATCCAGAGAATCTTCCGCGGATCGTCCGACGGGAGGTCGCGCGGGTGCGTCCTCGGCGCCGGCCGCGGCTTCGCCTGCCGACGCGGCTTCGGAGGGCAGGCACTGCACGTCTTGACCGTGAACTTCGCGCCCTTCGCGCGCGGCGACGTCGCCCCGCAGGCGAGGCACGTCTGCGCGGCCGATGGCGCGTGCCGCGGCCGGCAGTGCGGGCACGACTGCACCTGGAGCTTGCCGTGCTTCGTGCGCGGGCTGAGTCGGTTGCACCCAGTGCAGAGGGTGACGGTCGGCGCAGCGGCCGCCGCCTCGCACGCATCGCAGACGAGCTGCCACTTCCGGGCGCGCGCGAACGGATTATGACACCGCTTGCAAAGCGGCCGCGATCGCGCCTCGACGCACGCCGCGCAGAACCGGACGTTGCCGTCGACGCCGCGCGCGCAGTACTGGCAGCGCAACTGGCCCGTCTCGATCGGCGGCAACGCGCTGGCCACGGCGCTGAGCTTGACGAGCTGCACCGGCACGAGCACCGTGTCCGGATGCGGCACCCGCTTCCTCGACACGCCATCACACTTCGGGCAGCGCTTCCGCGGCCGCTGGAGCGCGTCGAGCGTGACCACCATCGGGCCATCGCATCCGGCGCACGCCTCGCCGGTGAGCTCGCGCAGGAGCTCCAGGGCGCCGGCGGTCATGAGCGCACGGCCGGCCGGAGCTGCGCCGCCCAATCGTCAGGACCGCCTTCGATGTCGAACCCACGATCGAGGAGCTGCTGGATCAGCGCGCAGATCTCGGCGCGGTGCATGGTGACCTCATCCCAGCACCAGTTGCCCACCCAGGCCTTGTAGCCGAACACGCGATAGATCCGCCGACCGACGCGGATCCGGTCCATGGTCGGGTCGATCGAGCAGGTCGGATTGTTGCGCTCAGCGAGCGGGTCGCCGCGTAGCTCGAGAGTGTCGAGGATGTCCGAGCCGAGCAGGATGTCGACGCCGACGACGCGCCCGCTGGGCTGGCCGTTGTCGGGGTCGTTGACGCACAACAGGATGCTCCGGCAGTCGTCCAGGAAGGACCGCGCCGGGGGGCCGGTTCTAGCTGTGGCTCCCGATTCTCCGTTGCGGTTTCGTTGCGCTTTCGCGCCCGGGTTTTCGTCAAAAGGGCCCTTCAGACCGCTAGTTTCCGGGGGGGTAAGTCGTTCTAGGCCCATGATTTGACCTCACGCCGGGGCGAATTACGCCGCGCGGTCGTCGGTTCAATTCCGACCTGTGGCTCTCTGTAAGTGACTGTCATATAAGGACCTCCAAATGCGGCCGCCGACTCATTCGGCGGCCGTTGCGTTTTCGTTGCGAATTGGCGCCGAAACAGCCTTGGTTTCGCCCGCGACGAGCGCGCCGATCCGGACCGCCTCCGACCGGATCGACGCCATGTTCTCGGCGCCATACGCCCAGAGATCGCCGTCGCAGACCCACAGAGGCCACGGCCCGAAGATCCCGTGCGGCAGCTGCTCGCCGGTCTTG
>Ga0099794_10000754_pt1 | contig 10902 bp, 13 predicted proteins | sample Rivendell_Oct201_10_FD_77320 | JGI IMG/M metagenome (GOLD analysis project Ga0099794, IMG submission 77320) | Vadose zone soil microbial communities from the Eel River Critical Zone Observatory, Northern California, USA -... | ecosystem: Host-associated > Plants > Roots > Rhizosphere > Soil ... | reverse complement strand
GGCTGTTGCGGGCGGTGCTCAGCGGCGCTGGACGGCGGTGAGTGGTCGCCGTGTCCACCAGGCGCGTGGCCAAGAAGGCTTCCGCCGATTAGGTGCAGGCTGCCAAACAGCAGCAGCACGGCGATGACGATGCGTCCCGTCATCTTCACCCAGCCTGGTGTTTTGTGGGTCGATTCGTGGTCGCGCATCAGGCTTGGCTTCAAATCCATTGATCGTCAGCGGCGGACATGTTGTATGATAACGGACACGCTGTCCGGAATCCTGTCAACAAACAGATCGCGCGAAATGTCCGTTAGCGCACGATCTGTTCGATCTGACCGGGAATGGTGATGAAGCTGGCAAAACACGCGATAGACCGCCGCGTTATCCGAACCAGGGGCGTGCTGCAGCACGCCTTGACCTCCTTGATCCAGAAAAAAGGCTATGAGGCGATCACCATCCAGAGCATCTGCGACGAGGCCAATGTCGGTCGATCGACGTTCTATGCCCACTACACCAGCAAGGATGATTTAAAGCGGAAAGGCTTCGAGCATTTGCGCAAGGAGCTCGTCGATCGGCAGAGAGAAGCTCAGGCGGCGTCCGGAGACGTCAAAGACCGAAGCCTGGGTTTCAGCTTGACCATGTTCGAGCATGCCCGCGACCATATAGATCTTTATCGGGCGCTCGTCGGCGGCCGCGGCGGCACCGTCAGCCTTGGCCAAATTCGCCAAATACTTTCGGACCTGGTGCGGAATGAACTTGCCGCGACCGACGGCAAGAACGCCGCGGACAACGTCCCGCGCGAACTTGTCGTTCAATATGTCGTTGGCGCTTTCATGGCCGTAATGACCTGGTGGCTCGACGGAGGGGCGAAGCTGCCGCCGAAGCGGATAGACGCGATGTTTCGGCGCTTGGCGGCCGAGGGAATCACGCCGCCGCAATGATGCAGATGCAAGCTCTTTGAAGCGGAACGCGATTGCATTCTTGAGCGCAAGCAATAAGAAATGCTTGAGAAAAATGACTACCGAGCGATGTTCGATTTCCTTCTATATCGAATACTGGCCTCACTTCCGAAGCTGTTAAGGGCAGACCCTCATGAAGCGACGCAAGTTCATAATGCTATTGGGGGGTGCGGCGGTCGCGTGGCCGCTGCCGGCGCGTTCGGAACCGGCAATGCCGATGGTAGGGTTCCTCCGCAGCACGGCGCTCAAACCATTCGAGAACCTTGTCACTGCGTTCCGCCAAAGTCTTAAGGAGGCCGGCTTTGTCGAGGGCCAAAACGTCGTGATCGAATATCGCTATGCGGAAAACCAAATTGATCGATTGCCGGGTCTAGTGGCTGAATTGATTCGGCGGCCGGTTGCCGTCCTCGTCGGAGACACCCTTTCGGCTATCCCGGCCAAGGCCGCTACCACTGCAGTGCCGATCGTCTTCGCGAGCGGTGGCGACCCCGTCAGTTCGGGCCTCGTTGCCAGCCTCAACCGTCCGGAGGGCAACGTCACCGGCGTGGTTTTTTTCGGCGCCGTCTTGGGGGCGAAGCGACTGGAGTTGCTGCGCCAGGTCGTGCCGACGACGCAAACAATCGCCATGCTGGTGGACCCGAAAAGTCCTAGCACCGAGGCGGAACGAAGAGACGTTCAGATTGCCGCGGAAGCGATCCACCAGCAACTCGTCATTTTCGATGTCAGCAGCGGCTCCGACCTCGAAACAGCCGTTGCAACGTTAGTTCAACGCGGGGTTGGTGGGCTGCTCGTTGGCGCCGGGACGTTCCTGGCCTCTAACCGGGAACGAATCGCCGCGCTGGCGGCTCGCCATCGCCTGCCGGCGATATACCCCCAACGGGAGGCTGCATTGGCAGGCGGCCTGATGACCTACGGTCCTAGCACTTCGGACGCCTATCGCCAGGTCGGCCTTTACGCCGGCCGCATCCTCAAAGGCGAAAAACCGGCCGATCTACCCGTCATCCGATCCACCAAGTTTGAGTTCGTGATCAACCTCAAGGCCGCCAAGGCGCTCAGCCTGGAAATCCCACCGACGCTCCTCGCACTCTCCGACGAGGTGATCGAATAAGTACCAACGCTGTGCTGCTGCGGACTAACTTGAAATCCTCAGCCAACGTTTTCCGCGCCAACAAAGTGCATAAAGGGTTGCCGGCCATTCGCGCCGAACAGAACGACGGCGTACCGATGGGGTGTTCCTCCCTCCATTCCCGGCGATCCCGCGGGCATGCCGGGGACGGCCAATCCGGTCGCGGTCGGCCGTTTTTCCAGGAGCCGTCGGACGGCCGACGCCGGGACATGTCCCTCCACTACGTATCCATCGACCTCGGCGGTGTGGCAGGCCGCGAGATCGGCCGGCACGCCCAATCGTTTCCTGATGGGTTGAAGATCAGTGGTCTCCTCAACCGTGACCGCGAAGCCGGCATCCTTCAGATGGCTAACCCAACCTGTGCAGCAACCGCAACCTGGATCTTTATGAACCAGAATGTTGGAAGTCTGTGCGAAGGCAGAAGACCGCGGAACGAACAATGCCGCGGCTGCCAGCCCCAGTGCGCTTCGTCGCGTCAGGCTGTAAGGTAAATCGATATGCGATCTGTCCATGGATTGGATCTCCAGAGCTCGTCACGTGTATTAATCCGAACCGCCGCGGCATCGAATGAAATCTGTGTGAGAACGACAACAATGCCGGGTAACACCCCGCATGCGGCAGCGTAGCCGGTCAGCTATTTGGTTATGCGTAACCTGCTCTTTGGCCCGGTTTGCTTCGTCACTATTGACCGATCGCAGGTTGCAACGTCCCCAGAACACTCACGATCAGAAGAACCGTCAATCCGAGCAACTGCTCGCCGAGCACGTGGTTGCGCAGTCTGGAAATCCAGGCTGTCGAACCGCCGGGATCATCTGTCCGAGCTTTGGTCAGTGACGGAACTATCCAGAACCTGTTCGAAACCGCGAGTGCCAGCATGCCGGCAAACAGGACCAGCTTCACGATGAGCAACTGGCCATAGGATGTTGCAAACAGGTGGGAAACGTCGCCGATCAGAAACCAACTGTTGAGGAGTCCTGATCCTGTGAGTGTCGCAACCGCAACGTATCCCATGCCGGAAAAGCGCATCAGGGTCTCATTCAACTCGTCGCCCGGTGCGGCTTGTCCCCTCTCTCTGCCGTGCAGCAAGAGAATGTAACCGAGCGGCAGCAGCCCTCCCAGCCATGCGCCGGCGGCGAGCAGGTGTGCCGCATCCGACATGACATGGATCGCGCCAGCGGCTCCCTCTTCGATTTGAGAATGACCCACTCCCGCCAATGAGATTAACAGCATCGCGGTCGGAACCGGCGTGATCAGATCCCGGCGGCGACCGAATTTTGAAACGACGCGATTCCAAAGCAGCCCGACCATGATGATCGAGAGGACAAGCCGGACGGTCCACACCCTGCCAAAGGTCGTTTCGTTCAATACCGTCCACACCACCTCACGATCGGCAACGTCGGCCAACGTGCCGCTCATGCTCGCGACCGCGAAAACGAACCACAGGACACCGCTGAGCAACGCAGCAACGGCGGCTGCGAGAAGCACGCCCTGCCGCCATCGAAGCAACACGATCGGTTCGGCGTCCGCATATGCGTACAGCGGAAAAAAGGACACACCGGCAAGCGTGGTCACGGCGGCGTAGTGCAGAAGCCGCGCGACGACCAATCCAAGATCGATCATCAGCGGGCCACGCTGAACCAGTAGTTACCTTTGACTCGGTGGGTGTCGTCGGACACGGCATGCCATTCGACTTTGTAATCGCCTGGCGGCAACTGTTCTTTGACCGGCACAACCAACACTTTCTTGTCGGCCGGGTCGGTCGCGGCCTTTCCGGTCGAGATCATTTTGCCGGTTTGGTCCTTCACCTCGACGCCACAGAACTGCGGAATGACGCCTTCGTTAAATGTGATCCGTATCTGCTTGGGCGGCGTCGTCATGGCCGCTCCAGCAGCGGGCTCGGCCGATTGGAGTTCCGGATGAGCATACGCGGCGCTACCGAACAGGCTCGCCGCGATCATGGTAACGGCGGCCATTGAAGTCATTTTCGACACTTGTTGTTTCCTTTGTTCGCTGAGTTGGTGGAATCGTAATTTCAGTGCACATCCAGGACGAAGATTAGACCTCCTCCGCCGCGCGGAGACAGACGCAACGGTGGAGCGGGCACAACCCCTCATCATTGGATCCGATGAATCGTTGTGCCCCGCCCGCGCTTTTCGTTATTTTGCCTTCTGCAGCTGCGTGATCGTGATGCCCGCGTTGGCTCGCTCTGCCTCGAATTGCACCTTGTCGCCGACCTTCACCTGCTTGAGCATCGCCGGATCCTGGACGCGAAAGACCATCGTCATTCCATCCTCGTCCATACCGAGGTTCTTGATCGCTCCATGCTTGAGTGTGATCTTTCCTGCAGTTTCGTCGATCTTCTTCACTTCGCCATTGACCATCGCCTCCTGGGCGAAGGTTGCGGACGAGACGAATAGCGAGAGCGCAATGACGGCCGCTGTGAGTTTGCTGTTCTTCATGTTTCTTTCCTTTTGAGGGTTTTCGATTACTTGACGACGACGGTGCCGATCATTCCGGCTTCCCGGTGACCGGGTATCAGGCACGCATACTCAAACTCGCCCGCCTTGCTGAACTTCCAGATGACTTCGCCGGTCTCTTTGGGAGCAAGCTTCCTGGCGTTCGGGTCGTCGTGCTCCATGTCCGGATTCCTTTTCATGGCGTCGGCGTGCTTGAGATTCTCTCCCGTGGTCGCCAGGACGAATTCATGGTCAAGCTCTCCGCTGTTGCGCAGCATGAACCTGACTTGCTCGTCTTTCTTGACCCCGATCCCGCTCGGGATGAACAGCATCTTGCGGCCCGCTTCCGTCATTGTGACCTGCACGATCCTTGCGGGCTTCTTCGCGTCGCCCGGTTCGCCGGTCGAAAACGTGTCGCCATGCGCTTCGCCTGCGTGATCGCCGGCCGCTTTCGCGGGTGCCGACGCCAGGAAGACAGCCAAAGCCGCTGCTCCTGCCGGTAACAATAGTTTCATTAGTGGCTCCTGTTGTTTGAAGTGGTCCATGCTGTTCCGGCGATGCCTACATCCCTTTCATTCCTTTCATGGGCATCCCCTTCATCTCCATGGGCTTCGATCCCTTCTGTTTTTTCTGGTTGTCCGGGTTTTCCTGGCGTGCCGGTTCGGTTGCCGGCGTGTCGATTTCGTAGGCGACCGTGCCCTTCGGAAACTTGTAGGGACCGGGGTCCTTGTAATCGTCGCGCGCAAGCCCCTCGCGTATCTTCATGACGGTGAACATTCCGCCCATTTCGATCGGACCGAACTGTCCGGAGCCGGTCATCATCATCAGCGTGTTGTCAGGCATCGGCATTTCCATCTCGCCCATGGCCATCCCCGTCGACCCCATCACCATCGCGTCGGGTGCGAGCTTGCCGACCGCTTTGGCGAGATCCTTCTTCGATACGCCGATGAAGTTCTTCACGTCGTGACCCATGGCGTTCATGGTGTGATGGGACTTGTGGCAGTGAAACGCCCAGTCGCCCGGGTTATCGGCAAGAAAATCGAATGCTCGGATGGCGCCGACCGGCACGTCGGTCGTCGTCTCCGGCCATTGCGCGCTTTCGGGAATCCATCCGCCGTCGGTGCAACTCACTGCAAACTTATGGCCGTGCAGATGGATCGGATGGTTGGTCATCGTGAGATTGCCGATGCGAACGCGCACGCGGTCGCCGAGCCGGACCGGTAACGGATCGATACCGGGAAAGACGCGGCTATTCCACGTCCACATATTGAAATTGGTCATCTCGGTGACCTTGGGCAGGTAGGTGCCGGGATCGATATCGTAGGTGCTCATGATAAAGACGAAATCGCGGTCGACCGGGCGGAAGGATGCGTCGCGCGGATGCACGACGATCATTCCCATCATGCCCATCGCCATCTGGACCATCTCGTCCGAATGCGGGTGGTACATGAAGGTGCCGCTCTTGGTGAACTGGAATTCGTAGACGAAGGTCTTACCGGGTTTGATATGCGGCTGAGTGAGCCCACCGACGCCGTCCATGCCGCTCGGCAAAATCACTCCGTGCCAGTGCACAGTGGTATATTCGGGCAGCTTGTTGGTGACGAAGATGCGGACCTTGTCGCCCTCGACGGCCTCGATCGTCGGACCTGGCGCCTGGCCGTTGTAGCCCCAGAGAAATGCCTTCATGCCCTCCGCGAATTCGCGCTCGACCGGCTCGGCAACGAGGTGGAACTCCTTCCAGTCACCGTTCATCCGCCACGGCAACGTCCAGCCGTTAAGGGTAACGACCGGCCGATAGTCCGGCCCGCTCGATGGATAAAGCGGCGGCTGCATCGTCACCTTGTCCATGATCGGTGCTTCGGGGATATTTGCCGCCTGAGCACGCCCGCTGATCGCCGTTGCACTTGCGAGCGCGGTGGCCGTGCCGAGAAAGTTTCGTCGCGATAACATGGCCAACTCCATCTAAAGTCCGCCGCCGCCCGCTTGAGCGGTGGTCGAAGCACGTGGTCCTCGTTGAATTTCACTGGTGCCGCCGCCGTTGACGGCGGTCTGCAATTCGGATTGCGCCAGCCAGAAATCGCGCTTGGCCTCGATCGCTGCACGCAATCCAGCGATCCGCTGCCTTGCCTCCGTCAGCAATGCGAACACGTCCACTTGCATGCTCGAGAAACGGAGCTGCATCTCGTCCGAAATGATCTTGCGCAGTGGCAGGACTTCGCGCTGATAGTGACCGGCGATGTCGTATGTCGAGCGGTAGACCCGGAACGCGTCGCGCGCTTCGGAGCGGACGTTCACCGCTTTTTCAGTCAACAGGTTGAAGGCTTGACTGTAGGTCTCGGCGGCCTGCCGGACGCGGACCTCGCCCCCATCGAAGATCGGGATCTGAAACTGCACGTCAAAGCCGCGTTCCCGAAAAGCAATGCCCGTTGGATCGACGGTTTTTCGGTCGACCCCCGCGAGATCCAGCAGCGTGACGAAACGTGTTGCCTCGGTGAGGTTGAGCGACTTCGCAAGCGCTGCAAGTTCGATGCGGGCGATCTGCAGATCGATCCGATGCTCGACCGCGTCGACCTCTATGCGCGGCAGCGACATCGGCCGGCGCGGCAAGATGGGCAGCTTCTGTGGCAGCCGGATGCCGATATCCCCGTCCCACAATCCGAGCAGACGGATCAACCGCTCCCGGGAACTTGTCGCATCCTGACGGAGCGTTGCGAGTTCGGCCGTTGTCTCGGCATAGAAAACCTGCTCGCGGGCCTGATCGAGCTTGTTCAATGCGCCGGTCTGGCCGAGTTTCAATGCAAGCTGTGCTGTCGACTCCGCCGTGGACTTGGCGTCGGTCAAGAGTCCGACCAGTTCGTTGGCTGCGACGGCGCGAAAGTAAGTCCGCCGGACTTCGGCGGCGAGCCGCAGCGTCTCCTCGGCCGCACGCAACTGTGCCTTGTGAAATCGCTGCCGGGCAATCTCCGACCGGAACGGCAAGGTCGACAGGGCTAAAATGTTGCCGACGACCTGGCGCTCGGCTTCAAGCGCACCATTTCCGGCGATGCGGAAGATCGAGAACGTCGGATTTGGCGGCAGGCTTTCCTGAACCAGGTCCGCTTCGGCCAAAGCCAGTTCGTTGTACGAAGCTTGCAGACCCCGATTGTTCAGGAGCGCAATCTGTACGGCCGCATCTACCGTCAGGCTTCGGCGAAGAAGGTCTTGTACGGCGCTCTTCGCCCAGTCCGCGTCGTCCTCCGTGCGGATAGACACCACGTCCTTCTTGATGGTTTCGCCGGCGACGTTGGCGACAACAGTCATTCCTCCGTCTGGCGAGAATGTCGCGCATCCGGAGAGAGCAAGAGTCGAAAGCAGCGCAGCCACAAGGGCAGGATTTTTGTACATCGCTCCCCCTACTGGTTCGATTTCGACGTCGGAGCGACACGTTCGTTCTGCTCCCGCCATGACGACGGAGCGGTGGGACGGAGGCTGGTATAGGGAGCGATCGTCGAACGGTAGCCCACACCGGCGACCTTCGCGCCTGGGTCGGCGGGGTCGGCACTCGCCTGCGGTACCGTCGTCGGCATGCATCCGCCGAGTGCGAGGGCCGTGACGGCCATTCCGATGGACGTTCGAATTTTGATACTGGATAGTCTTTCCGCCACCGAATGAACGGCGGAGAGAATCGTGCCAAGCTGCGCAAGCATGACTATTTCCTGAATTGACGATGGACCACAGGCGCGCGTGCCCTCGGCGGGCGCGGCACCACATCATTCCGTCAGGTCAGGAGATGGGAGGGCGGTAATGCCGGGGGGGCGCGTTGCCGGCGGCGTTCCTATAGTTCTCGGAATCACACACGGACGTCGGCGCGGAAGGCTTGACGATATCGACTAGCGTCGCCGGAAGCGCGGTGACGCACGTCAGCCCGCAGCATTGTCCAGCGGACGAATGCGGAGCTTTCTCAGGGAGCGGTTTTGCGTTCAGCGCCATTGACATCCAGCGATGGTCACCGTCGGATTTCGCATGCGAGTGCGCGGCGGAATGGTCGTGACCATCCTTGTGGACATGCTGCGTTTCGCTATGCACGTGGACCATGCCGGGCACGTGACTGGCGTCGGTCAGGCATGGCGCAACGGCCTGTGAGCCGGGCAGCGCAAAAGAGATCGTCGGCGCTAATACGCAAAGCAAATAGACTAATGAAAGCAGCCACCCTGCTTTCCATCTCCTCGCTTTCGTCAATCGCAAAACCATCCCGGAACCAATCAACCTGTCGGCCGCCTATCGGAGCATATATACTCGAACAGAGTTCGCGCCAAGCCGGAACTCGGAACTAGCCTCGGATCCGGCGACTTCTGTTGAGCAGGCTTTGCTTTCGATGAGATCTAGGTCTGAATCGGCATGCCATTTTGACTTTTTTGCAAACCTCCTTTCAGGCCTGCCTCGTCAGGCCACGGGTCGTCGTTTGGCAAGCTCACGGTAGAGGGCCTCAGGTGTGACACCGATCTCCGAGGCAACCGTGGCGCCAGTGTCCCCTTGGTGGCAGCGAGCAATCGTTAAATGCAGACCAGGCGTCGACCCGTTCGGCGACCGTCTTCAGGGATAGTATCTCAGCTTGAGCCCGTGCGCGGTGGACCTCGTGTGCCAGATGGCGCGTGAGGGCGGATGCCAGGCCAAGGTCGTCTTTAAGAGCGGCTCGGATCCGTCGCAGCGACACAACGCGCAGCACTGAGTGTTCGGCTGCGCTCGCGTCACAATGATATCGATCGGCGAAGAGCGAAGCCTCGGCGAGAATCGCACCTGGGCCGGCGCGTTGCAGGGTCAACTGAAAACCGTGCGGCAGTGCCCGGATGAGCCGCAGCGCACCAGTAGTGACCAGGAACAGAGACGTGACGGGATCGCCGGCCCGAAACAGAGTCTTGCCGGCGGCGAGATGCTGGTCGCGCTGGGTGAGCTTCCAAAGCTTATCGACTAGGGGTTCTGACATGATCGCGATCATGTCAGGGGCTACCGTTTCGTGGCAAGCCTGTAATACTCCCGACTGAGGACGTGAAAATGATCCGCGCGCGCCTGACCAACTTTTACGTCGTATTGGCGATCCTCGCGTTCCAGCCGGCAGCGGCGCAGGATCACGGCGGGGCCGCCATACCCGGCCACTCACTCGGCGCGCCGGCACCCGACGCTTCGCCCTATGCCGGAATGGAGAAGCGCGGGGTGAAAGCCCTCTCCGATCAACAGATTGCGGACCTCAAGGCCGGACGCGGGATGGGCTTCGCACTCGCGGCCGAGGTCAATGGCTACCCGGGGCCGTCACACGTGCTCGAGTTCGCCGATGTGCTTCAGCTCTCGGACAAGCAGCGATCAAGGACAACGGCGCTGCTCGAGGCAATGAAAGCCGAGACGATCCCGCTCGGCGAACGAATTATCGCGGCGGAAACGTCGCTCGACAGGTTATTCGCCGAGAGGCGCGTGACCCGTGCATCGCTGGACGCGGCAATTTCGACGATCGGCACCACGCAGGGAGAGCTGCGGGCAGCACACCTTCGCTACCACCTCTCAATGATCGAGGTCCTCTCAACTGCACAGATCGCGCATTATGCTACACTGCGCGGATATGGTGAAAGCCGAAAATAGCGTCGATGGAACGCGGCGGGCAGTAGGAGCGCGACCGGACCAATAGCTCCAAAGTTCGACGGCGAAACTCCTCCGTGATCATTGCAGAAAGATAAAGGAATAGGCGGCAGTAGTGGCACGGATGTTAGACGAAGGGCTCGCCGCTTTTCCGCGCATCGAAGCCCGCTATCGAAAATTGAGGGCCAAGCTCGAGACCCGGCGCCAACCGTATTCGACGACGACCAAGCCAACATAGACATTCGCTTCCAGTGGACACATCTAGTCTAGCTTTGCTGACCTCGTGATCATAACCCTACGATTTTTGAACCATGCCGACTGCGCTGTTTCTCACTACTGATGAGGTAGCCGAACGCTATCGAGGAGAGATCAGTCCAGGGACGTTGCGGAATTGGCGCGCGCTGAAATTCGGACCGTCTTTTTTGAAAGTTGGCAAGGCTGTTCTCTATCCGCTGACGGAATTGGAGGCATGGGATCGAAAGAACCTCGTCATCTGTCGTGCTATAAGATTACACAGCGGGACTGAGCTTGAGGCAGCAGGATGATCACGAACAGACACCTATTACCGCGCCCAGACAACGATCCCAGCGCAATTGCATTCGCCAACAAAGCTCTACAATATCAATACCGTAGTTGTTGAAAGTAGTTTGGTGCACAAAGATCCCACTTGATACCCCACTCGCACGGTTGGTCACGGCTGATCCCGCAATCGAAGTGATCGAGCGTGATATTGCGCTTCCGCATATTTGGAACTGGCTGAATCTCACGATCG
>Ga0099794_10000752_pt1 | contig 10915 bp, 9 predicted proteins | sample Rivendell_Oct201_10_FD_77320 | JGI IMG/M metagenome (GOLD analysis project Ga0099794, IMG submission 77320) | Vadose zone soil microbial communities from the Eel River Critical Zone Observatory, Northern California, USA -... | ecosystem: Host-associated > Plants > Roots > Rhizosphere > Soil ... | reverse complement strand
TCTTCGGCAACGGTATCGGGCGCGCCCTTCCCGATCACCGTGGACGCAAATTCTGTGTTTGGGATGAAGTTGGATTTCAACCTGGCTTCTTCCATACAGAATGACCTTTCCATCAATCCGGCAGTCACCATCGCCCACCTGACCCACAGACAAGCTTCGGACGAGGGGCAGGAGATGGAAAAGCTGGATGAGGTGGAAGGTCAGGCGACCGCGGTCGGGACCAACCAGTTCACGTTGATGAACCGGAGAAGCGGGCAGTCATTCACCGTCAATGTGGACAGCAGCACGGTGTTCGAGGATTTTGAACGCGGGGGTTGCACCGCGAATCCGCAGGACTTCAGCTGCGTCAAGATGGACCAGATCCTGGAGGTCAAACTAAGCGAAAACGGCACCGGCACAATGCTGGCCAAACGCGTGGAGTTTGTGGAAAACGCCAGCAAGCAGGCGATCAAGGGAACGATCACCAGCGTGGACAGTAGCACGCAGTTCCACATGGTGGTCTTCAAAGAAGAGCCGGCGGTGAATGGGATATCCGAAGGTTCCCCCGTGGTCATCACCATTAATCCGAATGCCACTTTCCAAGTGGGAGCGGCAGAAATGGGCGAGAACGGAGGATTCAGCAGCTTGGGCTTGGGCTTCAGCTTCGCCAGCTCTGCCGACTTACTAGTGGGCCAAGACGTCCAGATCCGGCCAGGTACGGTGACGTCGGCCGGCGGCGCCATTACGGTCACGACAGACCTGGTGCGCTTGTGGCCATCGCAGGTCACCGGCCAAGTCGGGAGCATAAGCTCCGGGAGCGGCACTTTTACGCTGACGAACCTGTCGCCCTTGTTCACCGGTGCGACGCCGTCAGTCACGACGATTACTGTCCAGATGCTTCCGGGAATGGACTTCGAGGACTTCCCGAACCAGAGCCCGCTGGCAGTGGGCAACACCGTATCCGTGAAGGGACTCCTGTTCAACACTTCGGGAACACCGACGCTGGTGACCAGGACCGTAAGCGGTCACAACGGCGATTGAGTAGCAGCTGGGCCCGTTTATCAAGCAGGGGCAAGCTTCCCGCGATTGCGGGAGGCTTGCCGTCCCTGCCTTGCCGGCCAGTGATTATTCGCGCGGCAAAGTCCCAACTGCGGAGAGGAACAAACGACGAGCATGTCTCGCTGGAGTTGTCGCGAGCGTAGTCCGCTAGGGCCAGTGGCGCCGGGCGCCGGTCATGAATGGCGCAAGCCTGGTGGCAAACAGATACCATTTTGGCGGCTCGGCGAATCTAATGTTGTATGCGAAGACGAGCCGGATTGATCGCGTTTGCAACCACCTTTCAATCCATTTTGTTCCTGACCCACTTTTTCATTTACAGGACGTGGACGTTTGCGACGGCAGGGAGTGAGGTCTCCTCCCCGCTTTGGCTCAAGGTGATAGTGGGGTTGTTATCGATCAGCTTTTTGGTTGCGACGTTGCTCGCGTTTCGCTACTCCAATCCCGCGGTGCGAACGCTCTACCGGATTGCCGCGGTGTGGCTTGGAATTGTCAGCTTCCTTTTTTTTGCCGCGGGTGCGTCGTGGGTGGCTTTTGGCGTGACGCGGCTTGCAGGGATGAATGTAAGTTTTCACCAGATTGTAGAAGTCCTGTACGCAGCCGCCGTGTTGAGCGGATTTGCCGGATTGCTGAACGCCGGCTGGACGCGGATTCGGCGGATCACGGTGCGACTCGACAATTTGCCGGAAACCTGGCGCGGACGAACAGCGGCACTGATCAGTGACTTGCACCTGGGGCATGTCCGGAACTCCGGCTTTCTGCGGCGGATCGTAGCGAAGGTGATGAGAGAAAATCCAGACGCGGTATTCCTGGCCGGCGATTTGTACGACGGGACGGCGATCGATGCGGCAAAGGCCGCGGAGCCTTTGCGCAATCTGCGAGCGCCGCAGGGAACGTATTTTGTTGCGGGAAACCACGAACAATTCGGCGACGATTCCCGCTACCTGCAAGCCGTCAGCAACGCGGGAGTGCGCGTGCTGCACAACGAGAAGGTGGAAGCGGATCAACTGCAAATCGTGGGAGTGCCCTACAATCACGCCTCGCAGGACGAGCATCTCCAGTCGGTGCTGCGGCAGATCGGAGTGGACCGGAATCGGGCCAGCATCCTGCTGACGCATGCACCGGACCGGCCACACATCGCGGAGAAGGAAGGGATTTCGCTGCAAGTCTCAGGGCACACCCACGTGGGGCAGTTTTTCCCGTGGACGTGGATGGCGCGGAGGATTTATCGCCAGTTCGTGTATGGGCTCAGCCGCATCGGAAAGATGCTGATTTACACCAGCAGCGGCGCAGGAACCTGGGGACCGCCGCTGCGTTTGGGTTCCAGCCCGGAGATCGTGCTGTTGCAGTTTGAGTGAAAGCCGCGAAATCGCGCCGGGCGATGTCCAACGGAGCCGGCGATCAGCCGCGGAAAAAATCAATCAACAATTCAGAGACGCGAGCGGGTTCTTCGTGCTGGAGCCAGTGGGTGGAGTTGGCGAAGGTGAAGAGCTCGGCGTCGGCGCAGTAGCGCAGACTTTCGTGAGCCATTTCGGCCAGGAGGAAATCGTCTCGCTCGCCCCAGAGGATGCGCGTGGGGACGCGGACGGTTTTGTCCGGGAATTTGGCGCGACTGCGGAAGAGCGCGCGGTACCAATTGATCATGCCGGTGAGGGCGCCGGGCTGCGACCACGCAGCGCGGTATTGAGCGAGATCGTCGGGGGAGAAAGTGCCCGGGCAGCTGGAGCGGAGAAGCGATCTTGCGCCGATATGAAAATCGAAGGCGGAAAAGACGGCTTCCGGCAGCCAGGGAATTTGAAAGAAGAACATGTACCAACTGCGGAGCAATTGACTCGAACGAGTGCTGAGGAATTTGCGCATCACTGAAGGATGAGGGACGTTGATGACCACGAGTTTGGCGATGCGCTGCGGATGCATGAGGGCGGTGCTCCAGGCGACGGCGGCGCCCCAATCATGTCCGGCGAGGAGGATTTTTTTCTGACTGAGTTGATCGGCGATGGCGATGACGTCGGAGACGAGTTCAGTCAAAGCGTACGCTGCCACGCCTGAGGGTTTGCTGCTGAGGTTGTAGCCGCGCTGGTCGGGGACGATGACGCGAAATCCGGCAGCGGCCAGCGGCTCGATCTGTTTCTGCCACGAATGCCAGAATTCAGGGAAGCCGTGGAGAAGAACCACAACCGGGCCGTCTCTCGGGCCCGCTGCGACCGCGTGCAAGCCGACATCGCCATTTTTGAATGAGAGGTTTTCCACGGAGCGCGCCGTCCATGCAGTGTAGCTTTGACGACGACATCGCACACGCGAAAGGCGAAAGGTCGCCAACCCAAGCGTCAGTACAACTCAAGAGAATCAGAAGCCCGGAGCGCCGGAGGTGGCGGGGCGCATTTCGGGGGCATTGACGCCGAAGCGGAGACGCGCGAAGTACGTTTGGCCGAGGGACATCGCGCCGGTGTACAGGTAACCCCAGACGAAGAGCAGAAGGAACGGCACGGTGGCGTAGTTTTCGTTGACGATGGCGTAGGCCACCGTCGAAGAAAAGTACAGACCTAAGAGAATTTCCGCGTAGGGCATCCAGCCGGCTTTGTTCCTGTACGATTTTTTCGCGAACGTGCCCTGCTTGCCTTCGATATTGAATTTTGGCGTGCGGGTAAACTCGCTTTTTTTGCCGAGGAGCGCTTCGATCACCGCCTGCGCGTTGCGGACGGAAATTCCGATGCCGGTGGCCATAACGAAGGGCAGGTAGAGAAACGTGCGCCACCAGGTCTTGGGGCGAAGCTCCCTTTGCGCGACGAGATAGAAGCTGGAAATGGAACACGTGGAAGCGAGGAAGAGGGGCAGATCGATCACCAGCATCTGGAACCAGCCCTGATAGAATCGCACGATCATCGCAGGCAACAACATGGTGGAGAGCAGAATCATCAGCGGGTAGCTGATGTTGCCGGTAAGGTGGAAGAAGGCCTCGGCTTTGACGTGCCAGGGCGCGTCCGATTTCAAAACTTTGGGGAGGATTTTTTTTGCGGTTTGCATGAGGCCCTTGGCCCAGCGCGCTTGCTGGGCTTTGAATCCGTTCATGTCCACGGGAAGCTCGGAAGCGCACTCGATTTGGGGGAGATAAAGAAATTTCCAGCCTTTGAGCTGCGAGCGATAGGAAAGGTCGGTGTCTTCGGTGAGGGTGTCGTGTTGCCAACCGCCGGCATCGTCAATGGCTTTGCGGCGCCACACGCCGGCGGTGCCATTGAAATTGAAGAAGGTGCCGCGTCGGGAACGGGCGCCGTGCTCGACAACGAAGTGGCCGTCGAGAAGAATTGTTTCCACGTTGGTCAGCAGCGAGTAGTCGCTGTTGAGATACGTCCAGCGTGTTTGCACCATGCCGATTTTGCCGCCGCCATCGGGGTTCATGAAATAAGGAATGGTGAGGCGAAGAAAATCGGGTTCGGGGAGAAAGTCGGCGTCGAAGATGGCGACGAATTCGCCCTTGGAGGTTTTCAAGCCGTTTTCCAGGGCGCCGGCTTTGTAGCCTTCGCGGTTGGTGCGGTGGATGTATACGATGGGCATGCCCTGCGCGGCGTGGCGCTCGACGCAAGCGCGGGCGACTTCGCATGTCTCGTCGGTGGAGTCGTCCAGCACCTGCACGTCGAGCAGTTCGGGCGGATAGTCGAAGCGCGAGACGGCTTCGACGAGGCGCTCAATCACGTAGCGCTCGTTGAAGATGGGCAACTGCACGGTGACGCGGGGCCAGTTCGTGACCGGCGGCGGATCCGGGGGGACATTTTTCGAATAGACGAAATAGTCGTAGACCAGCCAATAGCGGTGGAGGCCGTAAACCGCGAGGACCAGCAGGACGATGAAGTAGGGAATCATCATCGCCAGGTCGAAGGCGTTGGCATGGTAGATGCCGGTAAAGGTCCTATCGGTGATCTTGTGCCAATAGTGGCTGATGGGGTTCTGCGCCGCGAGAGCAACCGAGAGTGAGAGAGCTGTGTGCACGATGAGAGTTATTCTGACACCCGCCCGGGCCTTTCCCGGTCCATGTTTGAGAATCCCGATTATACGGCATGTTCTCGATCGTAACGAACTCAGAACAATTTGGTCCGCGGCAACGTCATTCCGCGGCGAGGGGCACGTCAGAACGCTACATTAAGGTACGAGGACGATTTTTCCGGCGGCGCCGGGCTCGAGGATTTCTTTGTGGGCGCGTGCAGCCTCGGCGAGGGGCAACTCCCTGCTGACGACCGGGCGCAGCGTGCCGTTGTCGAGTCCGGCGAACAGACCGGCATGGATTTCAGCTTCTTCCGCTGGAGTGACAGCCCAGAGCGTGAATCCCCGAGCGGAGGCGCGTCGCCGCATCAAGTCTCGAGGGTTAATCGTGATCTCGCCGCGATTGCCGATGATGATCACGCGTCCGTTGGTGGCGAGTAGATTCAAATCGGTGGCCAGGTTCACGTTGGCGAGCATCTCGAGAACAATGTCCACACCGCGGCCGCCGGTGGCCTTCAAGATCTCTTCCTGATAGCCCGCCTTGCTGTGATCGAAAACCTGATGCGCGCCCTCGCGCTTTGCGAGGTCGAATCCTTTTTGCGTTCCAGCCGTGCCGAAGACGGTGAGGCCCATGGCGCGCGCCATTTGCACAGCCGCACTGCCAACTCCGCCGCTCGCGCCGTGCACCAGGACGGTTTCGGAAGCATGCGCTTCCGCCGAGTGATGGAGGGCATGATAGGCGGTTCCGTAAGGAACCCACACGCCTGCGCCCTGGCCAAAGCTGACTTTTTCGGGCAAGGGATGCACCTGCGCTTCCAGCGCGAGAGCGTATTCAGCGTAAGCGCCCGTAACGGTTTTCGCTGTGTAAACACGGTCGCCCGGCTTCACTTTCTTAACGCCGTTGCCGATGGCCTCAACGACGCCTGCGGCATCAGAGCCGGGTGTGTAGGGAAGCGGAGGTTTGATTGCGTAGGTGCCCGCGCGCATATAGGTGTCGTAGGGATTTACGCCCACGGCATGGATACGGACCAGAACTTGTCCGGTGGCAGGAGTTGGTGTGGGGACTTCTTCGAGCTTCAGGACTTCGGGACCGCCGAATTCGCGAACGAGAATTGCTTTCATTGTCCTTCTCCAGCGGAAAAAATATCGAACGGAAGAAAGCGGCGTCATGCCGCAGTCCAAGAAGGCTAGAAATGGTCATCGGTGACGACAGAGGCCACTTTTTTATCGAGGAGCCCCGCGGAATGCGCCCATGCCGTGGTCTGCCAATTGTCTTTCCCTTTTTTAAAGGGAATCCATGGCGGCAGCGTCTGGTTCAGATAATTGGCCAGCGCATAGATGTAAGGCTCATACATTTTGCGAAGCGTGGCGAGCTTGCGGTCGGCTTCTTCTCCGTCATGAAGTTTCATCCCGTGCTGGGCGAGGATGTCGCGGATTTGGCGCAAATCTTGCGCGGGCAAGCGATCCTGCGGCAGCGGCTTGGGCGCCGTGCCGAACACCTGCGAAAGGTCGACGACGGCGTGGCGCGCAATCGCAAAAGTAAGTTCAGCCTGTTTCTCGCAAGCGCCCTCGATACCAACGATGACGAGCGCGCACGTGTCGAGAATCGCCGTGAGCGAAGCGATCCACGATTGGTTGTCGTGCTGCGAACGAAAATAGGCGAGCACGGGATACGAGAGATGGCTCTCCATCAGCTCAGCGCACCACAGCTCCCAATCCTTGAGGAGAATGCAGAGAGCGTCCTGGCCGTGGACGTAGCTGTGGCGGCGCAGCAGTTCGCCGGCCGTGGGCGGCGTGCCCGCGCGGGAATCGAGGAGGGAAATATTCACCTCGCGCTTGGAGAACGAGCCGTAAATGAAAGGCAAGTAGCCGATCACGGCGGCAAGAAAACCGAAACCAAATCCAGCTTCGGTGACGACCATGGCGCGAGCCAGGCCGGAGTGCGGAATGACGTCACCCAGGCCGAGGGTGAAGAAAGTGGTGCCGCTGAGATAGACATCCGTGAGGAAACTGGGCTGGCCGCCAGTTATCACTACAGCGGAGCCAGCGCCATATTGCATGAGGCCGAAGCCAAGCACGAGGCCCACGGCCCAAACTCCGACGAGAACCAGAAGCGAGAGCGGGCCATAGAAGCCAAGCAAGTCTTCACGTGTCTTGGGCTTAGGGATGAGGCAGATCACGAATTTCCATGCGCTCCAGGTGGAGCGGTAAAACAGGCGCGCGAGACGAAACTTTCGCGTAACGCGGCGCGGGAGAATGATGGCCTCGAACGCATCCAAGATCACGATCAGAAAGATCGCGACACCTGCGGCGAACGCTCCCGGAGCTGGAATCATGTGCGGCATTGTACCTGTTTGGCCTTCCCCTTCGATGAGAACGTTCGGTAAGAGCGTTCGGTAAGAACGTTCAGTAAGCACGTCCAATGAGAGCGTCCCGTGAGAACGCCTGTATCCTAGGATTCCAGCCGCGCGTTGACGCTGATTTCTGCCTTGAAGAGTTTCGAGACGGGGCAGCCGGTTTCCGCGGCTTTCACGGCGGCGTCGAATTTGGCCTTGTCCGCCCCCGGAACCCGCGCGACGAGGTCGAGATGGCTCTTGGTGATGGCGAAGCCGTCGGGGAGCTTGTCGAGGGTAATTGTTGCCGTCGTTTCGAGCTTGCTTGCGGTCAGGCCCGCGTTGCCCAGCTGGGCGGAGAGTGCCATGGTGAAACAGCCGGCATGAGCCGCGGCGAGGAGCTCTTCCGGATTGGTCCCCACCCCATTTTCAAACCTCGTGCTGAATGAGTATTGCGTCTGTTTCAGGACGCCGCTATCCGTCGAAATCGAGCCCTTTCCATCTTTCAGACCGCCCTGCCAAACCGCGGATGCTTTGCGCTGCATGGTATCTCTCCTTTTGGCTCCTTCATTGGATTCGAATCTGTACAATTCGATTCCAGAGCTTCTTGGAAGGGTATATTCAGAAAATGACGTTGTCGAGAAGGCTTTGCCCACGCGAATGAGCGCGGTCCTGCCACGAGTCGCGTGGCGGTGGCGGCCGGAGCGCCTCACCCGATTCGCTGGAGTGCATCTTCACCACTTGTGAAAGACAAGGAAGGCGCCGAGCACGATGCACGCAAATCCCGCGGCGTAATTCCACCTGAATTTTTCTCCCAGATACATAATGGAGAAAACGGAGAAGACCGAGAGCGTGATCACTTCTTGGATAGTCTTGAGCTGCGCGCCGTTAAATTCGTAAGAGCCGATGCGGTTCGCGGGCACCTGGAAACAGTATTCGAAGAAGGCGATCCCCCAACTCGCGAGTATTACCTTCCAGAGCGCTTCGCTGCGGTATTTTAGGTGCCCATACCACGCAAAGGTCATGAAAATGTTGGAGATAGTGAGCAATAGAATCGTTCGCATTTGAAAAGGCGCCCCTTGCAAGGTGGTGTGATACAGATCTAGGACGCTAAAGGATTCACTGAGGTTGCTGTTTCGTCAAATGCTTAGTGCCGGATTCCGCACAACTGTACTTCCATTCTATTTTCTGCCATTGACTCTCTCCGTTAATCTCTCAGAATACGATGTGACAATTGTTCATTTTCTGCTCGCGGAATCTGAAAAAAATTTCTGCAAGATAGAGAGGTTCATGTGCGTACGAGATCGTACAAGCTCCTTGCAGTTTTTCTCGGAGGGATACTTTTGCTTCCGGTCACCGCTCGGGGCCAGGAAAAAACGGTGCTCGTCGAGACCGGCTCCAGCATGCCGGAACCGCTCTATAAGAACTGGATCGACGAGTTCCACCAGCAACAGCCGTCGACGGAGATTCGTTATATGGCCACGGGAACCGCGGAGAGTGCTAGGAACATTCTTGCAGGTACCGGCGATTTCGGCGGCGGGGATGCTCCGATTCCGGAGGCCCAACTTCACGCAACAAGCCGATCGATTCTTGAATTGCCCGCCGTCCTGATCGGGATTGTGATCATCTACGAGCTGCCCGACGTGAAGGGCGAACTCAAGCTCACGGGGCCTGCGCTGGCCAGCATTTTTCTCGGGAAAATCAAATTGTGGAACGACCCGGCCATTGCGAAGCTCAACCCGGACATGAAACTGCCGGACCTTCCGATTCAAGTCCTCCATCGCACCGAGGGCAAGGGCTCCAACTACATTCTTTCCGACTATCTCGCCAAAGTCAGCCCGGAATTTCTTGCCGCCGCCGGGCGCAGCGAATCGCCAAGATGGCCGGTGGGCCAGAGCTTCCAGCGTTCGCAGGACCTGGTGGCCAAGCTGCGTGGCACGCCGGGCGCAATCGGATACACGGAATTAAACCTTGCCGCCGGCTCGGTCGTTCGCATGGCTAGCATCAAAAATGCCGCGGGTGAGTTCGTCAAGCCTTCCGCAAAGTCGATCGCCGCAGCCGCCTCCGCCAGCGGCAGCAAGATGAGCAATGATTTCCGCGTCTCGCTGACGAATGCATCCGGCAAAGAAAGTTACCCCATCAGCAGTTTCACGTGGCTCTATGTGCCTGCTGTCGCCAACGATCCCGGCCGGGGCAGCGCGGTGGTCGGCTACTTGAAATGGCTCTACACTAGCGGACAAGTGATCGCCCTGGAAAAAGGCTATGCGATTTTGCCCCCGGAAGTGCTGGGAAGAGTCGCGGCTAAGGCCGCGTCAATTCACTGAATCTTATCGCTTTTCGATAGGTTATGACGCGCACAAAGTAGACGAATGTTTTTTGCTGTCAAGGAAGTGCCGCCTTTGGAATAGGGAAGATCGTGGTCGAAGTGGAGATTGTCTTCCTGTCCGCAGATAACGCACTGCCCTTTGTCGCGTTGCCAGACTTCCAGCTTCACCGCCGACGGAATCATCCGCGTGTGTGGAAGAGTCTCGGGCGTAGCGGCTTCTATGTCGAGGTCCTCTGCCAGTTCGAGTTGAAATTTGAAGACAGAGCGAATTCCGTTTTGTTCTCGCCAACCGTCCGTGAGCCTAAAAAATCCGTTGAAGGCCCAGATTCCCGCATGAATTTTTTCATAGACGGCTACAATTTCCGGGGATCTCTTGCCCTCTTTTGCCTCAATCGCTGCTTGTTCAAATAATCCGTTTTGCGTCGGTCTACCGCTAGGAGTCGCGCTTGGTTGGTCAATCGACTTTGGTTTGGGACAACTCTGGCTGCGCGATACGTCATGACCTTCGTAAACGAGGACTCGCCCAGTTTCCTCAATTCGATCCTTGTAGGGTGCACTTTGGCGGCGGCTCATGAGGAGCACACTTAGGTTCGGGCGCAGATGATAATGCATTCCCTTCTGGAAACTGACGCTCCACGCCTGGCACATTTCAATGTAGGAGATGATTTGCCCCGCGGCGTGAGGTAACGAGAGCACGATGCCTAGCGCACTCTTAGACGTTCAGCGTAAGGGAAACGAGGTCCGGCCGCGTGGGCGGAGGCAGCGGCGGCATCTTCGAGCGGTCCACCGGATGATAGAGCGTATCGCGCTCGACGGGCACGCGGCCGGCGGCGCGGATCAGGCGTTCCAATTCATTGCGCGGCGTAAACTCGGACGTTTTCGCGCCGGCGTCATGATAAATCTTCTCCTCCACAACCGTGCCGTCGAGGTCGTTCGCCCCGAAGCGCAGCGCGATCTGCGCGATGCTCGGCGAGAGCATGATCCAGTACGCCTTGATGTGCTCGAAATTGTCCAGCAGCAGCCGCGACACCGCGATGTTGCGCAGGTCGGCGTAGCCCGTGGGCTTTGGAATGTGCGAGAGCGCGGTGTTGTCCGGATGAAACGCCAGCGGGATAAACGCCACGAAGCCACGCGTCTCGTCCTGCAGCTCGCGCAGCTTGACGAGGTGGTCGACGCGCTCTTCTTCCGTTTCCACGTGCCCGTAGAGCATCGTCGCGTTGGAGCGCAGCCCGATTTCATGCGCCTG
>Ga0099794_10000751_pt1 | contig 10935 bp, 6 predicted proteins | sample Rivendell_Oct201_10_FD_77320 | JGI IMG/M metagenome (GOLD analysis project Ga0099794, IMG submission 77320) | Vadose zone soil microbial communities from the Eel River Critical Zone Observatory, Northern California, USA -... | ecosystem: Host-associated > Plants > Roots > Rhizosphere > Soil ... | reverse complement strand
GCGGGAGTCGCGAGAAGAACGGCAGCGGCGGGACCGGCGATACGGAAGATGTCAGCGTTCATGGTTTCACCCGGTTTCGCTCAGTAGGCGGTTGGGAGGATATCGTCCGGCGGGACGAAGGTGACGCCTTGGCACGCCGGGATGGGCGTGGGCAATGGGTTGAGCTTGGAGAAGCCCGTCGGGTCGAGGTCCCATCGCAAGAGCATCGCGTTGTCCTCGTGGACGGTGTTGTGGCAGTGCTCCATGAAGGTGCCGGACCAGTCGCGGAACTGGAGCGCCACGGTGACGCTGCCTGACGGCCGCAGCCGATAGACGTCCTTCCGGCCCTTCTCCCACGCGGGGACGTTCGTGGAGGTGCCGTTGCGCAACTGGATCTGACCCTCCTCGAAGTGGATGTGGATCGGGTGATCCCATCCCCCGCCTTTGTTCGTCAGCGTCCACAGCTCGCGGCCGGCGGCCACCGGCGCTGCCGAGATGCGGCCATAATCGGCGTCCAGCGTATTGGCCGCGCCGTCCGTGGCGATGCCCCACGGGCCCGCGCCGGCGGTGCTGCCCGTCGTAGTCGCGACGGCGCCGGTATCGAACACGAAGTTGCGCCGCCTGCTGACACCGCCGATCACCGGATTCGGGATCAGGTGCAGGGGCACGACGCTCACGTCGGGCGTCGGAGGATCGCGCACGACGCGGAACTCGAGGAACGTGCCGACCGCCGGGTCGGTCGTCTGGCCCGCGAGCGCAGCCGCGAGCGAAAGGTCGCGGTTGGGCTTCCTCCCGTCGAGGTGCTCGGCGAGGTTCACCATCCACACCTTGTCGTTCACCTGGTAGCGTGAGAAATCGATGACGATGTCGTACCGCTCGGCGATGCCCATCTCGTCGAGCTCGGTGAGCGTCACCGTCGTCGGCAGCAGGTTGCCGTCGTTGGCGATCTGGATCATCGGGGAATGATCGCTCAGGGCGATCTTGAAGAAGCGCGAGGCCGCGCCATTGAGGATGCGGAACCGGTACTTGCGCCGCTCGACCTCGAAGTACGGGTTGTCGGCCAGGTTGACCGTGACGCGGTCGCCGAGGAACCCGTCGGTGTTGAAGATATTGTACCAGAGCTGGCCGTTCGCGTCCCACGCCTTGTCGGCGAGCATGAGGTTCACGTCGTAGTCCAGGTTCGCCCACGACTTCGCGCTGCCGCTCGGGAGCCGCAGGTTCACGCCGTCGTTGATCGCCTCGTTGCCGCGGTCCAGGGCGCTGTAGATGTTGAACATCCCAGCCATGCCCTTGTACAGGTTCGGCGAGGTGAAGCTGAACATGTGGTCGTGGAACCAGTGGGTGCTCATCGTCTCGTGCCAATCTCCGGCGACGAGGTAGCTACCGCCGAGGTCGTCCGGGGCCGCTGCTTTCGGGTCGGCCGCCGTCGTGTTGACGCTGCGGAAGCCGGCGAGGACGATCGGCCAATGGTAATCGTAGAACTGGCCGGGGAAGAAGAACGCGCCGGTGAAGCCGTCGTTCTCCGCGCCGTGGTGGCCGTTGTGCTCGTGCGTCGTGATGGTGTGGATCCCGAAGCCGCCGTTCTGCGTCACGTCGAACGGCAGGTTGTTGTGCTCGCGGAAGAGGATCGCCTCGCCGTAACGCCCGATGACGAGCTTGGGTGGGATCGTCCCGTTGAAGGTCCACAGCTTCAGCGGGTCCTGGACGGGCAGGCCCGGGTGGAATCGCGGGAGGAAGGGGACAGTGGGATCGATTCCCGAGTTGAGCTGCTGCGGCACGCCGGGATTGTAGGAGGCGTTGGTCTTGGCCCCTTCCATGCTGACTTCGACCGCGACCTGCGGCGCGAAATCCGCGAAGCCCTGGTGCGCCCAGAGCGCCCCCGGAGGACGCCCTTCGATCGGTCCGAATCCCCCTCCGAGCGCGGGGTCGCACGCCAACTGGGTCTGGTTCGACTGTTCCGCCGGCGCGGGGCTCAACGAGGCCACGGGGTTCCGTGACAGCACGTCGAACCGCGGCATCGGCTGCGTGAACTTCTGCACGCCGAACATGGGGCTAGGCGACCCGCCGGTCGGGATGACTGCATACGCTCGCGGGGCGAACGCTCCGAGGCCGCTGGTGACGGCCGTCGCACCTATGACCAAAGAGATCAGCTTGGACCCAATCGGGCGAACCTTTGCCGTCCGGCCATTCGTTCCGCGAGAATGCATGTGGTGCCTCCGCTCGTTCGCGCGGGCCCGGTTGTCCGGTCCCGCCAAGTTGAAGGTTCAGCGCCGCCTTGCCCTTCCCGGCGTCCTCGCGCGGTATTGGGTCGGATCCACGGACAGGGGATCGATGACGTCGGTCTTGCCATCTGAAGCGCCCGTGGCGCCGACCACTCCGACCTTCCCGGATCCGACCGGGACCCCGTCCATGCTGAGCACCACGTTGAACATGCCGGGCCCGCGCGGGGTGAACGGCACTTCGAACACTCCGTCGTCCACCTCGCTCACCGGCAGGTGCTGCTCCGGATCCTTCCCGTGGAAGACGGACGCCGACACCTTGGCGCCCGACACGGCGTGTCCGGAGGCCCTGTCGCGCGCCGCGAACTGGAGCTTCGCCTTGTCGTTGAGCTTCACGCGCATGTCCGTCTCGAACAGCGGCTGGACCTGCACCGGCGGCAGATCTTCGGTCTTCGCCGGTCTGACGATCTCGATCCGCCCCCTCTCCTCGGGGACGATGGCCGGCGCGAACTCCCGGGCCGGATGGGCGGCGGCCCTGCTCGCCATGCTCTCCGGCTCGTCCGGCGGCGGGTCGCCCTTGAGCCAACGGAGCGCGACCAGGCACAGCAGGCTGGAGACCACCAGGAACGCCGCCCAGAAACGGAACCTCGTCAGGGTGTCACCTCGAACGGCAGGCGCGGATGGCAAGCGACGCGGGCTCAACGGGACCTCCCGCGGGCCCTTTTCCGCTGGGTGACGTCCACGTCGGCCTCGGGCGGCTCCTCGATCATGCCGTCGGCCACCCCGACGACGCCGAGGCGAACGGGAGGAATCGCGTCCGGCGGTGCCCCGCGGAGGGCGGCGACGACTGCGTACTGGCCGGGGCCGGGAGGCGTGAACGGCACTTCGAAGACGCCCTTCCTCACCTCTCGCGCCGGCAGCGGGACGCCGGTCGCCCCTGGACCGTGCAGGAGGGAGAACGAGATGCCGTCCAGGGCGACCGGAGCGCTCGCAGCCTTCTCCTTGATGCGGAACATTAACTTCACCGTCTTCTTCGGCTTGAACCTCGTGTGGGGGTCGAAGAGCGGCGCGAGCGAGACCCGATTCGCACGGCCGGGCCGGCTCGGCGCGCCGGCCGCTCCTGAGCGTGGCACGGCGGCCAGCGCGATCGCCATCCCCGCGAGCAGAGCGAGCCGCGATCTCGACGATGCTCGCGTCATTTGTTCTTCCAGATCTGCAGCGCGTAGAAGTAGTTGGGGCCGCCCTGTCCGTCCGCATCGGAGACGACGAGCTCGTAATCGCCCGCGTCGGCCGCGCGGAACGCCGTCTCGATCATCGGACCGGTCCGTTCGACCGACTCGGCGAAGTTGATGTCGCCTTTGCGGTCCGCCGAGGTGGTTGACAGAAGACTACCCTTCGGATCGCGCACCTCGAGGTTTGGCACGAGGCTCGAGCCCCAGTCGGACAGTGGGGTCCCGATCCCGCTGCCAGCCGCTGCGTAGAGCGACACGGTCAACAGCTGGCGGGCCTCGGCATGGACCTTGAAGTGATCCGTGTCGCCCGCCTTGCCGATCGCCCCGGAGATCCAGCTGCTCGTGCCGATGGGGGTCGCTTGCGCCGCGGAGTCGTTCGGCTCGACTTCGCGAGCAGAGGCGGCGACGAGCTCGACGCGGATCCCGAAGCGGCCGGCGCCGCTGCTGCGCAGGCGCACGAAGTACGTCCCGGTCGTCTGGAGGATGGTCTGCCGGACGTTGAGTCTGAAGTCGCTCGCGGTGGCGGATTGGGTGCCGCTCGGGAGCACCGTTGCGCCATCGGTCCCCAGCAGGACTGCCTCCACCGCCGCGATCATCGGCACCGGGACCGGGGTGGGCCCCGGGGAAATGGTCGCCGTCGAGCTCGTCGTCGTGGTCGAGCTCGACGTGACGGTGGCCGACTGCAGCTGCGTCCGATCCTGGAAGACGAGACGGACGACGTCCCCGGCCGTGCCACCGAAGGCGAAGTACTGGTCTCCGGCCCCGCTGAACGAGCCGCTGACGTCGGCGCCGTATTTGGTCGGCATGGCGCTGGCGGTGCTGGTGTTGCTGGCCGTTGCCGTCCCGGGCGCGTATCCCGTCGACTGGTACGAGAGGAAATAGGGGCTGCTCCCCGTGTTCGCCGCGGCCGCGGACCGGGTGACGCGCACGTAGTAGGTGCCCGCCGTCGTCACGATGTAGTCGATGGCCGGGTCCAGGAAGTACGTGTTCTCGTTCGCCGCCAGCACCACCCCGTTCGGGTCCTGCAGCTCCAGGCGTGGACTCCAGGTGAGATCGCCGTACGCGGCGCCGTTTCGGGCGGCGACGATCTCGAGGCGGATGCGCGACGCGCTGGCGATGGAGATCTTGTAGAAGTCCGAGGCGGCGGTGTTCGCCGGGGCGTAGTCGTAGTGGCCGGCGAGAAGGCCCGGCTGGAGCGCCTCCGCCGTGGCGATGGTGTCGTTCTGACCGGTGGCGCCCCAGGGTTCGATCTCGACCTGCAGCGGCGGCGAGGTAGGGAACCCGATGGCGACGGCGAACTTCCCGGACGAGAAGCCGCGCTGATCGGCGTCGCAGGCCAGGTAGTAGTCGCCGTCCTTCGGGATGCGCAGCAGCAAGATGTCGTTGTCCCTCTGCCTGGAGTCGACGTTGATTGCGCCGCTGCGCTGGATCTCGGTGGTCCCATCCGGAGCGATCAGGCGGAGCCGCAGCGAGGTGTCCCAGTTGCCCTGGTCGATCCGGTTGGCGATGCTCCCCACCGACAATACCTGTCCGAACTTCGCGCGGAACTTGTAGTAATGCACTTCGCCGGCGCCGAGCGTGCCGAAGATGGGCACTTTCGGGCTGATCAGCTGCGCGGACGCCAGCGAGCTGTTCGGCGTGAGTCCAGCCGTCTGCTGGTCGTCCTGTGACCAGGTCACGTCGAAAGCGGCCGAGGTCCCCGACGCGTCGGCCGGCGACGACGCGGTGAAGCTGTAGCCGCTCCCGACGACGGGGATGACCAGGTCGGTGAACGACGCCACACCGTGCACTGCGGACACCGTGGTCGTCCCCTGCAGCGTGGTCGCGGTGGGGTTCGTCTGCAGGGCGATGGTGACGGAGTCGGAAACGTCCATGAGGTTTCCAGCGCCGTCGCGCACCGAGACGTCGATCGGGAACTGCTCACCGGGCAGGGCGGCGGGGTAGAGGTCAATCTGGAGGTGATAAAGAGGTTGGAACGGCGGCTGCGGCCCCGGCGCTATCGTCGCCGAGGTCGAGCGAGACTCCTTCGCCGCCGGCGGCGCCGACTGGTTGCACGCCTGGCTCGCGAGCATCGCGACAGTGGCGCCGAGCGCGAACAGCAGCTTGAGTCGATTCACGGAAATCCCCCTTCGACGATTGGGTTTCATGGCGGCAGTCGGCTCAGTGAGCGTGGGAATCGAGGCCGAGGAAGGTTCCCAGCGCGGGCAGGCCCTCCGCGGAGCGGCCGTTCGCACCTACCGGCGGGAGCCGGATCACTTCGTCGCAAGTGCTCGTCGTGCTCGCGGTGCCGCACGACACGCTGCTGCTGTCTCCGGGCGAGCCGTTGGGGACGAGCAGCTCCGGGTGATCGAAGGGCGCCTTCTCCCAGCGCACGCGGTCGTCGGTCAGCGCCAGGAGGAAGTCGACGATGCGGGTCTTCCCGGTCGCGTTCATGCCGTCGAGCCGGTCGATGTCCGAGTCCAGGTTGGCCATGTTGTGCTCGAAGAAATCGCCGCCGCGCGTGTAGAAGTCGACCACCTGCATCAGCGTGGCTTGACCGCCGTTGTGGAAGTACGGGCCGGTCAGCTCGACGTTGCGCAAGGTGGGCGTCTTGAAGGTCCCGTCGATCGCGACGCGGCCGATCGGGCAGGGCTTGGTCACGCCGTCGCCGCAGTAGACGGGCGGGTTCGGGAACGGGGGCGGCGTGCCGTTCTGGATCAAGAGCGCCCGCGCGGTGAACGAGAGCGGGTAGCCGAACGGGTCGCTGCCGCCGCGTCCCTTGTCGTCCTCCGTGGGCCGGACACCGATGTTGTAGTAGCCGGAGTCGTACGTGGCGCCGTGGCCGTCGTGCATGTCCATGCGTTCGATGATCTGTTCCGGCAGGTCGCCGGGGAAGGTGACGCGCCCCACGTTGCTCACGGTGGCCTTGGTGAACTCCGGCCCCATGTGGCAGCTGAAGCAGCTCCCGCCTGCGAACCCCGGCTCCGCGGGCGTCATGAAGAGGTTCAGTCCCTCCTGCGCCGAGGGGGTCATCGCGGACAGGTCGCCGCTCTGGAACCGATCGTAGGGAGTGTCGTCGGAGATGAGCGTGGACTCGTACATCTGGATGGCGAGGCCGAAGAAGAGAGAGAAGTTCGCCTGGATCTGCGTGTACTGGTTCGCCGCCAGCCACGAAGGCCGCGGGACGACGTGAGTCCCCGTGTTGTCGTAGGCCAGGACCTGGTCGTTCACGTTCCAGTACTGGTTCTGGAACGCCGCCTTGATCATCTCCCTGTAGGTCGCGTTGAGTCCGGGCCGGACCCAGCGCCCGTTCCTGCGGGCGGCCGGCCCGAGCACGCTGTCGGACCCGTGCACGACCTGCTTGCCGAGCGGCCTCAGGGTCAACAGCTTCTTGCCGACGTCGGGGAAGGTGCGGTGCGAGAACGACATCTCGACGTCGTTGCCGGGGGGGCCCACCGCCTGCGACGCGAGGCTGGAGTTCTCGAGACGGATCTGGACTGCCTTGAGCGCGCCGGTCCCGTCGTTGGAGAAGACGCGCGCGTTGACGTCGGCATCGCCGAACGGGTCCACGCCGTTGAAGATGAAGTTGGCGCGGCCGTCCCAGAAGTTGTTGTAGTTGAAGGCGGCGTTGATCACGCTGGGCGCGTTGCGGCCGGTGACGCGCCTGGTGTTGTGGGTGCCGACGTGGAAGACCGGATCGGGCTGCGGATTGCCGATCTCCTCCGCCACGCCGCGCCGGAAGCCCAGATAGTCGTTCAAGAAGACGCCCTGCGATCCCATCACGTCGTTCACGTCGCTGACGACGGACAGGCGGTCATCCGGGTTGCTGACTTTGTGGAAGGGGAAGCTTCCCACGGCGACGGTGGCGTTGGGGCCGGGGACGAGCTGGAAGGTGTTGTCGCCGCCCGGTTGTCCGGGGTTGATTTCGTTCTTGGTCCGGTGGTCCGCGCCTGCATGGAAATGGCAGCTCGCGCACGCCTGCACGCCGTCGCTGCCCACCTGCATGTCCCAGAACAGCGCCTTCCCGAGGTTGATGGCGGCCGTCCTGTCCTTGACGAAGTTCATTAGATTCGCCGGCTCCGGCACCGGGACGGTCTTGAGCGACGGGGGAGCGGAGAGGTTCCCAGGCCTCGTCGCCCGCGCCGCGCCGGCGGCGACCAGCAACGCGAGCGGCACGGCGCAGAGCGCCTTCGCCACCACCCGCGCTCCTCGCGGCCCGCCGGCGGGCCGCCCTTCGAAGGATTTCGTCTCGTTTGGGTTCATCGCATCTTCCCTGGGTCGCATGGGTTTCGCGTTGGTTGTCGGGTCCCGCCGTCCGGCCCGCCGGTCCCCCGCGGCGACGCTTCGCCACCGCGGGGCGCCTCCGGCACGTCGGGCGCGGGGCCCGAGTGTCATCAGCGGATCGTCACGGGGACGTTGACCGCCTCGGCGCCGAGACTGGAGCGGACCGTCACGGTGGCGGGTGCGGGAACTCCGTCAGCCCGGAAGATGTAGGTGGGCAGCCCGACGAGTTGCGAGACCATCGCCTCGCCCCAGCCGATGACGAAGATCCGGATCGTCGGATCGGTGATCGACTCGGTGATGGTCAACCTCAACTGGCCGCCCTTGACGCCGACCTTGTGGACGCCGCCGATCGGGGCACGCCACTGAGCGGCCACCGTGAGCGTGTCCCGCGTCGGGGCGGCCACGACCGTTACGTTCACGGACGAAGTCGAGGTCCCGAAGTTGTCCGTGACGGTGAGCTGGAAGGTGAGGACCGACCCTGCCGGGATGCCCACCGTGCTGAAGTTCGGCGTCAGGGTGCCCGAGGTCGGGTTCAGCCCCGCTGCGGGACCGGCTGTCTGCGCCCAGGCGATGGTGGGCGCCGTGGCGTTGGGATCCTGCGTGACGGTCCCGGCCAGGGTCTCGGAGAGGCCCGTCGCGACCACGAAGTCGATGCCCGCATTGGCGATCGGCAGGGCGCCGCCTGCCGGCGAGCAGGTCACGGCCGGAGGGAGAGGGCTCCCTGGCCACGGCGTGAGCTGGCCGACGATGGTGCCGAACCCGAAGAGCGGACCCGAGCCTTGCGCGAGGAAGGGGAAGTCCTGGAGGTTGTTCGGGACAATAGGATTCCCGAGCTTGAAGTTCTCCGGGAAGATGAAGTCGAAGTTGGGCAACCGGTATTGGCCGGACCCGAGCCCGTTTGCGAATCCGACCGGGAAAGCGGGGAGGCTCGGATCGAACGGGTCGCTGCCTGGAGTCGTTCCGGTGTGGCTCTGGATGATCATCTCGCGCGTCGGCGGCATGAACTGTCCGCCCAACACATGGAAGCGGAAGCGGCCGCGGATCGGCTGGGTCAGGGGGTCGACGGTGCCGAGCAGCCGGAGCGTCTCTACCCCGGTGCAGGGATTCACGTCGACGGCGTTGATGTCGACGAGGTTCACCGGATCGGTGGTGAAACCGACGATGAAGATGCGGGTCGTCGCCTCCTGAGCGATGGTGTTCACCGGGGTCCCGCCGCTTCCGAGAAGGATCGTTTCGACGCTGACGTAGGCCGGCTGGACGCCGGGCGCGGTGAAGATGCCCAGCTGGGCGATGATGGTGTGCGCCGTGACGTACACGTTCCCCAGGGGGTCCTTGGCGACCGAGCCGGAGTAGTCGATCCGGTCACCCACCATGAAGGGAACCTGCTGGCGCGCGTCAGGGAAACCGGAAGGATCCGCTCCGGGCTGACCCGGAGGGGGCAGCATGTCGAAGTTCCTGAGCGGCGCGCCGTTCGCGAGGAAGACGTCGGTCGGGAACCGCGGATCGCCGTTCAGCGGGCGGTTGGCCTTGGGGCAGAAGGGATCCCCGCCGTCGGGTGCGCTGGTGGGAGCCACGCGTGGCACGCACATCGGGAACCCGGACGCCGCGTGGATGGTCGTGTTGTTGGTGTCTCCACTGAAGCGGGGATCGGGACTGTGCTTCTGTCCCCAACGGCCGATCGGATCGTTGATCTGGATGCGAGCGCCGTTGGGAGCGCCGTTGGCGAGAGTGCAGGGCTGCGCCGGGTCGCCGCCCACGTACAGGAAGCTGTTCTGGTAATCGATGCAGTTGATCGTTCCGGCTCCCGCGTTGAGGCCCTGCTGGGTAACGGGGACGATCAGGCCGACGATGTACTGGTCCTTGCCCGCCGCGTTCTTCACCACGTTGCCGACGACGCGGACCTCGAAGGAGGGGAAGGGGCCGCCGGTTGCGGTCCCCGGCGAGGTGGAATCGCTGAGCGCCAGGCCCGTCTGTCCGGGGGCCTGGGTCTGGGCTTGCCCGTTCAGCCCCACGGTCGACGTGCCGACCGGCTGGGCGTACGAGGCGATGATGTTGCCGTTCGCGTCGAGCGTGGGGAAGAGCTGTGACCACGTGATCGTGTTCGCGGGCATCTGGATGATCGTGTTGCATGGCACGGTCATCTTGATGTTGTTGAGCGTGACCGTGCCGCCCCAGAGCATCTGATCGGCGATCTGCGGGCAGATTGTCCCATCCAGCGTCGCCGACTGGATGAAGCCCAGCATGTCGAACTGCGGCGTCGGAGAAGGGATCTGTTGCGCACGGGCGCCGCCCGCGTAGAGCAGAGCGGCGATCAACGGCGCCACCAGGGCCCACTGCCTTGCATCGATTCGGTGCGCTGCAAAGGACCGCTGCGCGGCGCGAAGACGTGACATCCGCTCCATCTGGTTTCCCCTTTGAGCAATCGTGGCGAGTTGCCCGCGACCCAACCCGCGGTTCACACAGCATTGTCCGTGCCGTTCTTGCGCGGCTCGCGCGGCGCGGTTTTTCCGCTGGCGTCGCGCGATGATCCCGCGGACCTACGTGAGATTGCCAGGCAAGATTGACTGTCCCGTTTCGGAACCGCGTCGTTCCATTGCGGACCGAAGCGCGTGCAACGAGCGAACGCCGGCGGGGTTCTGCGCGATCTCGGGCCCTACTTGCGACCGGTGCCCGCCTGACGCAGCTCGTCTTTCACGATCTTGCCGCCCTTCATGACGAAGGGAACCGACTCGAGGACGCGGATGTCGGCGAGCGGGTCGCCCCGGACCGCGATCAGGTCGGCGTAGCGGCCCGGCTGCAGCGTGCCGACGTCCTGCGCGCGGCCGAGCAGGTCCGCCGCGACCGAGGTCGCGCTGCGGATGGCCTGGGCCGGGGTCATTCCGAACCGGACGTAGACGGCGAGCTGCCTGGCGTTGTCCCCGTGCGGGAAGATTCCGGCGTCGGTGCCGAACGCCGCCTTGACGCCGGCGCGCACCGCCTTGCTCCAGTTCTGCCGCTGGAGCTGGCCGATGGCGCGCTCCTTCTCGACGTACTCCTTGGGGATGCGCAGCTCCTCCGCCTTCCCGAGGATCACGTCGTCGTTGTAGAGGTCGCCGACCAGCCATGCGCCGCGCTCTTTCAGCAGCCGGATGCCCTCGTCGTCGATGAGCGTCCCGTGCTCGATGGAGTCGACGCCGGCGTTGAGCGCGTCCTTGACGCTCTGCGTCCCGTGCGCATGGGCGGCGATGCGCCGGCCCGCCTTG
>Ga0099794_10000750_pt1 | contig 10947 bp, 4 predicted proteins | sample Rivendell_Oct201_10_FD_77320 | JGI IMG/M metagenome (GOLD analysis project Ga0099794, IMG submission 77320) | Vadose zone soil microbial communities from the Eel River Critical Zone Observatory, Northern California, USA -... | ecosystem: Host-associated > Plants > Roots > Rhizosphere > Soil ... | reverse complement strand
TGCAAAACGGAAAACTTTATTTAGCCCAGAAGCGGAAGGAGTCTACGAGTTGGCTGCCGCATCTGGTCGCTCATCGTATTCTAAGTCCCTGTTTCCCGTGCATCCGGGAAGGCCCGAAGACAAACGATTGCGCTCCTTATATATCACACCGCGGGACTCCGCCAACATGAATGTGGGGGCATTGTCTTTACGCAACAGAAAAGGCTTTAACGAGCGTTGCCTTGCATAAGACAAGCGATTTATCTTGATGAGGATTTTTGCTTTTTGCCTTGACACTGACAGCGGCCCGGTTGTAGTGTCCCGAAAGCTGCATGTCATTTGACAAGACAAACGATTAACTACAACTCTATGGTCCCTTGAATTGCGATGCGCGAGCGGTCCGGGGCTGATGTCTTGGTGTGAGGTTCTTTGTTTGCGGGGCGATAGATAACGTCCAACAAGTCGATCTGGGGAGGTCGTCGATAATGTGGAGAGTATCTCGAGCGGTCCTTGCGGTTTGTCTCTTGGTTTTGGGTGTGAGAAGCGGATTTGCACAGAACACGAATTCCGGCGATATTCGCGGAACTGTGACCGACGCGACCGGAGCGGTCGTGGAAGGTGTCAGGGTCACGGTCACCAACCTCGATACTGGCATAACGACCGAATTCATTACCAATGGCAACGGCATCTATGACACAAACTCACTGCCGCCGGGCAATTACAGGGTTGTATTTTCAAGGGATGGCTTTGAGAGGGTTGTGGTGCAACCCGTTGAACTGCGTGTAGGCATTTCCACGGTGGATGGGAAACTCAAGGTTGGTTCAGTCAGCGAAGAAATGATGGTTTCCGCGGAATCGCCCCTTCTGGAAACGGAAACCGCTGAGCAGTCCACTACCTTGGAAGCAGACACCATGTCGCGATTGCCGCAATTCGGTCAAAACTGGGCCAATTTTGCGATTTTGCTGCCCGGAACGGCCGGCGCTCCGTCTTCGAGCCAGGGCACTGTGAATCCCGGGACCGGGGTCGCGGTAAATGGAAACCTCCCGTATTACAGCAATTTTTTGTCGGACGGTGCTTCCACGACGTTGCCGCACAGCGCGAACGTAGACGTTTCAACGTTTGAGACGGTTGCTGAGGTGCAGATCAGCACCTCTTCCTTTTCTGCGCAATACGGCATCGGCGGAGCTGTTTTCAACCAGATCAGCAAGACTGGAACCAATGAGTTTCACGGCTCGGCGTATGAGTATTTCCAGAATAACTATCTGAATGCCCGTAGTTTTTTTGATGATCCAACCCAGGGGGCGCCTCTTCTGCGCTACAACAACTTCGGCGGTTCGATCGGCGGGCCCATCCTGAGGAATAAACTGTTCTTTTACTTTAATATGGACAAGATCACTAGCCCCAGCAACTATAATGGCATCACGACGGTTCCGACGGCCGCCGAGAAGGCCGGTGATTTCTCGGCTTTGCTGGGAGCCCCGCTAGTGGATGCTAATGGCGCGCCCGTCACAAACCCATGTGATGGAAATGCGCCTGTTCTTTCAGGGCAGATCTTTGATCCTTCCACGACACAAACGGTTGGCGGGCAAGTCTGCCGCAAGCCGTTTGCAAATAACCGAATAACTAATTTTGACTCCGTGGCGCAGGCTCTTCAAGCGTATTACCCAGACCCGAATCTACCTGGGCTAACCGGTAACTATAGGTACCTTGCGGTTTATCCTGCCCCTTCCATCCGATACTTCGGCCGGCTCGACTATGACATTTCCAAGAAGAATCGCTTGAGCACGTCGTGGATCTCGCGCGACAACAATGCCTTCTATCAAAACGAGTTTCCCTGCCCGATTAACTGCCAGCACGGAGACGTAAGCGGATTCGTGGCGCAGGTTTCCGACGTTTGGACTATTAGTCCGACATTTGTGAACGAATTTCGATTTGGCTACAACCGACAAGGCAATTGGTTCATCCCCGCATCTCTGGGGCTGGGCATTCCGCAAAAAGTCGGCTTGCAGTACTCAAAAGCAGACGTTATGCCCGACATCAACATCGCCGGCGCTAGCTTCAACGGATTGTACGCAAGCACGAACGCCGTTTACGTCGAAAACAGCTTCGAACCATCGGACGTAGTTACGCTTATCCGAGGCAAGCATATTCTGCACTTTGGTGGTGAGTTGTTGGCCTATCAAGACAATTCCACGCCTTGGGGCAATGTGCAGTCAGGAGAATTCAATTTTAACGGGTCCTACACGACCTATTCTCCGTCCGGAACTCCCGGCACTGGGTTCGCTTATGCCGACTTCTTGCTTGGCCAGGTACACAGCTGGAGTGCAAATAACCAGCCGGAAGCAGGCGGCCGCCAGAAGAGCCCGCAATTCTTTGTTCAAGACGACATCAAACTGCGCCCGAACCTGACCGTAAACCTGGGGCTGCGTTACCAAATCCAGGGCGGATGGAGCGAAGTTCACAATCAACAGGGCACGTTTGATCCGACCATTCTGAATCCGGCAACAAACACTCTGGGTGCAATGTGGTTTGCAGGCCAGAACGGCCGTAACCAGTTGCAGGCGCCTATCCACGATATTTTTCTGCCTCGCGTCGGCGTTGCGTGGTCTCCCAGGTCCAACACAACCGTCAGAGGAGGTTTTGGCATATACGCCTATAACTGGAGCCTGGACACTTACGGTAATGGAATGGGGTTTGGTTCGAACAGTACCGGCTCCGTTTCGGACCAAACGAACGGCGTAACGCCCGTGGCCCTACTCTCGGGCAGCGGCTCAAATTTGCAATATCTCACAGCGTCGAGATCGGCTTCCGCCTACAACACGCAAGATGTGAGTTACAACCCTTATCACACGCCAGTGGCTAAGATCTACCAGTGGAACCTCAGCATCCAGCGCGAGATTGGTCGAAGCATGCTGGCGGAAATTGCCTATGTGGGAAGCCACGGCACGCATCTCTCGTTCCCGGTAGACCTCAATCAGGTGCCGGTGGACAAGCTGTCCCCAACGGACGCTGGTAGTCGGCCGTTCCCCCAATTCGGTCATCTCAGCGGAGACCTGCACAACGCGATTTCGAATTACAATGCGCTGCAACTCCAAGTGCAAAGGCGGCTGAGCAGTGGTCTCAGCTTCAACGCGAACTACACGTGGTCCCACTTTCTGGATGAGCAGGACTCTTCCGGATGGGGCGGACGCGCGGGAAATCAGCCCTACCAAAACGCCTTCGACCCAAGGTCTAACTATGGCAATTCCAACTTCGACATCACGCACATTTTCAAGGCAAACGCTGTGTACGAACTTCCATTTGGAAAAGGAAAGACTTTCCTGAGTCAAAATGCCTGGCTGGATGCAGTCGTCGGTGGATGGCAGACCTCGGCAACCGCCATAGCTCAGACGGGGAATCCTTTTACGGTGACCTACTCTGGGCCAGACCAATCTTTCCTGAATAAAGGCGGCCAGTATGGCGGTAATTGGTACCCCAACCTTGTCGGCAATCCGAACCCTAGCAATCCGACGATCCAACAATGGTTCAATCCGGCAGCCTACGCCGTTGCAAATTCTGGAACCCTAGGTAATTCGGGAAGAAATACATTGAGGGGGCCAGGCCTTTGGGACGTTAACTTCTCCATGGCCAAAACCTTCAGCTGGCGGGAGAGACTTCACCTGCAAGTCCGGGCGGATGCCTCTAACGTATTTAATCACCCGAGCTTTGGCCACCCAGACACAAACTTCAATGACCCGAACGCGGGCCAAATAACGAGCACGACCGTAAACGGGCGCAACATTCAACTTGGTGCACGGTTGTCCTTCTGACCAGAGCTTTACATTCGCGAAAGGACGGCGGCTTGCCGCCGTCCTTTTGTTTCTCTGGTGGAGCGAACTGTTGTGCGCCCCTATGATTAAGGCATGAAGATCAAAAGAATCGTCGCACTTCTGGGCCTTTTACTCTCTTTTGCCGCTATTCCTTCCTTTTCGCAACATGAGCCCAGCCGCCAGCAGCAACTTGAACAACACCAGCTGAAAGCACGCGAGTACTTGAAAGCGAACAAACCGGAGCTTGCCATACCGGAATTGCGTGCCATTGTGGCGCTCGACCCGACGGATGTGGACGCACTTGCCAATCTTGGCGTGCTTTTGTTTTTCAAAGGCGACTACGCCGATGCCACTCCGCAGCTTCGTGCCGCAGTCAAGCTACGGCCGGATTTGTGGAAAATTCAGGCGCTACTTGGCATGAGTGAAAAACGAACGGGTGATGCCGCCTCGGCGCGCGCAACACTCGAAAAAACCTTTCCCAAACTCGAAGAGCAAAAAATACGCATGCAAGCGGGTATGGAACTGATCGACCTATACTCCGGCACAGGAGACTTGGATAAGGCCGCCGGAGTGATCGACATTCTGCGGGAGGCCGATCCCACCAATGTGGAACTTCTCTACACGTCGTATCGAATCCATTCGGACCTTGCTCATGAAGCCGTGTTGAGCATGGCGGTCGTTGCGCCGGACTCGGCACGAATGCACCAGATGATGGCGCATGAACTGGCGAAACAGGGAAACACGGCCGCGGCGATTGCGAACTATCGAGAAGCTATAAAAATTGATCCGCAATTGCCGGGGATTCATTTTGAGCTCGCAGAAATACTGAATCTGGCCTCGCCGACCGAGAACCAGGAAGAAATTGAGAAAGAGTATAAGGCGGCGTTAACGGCTAATCCGATGGACGAAAAGGCAGAGTGCCGGTTAGCGGAAATTGCCAGGCGAAAGAATGATCTGAAGGAAGGCTACGCGCGCTATTCCCGCGCGGTGGAATTGCAGTCGAATGATGCTGAAGCCGCAGCGGGTTTGGCCAGGATCCTCGCCGCCATGAACGAGCAGGAGAAGGCACTGGAGCTCTACACGAAGGCGATTCAATTGGACCCGACAGACGCCACTGTGCATTTTCGGCTCAGCACGCTTTACCGGCAAATGGGGCGACAAGAAGACGCCAAGCGAGAGTTGGGCGAATACAAGAAATATAAAGAAATAAAGGAAAAACTTCGTGTCATCTATCGCGACATGCGACAGGAGCCACACGAATAGATATAGTTTGCCTTTTCATGCCGGATTGAGATCGACACATTCCAGCAGCTTTAGAGCCTTTTGGTTGAAAAAAGTTCGGAGAGCCACGCCAATGAGGATACCGAGAGCATGAAACGAAATCTTTTGTTGCTTGCCGCTTTACTGTCTGCCGCCGCGCCCATTTTCGGATCGTCCTACTACACTAGCAGGCCGAACGATGCGAAAGCGGTGTATCTGGACACAGGAGGGTTTTCCGCGCGTGGCGACGGTGTGACTGACGACACGGACGCCCTGCAGCGAGCAATCAATAAGGTTCAGGAAACCACGAATCAAGGCATTGTGTTTATCCCGAGCGGCCGCTATCGCGTGAGCAGGACCATTTATGTCTGGCCGGGTATCAGGTTGATTGGATTTGGCGCGACACGGCCCGTGTTTGTGTTGGCGCCCAATACGCCGGGCTTCCAGCAAGGACCAGCATACATGGTGTTTTTCGCAGGGGGGCGGCCGCAGGGATTTGAAAATGTCGGAGACGCTGCGGGCGAACGGCCGAATGCGGCTCCTCCGGATGCGAATCCAGGAACATTTTATTCAGCGATGAGTAACATCGATATCGAGATCCAAGACGGCAACACTGGAGCTGTAGGGATACGCGCCCGTTATGCTCAGCACTGCTATCTGTCGCACATGGATTTTCGCATTGGTTCCGGTCTTGCGGGGATTCACGATGGAGGGAATGTCGCGATCGATCTTCATTTCCACGGCGGTCAGTACGGGATCTGGACGCGAAAACCTTCTCCAGGATGGCAATTCACGGTAATTGACTCCACGTTTGAAGGGCAAGGCAAGGCGGCAATTCGCGAGCATGAAGCTGGGCTGACTTTAATTCGTCCACAATTCAGGAATGTTCCCACTGCGATTTCCATCGATCCAAAGTATGCGGATGAACTGTGGGTCAAAGACGGGCGCCTTGAAAATATAAGCGGGCCTGCCTTCGTGATCAGCAACGAAAACAATCGGCGAACCGAAATCAACGCCGAAAATCTTGTTTGCAGCAAGGTGGCAGTGTTTGCCGCGTTTCGCGAGAGCGGGAAGGAAATGAAAGCCCCCGGCGAGACGTATGCCGTGAAGGCTTTTTCGCATGGATTTCATTTCAACGACATCGGCGAATCAGGCGAGATTCGAAGCATATTTCAGACGGAAGCATTGGCCGGCCTGCCGGAAATGGCGCGTTCCGACATGCCCGATTTACCAGCTATGGATAGCTGGGTCAATGTTCGCAGTCTTGGAGCACATGGGGATGCAAAGACAGACGATACGGAAATACTGAGGAAGGCTATTGCCGAACATCGTGTTCTCTATTTTCCGTCGGGCCAATATTTAGTTACGGACACGATTACGCTGAAGCCGGACACAATTCTAATTGGTCTTCACCCGAGCACAACGAGGCTATTGCTGACCGATAGAACGGCAGCTTTCCAGGGTGTGGGCGGTCCAAAGCCTCTGCTCGAGACGCCCGAAGGCGGCACAAATATCGTGACCGGAATCGGTATCTACACAAACGGAATCAATCCGCGCGCAGTAGGAGTCAGATGGATGGCTGGGAGCCAGTCCTTGATGAGTGACGTGCGATTTCTGGGAGGACACGGAACAATCGATCCCGACGCTAGTGCGAAGGACAGGGGCAAACTCTGGAGCCAGATTTACAACAACACGCATACTGCTGATTCTGACTTGGACCGCCGCTGGGACGGTCAATACCCGAGCCTGTGGGTTACGAATGGAGGCGGCGGCACGTTCGTCGATATTTGGACACCAAGCACGTTCGCTCAAGCGGGCCTCTACGTATCCAATACTTCTACTGAAGGCAGAGTGTATGAGCTCTCCAGCGAACATCACGTTCGTAACGAAGCTGTTTTCGATAGCGCTGCCAATTGGCAGGTCTTTGCGCTGCAGACCGAAGAAGAGCGCGGCGAAGGCGGCTTTGCCCTACCTCTCGAAATTCGAAATTCCAGCAATCTTCTTTTCGCCAACATGCACATGTACAGAGTTGTGAGCAGTTATCAGCCTTTCCCCGACGCGATTCGTATCTGGAATTCCAAGAACATCCGACTGCGTAATATTCACTGCTACAGTGACAGCAAAGTTTCTTTCGACAACGCTGTTCATGACCAGGATCATGATGCCGTCGTCCGGCAACGTGAGTTTGCGTGGCTCGACCTTTCTGGAAATGCGCCACAGGCGGCGAGGAAACATCAGTCGCAAATTGTCGCCGAGGGCACGCAACTTGAAAGAGTGGCAGGCGATTTCTACAACATCTCCGGTGGAGCGGTCGACGGTTCGGGGAATATTTATTTTGTGGATGCTAAATGGCAGACGATTTATCGCTGGTCGGTTTCGGATCATCACCTATCGAAAGTCCACGACAATCCCCTCGATCCTGTGCAACTTGCGTTTGATAAGGCGGGGAATTTGATTGTCATCTCATACGCGGGCAAAGGCACTGTGTACAGTTTCAAGCCCGACTCGACGTCGGATGAAGTCACACTTCTGAAAGCGGAGCAGGCAATTCCTCGGCCGGGCTTGACCGCCGTCCTTCCAGTTAATTTTTGGCGCAATGAGAATGACTTCGTGGACGCGATTCCTTCGAAAAAGGCCTACCAGTTTGTTTCCCTGGACGGAAGCACGTTTATACCGGCCGGAAAAGATTTTGTGAATGGCGAACTGTATTACGGTTCGAAAATTCATGACGTGCTTCGCGCGTTTGGGTTGGCGCCCGCGCATGTCGGCAAGACTTTCTATGTCACGGACGAGTCGGAACAGCAGACTTATTCGGGCAATGTCAACGCGGATGGCAGCATCACGAACCTGAAACTGTTTGCGGGAGTGGGCGGAGAGAGTATTGCCGCTGATGAGCACGGCAATGTCTATATCGCAGCGGGACAGATATTCGTCTACGACCCTTCTGGAAAATTTATCGAAACGATTGAGGTTCCCGAGCGGCCGACGCAACTCTTGTTCGGTGGAAGTGACGGCAAGACGCTTTTTATAGCGGCGCGCAGTTCGCTATATGCCGCGCACACGCGCTATGGAGGACAACAACAGTAAGTGATTGCACGATTTGTTCGCTGGCGGGAGTAGGTCAAGTGCTTATGTTGCGCGATGACCGACAGGCTGCTGAATCATTCAGCCAAGCGTTCCGCCTCAACCAGTTGGCGAACCCCAAAACTAACCACTGGGAACAATTCGGCATGAGGTTTGGCCGCGTCATCTAGGGATGCTAATTGTTGGTTACGCTTGTCCGCTGTCACCCGACTTCCAGCCTCAATATTGTCGAGCGCTTCCAATCCAGTAGATCCAAGGTTGCAAAGCTCATGGGACAGGGGAATTAATTCCTGAAGGGAGCTGGAAGAAGAGAGGAACGGCTGCAGCCGCGCGTCGTTGTCGCGCCACCGGTTGAACCAATTGCGCAGTTCAAGCCGTGAGTTGGGATCCTGAATTGCCTGCTGGGCCAATATGTTGAATTCGCGCCCGACTTTGCTTTCTGGGGAAACGGCATCCACCAAGCGATTCAGCGCAGTTTGCGTGCTGAAAGCTTGGGTCTTTTCGCGTTCATACTCTTTCACCGGCTCCACGACCGCAGCCAGCGTCTCAAATAATTGCTTCGGAGTCTTTCCTCCAGCAATGTGATTCAGCATTTTTCGACTATTCTCATTGTGGAGTAACTTGAGCCTCTCCAGACTGACGCTAAGAGCGTCAAGCCGTTTGTACATAGACGCTACTCCGGTGACGGAAGCGGGAGACCAGAGACGCTCAGCGATCGCGCCGAGTCGCGGCCAAAGCCGATTGTCGATGTTTTCAGGTGTGACATATTCCGTCCATTGAGCGGCTTCTCCTCCAAGAATTAACGCTTTCTGCGCGTCGGAAAGAGAAGCACTCTCTCCGCTCAGTGGCTCGACGGCATAGTGCCGCGATGCGGGGTACATTAGATCGAGATACCAACCAGCTGACAGAATCGTTGGAAATCCCATCCGCGCCGCGTTCACGAGAGTTTCCGATCCTCGCCAGGATTGCACCAATGTATCTTTTGGCAGATCTGGATTCAGGATTTCGTCCCATCCTTCCATGTGTTTTCCATGTTTGGCGAGAATCACCTGAACGCGCTTGCTGAAGTAGGCTTGTAGCTCGTGATTATTTTTTATGTCGTGGGCGCGCATCCATTCCTGAATACGTTCGTTGCCATCCCAATATTTTCCGTCGACTTCGTCGCCACCGATGTGAAAGTACGGGTCCGGAAACAGAGAAGCCATTTCGCCGAGCACGCTGTCCAGTACTTGATAGGTCTCTTCCAGGGTGGGGTCAATGGGTGGACGAACGTCGTCGCCCATTCCGCGCACCAGGCGTGCCGGTGGCGGCGCCGATGCGATATTGGGATGAGCGATCAGCCAGCTTACCGCGTGCCCGGGAATGTCAAACTCCGGAACCACGCGAACGCCACGTTCACGCGCGTAGGAGAGTAGCTCTCGAATTTGATCCTGCGTGTAAGACTCGCCGTCAGAGGCAAGTTCCTGGAGTTTTGGAGCGTTCCTGCTTTCCACTCGAAACCCTTCGTCATCGGAAAGATGGAGATGGAGGGTGTTGAGCTTTACTGCTGCCATGCCGTCGATGTTGCGCTTGATAACTTCGAGAGGCATGAAGTGCCGAGAGACATCAATCATCAATCCGCGCCAGGGAAACCGCGGGCGATCTTGCACGCCGACAGCCGGAATGATCCAGCCGTTCTTGTCTTTCTGGACCAACTGAAGCAGCGTTTCGACCCCACGCAAAATGCCGAGCGGAGTGGGAGCTGTCAGCTCAACCTTGTTTTTACCAACTACAAGGCTGTAACTTTCGTCCTCGCCAAGCGCTTGCAGCTTCTGGCCAGGCGTATCACAGCGAATGACGAAAAGAGGTGCGGTGATCTTGTTGGCGCTTTTTCTAGAAGATAGCTTTGTTCCTACCTCCAGCTGGCGTCTGAAATGAACGATTGCATATCGAACGCGGTCGTCGCCTCCCTTGACGTCAAACCGCGGCAATTGGACAAGCTTTAGAAATCCCTCGCGCTGCTCGATTCGTGCCGGCCAAGGCATTAAATTGAATTCTTGTGCGGAACAGGACGGAGAAAAAGTGAAAGACAGAACAACGAGGCAAAAACCTATCAGATGTTTTCGTACGCCGAAGAATATCGTCTTCACTTGTTCACGGCAGCCAAAGAGCTCTCTGTCTCATCGTCATGAAAAAAGGTGAACCAAACGTCTTGTGGCGGAAGATCGCCTGGCATCCGAACTGCTCTTAGTTCGCGGGTGCTGGCCGCGGCTTCACATCCGCATCCACTTGGCGCGTAGTCCACTTAATTGCCTCGGTATACATTTTCTGAATCTGTGGATTGTCCCAGTTTTCCACTGGATGCCCGAGCGTCGAGTAATACACGCGTCCTCTTCCATACGTTTTTGCCCAGGTAACGGCAAAATCGCGGTCTGCACGATGCACTTTCGGAGTTTGCAAATCCAGTTTGGTCGCATCAAGCCGCATAAGGACACGTAAATTGTCTCGCGAGTAGTTCCTGATTTGATAGATCTCATCCTTTAGCCGAAACGAAGGAGGAAATTGATGCATCCCTGGAAATTGCGGATCTTCGACAAGAATGGGCGCGTCGAACGTTCCCCATGGATGCTCGTCGAAGTAACCGCCAATCATCTCGCCGTATTCCGGCCAATCGGTGAATGTAATTGCAGCACTGTGGATACCGATGAAGCCTTTCCCATCGTCGTGGACGAATGAAAGGAAATCCGCCTTCTGCTGCGCATCCATTTCCAATGTGCCGCCGGTAAAGAAGATCACGGCGTCGAAATCATTCAAATTCTTAGCGTTATACTCGAGT
>Ga0099794_10000749_pt1 | contig 10951 bp, 6 predicted proteins | sample Rivendell_Oct201_10_FD_77320 | JGI IMG/M metagenome (GOLD analysis project Ga0099794, IMG submission 77320) | Vadose zone soil microbial communities from the Eel River Critical Zone Observatory, Northern California, USA -... | ecosystem: Host-associated > Plants > Roots > Rhizosphere > Soil ... | reverse complement strand
TGAACAACTCCTATCGCGCCACCGGATCCGCGGTCGTCGACGTCACGACGTACCTGCCGGATTCGCCGGCCTCGCTCCTTCTGACGGCCAACGCGGTCGCTCAGCTGACCTTCTCGAGTCTCACGCCGGACCTCAGCATCACGGTCATGACCGTGCTCGGCGGCAACGGCGCCTCGGCCCTCCAGCCGGTCAACACGAACATCCAGGTCACCGCGACGATCCGGAACACGGGTCAAGTCGACGTCCACAATGTCCGGGTGAGCTTCTTCGAGGACAACGTGGACCGCAACGGCGACGGCCTCATGGACTTCACGCCGTTCGACTACAAGGCGGCCGGCCTCTGGATCAACGACACGGTCCTCGCGCTCGTCCCGAAGAACGCGACCACGACGGCCACGATCATCTGGCGTCCGAACGGCGCCCTCGAATCGAGCCGCACGGTCTCCGCCGTCGTCGATCCGCCGCTCGTCTCGGTCTCGGATGGCGGAGCGATCCGGGAGACGAACGAACTGAACAACATCCTCCCGCGGACCTTCACGCTCTTCACATGGCCGGACCTCGCGATCACGTCCGCGGACGTCCAGTTCGCAACCGACCCGGTCGTCAACAATAGCGCGCAGGTGCGCGTGGTGGCCCACAACGTCGGGACGAACCGGGCCACCGGGGCGATCCTCGAGGTCTGGGAAGGGGCGCAGCGGGTCGGCGGACCGGTGACGTTCGACATCAACCCCGGCCTCGACGTGACCCTGACGGTCCTGTGGCGGCCGACGTCCATCGGAGCCCATCTCCTGACGTTCAGCCTGCGGGCGCCGACGAGCACCGACATCCGCAACAAGGACTACGTCCTGGGCAACAACAATGCGACGTTCTCGGTGAACGCACTCACGCCGCCGGACCTGGCGCTCCATCAGAGCGACTACCCCGGCGTGCGGACCGTGACCCAGAATCAGCCATTCAAGATCGCCGTGCTCGTGTACAACGTGGGCCAGACCGCGGCGCTGAACGTCTCCATCGCCGCGTTCTTCGGCGCCCTCCAGATCGGCCGAGTCGATGGCCGCACGATCGGGACCTTCCTGAATGTCTCGCTCAACGTCAGCGGCATCCCCCTCACCGGCAATCAGCAGATCCTCCTCAAGGTCGACCCCGACAACCGGATCAACGAAGGCGGAGCCGCCCAGGAGGCGAACAACACCGCGACCGTCACCTTCAACGTGTTGCCGCCCCAGGGGTACATCGCCATGCTGTCGCCGAGCGCGGGCCAGACGCTCGAGCCGGGCGCCTCGCTGGGCGTAACCGGATTCGTCCGGGATCTGAGCACGAACAACGGGATCGCGGGCGTGGCCCTCACGATCGAGCTGCGGCAGGGCGCCGCCGTCATGGCGTCGAACGCGACCGTCACCCAGGCCGACGGATTCTTCATCGGCACGATCGTCGTGCCCTCCACACTGGCGGACGGCTCCTACAACGTCGTCGTCACGCCCTCGTCCGGCATCATCGGGCCCGGGACCCAGCCGATCACGGTGAAGAAAACCCTTCCGTTCCTCAGCAGCCCGGTCCCGATCCTCGGCGTCCCGTGGTGGCTCTTCCTGGTCATCCTCGGCGCGGCGGTCGCCGCCGCGGCCGGCGTCACGGTCTACTGGAAGGTCTACGGCCTCGGCAAGATGGTCGAGTGCGGCGAGTGCGGCGCCTTCATCCCGGAGGACGCGACGACCTGCCCGAAGTGCGGCGTCGAGTTCGCGACCGGCGAGGTCGAGATGGCCGATTACGGGGAGAAGATGCGCCTCCAGTACGACGAGGTCGTCTCGAAACTGCATCAGGAGGCCTCGCGCCAGCTCGGGCGCGACCTCTCGGACCGGGACTTCCAGGAGTGGTGGAAGAAACAGCCCACCTTCGTGACGTTCGAAGACTGGCTCCGCGAGGAAGAGGAGATGCGCAAGATGGGCTCCAAGCCGTGCCCGACCTGCGGCACCCTCAACTCCGTGACGGCCAACGTGTGCCACAAGTGCGGATCGTTGATGCGGGAAGTGCAACGCCCACCGAGCAGCGGCGGAGGCAGCGGCGTCGTCCAGGTCCCGTCGGCGGCCCGCCAGCCGGTCCGAGCCGCGTCCTCGGCCGAGGCGCCGTCCGGTTCGCAAGCCGCGCCCGGGGCTGCGCCGGCCACCGGAGCTCCGGTGTCGGAGGCCATCCCCCGCCGGGTCATCCGCAAACCGATCACGCCCCAACCGCTCATTCAGAAGAAGCTCGTCAAGAAGGCGGTCGAAGACGAAGAGGCCGCATCGCAGTCGGGGACCGACGACGAGGCGAAGGACGACGAGACGTGAACTCGTTCGGGTCCGGGACCTCGATTCCCACCGGGTAGTCGTTCCTCGGAACCGGTTCGGCGCGGGCCGAACGATACCCAAACGACCATAGGCCTCCCTCGCGCTTTTCGTCGTGTGTCCCTCCCGCGCGGGCTTTGGCGGCTCCTTGCGATTGTCGTGAGCCTGGTCCTCGAGATTCCAGGAGCGGTCCGCGCGATTCTCCGAGTGTGACCGCAGAAGTCCTTATGGCGCTTGGGCGATGGCGCCTGGATGCGGCGGGAGGATCGGCGCGTCGTGGCCGTCCTCGGATTCCTGCACGGCGTGGTCCACGCGAACATCTTGTCGATCCCCATTTTCCTTCTTGCCTGGCAGCCGGAGTTCGGCGCAACCGACGTGACCCTCGGCCTGCTGGCGGCCGTGGGATTCGGCTTCTATGGCCTGGGGGCCGTGCCCTTCGGATTCCTCGCAGACCGGCGACCGCCCGGCCGCCTGCTGCTCCTCTGTGCGGCCGGGATCGCGACTTCCATGGGGGCCGTCGCGGCGAGCCCGTCGGTTCCGTTCCTCGCGCTCTCCCTCGGTGCGCTGGGGCTCTTTTCCGGGATCTACCATCCCACGGGCCTGTCGATCATCTCGCGCGTCGTCGCGGAGCAAGGCCGAGGAATGGGCTGGCACGGCATGGGCGGGAGCCTCGGGATTGCGGCAGGCCCGGCATTCGTCGGGGCGACGTTGGCGATCGGCTGGTCCTGGCGGTCCGTAGCCGGCCTCCTGGTCATCCCGGGTCTCGTCGCGCTCCTCCTGCTCTTCGTCGCGCGACTCCCCTCCGAACTCCCCGCTCGGGCCCCCGGTCCGAGCCTCTCTCCACGGCCCCTCTGGAGTCGCCCGTTCGCGTTCATACTCTTGGTCTACATGTTCGCAGGCTTTGCCTACCAAGGCGGGCTCACGTTCCTCCCGCGATTCGTGGGCGTCGAATTCTTCGCGCTGGCCCTCGCCCTCGGGGCCATCGGACAGGTCGTGTCCGGTCGGCTCGCGGACCGCCGCCAATCCGAGCGAATCTTGTTCGGGTTATCGGTCTCCGCCGCCACGGTGCTGGTCCTCCTGGCGGTCCTTCCGCCGGGGGGCGCGTTCACGACCGCGGCGCTGCTCTTCGGATTTCTCCTGTTCTCGCTTGAGCCCCTTCAGAACATCCTGGTCACCGGAGAGGTCCCCGGGTCCATTCGCGGCCTCGCCTTCGGTTTCACGTTCTTGAGCGTCTTCGGCATCGGATCGATCGGAGCTGCGCTCGCGGGATGGCTCATCGCGAACCATGCGAGCGCCATCCTCTTCCTGGTCCTGGGAGGCTTCCTCGCGGCTTCCGGGACGGCGTCCCTCGGCGTTCGTCGCCGGGGCGGTCCGTAGCGGTCCTCAGTTCGCAGGCACCGCGACGCCTTGGGCTTGGAGCGTGTCGCGGATGATCTTGATCATCCCGTCCGGGTCCTTGTAGTACGACGACACGATCTTCGCGACGTCCCGGTAGTTCTTGATCTCCATCCGCTTCATGTACTCGAAGATGTCCAGGCGGCGTTTGACCTCCTGTTCCATCCTCCGCTGGTTCCAGTTCCGGGCGAGGGAGATCTTCTCGTAGACGTACGAGTGACCGCTGTAGTTGAACGTGTCATCCGCCGGGTTCCAGGTGTACGCGGAGTTCGTGATCAGCTCGTTCGACTCGGGGTCCGTGCCGACGACCTCGACGATCGCCTTCACGCGCCGGGTCATGTCCGTGCCGACCTTCACCTGCGCCTGGAGCAGGACGATGTCGAGGGCCGCGACGAGGGCCCGCGGCAAGTTAATCGGATCGTTCTCGAGGCGGTGGACCATCGCCTGGACGTCATCCGCGTGGAACGTCGTGTACGCGGACTTGCCGGTGGCCATGGCCTGGAACACGACGAACGCCTCGGGTCCACGGACTTCTCCGATCATCATGTACTGCGGTCGCTGACGGAGGGCCGCCGTGAGCAAGTCGAACATGTCGATCTCCCCCGCGGGCTTCCCCGTGGAGGCGACCCGACCCCCGAACCCGGCACGGGTGAGCAGCGGGACCCAGTTCTCGTGGGGCAGGTTCAGTTCCCGCGTGTCTTCGATGGACACGATCTTCATCTGGGGCGGGATGAACAGCAGGATCGCATTCAGCGTCGTGGTCTTCCCGGAGGCGGTGCCGCCGCAGATGAGCATCGATTGCCCGTTCTCGATCGAGAGCCACAGGTACGCCATCATCTCCGGTGACATCGTCTTGAACCGGACGAGGTCGAGTGGCGTGAAGGGGTTTTCCCGGAATCGCCGGATGGTGAACGAGGACCCTCGCTTCGTGACGTGCATGCCGAGGGTGGCCTGCAGACGCGAGCCGTCCGGGATCGTCGCGTCGAGCATGGGTTGCGCGACCGAGATGTGCTTCCCGGACCGCTGCGCGAGCCACACGACGAAGGAGTCGAGCTCCTCCGCGTTGTCGAACTTGAGGTTCGACGGGATGGAGCCGTACTTGCGATGGTAGATGTAGAGGGGCACGCGGACGCCGTCGCACGAGACATCTTCGACCTGAACGTCCGTCATGACGACGTCGATCGGGCCATACCGGATGAAGTCTCGATAGACGTAGTAGAGGACGCGTTCCTTCGACACCGGATGGAGCTCGACGCCCAGCTCTCGGAGGAGGCCGTCGACAATGCGCCGCAAGTAGTTCTCCTTCCGACCGCGGTCCGCGTCGTCCAGCATCTCGAGGTTCTCGACGAGGATCTCCTTCAGGACATCGAGGAGTTCCGACTCCTCTTCGATGAGCTTCGGCTCGATCGCCTCGTAGAAGTACTCGTTCGCCACCGTGTCGTACAGGATCCGAACGTACGAGAAGTTCTTCAGGATCGGCTGGATCTCGATCTCGTTCATGTTTCGCTGGACGATCTTCGGGATCGTCGTGATCTTGCCGAGGCTCGTCTCCTCGACGCTGCTCACCTTCGGCGACTTGACCTTGATGCCCTTGTCCCCGAGGAGACGGGAGAAGTACCGCTTCTTGATCGAGTCGAGGGCCGCGGTGGTGCTGCTCTTCTTCTTCTCGTCCATGCCGTCGAGCATGCGTTTCGCTTCGTCGCGGTCGGAGCCCTTCCGGTCCGCGTCCTCCGTCCGCGCGTAGTTCCGTTCCGTGGATTGGGCCATTCGGTCACCTCAGATGAACAGGAACGCGAACAGGGCGATCACGAGCATGATGAAGCTGTGCCGCAGCCCGTTCGGGATCTTCCCGGTGTCCAGGACGCCCGCGAGGATTCCGTCTCCGAGGCCGTGCACCACCGTCGCGATGAAGAAAGCGATTCGGATTTGGTTGACGACCCCCGGAAGGTCTTGGGCCAGCGGGCTCTGGACGGCGCCGCCGGTCGAGGCCAGCGCGCCGCTCGCCTCGAGCATCTTCGGCAGGAACGTCACGTCCAGAATCCAGATCGTCACGAGGAACACCATGAAGGAAATGTAAATCACCGCGATGTACGTCGACATCGTGATCCGGCGCTCATCCTCGGTCAGCTGGTTCTCCTTCGTGTCGTGGCTGACCATCGTCAGGACGTCGGCGACGTCGCCTCCCGCATCGGAGGACTTGACGATGATTGCGACGACCCGCCCGACCATCGGGGTCTTCACGCGCTCCGCAAAGAGGCGGAGCGCCTCCGTTGCGGGGACGCCCCACGTGATCTGGGCCGCCATCTTCTTGATTTCCGGCGTGAGCTTCCCGTAGCGGCCACTGGACGAGACGACGATGGCATCGGCCAGCGTCATGCCGAAGCGCCCGGCCTCCGCGACATCGCGGAGGAAGTCCGGGAGCCGGCGTTCGATCTGCTTGATCTCCCGCTGAAGCTTCGCCACGTAGAATCCGTATGGCCCGATGAAGCCGAGGGTCGCCACCACGAGCCAGTACAGGAACCGTTCCGTGGGACCTTGGGTGGCTCGGAAGGCGAGGTTCACCGAGTCGATTAGGTTCAGGAAGGCGACGAACGCAAAGAGGGCGAACAGGGCCGACCCGATGCCAATGACGCTCTTGCGGCGGTCTCCCTTCCCCGTGCGCTGGAGTCGGGCCTTCTCAAGCTCGAGATTCGTCATCTCAGCCCTCCTGTTCCATGTTCCAGATGACGAAGATGAATCCGAACTGGCTCATCGGGATCATGAGCGCGACGACTACGTACAACAGGAGGACGACGAATCCGGACCCTGTCTTGCTAATCAGGGCCATGATCGCCATGATCACGACGAGGAACAGGGGGAACGCGACGACGACCGTCACGAACGACTCTGCGAGCATCCCGAGGGTCTCCATCTTCTTCCGCATCTCGAGGCGGTCTTCCTTCTCGAACTGCTCCGCCTTCACGAGGAAGTATGGTTTGAGCTGGCCGCCACTCGTGGATGTCGTGACGACGCCTTGCAGGAAGTCCGAGAACTTTGAGGACGGGGAGCGCTGCGCCGCCTTCCGGATCGCGGTCAAGATGTCCAGGCCGAGCAGCTCCGTGTCTCGGGTGATCCACTCCGCCTCCTTGGCGACCTCTCCGTAGATGGTCTGTTTGGAGAGCTCTTTGAAGATCACGTCGACGGGGACGTCGGCGGAGGCCATCGCAGAGATGAACGACATCGCGCCGGAGATCCGCCTGTCGATCTTGTGGCCGCGCTTCTTCGCCATGCCCGCGGCCTTGCCGTGATAACCGACCGGGAGGCCGAACGCGTACATGTACGAGAAGAAGATCGGGAGCGCCGCGACGAGCGCGAAGATGGTGAGGAGCGTGACGACCGGGATGCTCAGGATGAGCAGGAACAGCGCCGCAACGAACGCGGCGACGACCGCGCCGACGGCCGCGAACGTCGTGTTCATCCAAGCGACCGCCAGGTACTCTTCGGGCCGCAGCCGGATGTGGGCTTTCAGGAGGTTGTCCTCGAGCTCCGGGTCGCTCCCGGTCCGGGCTTGGACGAACTTCCCGAACATGCGCCAAGCGACCTGAGCCTTCGGCGGCAGGCTGACATTGACCGGCTTGGCTCCCTTCGGGAGCTTCACCATATGGGCGCCCTTGTCGGACTCCTCGCCGGGGCGGAACCGCTTCGTCTTCGTGAGCGTGCCTCGCGTCTCGAGTTTCTCGAACGCCGAGCTACCCAACCGTCTCGCCTCCTGTGTCCACGGCCTTCATGGCCGCGTGGTCCTGCCAGCCCATCTCTTCTCGGACCCGCTTCGCGGTGTCCTCCGGGTACTGGTAGTACTGGACGACGATCTTCGCGATTTCTCGGAAGTCGATCAAGTTCTTTTGCAACATGTAGTTGATAATATCGACGCGGCGCTGGAACTCCGCCTCCATTTCCTCGTGAGTCATGTTCTTCATTTCCATGATCTCATCAAACAGGAACGAGTGGCCCTTGTAGACGAAGGTGTCCGTCGCGGCATCCCATTCGTACACTGTGTTCGTGATGAGCTCGTTCGTCTCCGGCTCAAACCCGACGAGCTCGACGACCTGCTTCATCCGTCGCACGATCGAGTCGCCGATCCGAGCGTGGGACTGGATGATGACGAAGTTCAAGGCGGTCAGCAGGATGCGCGGCGTGTTGATCGGCGGGTTCTCCAACCGGTTCACCATCGACTTGACGGAGTCTGCGTGCATCGTGGACATCGTCGGGTGGCCCGTCGCCATGGCCTGGAACATCGTGTACGTCTCCTTGCCGCGGACCTCTCCGACAACGATGTAGTTCGGCCGCTGGCGCAGCGCGGCTCGCACGAGGTCGAACATGTCGATCTCGCCGCCCGCCTTGCCGTCGGGGCCCCGCTCGCCGACCCCGGACCGCGTCGTCCCCGGGATCCAGTTCTCATGGGGCAGGTTGATCTCGCGGGTGTCCTCGATGGACACGATCTTCGCGCCCGGTCGGATGAAGAGGGCGGCGCTGTTCAGGGTCGCGGTCTTGCCGCTCGCCGTCCCTCCGCAGACCATCATCGACTTGCCGTTCTCCACGGCGATCCAGAGGTACGCGACCATCTCGGCGCTCGCGGTCCCGAACTTCACGAGTTCGACCGGCGTGAAGGGCTTCTCCTTGTACCGCCGGATCGTGAACGACGACCCGCGGGTCGTGACCTCCTTGCTGTATGTGGCTTGGACACGATGGCCTTCCACCGAGGTGCCGTCGAGGATCGGGTTCGCAACCGAGATTTGCTTGCCGCATCGCTGCCCGAGCATCACGGTGAATGAGTTCAGGGCGTCCTCGTCGTCGAAGACGACGTTCGTCTTGAGCGATTCGAACTTCTGGTGGAAGATGAACAGGGGGATGCCCGTCCCGTCGCAGGAGACATCTTCGATCCGCAGGTCATTCATGAGGACGTCCACCGGGCCGTATCCGACGAAGTCGCGGATGATGTAGTAGACGATCTTGTCCTTCGAGGCGGGGGCGAGGCGCAGGCCGCGCGATTGAATGAACGAGTCGACGGCCTCCTGGAGGTATTCTTTCTTGTCCTTCTCCGCCATCTTGTCCCATTCGTATTCGAGGGTGCGGTTCAGGGAGTCTTTGATCATGTCGAGGAACTCTTTCTCCTCCGAGTTGAGCTGGGGCTCCCAGACCTCGTATATGTATTCGGAGCGGTCGTGGTCGTACATGACCCGCGAGTAGGTGAACGGCTCCCGGATCGGGATGACCTCGATTTCCTCCAAGGTGTCGCGCGCGAGATTCGGGATGTGAGTGAGGTACGAGCCGCGCGTGCCGGACCACTCGGCTTTCTGTTGGATCGCGCCCCGCGGCATGAGGATCTTCTTCTGTTTCGGCATCTTGGTTCACCCTAGAACTGGACGTTCGAACTCGTGTCTCCCACGCCGACCTGGACCTGGGCGTGCTGCAGGCGGAAGAAACTCAGGGCGAGCAGCGCCGAGTTGTGAATCTCGAGGCGCATCGTGTACGTCTGCGCGGCCGGATTGTAGCTCGCGGAGACCTTGTAGATCACGATGAGGCCGATCTTCGCGGTGTATGAGATGTCGAGCGGCGTCTGCGTGAACGTGCCGCCGAGGACGAGGGCGCTCGCCAGGGTTTGGTTGAGGAACCGGTACCAGGAGAGGCCGTAGCGCGAGGTGTGGTTGACCCAGATCACCGCGTTGGCGGGGAATCCCTGGTAATCTTGGCGGTCGAAGGCGAATACTTGAGTGTTCACGACCTCCGTGCTCGTCCCGGAGACGCTGCCCGCTCCGTACAAGCTGACGAGGCCGAACGAGATGTCCAGGGTGTTATTCGTCTTCACGACACTGAAGGTCGGTTGGGCCCGGATGACTTGGCCGTCGGATTGGTAGCGGATGACCGCTCCGTTCTCGTAGGCGATTCTCTGCGGGATATAGTACCGGTTCGCGACATCCAGTTCGATGGACCCGTTCGATTGCTCTTGGACATGGGTCGAGACGCCTCGGATCAGGTAGTCAAAGGAGACCGTGAAGGGGCCTCCATCGGGGAACGATTGGAGCGTGCCGAGGGTCGAAGCCGCGAAAATCGGCACCCCGTCGACCCCGAGGCTCACCGCGGACGAGGCCGTCACCGGGATGTAATGGGTTCCCGAAATCTGGGCGGCCTGCGCCGCGAGGACCTGGAGGTCGATCGCCCCTTTGATGCCGCCGAACTGGCCCAGGGATCCGTTCATGTGGGACGCCTCGGAGTCCTTCATCCAGACGGGCACGTACTGGTTCACGATGAGGCTGAGGAACGTGAGGAACACGAGCAGGGCCATGATCGTACCGACGGTCGAGGCGACCCCAGCCTCGTCCCGGCGAATGTCGCGGATCAGAATACGCATGAAGCCACCTGAGGAGTATTCCTCGTAGACATTCCATCGGCCCATCCTGGATGACGCTATTTATAGGTGTCGCGCTGAAAATCTGACCTTGAGAATGAGTTGATTTTCTCCATGTGAGAGAGCCTATTTTGGGCCCTCGATTTCGACGGAGTTTTCAGCGTGGTTTTCGGAACGCCTCTCGCGGTCGTTTCGGCGCCCGCCTCGCGGCGGCGTAGAGGAGCGTCGCTTCGCCGGCCATGAACCGCTTCATTCCGTCGATCGACGCGTATTCGTTCGGCGCATGGGCCCGGGATCCATGGCCCAGGCCCATCGACACCCATGGCAGCTTGAGGTATTCGTCGAAGGCGAAGGCGGGCATCGTGCCCCCGCTCGAAGGCCAGATCTCCGGTTGCTTCCCGTTCGCCTCGACCGCCTCGACCGCGGCCTTCGCGATCCACGACCCCGGGTCGGTCTTCGCGGGGCCATAGGGACCGTGCACTTCGATCCGCAGGTCGTCATATCCACGCTTCTTCAGGTGGGTGCGCAGTTTGCGCAGCGTCCCTTCGACGGTCATGTCTTTGACCAAACGGATGTCGATCTTCGCGTACGCCTCGTGCGGGAGCACCGTCTTTGTGCCTCCGTGTTCGATGTACCCGGAGTAGATGCCGCAGATGTTCACGGTCGGCTCGAACAGGTACTTCAGGAGGAGCTGATCCTTCGGCAGATCGAACTTGAACTTCGCCGTCCGTTCCTCCTGAAGCCAGGCGGACGGGTCGAACGTCTTCGCAAGGGTCTTCACCATATCGGAATCTCGCGTCGTCGGCGGGACGACGTCGTCCCAGATTCCATCGATGGCCGGACGCTGCTCCCC
>Ga0099794_10000748_pt1 | contig 10951 bp, 7 predicted proteins | sample Rivendell_Oct201_10_FD_77320 | JGI IMG/M metagenome (GOLD analysis project Ga0099794, IMG submission 77320) | Vadose zone soil microbial communities from the Eel River Critical Zone Observatory, Northern California, USA -... | ecosystem: Host-associated > Plants > Roots > Rhizosphere > Soil ... | reverse complement strand
TTCCTCTACAAAATGCAGGCTTCCGTCGCCTAGCACCTTGAAGATGCAAAAGGGCAAGGGCATCCAAACTCCAGATGGAGACGACCTACTGGGAGGGACAGTGGGTTGATTATCGCATCAATTGAGTGCGTTGGGTACCAATTAGTGCGTTGGGTACCAACGGCGGGCAGAGAATTCTATTGGGTTGGAGACTGTGGCGTCGGGGCCGGGGTTGGGGGCTTGGTGGAAGAGCGGAGGAGGGTGATCCTGGTGCCGGTGTCTTCCGTCGAGAGGGAGACGACGCGAACCTGGTCGCCGCGTTCGCCGAGGAAGGCGATGTCGTCATCGGAGATGTGGGAGTCACGGAAGACTTCAGGTAACTTCTTGGGGCCGCTGTCCTGGCGGGCGAATTCCGGGCTCAAGTGCTCGAGATACCAGATGGCGACGTATTCGCGGGAAGAGTTCGTATGATAAGTGCTGGCGATGACCTGGGGTTGATCGTCATTGAGCGGGAGGTGCGCGGCCGCCGAGCCGGGAAGCACCAGAGCCGCTGCCGGATAAACGGGCAAGCCGGGGCCAACTGCCTTGGCCTGTTCCAGGCGAAACTCGCCGAGAGGAGTGCGCACGGTGGACCTGTCACTGGAGGCGCGGAGACTGAGGGCTTTGATGACGCGCGAGGTCATCAGCAAGCCGCCGCCGAGGAGAATGCAGAAGCCGCACGTCATGGAAACCATCATGAAGAGCAGCGATTTGGAAGAAGGACCTTCCCCGGACGCTGAATTGGACTTTGCCATAATGTGTTTCTCTCCCCTCAGTGCACGACCGCGCCAGGTTCCTGATCACTTCGCCCAAGACGGCTCAAGAGAAGCCGCACCAACGAACGGTGACGAGGAACTCGTCGATACGGATGCAAACCCAGACCCGGTGAATCGAAACTCGGTGCGCCGAACTTAACCCGCTCCCGCAACTCTTCTTCTTCCCGCCGAAAGAACGCGGCCCCGGGACGCGGGGCCGCACTGTGCAGGAGCCGGCTGTGCAGATTACTGGGTCGGCAGAAGCAGCTGTGTAAATCCTGTCGTGTTGATGTCGCGGAACATCGGCGTCCGCGGCGGCAGGAGCGTAGGATCCAAGAAGTTGGTATCGAACTGGTAGCCGCGGGTTGGAGGGCTATAGTTGTTTCCACCGGAATTGAACAAGCCGACTGCCTGGCGGCTGTAGAACAAGCTGATGAGGGAGCCCTCATAAAACAGAGTTGCATTAGGCCACTGTTCCAGGAAGCGCATGAAGTTGTGGACACCCCCGTCGGTGCCAAAGTCCTGGCTACCGTCGATACCTGCGGTGTCCCAGGCCGGTTTGTCGAACGATATTTGCTTGCCGGCGACAATGCCCGCTCGGACGTAGGTGGTTTTCCCCGTGCGTCCACCTAGATTGAAAGGGAAGGCGAAGGAATTGACGTCGTTCCAGTTGACCGAGAGAATCGTAACAGCATCGGCGATCACCGCAGCGGCCACGCTGGGATTAGCAGGAAGGAAGCCTGACCCCGCCGAATTGGCATTGTAGTCGCCCTGGATGTACGTGGGATTTTCGGTCGAGATAGTCAGACCGCAAGTGACACCGCCCGGGCATATGGGCAAGCTGATGAGGCTGCCATTCACGAGCTTGACAGCGCGGCGGAAGAGGGCATTTGGATTTTCGCGGCCGTCGTTGGCGTTCTTGAGGAAGGTCCTAGGCCAGGGGAATCCGCCGTTTGGACCCGGGCAGAGTGGATCTGGCTGCGTCGCGAAGAGCGAGTTGCCGGGCGAGGTGGGACCGGTGCCTTGGAATAGAGTGTTGGCGGTCGCGTTTCCGGTGCTGTCGATCAGACCCGTAGGAAACGTGACCTCCCCGTAGGTGGAAAGTATGCCGGTACCGTCCAGGTCCTCTGCGGAAATTCCACTGGCACCGGGGGGCTCGAGTACGTTATCAGGGCAGCCCTTGGGGTCGGCTGAATTGACCAGATCAAAGTAGCCATATTCCCCGGTCTCATGGGTGGAGGGCGAGAGGGGAGGCCAAGAGCCAACCACGGTCCCCGTGGGAAGATAGTTTCCGCGGCGGTCGGAGATATAAACCACGAAGTTATTTGGTGCGACGGCAGGATCCAGCGTGCTGAGGCCGGATGATCGGATCTTCTTGGAAAACCACCGGGCCAGATTATTAACGTCGAGTTCGATGTAGTTCATGATGCCGCCCAGCGTAACCTGGTTGTTGAGGGCTGGCGTGGGCTGGCGGTTGTACCCTTCGCGTGTGTCATAGAGGGCGTTCGGCCAATAGTCCGAAGGGCTGAGCGGGGCGGTCGTTGCGGTGACGCCGCAGGCGCCCGCAGGAAGCGCGTAGTTCGACGGATTATCACGAACACGCTCGAGGCGAATCACCGCGTTGGGGTGAGGGTCGAGACAGGCGGAAGGAGCGATTTGGGCGCCGGGAAGTCCCGGCAACTGGGGAGGTGCCAGCGAGACGGGATTCAAGTTGCGGCCTGCGAAGCCGAGGCTCAGGATTTCTTTGGTCACGTCGGTGTAACCGCCGCAGGGAGAGCCGTAGGGGTTCTGAGCGTCAATTTTGATAAAGCCGGTGATGATCGGGGTTCCGTTGGTGGGAACTTTGGCGGCAAGGTTTGGGCCGGGCTGCCAGTAGCCGTCGCTGGGAGTGTAGCCCGCGGCCACCGTACTGTTGGCGGCGCCGGAGGCGGCGAGAGGCAATGGCGTGGTGCCCGCAGCCGTCATGGCCGCTAGCAGGGCCGTGGCATTCGGCGTCGACCATTGCAAAACGGGTAGAGTGAGGTCCGCCAGGTTGAACGGCTGACCGGGACTGACGCAATCTAAACTGGTAATGTCCGACGCATTGTCGGAAAGCAGAACGCGCAAGCTGGCCTGGGAAAAATAACGCTCGCCGAGTACGCCGGGATTTAGGGTTTTTTCGCCAGCCACGGGACGGCGGATCATGTCAATGGGCTTGGAACTGCCGTTGCCAAGGAGCGTAATGGTTAAGTTCAGCGGTTTCACGTTGCTCCGGAGGTTGCCATTAAAGGAACCGGAGATGCTGGACCAGCTCGGGTTTGCTCCAGAACCCAAACAACCCTTCAGACTGCCTTGGCGGAAACCCAGAGGCTGGAATGCACCACCACCCTTGGTGATCTCAACGCTGCCCGGGTGACGCCCACCGGGGGACTCTGGATTTGTGTTCGAAAGGCAGTCGCGGAGGATGTCTTTGCTGACCGTCACGGGATTAGCCAGCCAGAGTTGATTCTTCTTTCCCTTATCCGCGGGTGTTGCGCCCGCCGGTCCACCGCTGTCCAGGAAGAGATTGCCGTTGGTATGCACGCGGCCACCGAAATTGAAGTCGGGGCCGGGGAAGAAACTAAGATCTGTGTCCGAGAAAACGCCGAATTGGAAGAGTGGAATGCCAACAGTCTGGGTAGTGCGCTGCAGTTTAGCTTCGCCACCGGTCGAAGTGCGAGCCGCGACAGTGAGCGTATAGGTCGTCTCCAGCGCGCTCATTCCTTGAAACGCGCTGGAGCCCGACTTGATCTGCGCAAATTGAGCCAAGGGGTTGCCGTTGCCGTCCTTGGGGTAGGTAATCGAATAGGTGCTGGCACCGAGCACGTCAATGTATGAAATTGCGGCGCTTGAAGGAAGAGACGGTGGCTTCGTTGCCAGTGCGTCAACTTGCGGTCCGGTCGGGGCATAGGTCGTGCCGAAGAGCGTGCCCAGGTCCGCAGTGAGCTTTTCCATGCCTGATTCCGCGCCATAGAAAGCTTTGCTCTGCTCGTTGTTCATTCCGGAGAGTCTTTGCCCTTCCGTCACAAGGAGCATGAAGCCCACCACCATGGCGGACATGAGCAGGAGCAGAAGGAGAGTAGTGATGAGAGCAATGCCTGATGGCTTTCGCATAGTTGATTTCACCGATCTCATGGTGAAGCTCCTCATTACTAATAGGTATTGAAATAGGCCATACTGCGAAGAGCGACTTGGGTGGCCAGATTGGTACGAATATATTTGCCAGTGAACGCCGCCGTACTCGAGGAACGGGCGCCCAGGTAGACGTTGACGGAGCGAATCTGGTTTTCGTTGTCGCCCGTGGGAGCTGGAACCGTCGGAACAGTGAATTGGTTCACCGGCGCAGGCGTGGTGCCATCCGCAAAATTGAAAGTGAACTGAAGATTTTCAAGAGTCTCGGAGACCGGTTGCGGGGTATTGAAATTCACCGCCCGCATGAGCATCGGATGCCTAGGATCGGTGGTGGCGTCCAGATAGTAGGTGATCATCCAAATGCGCGTGCAGGATGTAGGAGGATAAGTGCCGTCGGGCTTCCCCGCGGTAAGGTTCTGTAGGGTAAGGATCGTTCCGGAAGTTTCCGAGACAGTTCGCCCGTTGAGGTTGAACGGATCGGGGGAGTTAAAGGTCAGCTTTTGACCATTGACGATGCTGACGTACTGGAGGATGCCATTGGGATTGTTACCGTTGTAGATCATGAGCAGGTCGCCGGGGTTGACGGGAATGGCAGCGGCACCGATGGTCACGCAGCCGGGAGCTGGATCAAATGTGATCGTCGACCCGTTCGGCGCGATTGATCCTAACGGACAGGAGGGGCCGGTGATCGGTCTCTGATCAAGCGAGAGAGTATTGTCGGCGTACATGACGGTGATGATGTCAGTTGGCGGACCAGAAGTCCCGTCAGGGCTGGTCACGGTAGGACCCAAACCGTTGCCGGGCTCGATGGCCGGGAGGATTACGTTGCATGCCTTGTTGGCGGAGTTGGGGCCCTGGAAGGTCAGCTTCAATACGGCGGGAGGACGATTGACCGGGAGGCCCTTGTTGCAGCCAGCCGCGTTAACCGTGTTTGGGATGGTAATGCCGCCGGTGGGAATTCCGGTTCCCGTTTGAATCAGATCCTGGACGATCAGATTGAGTCCCGCGCGCATGTTGTCGCTCATGTCCGAGGCCTGCGTGACGTTGGTGTTGGCCCTGGTGGAATCACGGAAAATCATGACGGCCGCCGTGAGTGCAACCATCGTGACGGCCATTGCTATGATTAATTCCACGAGCGTGAAACCCGAACTCTTCGTCATGTTCTTCATGGGCTACTCCTCAATCGACCATCACGAGAATTGCGCGATAAAGCTAACCAGTGTGTACTGCCGCGACATGGAACCGGCGTTGTAGGTTAGGGTGATGGTGATCTGCCGAAGAGCAGATTCGCCGGGAACGTCGGCGATCGCGATGGTGCGCGTCACGCTCCTCAGAGACATCACTACGTCATCCGGGGTACCAAGAATCTTGTCGGGGCCGGGACCCATGATCACCACGTCCGGGTTAGCCGGGTCGTCGTCCGCCGTGCCATAGAGCCCGTCGGGCCCAGCGGCGAGGAGCGGTTGAGGACCAACGAGAAAAACACCGTCATTCGCTCCGCCCGATCCGGTTACGTTGCGAATGTTTGTCCAGAGGAGTGAGTGGGAGTCACGCGCCGCGAAAATCGTTTCAACGGCCTCTTCAGCCTTTTTTTCAGCGATGTAATCCATCTGGGTCATATTCGCTACCTGGATTCCCTGCGCATAGACCGCGGCGAGAGACAAGATGCCGAAGGAGAGAATGACGATGGCAATCATTGCCTCTAGCAAAGTGAAGCCCGACTGCGGATTGCGACGACGGCCATTTCGCGACATGGGCATCCTCCCTATTCCTGCCATTGACTGCCGTCCCAGTGGTATTGACGCACGCGGCCGGTGGCCCCAAGGACGGAGATGGCGCGGGCCGTCAAGGGCTTGCCCGGAATGCCCAGGAAAACCGTGCCGCTCAAGAGCGTATTATTTCCAGCATCAATGAAAGCGCCAGTTGTGGAGAATCTCATGTTCGCTGGAGGGCTGGCGGTAGCGCCGAAATTGATTGGCCCTGAGTTTCCAAAACTGTAGGGTGCCGGGATATCCGGAACGGACTTGAAAACCGTGTACTGGGCGCCACCTTCGAAAGTCACGGTGGTCGGTGGAGGTGCCGCACCGACAAGCCAGATTTCTGTGACGGTGAGCTGGTTCGTTCCCACAAATTGCACTTGGACCTCGCGGCGATGGGCGATGGCCCTCTCGCGCGCCGAACGCAACTGGGAGAGCAGTTGGTCCATGGCCGAGTTGGCCTTGTAGTTCGGGAGAATGGTGCCGTAGTTGAGAATGGCCATCGCCAGAACGATGGAGATGACGCCAACGGCAACGAGGACTTCCACCAAGGAGAAAGCTCGTTGCGATCGGTCCAAATACCGTCTCATTCGCGCACTCCTAAGAGACCGCCGAGTCGAGGATGTGGACGAGGGGGCACAGTTCAAGGAGCATGCCGGCACCCAACTGGTTTCTGCGAGTAAGCTCTTTAGAATGAATGTACAAGACAAGCAGCGCGATGGCTGCAACTGTGGTGCCACTGTAACGAAAGGTTACAAATCACGTCGTCTAGGTACAAACCTTCGGATTTGCGTCAGCAGGGGGTTATGAATATAAAGGAGCGGTTTCGACGCACGATTCCGACAATTCGGCGATGTAATTGGCCGGTCCTTGCACGACGAAACGGCGATGATAGAGCAACAACGCGCGCAAGCCGGCAAGCTCCTCGCCGCCGCCGGCCCTTCCGGGGCCCCCGTGCAGACAACTGGGCACCACGTTTCCGTGGCCGGTGTACTGTCCGGCGACATTCGAATCGACTACCAAGAGTCTTCCATGCAGATCGCCAATGCCAAGGATCGTGTCGCGGGTAAAACTTGCATCATTGGAAAAAACCGAGGCTACAAGAGAACCCAGACCTCGGCGCGTAATGGCGATGAGTTCCTCCAGACCGTCATAAGCCACCAGCGTCGCTACCGGACCGAAAACTTCGACGTCGTGAACGTATTTTGCGTCGAGTCCCTTCTTGCAGGAGAGAAGCGCCGGTTGGACAAAGGCGGATTTTTGCGGGTCGGCATCGATCGGCTGGAAATTTTTGTCACCGCCGAAGAGGACCTCACATTCTTCTTTCAACTTGGCCAGCCCTTCCAGGCAGGAGGACTGCTGCGCTTTGTTCACCACCGGTCCTACCTTCATGTCGGCGTTCCGGGGATTACCGACTTTCACAGAGCTCAGACGTGCAGCAACGGCATCGCCAAAGGCCTTGACCTGCTGACGCGGAACCAGGACGCGCCGGATGGTGGTGCATTTCTGGCCGGCTTTCAGCGTCATTTCGCGGACAACTTCCTTTGCGAGGAGGTCGAACAGATCCGTGCCGGGAGTGCAATCAGGGCCAAGAATGGCGGAGTTAATGCTGTCTGCTTCGATGTTCATGCGAACAGAACGGCGCAGGACGTTCGCGTGGGAGCGAATGCGCGCCGCAGTGTCGGCTGAGCCCGTAAAGGAAATGATGTCCTCTTCTCGAACGTGGCCCAACAGGTCGCGAGCGGAGCCGCAGATGATGGAAATCGCTCCAGGCGGCAAGATATCCGCTTTTACGATATCTTCTACCATCCGGTGCGTCAGCCAAGCCGTAGGGGAAGCGGGCTTTACCACGATGGGGACACCAGAGAGCAGCGCCGGTGCAGCCTTCTCGCATAGACCCCAGGCGGGAAAGTTAAATGCATTGATGAAAACTGCGGCCCCCTTCGTGGGCATGAGAAAATGCTGTCCGACAAACGCGTTGCTCTTCGAAAGCGGGACCAGTGCGCCTTCCTTTAGCATATTTCCTTCTGCCAGCGCCCGGCCGATTTTGGAGTAATACTTCATGGTGTAAAGGGCGCCGTCCACATCGAAAGAGGCGTCGGCCTGGTTCGCTCCCAAGTTCAAGAGAGAGAGCCGAAAATACTCGTCGCGATTGGCAGCCAGGACATCGGAGATCTTGGACAACAATTCAGTACGCTGGGAATAGGTGAGTCGGCGGAGGGCAGGTCCACCGTGAGCTCGTGCAAACGCGAGGGCCGCTTCAAGATTGACACCCTGCGAAGATACGTTCGCCAGTTCGTCTCCGGTGACGGGATCGATGAGTGGCTCGCCCGCGCCAGCGCCTTCAATCCACTGACCATTTGCGTAGTTAGGCAGCTTCATCGGTAAACCTCCGTTGATCTTACAATCCAGAGCCAGTGAGAACTGTTGATTGCAGACCTTGAAAACCATGGATGCGCGACGAATTTGGAATAATACTGCATATCCGTATCAATTGAAACTACGTCCTTCTTCAATGCTATGGGTAGCGCACCTTGGAATGATACTGAAAACAAATGTCTTAAATATGGTTTAGATTTCCCAAAACCGGATAAGGTCTAATGGAGAGGGTGCCAGTCATCTTCCTTGACCGAGCAACCCTAGCATGTATTATAATGCATACTCAACTCGAGCAGTCATGAACGCCACCACCAATCCCAAGGTTGTCACTCTACACCGGGTTATGCAAACTCCCGATGTCGATTTCCTGCTTTTTCTCGGCAAGCGCGTTCGCCTGCTCCGCAATCTCCGGGGGATGACGCGCAAGATGGTGGCGCGGGAAGCGGATGTGTCTGAACGCCACCTGGCGCAGCTCGAGGCCGGAGAAGGAAATGTATCGATCGTGCTGCTGCGAAGGATTGCCGGCGCTCTGAATGTGTCACTTGTCGAGTTATTTGCCCCAGAAGTGGAAGAGCCTGCCGGAAAGCAGATGATTCAGCGATTTCTCGAGCGCCTCCCCAATCATCGACTGGAAGATGTGGTGTTGCGGCTGATGCGGGACTTCAGGCCGGGAGAACAGGTGCGCCGGAAGCGCATCGCGCTGATTGGACTGCGCGGAGCCGGTAAGTCCACGTTGGGATCCAAGTTGGCGGGCGAAAGCCAGATGCCCTTCATCGAGATGGATCGCGAGATTGAGAGGGATACGGGTATGCCCCTCGCGGAAATCTTTGCGCTTTACGGGCAATCCGGCTATCGAGCGATCGAGAAGCGCACACTGGAAAGAGTGATGAATGAAAATGAACGCGCAGTGCTTTCGGTGGGAGGAGGCGTGGTGTCCGAAAAGGAGACCTTTGACTATCTCCTTTCGCATTGCTACACCGTGTGGATAAAGGCGCAACCTGAGGAGCACATGACGCGAGTGATGGCGCAGGGTGATTTTCGCGCCATGGCCGGGAACGACCATGCGATGGAAGACTTGCGGCGGATACTCGAGGCGCGAGAACCGCTCTACCGGCAAGCGGACATGGAGCTCGACACATCGTGCAGTTCGGTGGAAGAGAGTTTTTCGAGATTGAAAACAACATTGCAGGCGAATTTGCAGTAGGAGGATCTCGTGGACATTGTCGCGACTCAAGAATCCCAGGGTAAGAAGGAAGAGGTCGATTTCCAAACCGATCCTTCGCGATACAAGCATTGGCGCCTGTCGTTCGACGGACCGGTGGCGACGTTGACGATGGATGTTGCCGAGGATGGTGGAATCCGGCCGGGCTACAAACTGAAACTGAATTCGTACGACCTCGGCGTGGATATCGAACTGCATGACGCATTGCAGCGCATTCGATTCGAACATCCGGAGATTCGTTCGGTCATCATCACCAGCGCGAAGAACCGCATTTTTTGCTCTGGAGCCAACATTTATATGCTCGGGCTGTCCTCGCACGCGTGGAAAGTGAACTTCTGCAAATTCACGAATGAAACGCGGAATGGTATCGAAGACGCGAGCGCGCATTCCGGACTGAAGTTTCTCGCTGCCTGCAATGGAACGACGGCCGGAGGCGGTTACGAGCTGGCACTGGCTTGCGATGAAATCATTCTCGTGGACGACCGCTCCTCGGCGGTCAGTTTGCCAGAGCTGCCGTTGCTGGGCGTGTTGCCCGGAACGGGCGGACTGACCCGTGTTACCGATAAACGCAAGGTACGCCGGGACCGCGCCGACATGTTCTGCACGAACCTGGATGGCGTTCGCGGTCAAAGAGCAAAGGAGTGGCGGCTGGTCGATGACGCCGTCAAGCCGCAGCAGTTTGCGGAGCACATCAAACAGCGCGCGTTGAAACTTGCCGGGGAGAGTGATCGTCCCGCCGGAGCAAAAGGCGTGGCTTTGACGCCGTTGAAGCGGACGATCGACGAGGCGGGGCTGCACTACGAATACGTCGATGTGCAATGGAATCGCGAGGCGCGCACGGTAACAATCACGGTGCGCGCGCCGGAGTCCGTTGCCGAAGTGAATGTTGAAAAAGTCCTGGCGGCGGGGGCAGGTTGGTGGCCGCTGCAAATGGCGCGAGAGCTGGATGACGCCATCCTGACTTTGCGAGCCAGCGAACTGGATTTGGGGCTCTGGATTATCAAGACGGCCGGAAGTCCGGACGCCGTTCTCGCCATCGACGAATTCATTTTGAATCATCAGGACAACTGGTTCGTTCGCGAAGTACTGGGAATGATGCGACGGACGTTTGCGCGGATCGATGTCACGTCCCGTTCCCTCTATGCAATTGTTGAACCTGAGTCCGGCTTTGCCGGCACGCTGCTGGAATTGGCGCTTGCTGCGGACCGCATCTACATGCGCGATACGCAGGAAGGCGGAAGCGTCGCGACAATGGCGCTATCGAAAATGAACTTCGGGCCGCTGCCGATGGTAAACCGCATTTCGCGGATGGCGGCGCGATTCTACAGCGATGAGGCGCGAATCGAGGCACTGCGCGGCAAGATTGGGAAAACGTTTTCAGCGCGCGAGGCACTGGACGCGGGCCTGGTTACCGCCACACCGGATGATCTCGACTGGGAAGACGAGATTCGCCAGGCCATTGAATCGCGCGCCGCGCAATCGCCCGATGCCCTCACGGGGCTCGAAGCGAATCTACGCTTTGGACCGGCGGAGACGCTTGAGACGCGAATCTTCGGCCGGCTCTCCGCGTGGCAAAACTGGATATTCATCCGCCCGAACGCCGTCGGTGCGAGTGGAGCACTGAAAGTGTATGGGACGGGAGCGCCGGTGAAATTCAACTGGGAAAGAGT
>Ga0099794_10000744_pt1 | contig 10975 bp, 5 predicted proteins | sample Rivendell_Oct201_10_FD_77320 | JGI IMG/M metagenome (GOLD analysis project Ga0099794, IMG submission 77320) | Vadose zone soil microbial communities from the Eel River Critical Zone Observatory, Northern California, USA -... | ecosystem: Host-associated > Plants > Roots > Rhizosphere > Soil ... | reverse complement strand
CGCCGGCCCCGCGAAATCTTCATCGACAATAGCCTCCTGTTCTGGATGCATAAAGAGCATCCAGTCGCGATATCGTGACGTCTTGATGAATCGTTTGAGCGCTTCCGCGTAGGCCGGTGAACCAGCAGGAATGAGTCTGATTGTATCGCCATCGATAACCTCGGGAAGATCACTAGGTCCAAACTCGGAGAGCGGCTGGGCGTCGCCAAAAAACAAGAGAGTCCGCTGCACCGCTTCCCGTACCTTGTCCTGGCGCAGCAGAGCAAACACATCATGCATGGCGATACGAAGATCCGAGTCATCTATTTCGGATACGATCTGCCACAGTTCGCCTTCAGTCACCGAGGTATCGAGGGATTCCAGTCGTCGGGCCTGGCTTCTCGGCAGTCCTGCAATAAGCCGGTCCAGAAGATCATTGGGCAGTCGCTTGTACAAGGGGTCCAGCGAATGACCGCTTGGGCCGCCAATTCGAGGACCGTCATCCTCGGAGACGTACGTCTCGGTAACCACCAAATCGGGCCCCACGACAGGTTGCCAGCCTCGATGCTGGTCGAGCCACCTGTCACACTCCTCGTGCGTCCCGCAAAAGACAAGCACACAGACATGATCGAGCTGAACCGTGATAAGGCGACAGAATCCGGTCAGATCGTACTTGATGCAGTGCTTGATTCGGCTCTCCCCATAATTCGTCGTCGCCAGCCCAACAAAGGGGTTTTCGCCCGCTTGCATCCGGCCGACAGCTCCATAAATACGATCGGCGGCCTTTTGAAACGCCCCACCTCGTTTGTAGAGCCCATTCAGGGCGCGGTTGAAATCACGATACGTCGCGTACTGAAGCCGAGGTGCGGACGAGTCAGCTTGCTTAGCCATAGGTTTCCTGATCGCGGTCGTTGTATGGCGGGCGCAGTCACGGGGTGCGTGACGGATGATACGGATGTATTCCCTTCATCTTGTAGCGCCTTACCGCGATGCGACAGGAGGAGTCCCGCACGGGGAGACGGGGCCACTTGGGGATCAGACCACCTCGTTATTGACGCGCTTCCCCTTCCCGGATACGACTCGTAGACGTGCTTGACAAAGATCCTGGCTTCTCTGCTGATCGCATCGCCGTTTCTGCCGTCCTCCTTGCGCCCCTCTACAGAACGCCCGCAGGTTAAGCACGATCTCGTAGCCCCCTGAGAAGCGCCGGCGTAACTGTAGTTCTGTCGGCGGCTGCAGTCGACTTATTCCGGTGGCATTCGCCCGCTGTAACCCGATGGTCGAGAGGGAGCGCAATAGATAGTGAACCAAGTAACTCACAACGGGATCGTCTCTCTCATCTGGGGCATCGCGGATGATGTGCTGCGTGACCTGTTCAAGCGCGGCAAGTACCCGGATGTGATCCTGCCGATGTGCGTTGTCCGGCGCATGGACGCGGTACTCGAGCCGACGAAGCAGGCGGTCCTCGATACCAAGAAGATGCTCGACAAGAGCGGTATTACCGAGCAGCGTGCGGCGCTATGCGATGCAGCAGGTCAGTCTTTCTACAACACCTCGAAGTTCGGACTACGCGATCTCCAGTCCCGCGGCAGCCAGCAACAGTTGCTCGCCGACTTCGAGGACTATCTGAACGGCTTCTCGCCCAACGTCCAGGATATCATCGATAACTTCAAACTTCGGAACCAGCTCCCCACGCTCTCGAAAGCCGACGCACTTGGCACTCTGATCAACAAGTTCCTTGATCCCGACATCGACCTGTCGCCGGCCAGGATCGACAACCACGCGATGGGCACCGTGTTCGAGGAGCTGGTCCGCAGGTTCAACGAGGAGAACAACGAAGAAGCGGGCGAGCACTGGACGCCGCGTGACGCGGTACGGCTCATGGCGAATCTCGTATTCCTGCCGATTGAGGGCCAGCTCAAGTCCGGCACCTACCTGCTCTACGACTGCGCCTGCGGAACGGGAGGTATGCTCACCGTCGGGGAGGAGACACTCACGGCGATCGCTGCCAAACGCAAGCAGCAAGTCACCAGCGTTCTATACGGGCAGGAGATCAACCCCGAGACGTACGCCGTCTGCAAGGCGGACATGCTGCTCAAAGGCGAGGGCGAAAGCGCCGACCACATCGTCGGCGGCGCTGAATGGTCCACGCTCTCGCACGACGCCTTTCCCGCGCAAGAGTTCGACTTCATGCTCGCCAACCCGCCGTACGGCAAGAGCTGGAAGAAAGACCTCGAGTCGATGGGCGGCAAAGACGGGATGCGCGACCCGCGCTTCAAGGTGATGCACATGGGCGAGGAGCTCTCGCTCGTCACCCGGTCCAGCGACGGTCAGATGCTCTTCCTCGCCAACATGGCGTCGAAGATGAACGGCAGCTCCGCCCTGGGCAGCCGCATCGCCGAGGTCCATAACGGATCGTCGCTTTTCACAGGCGACGCCGGCCAGGGCGAGAGCAACATTCGCCGCTGGCTGATCGAGAACGACTGGCTCGAGGCCATCGTCGCGCTGCCGCTCAATCTGTTCTACAACACCGGCATCGCCACCTACATCTGGGTGCTGTCCAACAAGAAGCCCGCGCACCGCAAGGGGCGGGTGCAGCTCATCGACGCGACCCAATGGTCCAAGCCGCTGCGCAAGAATCTCGGCAAGAAGAACTGCGAGCTCTCGCCCGAGGACATCGAGCGCATCAGCCGCACCTTCCTCGATTTTAAGGAAACGGCTGAATCGAAAATCTTTCCCAACTCCGCGTTCGGCTACTTGAAGGTCACGGTCGAGCGCCCGCTGCGTTTGCACAGCCAGCTCACCCTGAAGGCCATCGAGACCCTGCGCTTCATCTCAGGCGATGAAGACCTGCGCGCCTCGCTCTACGAGGAGTTCCGCGACGACCTCTTCGGTAACTTCGCCAAGGTCTCCGCGGCGCTAGAAAAGCGCCTGGCCGATTGGGGCACCGACGAAGACGAAGGCGATGAAGTAGAGGGCGGCAGTACGAAGAAGGGCTTGGCCGAGAAGAAGAGAAAAAAGCTACTTGACCCCAGGACTTGGGAGCGCGACGGCCGCCTGGTCGAGGTCGCCACGAAGCTGCGCACGGCCCTGGGTGACAAGCTCTTCGAGGACCACAACATCTTCCGCGACCGCGTGGAAGCCGCGCTCAAGACGGAGGACATCAAGCTCGCTACCGCCGACTTGAAGCAGATCCTCAAGGCCGTGAGCTGGGGTGTCGAGACGGCGCCGCCCGTGATCGCCAAGGTGCACAAGCACAGCAAGGCCAAGGCCGACCCGCTCCGCGGCTTGTTCGATGCAATGGTGGACGGCAAGCCGGCTATCGTTGAGTACGAGCCCGACCCCGACCTGCGCGACACCGAGCAAGTGCCGCTCCTGGAAGACGGGGGCATCGACGCTTTCATCCGCCGCGAGGTGCTGCCCTACACGCCCGACGCGTGGATCAAGGAAGACGCCACCAAGATCGGCTGCGAGATCAGCTTCACGAGGCACTTCTACAAGCCGCAGCCGCTGCGCACGCTCGAAGAAATCAGCGCCGACATTCTCGCGATCGAGAAAGAGGCCGAGGGGCTTCTGGATGGATTGCTCAAGGGAGCCACACCATGAACAACACAGCCCCCAAGGTCTATCTCGCCCGCGCGGGCGGCAATGGGGAGGACGAGGTCTACGCTCTCGACCACGGGGTCGCAATCATCGGCTTCCAACAGTATCCCTCGCTTGCGGAGGCGAAAGACTACGACGCCATCCTTGCTCTCGTAAAGGCGGCCAAGCCCGAGTTGAAGCCCCGCGCGGCTGGCAACCACGCCGGGCAACTGTGGGCCTTTGCTCTCGCCATGCAGCCTGGCGACCTCGTTGTGCTTCCGCGAAAACTTACCTCGCAGGTCGCACTCGGCCGCGTGACCGGCCCCTACAAGTACGAGAGCGTAGACGGCGTGGTTCGGCACACCCGTGCAGTCGAGTGGGTGCGCCCGGACGTTGCCCGCTCGGTGTTTGGGCAGGATCTGCTGTACTCCTTCGGTGCGTTTATGACCGTCTGCAACATCACGCGCAACGGTGCCGAGAGTCGGGTGGCGGCGGTACTCGCCGGCAAGCCCGATCCGGGCTACACACCGACTCCCGGCAAGGCTCCGAAGCCTGAGACCGTTGCCGGCGACGCCGAGGACGCTTCGCTCGACCTCGGGCAAGCCGCGCACGACCAGATCGTGGCCCACATCCAGAGTCGCTTCAGCGGCCACGGCCTCGCGCGTCTTGTGGATGCCGTGCTCACCGCCGAGGGATGGGTGACGAAGCTCTCGCCTGCAGGCGCCGACGGCGGCGTGGACATCCTCGGTGGACGCGGATCACTCGGACTCGATCAGCCTCGGCTGTGCGCTCAGGTGAAGTCGCAGGCGAGTCCAGTGGATGTCACAGTTTACCGGACGTTGCAGGGATCGATGCAGAGCTTTAAGGCCGAGCAAGGGCTGCTCGTCGCCTGGGGTGGCTTCAACAAGGTGGTGCTCACCGAGGCGAAGCAGGGCTACTTCGCCGTGCGGCTGTGGGAGAGCCGCGACCTGGTCGAAGCTATCTACCGCAACTACGAACACTTGCCCGCCGAGATCCAGGCCGAGCTGCCGCTCAAGCGAGTGTGGATGCTCGTCCACGAGGAACCTGAGGCATGATCGACGACCTTAGGCCGTATCCGGCGTACCGCGCTGCAGAAGGAGGATGGATCGGCCAGATCCCGTCGCATTGGGCGGTCCGCCGAATGAAGTACGTCGTTCGTGAGACCGATTCGCGCTCAACGAGCGGAAAAGAGCAGTTGCTTCGCATCTCGCAGTACACGGGTGTGACTGAGCGCCGTCGCGCGGACGGGCTCGACGAGCCCGACACGCGCGCCGACTCCTTGATTGGCTACAAGCGTGTTGAGCCTAACGACTTGGTGATCAACATCATGCTCGCGTGGAACGGAAGCATGGGCGTCTCCCGATACTCCGGCATTGCAAGTCCGGCGTATTGTGTCTACCGCTTCGGGCAGGATGCTCATCCGTGGTTCTTCCACAATCTGCTGCGCTCTCCCGCCTACAAGGCTCAAATCAAAGCGTCATCAACTGGCGTCGTAGAGAGCCGCCTCCGACTCTACTCTGACGACCTCGGTCGCATTGAGGCGATGCTCCCCCCGCCCGTGGAGCAGGTGGCCATTGTGCGGTTCCTGGACTGGGCAAACGGGCGGCTGGAGCGAGCGATCCGGGCAAAGCGCAAAGTGATCGCGCTGCTCAACGAACAAAAGCAGGGCACTATCCACTGCGCTGTCACCCGCGGCCTCGACCCCTCCGTCCCCCTCAAACGCTCCGGTATCGAGTGGACTGGACAGATCCCCGAGCATTGGGAGGAACTCCCACTACGCCGAGTAGCCACTTGCGAGAACGGCGGCAGTTACGGCCACGAGCCCAGTTCGATCCTCGAAACCATACCAGTGGCCACAACGGCTCAAATTGATCGCGACGGCACCTTCGATGTCGAGCGAATGCCCCTTCGCGGATTCACCAGCCACGAGGCCGCCCGCTACGCATGTAAACCGGGTGACATCCTCGTGGTTAAGTCGAGTGGCTCAGCCGCGAACGTCATCTCTGGCAAGTGCGGGATCGTGAGGGACTCAACGCCGAGGTTCGTTTTCAGCAACTTCTTGGCGCGATTTGTTGCACAGTCCGAGGTCATTGAGCCGGAGTATCTCTTCTTACTGCTGACATCGTACCTGACGAAGGAACGTGTTCGCAGAATGGTGTCGACGACGACGTACCCAAATCTGAAGATGAACGAGTATCGGGGTGCCTTCCTGCCAGTGCCTTCGCTGCGCGAGCAGCAGCGAATCCTCAAGGAGATCCTGGTGGCCGTTGAGGGCGTGCATACCGCCATTGCCCGCCTCGAACGCGAGATCGACCTCCTCCGCGAATACCGCACCAGCCTCGTCGCTGACGTGGTGACCGGAAAGCTCGACGTGCGCGGGGCGGCGGCGCGGCTGCCCGACGACGCGCCGCTCGACTCGGTCGAGGACGCCGATCTCGGCGACGAGACCGACGTCGCCGAGGAGGAGGTCGCTGTATGACCACCGACACGAGCGAGAGGGGCCTCGAGACGCTTATCATGCGGCACATGGCCGGCACGGACGGCCTTGCCGTCGTCCCGAACCGGGTCGCCGAACGACCACCGCCCTGCGCTGGCACCGGCTACACCGCCGGCAGCGTGCAGGACTACGACCGAGCCCATGTGGTCGATGTGCCGCAGCTCTTCGCCTTCCTCCGCGCCACGCAGCCGGAGGCGTTCAAGAAGCTGGCGATGGCCGACGCAAACGACACGAGAGACATCAACCGCCTCAAGTTCCTCGCCCGCCTCTCCGGCGAGATCGGTAAGCGCGGCGTCATCGACGTGGTGCGCAAGGGCGTCGACCACGGGCCGATGCACTTCGACCTCTTCTATGGCACGCCGTCGCCGGGCAACGCCAAGGCTGAGAGACTGCACGCAGAGAACCGCTTCTCGATCACGCGCCAGCTCGCCTATAGTATGGACGAGACACGCCGCGCGCTCGACTTGGGCCTGTTCATCAACGGCCTGCCCATCGCCACCTTCGAGCTGAAGAACAACCTGACCAAGCAGACAGTCGAGGATGCTGTGCAGCAGTACAAGCGCGACCGTGATCCGCGCGAGCGGCTGTTCGAGTTCGGGCGCTGCGTAGTGCATTTCGCGGTGGATGAAAGTGCAGTGCAGATGTGCACAGAGCTCAAGGGCAAGGCCTCATGGTTCCTGCCTTTCAACAAGGGCTACAACGACGGCGCGGGCAACCCGACTAACCCCAACGGCCTCAAGACCGACTACCTCTGGAAGGCGCTGCTCACCCCGGCGGGATTGACCAACATCCTCGAGAACTATGCACAGGTCGTCGAAGAAAAGGACCCGCGAACCGGCAGGAAGAAGCGCCGCCAGGTATGGCCTCGCTACCACCAGCTTGGCGTCGTGCGGGAAGCCCTGGCCGATGTCCGCGCCCACGGGGCCGGCAAGCGGTACCTGATCCAGCACTCAGCGGGCAGCGGCAAGTCGAACTCCATCGCCTGGCTCGCACATCAGCTTATCGGCTTGAAGCGCGACGACAAGGAGGTCTTCGACTCGGTCATCGTGGTCACCGACCGGCGCATCCTCGACGATCAGATCCAGGAGACCATCAAGCAGTTCATGCAGGTGGGAGCGACGGTGGGTCACGCCGAGGGTTCCGGCGACCTGCGTACGTTCATCGAGCAAGGGAAGAAGATCATCGTCTCAACCGTCCAGAAGTTCCCCTTCATCCTCGAGGAGCTCGCCACCGAGCGCGGCAAGACGTTCGCCATCATCATCGACGAGGCACACTCCAGCCAGGGCGGCAAGACTTCGGCGGCGATGAGCCAGGCGCTCGGTGACCAGGTGGAGGACGATGACGCGGGGCCCGACCCTGAGGACACGGTGAACGGGGCACTCGAGAAGCGGATGGCGGCGCGCAAGATGCTGAGCAACGCCAGCTACTTTGCGTTCACCGCGACGCCCAAGAACAAGACGCTCGAGATGTTCGGCGAAGCTCTGCCGCCAGACGCGGAGGGTAAGGTCAAGCACCGGCCCTTCCACGTCTACACGATGAAGCAGGCGATCGAGGAAGGCTTCATCCTCGATGTGCTTAGGAACTACGTGCCGGTCGACAGCTACTACAAGCTGGTCAAGAAAACCGAGAGCGACCCGGAGTTCGACACCAAGAAGGCGCAGAAGAAGCTCCGTCGCTACGTCGAGAGCCACGACCACGCGATCCGACTCAAAGCCGAGATCATGGCAGATCACTTCCATGAGCAAGTCCTCGCCGCGGGGAAGATCGGTGGTCAAGCACGGGCGATGGTCGTCACAGGCAGCGTCGAGCGGGCGATTCAGTACTTCCACGCCTTCAAGTCATATCTCATCGAGCGAAAGAGCCCCCATCAGGCGATCGTCGCGTTCTCGGGTCAGCACGAATATGGCGGGGCCAAGGTGAGCGAGCCGTCGCTCAACGGCTTTTCAAGCAGCGAAATCGCCCAGAAGATCCAGAACGAGCCGTACCGCTTCCTGATTTGCGCCGACAAGTTCCAGACCGGCTACGACGAGCCCCTGCTGCACACGATGTATGTGGACAAGCCGCTCTCGGGCATTAAGGCGGTGCAGACGCTGTCGCGGCTCAACCGTGCGCACCCGCAGAAGCATGACTGCTTCGTACTCGACTTTCAGAACAACAGCGAGGCGATCACCTTCGCGTTTCAGGACTACTACCGAACAACGTTGCTCGCGGAGGAGACCGACCCCAACAAGCTGCACGACCTAAAGGCGGCGCTCGACAACGCTCAGGTGTATTCGCCAGAGCAGGTTCGGCAGGTAGTAGAGTTGTTCCTCGCTGGCGCCGACAGGGATAAGCTCGACCCGATCCTTGATGCGTGCGTGGCGGTCTACACCGGCACGCTCAACGAGGACGGGCAGGTGGATTTCAAAGGTAAGGCCAAGGTGTTCTGCCGGACTTATAGCTTTCTCTCCTCAGTGATACCTTACAACAATCCTCAATGGGAGAAGCTCTCGATCCTGCTTAACCTCCTCACCCCCAAGCTCCCAGCTCCGAAAGAGGACGACCTCGCCAAGGGCATCCTCGAAGCCATCGACATGGACAGCTACCGCGTCGAGAAGAAGGCGGCGCTGAAGATCGCACTAGCGGACAAGGATGCGGAGATCGAGCCCGTGCCGACGGAGGCGGGCGGTCGCAAGAGCGAGCTCGAGCTCGACCGCCTGAGCAACATCCTCAAGACGTTCAACGAGCAATTTGGCACGCTCTTCACCGACAGCGACCGGGTTGCGAAACGCATCCGCGATGACATCGCGCCGCAAGTCGCAGCCGATGCGGCCTATAGGAACGCCAAGGAGAACACGCCGCACACAGCGCGTATGGCCCACGACCAGGCGCTCGGAAAGGTGATGCAGCACCTCTTGAAGGACGACACGCAGGTCTACAAGCAGTTCGTGGAGAACGAGTCGTTCAAACGGTTTGTCGGCGATATGGTGTACGCGCTTACAAATGAATGACTGAGTCGCCTTGGAACTCAGTCGCGCACGAACGTCCCTCGCGTTACCTAGGCTCTCGCGGCCAGAGCAGGTTGGCTGCGGGCGGAGCTTCCGGGACGGGCCTCGGCAAGAATGCGTCCCGACTCTGGCGGCAGTCCGCCGCTCAGGATGAGCCGGAGGATCAATCCGTGTAGGTACGTGAAGTACGGTGGGAAGGCTTCTCCGATCACGTTGCGCACCAGGTACTGCTGGCCGTCGACGAGCGCGGGCGACCAATCGTAGAATCGGGGGACCGTCTGCAGGTCGGAGCATTCGAGCGCGCTGAGCACCCGGTGCTCCCAGGGGTGAATCTTGAAGTCGCTGCCGATGTGGCTGGAGTTGGTCGTGACCGTCGGAGCGGGCCGGTCAGCCGCCATTCGCCGATAGCTGGAGTGGAAGCCCCGGATCAGTCGCGCGCGAACCTTTTTCACGACGACCGGACGGTTCAACATCGCCGCACCGCACTTCGAGCAAGACGCCCGACCTGAGGGAACCGGCTCGTGGCCGCAACGTCGACAGCGGTCGTTGTGGTACGCACTGAGACCCGAGTAGGGCGGTATGTCGGCGACCAAGGCGAAGCGATCGGCGTCGTACGCAGGAACGCGGTGCAGCGCGTGCGAGCCGCGTGCCGCGCGTTCGGAACTCGCCTCGAGCCGCTGATAGCCGACGCCTTCCAGCCAGGTCCGCACCGGAACCCACGGTGCGCGGTCCTGCCCATGGGTAGGCGAGGGCCAGGGGACCAGCCCCAGCTTCTTCAAGCGGCGGAGGACCGGCTGATTCGTTCTTATCGCGACGACGACCGCCCGTCGGCGGTCCTGGGCGAGACCGTAGTCCGCGACATTAACGACACCCTCGAACACGTGGTAGCCAGGCAGTTCGCGCTGGAACGCATCGACGACCCGCTCCTCGGCGTCGCTCGAAGTAGGAAGCGTGAGTATCTGCCTGACATTCTCTACGACGATCAGCTTCGGCTTGAGCGCCCTAGCGATCGCCGGCACGGCGAGGATCAGCTGGTTCTTCTCGGCGTAAGCCTCGGCGGAGCCCCCGCGTCGCTTCCCACGGCTGGGATTCGAGCTGCTCAGACCTTGGCACGGAGGCGTGGCCACGAGGAGGTCCAGAGGCCGTTGGGTGCTGCGACGGTACGTCGCGGCGATCCGACGCGCGGCCGCGCCGACGTCGGCGACGATCCATGTCGAGTCGGGGAAGTTCTTCTGCCCAATCGCCGCACGTCGAGCGTCACGCTCGACCTGGACGTGGAACTTGAAGCCTGCGAGCTCGTAGCCGAGATCGCTCAGGCCCGCCCCGGAGAATAGTGAGACGGCCGTGCGGCGTCGCGGTCGAGGCGCCCTCGGAAGTCGCAGAAACCCTTTCGGCGTTAGTCGGGTCGTCGCCAGGGGGGCCGCCTCGAGGAATGGCGCGGCGCGCGCGATCGACCCGCGCGGACACGCCTGGCGACGCGCGCGGCTGTTCGACCTAGCCGGACGTCGTCGCGCAGGGCATGCTCGGGGACGCGAATCACAGTCCACCCCTCCCGTCGTAGCTCGGCCGTGACTCGCCGGTCCCGCGCGACGTTGGTCTCGATCTTACGACGCCAGAACACCCCACTCTGCGTCGGGATCCCCTTGCAGCGCGGGCATCCGTGCCAGAAACAGCCGTCGACGAACACGACGACGTGCCGACCGACAAACACCATGTCGGGGTGTCCGTACAACCTAGGGCCCCCAAGGCGCCGGTAGCCGTCTGCCGTCAGGTAGCGCAGCCCGCGACGCCATAGGGCGTGCGCGAGCGCCAGCTCGGGCCCCGTGCGACCGCGGTTCGCGACCATCGCGCGGTATCGCTGCTCGCGCGTGAGCTGGTCACGCATCGGCAGCCAGCCCGCCGAGCGGCG
>Ga0099794_10000743_pt1 | contig 10983 bp, 7 predicted proteins | sample Rivendell_Oct201_10_FD_77320 | JGI IMG/M metagenome (GOLD analysis project Ga0099794, IMG submission 77320) | Vadose zone soil microbial communities from the Eel River Critical Zone Observatory, Northern California, USA -... | ecosystem: Host-associated > Plants > Roots > Rhizosphere > Soil ... | reverse complement strand
GGGGTTGAACCGCTCCGAACGGCGGCAACCCCAGGCGCAATTGGCGGTCGAAAGCGATGCGGACAGATCAGCTCCAGAGCATCCTCGCTCTGTGCGGCATCGCGGAGCGCGCATGCGTCCGCGGGTGCCTTCAGATTTTGGCATCCACTCTCGTACGGCTTGAATGGCGCGGGGCGAAGTCCCTGATCCGCGAGCATTGAAAGCAGCGCGCACGAAGCCTCCGTTTTTCCGACGCCGGTATCGGTAGCGGTGACGAAGAGGCGAAACGGCTCGCTCAATGCGAAGTGACCTCGTCAATGGACTCCTTCACCACATCGCCCAGCCACCCGGCCTCAGCCGAGGTGAGCGAAAGGGGCGGCATCAGGACCACGACGTTTCCCAAAGGCCGAAGGAGCACGCCGCGTTTTCGAGCTGCCAGACACACCCGGTGTCCAACACGTTCCGCGTAGGGATACTCCGTCTTGGTCGACCGATCCCGCACCAACTCAATGCCGATCATCATTCCCCGCTGACGCACTTCCCCGACGTGTTCCAACTCCCCAATCGACGCGAGCTTCTCCGCGAGTGTCGCGATCACTGGCTTGATCCGTTCCAAGATGTTCTCCGACTCGAAAAGGTCGAGACTCGCCAGCGCCGCCGCGCAGGCCAACGGATTTCCGGTGTAGCTGTGGCCATGAAAGAAGGTTCGCTTGTCCTGGACTGCTCCGAGAAATCCTTCGTACACGCGGTCGGTGGCGAGCGTGGCTGCCAGCGGCAAGTAGCCTCCGGTCAATCCCTTCGCCAGACAGAGCAGATCGGGCGCCACTCGTTCCTGCTCCACCGCGAACATCGTTCCGGTGCGTCCAAAGCCAGTCGCCACTTCGTCGCATATGAGCAGAACGTCATGGCGGCGGCAAAGCGCAGCCAACTCCCTCAAGAAGCCGACCGGTTGCGTGATCATCCCGGCAGCTCCTTGCACCAAAGGCTCGATGATCAACGCAGCAAGCTCTTTGCCCCTTTGTTCGAAAAGTGCTTCCGCGGCGTCGAGGCATGCCGTCGCGCAGTCGCCTGGCCCGGGCCAACGATAGCGGTAAGGCGTTGGAATGCGCGTCACCGAAAACAACAACTCTTGAAAGATTTCGTGAAACAGGTCGATTCCACCGGCTGAAACCGCTCCGACGGTGTCTCCGTGGTATGCCTCTTTGAGGGCGACGAAAACCCGCTTCTCCGGACGCCCCTTCTGGCGCCAGTACTGGAACGCCATCTTGATCGCCACTTCGACCGCCGTTGATCCGGAGTCGGAGTAAAAAACGCGGTTCAGTCCAGGCGGAGCCAGTTTGACCAATCTCGCCGCGAGCTCGATTGACGGCGCCGACGCGAGGCCTAGCAGCGTGGTGTGAGCCACTTGCCGAAGTTGAGCGATCACCGCCTCGTCGATCTCCGCCTTTCGGTGCCCGTGGATATTCACCCACAACGACGAGACCCCGTCGAGGTAGCGGCTGCCGCGTGCATCGATCAGGTAGTTGCCTTCGCCGCCGACGATCACCAGAGGCTGGTCGTCAGGCCAGACCTGCATCTGGGTAAATGGGTGCCATACATGGCGTAGATCCAGATCCAGCAAGCGCTGGTGCTCCGACTGGATCACAGCGAGAGCACCTCTCGGAGCGCTGACAAAGCGAGGTCCACCTGCTCGTCGCTGTGCGCAGACGAAAGCGAGAAACGAAGTCGACTGGTGTCTTGCGGCACGGTGGGAGGCCGGATGGGTTTGACCAGCAAACCCCGCTCGCGAAGCCGTTGAGCTGCAGAAAGCGCTCGCTGCGCGTCGCCAACCACCACCGGAAAGATCGCCGAATCCGCTCGGGACCGAATTCCCAACCCGCGCAGGCCTTCAGAAAACCGGCGAATGTTCCGCCACAATCTGGCCCTGAGCTGTGGGCTACCTTCGACGCGGGAAATGGCAGCTTCCGCCGACGCGCAGAGAGCCGGTGGAAGTGCGGTCGAGAATACGAGCGAGCGGGCGCGGTTGAACAGCAGCTCCGAAACAGCACGCGAGCTGAGCGCAAACGCGCCGAATACTCCCAACGCCTTGCCCAGCGTGCCAACTCGAACGTCTACGGAATCGGTCAGGCCTAGCTCTTCGCAGAGACCTGCGCCGGTCGGGCCGATCACTCCGATCGCGTGCGCCTCATCGATCAGGAGGGCCGCACGATGTCTTTGACTGACGTCAGCCAACTCAGCGACCGGCGCTCGATCTCCGTCCATTGAAAAGACCGACTCGGTGCAGACCAGCTTTCGGCGTGCGCTGATCGCTCGGAGCAGCCGTTCAAGAGCTTTCACGTCCCGGTGCGGGTACACCGCGACTTTCGCCCGGGAGAGACGGCAACCATCGATCAGCGAAGCGTGATTGCGCTCATCGGAAAAAATGGCGTCTTCCGGTCCGCACAGAGCCGATAGGATTCCGACGTTCGCGGCGTATCCGCTGTTAAAGAGCACCGTGGCTTCCGCGCGTCCAAACTCCGCGAGCCGCTGCTCGAGTCGCTGATGCGCGATGCTACTTCCTACCAACAGCCTCGAGGCTCCGGAGCCGACTCCGAATCGGTGCACTGCGCTGCTGGCTGCGTCAATCACCGCTGGATCGTTCGCCAGACCCAGATAGTCGTTGGACGAAAAGTTGATCAGCTCAATTCCGGCGAGCTTAACGACAGCACCCTGGGGAGATTCGAGCGGCTCGAGATGGCGGCGAAGCCGTTGCCGTTCTAGCGCCCGCAGCTCGTCTTCGGCCCAGTCGGCGGCCGGGCCAACGCCGGATCTCGCTTGCAGACCCAGTTCCATCAAATGCCCCGAGCCTCCGGTTGGAGCGGTACCACTCCGGCTTGGCGAAGAAGCTCCATGTCATCCTGGTAGGAAGGGTTCCCTGTCGTGAGGAGCTTTTCTCCGAAGAAGATCGAGTTGGCGCCAGCTAGCATGCACAGAAGTTGCGCCTCCGAGCTCATCTGGAGCCTGCCCGCGGAAAGCCGTACCATCGCCAGCGGCATCAAGAGTCGCGCGGTCGCGATCATCCGCACCAGCTCGATTGGCTCGACGGGAGTCCGGTCCGCCAGCGGCGTACCTTCGACGGCCACGAGCGCATTAATCGGCACCGATTCCGGTTGCGGCTCCTGGTTGGCGAGCGTCATCAGGAGCTTGCATCGGTCCTCGATGGACTCGCCCATCCCGATGATGCCTCCGGAGCATACCGAGATGCCGGAAGCGCGAACCCGCTCGAGCGTCTGCAGACGATCTTCGAAAGTTCGGGTGGTGATGATTTCCCCGTAGAAGTCTGCGGACGTGTCGAGGTTGTGGTTGTACGCGGTGAGCCCCGCCTCTTTGAGACGCTCCGCCTGAGACTGGCTCAGCATTCCCAGAGTGCAGCATGCCTCCATTCCCAAGCCACGAACGCCGCGGACCATCTCCAGGATTTCGTCAAACTGTGGCCCGTCTTTGACTTCGCGCCAGGCCGCGCCCATGCAAAAGCGCGTGGCACCGGCGTCGCGCGCCCGGCGCGCCGCTTCTAAGACCTGGTCCACGGACATCAGCTTTTCGGCGTTAACGCCGGTTTGGTAGCGCGCAGCCTGTGGGCAGTAGGCGCAATCTTCAGGACACCCGCCGGTTTTCACCGAAAGCAGTGAGCACAGCTGCACCTTGTTGTCCGCGAAGACGGCGCGGTGAATCGTTTGCGCTCGGTAGACCAGATCGAGCAAGGGCAGGTCGTGGAGTCCAATGACCTCAGGCAAGGTCCAATCGCTTCGAATACGAACCGTCTGCACCGACGACCTCCGTAGGGACGCGAACGGCGTCAGAAGGCCACGCGACGGATGCCTTGTCAACCAACTAGTCTGGCGCAGGTTTACCACCAGCGTCGGCATCTGCGGCTGTGACATCTTTTGAGGTTCCCTCGCCGCCAGCGATGCCTGGCCCGCCAAAACCCAGGTTCGTCCTGTGACATCTTTTGCAAATCTGGAATCGCCGGGGCAAAGCTATTCCGGGCCTTTTCCGTGACATCTTTTTCGAATTTGGGGTTACGGATTGACGCCCGGGCTAAACGAGTTCCTGAGACCGTTCCGTGACATCTTTTTCGATTTGCAGAGTGAAATTTAGTGACATCTTTCCATCCTTCGATGCCGCAGGATGCCCATTTTGCTTGGCCCTCCTTGCTCGTTCGTCCATGACACTTTTGTGCATGCCGGATGCGAAGATTCGATGGGAACGGACGGCCAGGCCGTGACATCTTTTGCGGGCTTCAGCTTCCCGCGCGAGGCGCCAAACCCGGGCCCTGCCGTGACATCTTTTCATCGAGGCACCCGATCACCAGCGAGCGGACCTCGGCAAAAGAGACGCCAAGAAAAAGCCTTAGGCAGTTGGAAGCGAGTTTCGGGCTCGGTCGCGCACGCGGCATGAAAGCCCCTTGGCTTCACAGGGGCCACTCCGGATTTCTTTGTAATATTAGGTAGTTAAGCGGCGAATTCTGATCTTGTGTCCAGCAGACTGTACATTCGCCACGCAATTTTGGCAGCTTAGCGACGCACTATTGAAAGAGCCGGATCAAATAACCATCAAATAAGTACTGCCACGGAATCCTTAGGTTTTTTGTCTGCACCTTAGGAGTAAAGGGTACTGCGATCAAATAAGCACCGGTGCGTTATTGTCTCTGCCCCGCTGCCCACCAGGGGATGTAGCGCATGAATTTCTTCGCTGCGTCCTTGTCTTCGGGCACGATCGCTTCACTCTCCACCGCTTCTTTGATGAGTCGCGAGGCCGCAGCGCTGTTTTTTTCGCTGATACCAAAGCGCTCTCGTACGGACGTGTTCGTCATAAATTCACGGTTCACAAACTTAAGGCAGGCGTGCAGGTAACAAGCGCGCACTCGATCTTCTCGATCCATCTTCGAGAGTGGACGATGGGCGAAGAGAACAGCGCGCGTGGACGCTCCAGTGACCTCGAAGAGCGGTGCAGGAAGCTGGTGGTACTCTGTCTCGAACACAACCTTATCGACTCCGCTTCCGCGCTCTTCGCAGATACCCATTCGGCGCATGAGTGACGCGAGCGTTTCGTTGCGCGACTTAGGCGGAGTATCTAGGAAGCGCTGGGCGTCGACGATGGGATCACCGGGATTCGTGAGTTCCATCCGATCCTCGAAGAGCTCTACCGTTGGACCGGCGCCAGTGACGGAAAAATCTTGATGGATGAGCGCATTCACTACGAGCTCGCGCACGGCAAGCCCTGGGTACATGGGCACGGACTTTCGCAGCGCCTGTTTAATGACTTCGTTCGAGGGGACAAGAGTCTTGATGTACCCCATCAGGCCATCGAAACCACTAGCGTAACCCTTGGTCCCCACTTGCTCCTTGAGCGTATCAATGCGGTTATTGCCGCGGTAAGCGACGACGCGCATCGCTTTGCGGCGAAGGCCCGGGAAGTCTTCCAGCCGTTTCGCGAACAGCACGGCGCCTAGATTTGTGATGTTCCATCCACCCGCATCGCAACGGTGAATCAGGGCATCGCTTTCGAGCGCAGAAAGTATGCCCCGCTTCGCATCGGGTAGTGGTCGACCGATAAGGTCAAAATAGCTTGGGTAGTCAAGGAGTTTTAGAACTTCATCGTCGGTGACACGCTCTGCCGCGATTGCCGCTTCGAAAGGTGTTCGATCGAAGGTGCGCCAAAGAGCGGCTTCCTTCTGCGGAAAGTCTTTGAGCTTTTTCTTGTAGCTAGCGATCCGAATGAACTCCGTACCCTTGAATTGGACAGGTTGATGCACGGCGCGCGGAATCTCGGTAAGCACTACGCGCTTGCCGTCAGAGAGAAGATCGTCAAAGCGAAAGTGGATTTTGGGCGTAAGCAACTTCAGTAACCAGCTTTCAAGCTGTTCGTTGCCGACCTTTGTAGTTTTCGGATTGAATTGAGTACCGATGATTTCGTGGGACGAGTTGTCCACGCCCCAAACCAGATAGCCGAAGGCTTTCCCAATCAAAGCTGCCGCGTTGGAGAGCGCCGATATGTATTCCCCGATCCCATCTGGCTCGGCATAATTGACTTTGAACTCGACCCACTCGGTCTCGCGCGGGAGTTTGCAGATCTCGCGAAGAAGACCAAGCAGGTAGTCGGTCGACCGGATCACACTCACAGCGCCAACCTAACGCGCGTCCAGCCTCGAACTCCAGAACCCGCAGCGCAAGATGATGTTCCGACGCACGCCCGCGCTGGCACAACAACGCCGCCCGATTGCATGTCCAGTAAGAGCGTGGCGAGGTCTTTGGGAGTGAACAGCTCGGGGCGGAGATGCGCATAGCGCTCAATCACCACCACGTATTTATCGGACCATCTTGGCGCCAGCGCGGGGTGCCCGTTGGGACTTGAACGACACGGATGACCGGGCGGCTCTCTCTCCATCGGAGTAAGCCGCTTCGTTCATGGCAGCGCGTTCCAGTCTTCGACGGGTTTCCCATTTACCTTCCATATGGGCTCGAGTTCGTCGAGGTTCCCGACCATGAAATTGATATTGCCGTCGGGCTCAAACACGAGGTTGATTGCCTCGATCCCAGACCTGCGCCTCGTATACGTCGCTCGAGAACCGTTGGAAAAGTGAACGTGGAACCCGAATACGCCTTCCTCTTCGGAGCTCAGCAGTTCAAGCACTTCATAACTCGGCCATTTGTGGAAACGCTTGCCGCGCCCAAGCTCCTGCAGCCATCTACGGTGCAGCCCGAGGAACGCGCCGTAAAATGCGAAGCACTCGGTGATCAGCACGTGGACGATGCCAAGGTCCAACTGTTGCGGAAGCCCTCCCTCGGTGAACCGGAAGTACTTGTCCGTAAGAATGTAGTCGGAATGCGAGAAGGCATTCCGGACGCGCTCATCGAAGAACTTGTCGAGGGCATCGGAGACATCTGCTCTCCCCGCTGCAGTGGCGAGTTCTTTGATACGTCTGACCTTCTGCTTGGCACTCGGCGGCACTCGCGACAACGGGTCGCCTTTCTTTGCAGCGCGGCCAAGGCCTTCGAACGGAAGTAACGTGTAGTGTTGCCCGCCAATGATCCGGAGCAGGTTTGCCAAGATCTCGTATGGCGCCGTCATCTCGACGGCCTGACAGTACATCAGCAGCGATATGCGTCTGGCGGCGACGTCGCTGCGCTGCGCTGCCGCAGTTTCTAGCATCCAGTTGTAGTCATCGAACGCTGCGCGAGACTCCTCGAGCGGATCCCAATTCGCGTCCTCCATACCTCCAACGCGGAGAACCGTGCAGAGCGCATCAAACCCTTTCGAGGTGAACGCAGCTGAGAAGAGGGACTTGAAAAGATGCGCGTAATCGTCGCGCCGGTCAGAACCGTGGGAGATTTCTGGCACGAGACTTCCCCTATTACCTCGCTTCGCCTAGGCGAGCCATGTAGAGGCAGCAACAACCGACCCCGCAGGCGCCGGAGGCAGCTTGCGCGCCGCCCGCAACGCTCCAAAGCAGTCGAGGATCATTTATTCTTCCTCCGGCCGACGAAGGTTTTGAGAACCGTCGTTGCCCCTAAGTCTTTAGCTCCGCCCATGCGAGCTGTAGTGGCGTGGCGGGAGCCGAAACGATCCCAATACGGAACCCCACGGGCGTGCGATCTGGCTGCTATCCATTCCCGCATACGTCGGAGTGGGTGGGCCGACCATCAACTCGCTCAGGCCCCAGATCAGCGTTTCGGCGCGATCACCTAAGACCTCGCCCACGTAACCTTGCGCCGGTGAAGCAGCAGAGCTGATCCTCGAACTCGGGGAAAACTCCGGCATTGCACAACCGAAGTTATGCCGCGGAACGGGCCTTCCCAAATTTGCCACCCAGCCGGGTATTGATGATCGCGTCCTCTGTTACGAGGCCGAGCAGTGCCATGGTTAAAGCATGGGTCGAACGCAGGTCCTTGTCGATCTCATTGGAGGGAAGGAATGACCGCATGTACTCGGAGTGCGCGACCTTTGCGACGGCGACCTCGCCGTAGACGCGTAAGACCTCGGCTTCGATCTGTTCAGCAAGATGGTCTGGGTAGAGGGACTGGTAGTGCTGGATCTGTTGAATCAGCACCGGATGCTCGATGTTCAGCAGAACGACGCCGGTCGGGTACTGTGGATCATGGGCCTGCCAGGCAGCCAACAGCCCCGGATGATCGAAGTCCTCCGCCTTGGCCTTTCGATAGTATGGCAGTCCGCCGCCGACTCGCGCCGTCCGGGCTGGGGTAGGCCCAGGAGTTGAACCCATTGACGGCGTGCCTTTGCGGCGACCTTCCGCAGTTGCTCCTCCTTGCCTTCCTCGCACGGCGCCTGTCGCCGTGGTCGGCTGCGCACCCGACTGCACGGATTTGACGGAGGCTAATCCAGTTTGCTGTGCGACAAGCTTGGTCATCTTCCAACGCGAGCCGAAGCGCTCGATGAGGCGCTCCCTCCACGCTTCATCCTCAATCGCTCGGGCATCACCGCTGCGGGCTTCGGCAAGAGCTGCGCGGATAGCCTCGGGCATCTTCTCGGCGAACTCATTCGCCCACTCGTTGATGGGTAGGTCGTCGCCGGCGTTCGGGCCACCCCGAAGTTTGAGGGCGTTGCGGTCGGTTGTCGGGAAGACGCCGCGACGCCCGCTGGCGTCCAACTCCAACGGTCGAAAGATCACCCACAGCCGTTGACGCACAGGCGTCAAGCTGACGCCCAGCGAGCGGTAAACGGAGTGGTGAATTTGGAAGTTGTACAGCTCGTTTTTGTAGAGGGCCGAGATGTAGCCGAACTCCGAAGCGTAGCCGTGAACCTGTGGCCGCTCGCCTACCCACAGAAACCAGTCAGCGTCCGTTCCGTCGGCAAGCTGAATCGTTCCCTTACTCCTGAGTTGTCCCCCCTTGTGCCCCTCGGGGTATTCGATCCAGTGGCGAGCCCCAGGAATGCTTCGTCGAATGTTTGCACGCGGGCCGTCGGTCCTGGCTTCCTGCTCACTGCGCGGCCACCTGTTCTTGCTGTCGGACTGGAAGACCTCAACGGCGACCTGGTACTCCGTTGGTATCTCCCAAATCCGCTGATTGAGGTACTTCGCAATGCCGTGGACCCCCCCTTCTTCCCGATTCGGGTCGCCAAGCACCGTGTCTTCGTTTCGGCCGTTCCCGAGAAGCACCAGCACAGTGCCGTGCTCTTCAATCCACGATGGCTTAACAGCAGACCAGTCGCAGCCGTGCTCCTCATCGACGAAAGGACGAACAACGATCTCTTGAGTCACATCAGTAGTGCCTTCGTCGGCCGCCTCGAAATACCTCAAGCCATACTCGCCAGTGTGCGGATCGCGCCGAAGCCAGATCATTGATGCTTCGCCGGAAACCCATGACACGACGACCACGCCGTATGCGTTCCACGGGAGAAGGGCAGTCTTTGCCCCCACGCCGAAGTTCTCGGCGGCCCCTCCGATTGGTTTGCCTCCGCCACCGAACGTGTTGAAGAACTCGACCAACTCGTCCGGCGTCATCCCCTTGCCGTTGTCGACAATCAGGCGACGGTAGACACCTTTGTTGTCGACTGCCTGCCACTCGACGCCATATTCAATGTGCGTCGCCTCGGCCTCAATCGCGTTGATGTATGTTTCGCGAACCCATTGGAAAACTCCGCCCTCTCGATAGGTTCGCTCGATGATGTTCTGCGTCCCCGCGACTTTCATCGCGTAGACGGTACTCACCTGCTTTTTCTGGTTCTTGGTAGCCAATTGCTGTTCCTTTCCAAGGCAGACTTGCCTTGAAGATGGGCTTGGGAACCCAAGCGCGTGCGGGAGATCAGCACGTGCACCTTTTCCGATCAACGACTTTTAGGGCAGGCCGCGACGTGGACTTCTGGTCATCGGAGGGAACCAGCTTTCTCGGATAAATCACGGCACCAGCGCAAGCCGAGAGCGACTGCTGGTGGGTACAGCAGGTCATCGCGCCCGTTGATGAACAGGCTCCGCAATGAGCCTCATCCTTTTCCTCTTCCGGAAGAATCATGGCCGCTGAAGCCCGTGCGGCATCCTGCTTCCTCAGCTCATCAATCTCTTCGCCGGGAGAATCACGACTCTGCTTGGCTGCACGCCGAGACCTATGCCGATCTCTTGGCGCGGCCTTCCTTCGTTTGCTCTTGCCTGTTTTTTGCCTGTTAGCAGGCAAAGTCATTCCTCCCCGTATCTGAGCGCCTTCTTGCTCAGAGCTTGATTCAGCAGTGCTCTTCACCTCCGCTTTCCTTTCGGAACCAACTCTGGACGAGCCAGTTAGTCGACGTCCGGCGTTGGTTCGCCCTCACGCGTTGAGAGGCCGTCCAGGCGTCGCCGATGCTCGCGCTCGTAGGAGTCCGTGGCCCGCGCTGCATCTGTCTGTCGCAGGTCGGCTTCGGTTCCTGGTGATCCCCATGCGCGTTCCAGAATCGTCGAGATCGCGCGCAGCGGCCACCGCCGGGTCGTCCGCCTCCACCAGGTCGGTTAGCCAATCGACGGGCCCGCGGGGAGGTTCGCGGCGGGCAGCGCGCACCTCCAGCGTCTTTTGGCGTCAACCTCGGCCGGCCGCCAGGGTTGCCGCAGCCCGGCTGATCCTCATTCCGGGTCTTCCGCTTCGACGTCCAGAGGGGCTTCGGCTTACAGGGGCCACTCCGGGCTTTTACGCACGGAATTCACTGCCAGTCACATAAATCGCGAGCCGTTGCAACTACTAGCGCGCCCTCTCCTATCGCCGCAGGGCAATGGAGCGTTGTGGGTGGCCAGCAAGTGTGCGAATTCTCAGGGGCAGGAGGACCGCAATGGGAACGGCCCATCGGCAGAAGCCACCCGCCCCGAAAGGAGCAGAAAAAGAGCTTCGGGACTTCGCGCTTCAATATCCGGAGGCCGCAGAGGACTTCCCGTGGGGGGAACGGGTCATCAAGGTGAACAAGAAAGTGTTTGTTTTCCTCGGGCACTCCGATGGAGGCCTGAGCATGGCGACGAAGCTTCCCAATTCCGGGGTCGCTGCTTTG
>Ga0099794_10000740_pt1 | contig 11002 bp, 7 predicted proteins | sample Rivendell_Oct201_10_FD_77320 | JGI IMG/M metagenome (GOLD analysis project Ga0099794, IMG submission 77320) | Vadose zone soil microbial communities from the Eel River Critical Zone Observatory, Northern California, USA -... | ecosystem: Host-associated > Plants > Roots > Rhizosphere > Soil ... | reverse complement strand
GCGCGGCGCCACCCAGAGGTGCTGCTGGAACCGTAGGGTGTAGTCAGGCGGAAGAATCGAGAGCGAAGTTGGTCGGGAGGTAAGTTCCGGCTCATTCGGAATTGGAGTCGCTCGGCGCGGATGATCGGTGAAAATATCGATAGTGCTTCTGGATGTGGTCGATGGTTCAAATCCAGTCGCCCCGACGAATCGAGGCCCCTGACTTCCTGGCATTGGCAGGAGGGTCAGGGGCCTCATCTTTGGGGAACGCGTTACGAGGGAGCCCGATTCGTGGCTGGCTCACTCAGTCGCGTGCCCCAGCCGATGAGCCACACCAGGAGGATCAACTCTCCGAACGACGCGACGAAGAGGAAGCCGAGGTTGATCAGGAAAGCAAAGATCACCGCGACGAAGAGGCCGTAGTTGACGTCTAGAGGGCCTTGCCGCAGTCTGGCGTTCACCTCGGCGGGGGACTGCTTTGGGCCGCGGAGCGCCCAGATTCCGAAAGAAGCCGGCGGATAAAGACCCGCTGCGGCAATTCTGCGCAGCCGTACCGCGGCGCGCGCGGACCGTCGATCGCATCAAGCCCTTTGCATCGGGTGAGCACGTCTGGCTCGGCAACGGCGGAGTCGTCGAGGCCTGCCAACAGCTCCGTGCCGCCGGCATCGCCGTTTCCGAGTCCGCGTTCGGTAACATCCAGCGTTTGCATGGCGAGGAATCGTTCAGTTACGGCGAGCTCGTCGCGCTTTCCGGCGACTTCTACGGCTCTCCGAGCGAGCTCTTCGAAGAGCAGCCGTCGCCGGTAGCGTGGCTGTGGGAGCAAAACGACACCTCTGACCTGCGCAACCTGTTCGCCAAGGAACTACGGTGGATCGAGGACCGCCAGCGGGGCCGCGGCCTGCTCGCGTATCCAGAGCAGAGCGTTCGGATGGCGTGGAATGCAAAGTCCTACGTCGAGCTCGCGCTGAAAAACGTCGACCACTTTGGCTGGCACAACATGGTCGCGTATTGCCGCTTCCATACCGCGGCTCTCCAGCTCGCAGCCGGTGAGAGAGGATCCGAGAACGAGACCTGGCGGCGCGCGCTGGTGTACAACGCCTTCGCGGATCATTTCCTGACCGACGGCTTCGCTGCCGGCCATGTCAGGGTCCCGAGAGCGGAGATTCGCGCCTGGGCGGAATCGGCCGGTCTCTCCGACAAGACCGCTGCCGCGCTTTCCAAGGTGTTGCACGATCAGGATGGGCACGTCGACGGCATTCATGCCGTGGACGAAAACCAAAGCGACGGTCTGGCAGTGGAGAACGCGAAAGCCGATCGGTGGCGCACGTTCTGCGACGGCCAGCTCTTCCTGTTTCCCGGATCGAGCAAGGAGCCCGCCGTCCGCAACGCGGTGAGCGCCGTCGCCAGCTCGGTCGTGGAGCTCGTCGCCGCCTGGAAGGAGGGCGTCGTCCCCGACCAGACCTTCGGGGCGACGGCGTTCGTCCCCTTTCCCGATCCTGCAGGGAAGGGCATCGCTGAGAAGTTCGCCCGGGTGGATCTCGACGCCATCTTCAAGAGCGCGGCCTGGTACCAGAAGGTTCCTTGGATCGGGCCCGACCTCAAGGTCCAGCACCTGCGCGACCTGGTCGCCGCGCTTCCCGAGCTGATGGAACGGTTCCGCAACAACGTCGTTGCCGACGTCGCCCGCGACCCCGCGATCGCTCGCAGGCTCTCGCCGCCGTACGTCGCGGCGTTCCGATCGATCCGCTGAAGGAGAACCGTCCATGAGCGATGCCGCGCCGGTCACACCATTGGTGCGCACGACCAAGATGCGGGTCGTCGCGCAAGATCCCTCCGTCGGAGCCAGCAACGGCAAGGCCATCCTGACCGCGCTGGTAGACGTGCCCGCCGAGGTGCTCGCGTCAGGCCCGCGCGGCTACCGCGTGCAGGTCGTGGACTATGATGCATCGACGCGGCGGCTCTACCCGCCCCTCGATCCCGGCGATTCCTCCGAGGCGTGGATGGCGGCGCCCGATTCGACGGTGCCCGACTCGGTGATCCTCGAGGATCCTCGATTCCACGCGAGAAATACCTATGCGCTCATCATGCGTACGCTCGCGCGATTCGAGTTCGCCCTCGGGCGGCGCATCCGCTGGGGTTTCGCCAACGAGGGACACCAGATCAATGTGGCGCCTCATGCCTTCGCCGATGCGAACGCGTTCTATTCGCAGCGCGACGAAGCCCTCCTGTTCGGATATTTCGCCTCGCGGAGCGGAAACCGGAACGTCTTCTCTTGCCTTTCCCACGACATCGTCGTGCACGAAACGACTCACGCCCTGCTCGACGGGCTGCGCAACCGCTACATGGAGCCGTCGTCGCCCGATCAGGCCGCGTTCCACGAGGGGTTTGCCGACGTGGTCGCGCTGCTCTCGGTGTTCGCCCAGCAAGAAGTGGTCGCCGCGCTGATGGACCGCCCGCTCGACGGCCGGGCGCGCCAGCGAGGCCCCGAGGCAGGCGTGTTGATGAAGGAGGATGCAAAGCTCGAGAACCTGCGAGACTCGACGCTGTCCGCCGTGGCGGAGGAGTTTGGAAAGGAGATGAGCCCCATCGGGCGCAGCTCGTTGCGCCATTCCGCCACGATGACGCCGTCGAAAGATGCCTTGAAGCAGTTCATCGAGGCGCACGATCGCGGTGAAATCGTCGTCGCTGTCATGCTGAACGCGTTCCTTGCCGTCTGGGCGACCCGCTTGCAGCAGCTCTTCCGCGATCCGCGGACACGATTCATCGACCGGACGCGAGCGGCCGAGGAGGGTGCGCGCGTCGCCGACTATCTCCTGACGCTCGCGATCCGTGCGCTCGACTACGCGCCACCCGTCCATCTCGAGTTCGGAACGTACCTGACGGCGATGCTCACCGCCGATCGGGAAGTCCGGCCGGCCGACGAGCTGCAACTTCGCCAGCAGCTCCGCGACTGGTTCGGGCGATTCGGGATCACCCCCGCGGCGGTATCGGGAGATGGCGCCTGGCTCCAACCGGCGAGCCGATTCTCCTTCGAGCGGACCCGGTTCGAATCGATGCAACGAGACGCGGACGAAGTGTTCCGATTCGTCTGGGAGAACCGCGACCGCCGCAAGCTGTCCCTGTATGAGGGCGCATACACGCGCGTGATCTCCGTCCGGCCGTGCTTCCGATTCGCGCCCGAGGACGGATTCGTGCTCCGCGAAACGGTGGCCGAGGTCCTGCAGCAGATCCGGCTCAGTGCGGGCGAGCTGTCCCGGTACGGCGTGCGGCAGCCGGATGGGATGCCCAGCGAAGCGGACGTGATGCTTTTCGGCGGTTTGACGCTGGTCTTCGACGAATACGGAGGCGTCAAGTACGTCATCGGCGACGCCGTACTCGATCCGACCCGCCCCGAGGTGCAGGAGCGGCAGTCCGCGCGGCTCCAGTCCCTGTGGGAACGGGGATTCTATTCGAAGAAGAAATTCAGCATGCGCCGGTTCTCGGCGGTTCACCGGCGACGCGCTCTGAGCAGCCTCGCGCAGATCCACGAGGAGTGGTGATCATGCCCGGACCGACGTCCGTAGAGCTGTTCACGTACCGGGTCGGATTCGGAGACTGTTTCCTGCTGCGGTTCTCGTATCGGGGGAGCGCGAAGCACGTCTTGATCGACTTCGGCAGCACGGCCGCGCCGGCGCGCATTCCCAGCCAGATGAAGGAAATCGCCCTGGACATCAAGGAACGGTGCGCGGGCAAGCTCGATGCGATCGTGGCGACGCACCGGCACGCGGATCACATCTCCGGATTTGGAGGCCCCGCCTGGAAGACGATCGAGGGCCTGAAGCCCGATCTGGCCCTGCTGCCATGGACCGAGGATCCCGACGCGGCGCCGGACGCGCGGAAGGCGACCCGGCCCAGCGCCGCCGGACTGGGGAAGAGCTCGCTGCAGCACCTCCGTGCGCTCTCGTCGATGCACGTGATTGCCCGCGCGGTGGTCGACGAGGTGCGTTCGAAGGGTGACGAGCAGGAGCTGCAGCGCGTGCTTGGTGGAGGCGAGGAGCGCCCGGCCCTGCCTGCCGAGGAGGACCAGGACGAGGAGGAGTCCGAATGGACCCCGCCGGAGCGCCCGTTCGGGAAGACGCTCACTCGCCAACTGGCGTTCCTCGGGCAGGAGAACCTCGCCAATGCGCAGGCGGTCCGCAATCTGATGACGCTCCCGCGCGAGTTCCTCTCCTTCGGCGCAAAGACAGGGCTCGAGAAGCTCCTCCCGGGCGTGAAGGTGCACGTTCTCGGGCCGCCGACGCTCGAGCAGTCCGACGAGATCGCCCAGCAGCGGGCGACCGATCCGGACGAATTCTGGCACGTGACGGCGCGCGCCCTGGAGCGGACGACGCAGAGCGCTGCGCCGCCGCTTTTTCCCGGCTTCAAGAAGCTGCCGGCCCCGAAGCGCCCGGAGGTGCGCTGGTTCACCAGGCGCCTCGATGCGGTACGCGGCGAGGAGCTCCTCGAGCTGGTCCGCATACTCGATGGCGCCATGAACAATACCAGCCTCATCCTCTTGTTCGAGGCGTGCGGCAAGAAGCTCCTCTTCCCCGGCGATGCGCAGATCGAGAACTGGAGCTATGCGCTGTCCAAGCCGCAGACGCGCAAGCTGCTGCAGGACGTCGACGTGTACAAGGTCGGCCATCACGGAAGCCTGAACGCTACGCCAAAGTCGCTCTGGAACCTGTTCAGCAAGCGGGGTCCAGCGCGCCGCCTCAAGACGTTCCTCTCCACGCGGCCGGGGAAGCACGGCGACGCGCGTCGCGAGACCGAGGTGCCGCGAGCCAAGCTCGTCCGGGCCCTGCAGCAAGAGACGACGCTGTTCTCCACCACGCAACTCAGCCGGAAGGACGAGTTCGTCCATGTGGAGAAGATTGCTCCATGAGCGTCTTCGCGTCCTCGATGGAAGCGGTGCTTCGATCCGCCGGCGGTCAGCGCCGGATGCGCAGCGTCAGCTCGAGCATCTCTCCGCTCCTCTTCTCCGTCGCCGTTCCGTGAATTCCGGCGAAGATGCCGTTTCCGCCGACCACCGCGCCCTGGCCGCCGAGGACGAGGTCTCCCGTCTTCGCCTCCGAGACGACGTAGAGCGTTCCGTCGCCGGGGAGGACCAGGGTCCACTGCGCGAACCGGTCCTTCTCCGGCGACGCATCGGCAATGGACGCATGCGCCTCGCCGACCACGACCCCGTTCTCGTCCCGAAGGCGGGTGAGCCAGACGGTCGTTCTCGCCAAGCCGGCAACGCCGGAAGAATGACCCGGGCGCCTCGCGTCCAGCTCGCCGAGACTCGGCGGCAGCACGTCGTGGGGAACACCGGCGATGCTCTTCGCTTGCGAGCCTCGCGTCCGGTACAGCCAATCGCGCGTCAGGTCGATGCGGAAAGTGCGCTGGACTTCGCCTCCCGCCTGTGCGGTCGGGGACAACGCCGCAACCTTCAGGTCCGCGGGAGGAGGCGACTGGAGACGAGCGGCGCGGACGACGACGATCTTGTACTCCGAGTCGGCGACCAGGTCGGCATGCGGCGTGACCGATTTCACGATGTTCCATTCCTGAAAGACGCCGGCGGCGCCGGCGAAGTCGCCCGCTCCTCCGTGGACGACCCCGCGCGGACCCCGGAGTGGGCCGGCGGCGTCGCCGAGGGGACCGACCGTGTGATTGATCCTGCGGGGTGGACTGAACGTCCGAGGGATGCCCGTCTTGTTCGCCTCGCTGATCATCTGGCCCAGGTCGGGTCCTCCTTCTTCCTGCGAGAGGAAGAGGATGCCGCGCCTGGGCAGCGTCAACGTCCAGTCCGTGTTCGCGTAGATGACGTTGCGGAGCAGGTTGGAACGGAAGAGAGACGTCGTCTCGATCTGGCTGCCGACGGCCACCACTTCCTTCCCGTCATCGATCAGCGTGAGGTTGACGAACGCCCGCACGAGGGCGAGGTCGCGCGGCCGCGCGATCCCGGCCGGATGGAGCGGGATCTCGACCAGCCCTGCATGGAGCTGGACGATGTTGTCCTCCACCCAGGAGGCGTGGAAGTCCAGGTGCTCGAGGTTCCTCGGCTTGGTCAGGTCCATCGACCGGAGCTGATCGGGCAGCATGCCCAAGGCAGCAAGATCGCTGGGGAGGCTGGCCGGCGCGGCGGCGGCGCGGTCGAGCGGCGGCTGATCGCGCAGCGCGCCAGGCCGCCACGGCCATGCGGCGAGAAGGCACAGCAAGAGGGCGACTGCGGCCGTGGCCGCCACCTTGCCCGGCGACATGCGGCGATGCCAGCCGGACGCCGCGAATTGCCTGCCGAAGGCGGTATAGGTGTCGAACAGCATCCTGCCGAACAGGCGGGCGAACGCGAGCCGCGCGGAGATCTCCTGCCGCGGCGTGCGCGCGTTCGGAGCGCGCACGGTCGCGACCTGCCGCGCGAAATCGTGCGGGTCGAGATGGAGGATTCCCCGCCCCAGCTCTTTCTGCCCCGGCAGCTCGGTGATGGTGACCGAGAGCGTGGTGGTATCGGCCCACAGATCGAGGCCCGGATCGTCGCGGAGGACCTTGTAGCCCTCCAGGTGGAAGCGCCTTCCTTCCTGCGATTCCATGTCGAACGAGTAGATCATGTGCTGCGTCGGTGGCATGCCAGGCTGCCTCACGAAAAGCTTGAAGTCGCCACCGAACACGGCCATCGGCCGAGGCGACAGCGCCGGCGCGAAGGCGGTGCCGATGGTCCGGGCCGGGTGCCCCGGCGTCTCGACCATCGATTGCACGTCGTCGATGACGAGAGTGAGGACGAATTCGAACGTCGATCCCTCGCGCGCGCCGCGCTCGCTCCCGGCGGCGTAACTCGCCTCCGCGGCGAAGGCTCCGTGCATGCGTTCCGTGAACTGCAACCCCACCCGAGGCTCCGGTTGGGCAGGGCGGTGCACAGCGCGCCCGGGCCGTGCCTGGTTCAGCGCCAGCGCGCAGGTCCGCTCGGCGAGCGCTGCGATCGTGAGCAGCGGGCTGCAGCCGAGCGACCTTGGCAGCACGCTTCCGTCGGCGACGTAGAGGTTCTGGTACACGTCCTCGCGGGCCTTGCCGCTGAACACCTGGCCGAGATGATTGACGACGCCATTGGCCGCATTTTCCGCCATCGCGCAACCGCCCAGTGGGTTCAGGGTGAGCGGCGTCTCGAGCGCGCGCAGGGGACCCAAGGCGGTGCTGGCGCGGATCGCCCGGGCCGCCTCGTCGATGGCCGCGCCGGCCCGTTGGTTGGAACCTCGCGGGTCCGCCGCGGGCCAGTCCACCGCCAGCTCCCCATCGCGGAGCGCCAGCCGGCCGGGCGAGTCGTCGTGCCCCATGGCGTGGTACACCTGGGTCCGGTTCATCGCCCAGCCCCAGCTTCCGAGCACGGCGGCGTCCAGGCGCGCCGCGAGGGACGCCTTGTCCCGCAGGAAACTGCGGGCGGTGAGGGCGACCAGGGACGAGGGAACGGTGCCGTCGGCCACCACGAAGCCTTCGTTCAGCGGCCGGTCCTCGTTCCGCCCATCGATGAGCGCGATCACCGCCGGCCCGGGCGCCGCGGCGGAGAGCGCCTGACCCGTGCCGAGCGCCTGCACGCGGACGCCGGCGCTGAATCCGAAACGCACCAGGTCGCCGTTGCGGCTGAACCGGCTTCCCAGAGCGTCCGAAAGCGGCAATCCCGCCGCGGCCGAGCGCAGGAGAATCTCCGTCGATCCCAGCGCGCCCGCCGCGAGGACGACCGTGTCGGCGAACAGGAACAGATCGGGGCCGTGGAATTTCTCGCGCCCCGCGCCGACGAGGTCGAAATGGACGCGCCAGCGCGCCCCGTCGCGCGCGAGCTCTCGGACCGACACGCCGGCGAAGATCCGCGCGCCGCTCGCTGCCGCGGCGGGCAAGTAGTTCATGAGGACCGAGCTCTTTGCAGAGACGTTGCACCCGGTGAGACAGTCGCCGCACAGGGTGCACCCGTCCTGGCGAACCGGCCCGTCGCGCCTTTCCATGGCGATCGCCAGCGGCGCGGGCGTGAGGCGTCGGCCCATCTTCTCGGCGGACAGCTTCTGGCAGGCGGCCTTGGGAAGGTCCTGCAGCTGCGGCCGCGTCACCACGGACAGCATCTTGCGCACTTCGTGGAAGCCCGCCTCCAACGCGGCCCCGCCGCGCAACGGCGCCGGCCATGATTCGTCGAAGACCCGGCGGTCGGGCTCGATGGCGACACCGCCGTCGATCACGGAGGTGCCGCCAACCGCGCACCCCACCAGGATGCTGAGGTTCTTGCCCTCGCGCAGATCGAAAAGGGCGTCGGGCGGTCCGGCGGTCCTGCCGGGCGCGACGCGCCGGCTTCGTCGCAAGACCTCGATGGCCGTCCGCGGGTAGTCGCCGGGCCGCAGCTCGCGGCCGCGCTCGAGCACGCAGACGTCCCTTCCGGCGGCGGCGAACCGGCAGGCTGCGACCGCGCCTCCATAGCCGGATCCGACGATCAGCACCTCGTACTGGGACCGCAGCGCGTCGATCGGTGTGGTGACGGTCTCCATGGGAGCTACCTCGGAAGGAGAGGCTCATGCCGCCGGAACCCGATCAGGCAGCCGATCCAGCTCCGGAAGTGGACGTACTCGACGATCGCGTTCGCGAGGGGGCGGAGGTACACGATGGTCGCGACCCAGAGATGCACTGGCGCGGAGTTGGCCGGGAAGGAGGCGGCGAGCGCATCGGCATGAGCGCGGTCGAGCGCCTCCGCGTCGGGGAAGCGCAGCGCGCAGTGGTAGATGCCCGCATCGCCGATGGTGGCATCTGCCCTCGCCTCGCCAGGGGGATCGTGCTCGACCACCTCGAGGAGATGGCTGCCCGCGACGAAGACGGCGCTCCGGACGTTCTTCTCCGGCGCGCGCAGCGACGCCGGATGGCGGGCGAGCCCCACCACGCGGCCGAGATACCGCTCCGCCTCGTGCAGGCTGCGCACCGAGAGCGTGACGGTCCGCGTCCGGACGGGGAGGTCGAACAGCCCGCCGCCTTGCGCATCGGGCGGACCCGGATCGCGCTCGAAGACTTCGAGGAGCACGCCATCGGGGTCCTCGCAGCAAAGCCGCCGCCCGGTTCCGTCGTCGGGCGTCTCCGACAGGACGTTCGCGCCGTTCTCCCGCAGCCGCGACGCGACGCCCTCATAGTCCTGCACCCAGATTCCGATCTTCCGGAACCCGAGCGCGTTCGGACCTTTGTCCGCGGGCCTGCGATAGGGCGGGTTCTCGAACTGGAAGAGCTCGAGTTGGAACGAAGGATCGCGATCGTTCATCCAGCGCACGCGATTGCGCACGTCGGGGACCGCGGCAATCCGATCCGCGATGGGGCCGCGAAACAGGCTCGTTCCCCCGCTGGGAACGAATCCGAACACGCCGGCGTAGAAGCGCACCGTCGCGTCCACGTCCCTGACGCTCAAGGCCACCTGGCAGAGCGCGGCTGTCGCGCTCATGGCGTGTGCTTCTCCAGGTGCTCGAGGAAGATGGGGAACACGTCCTCGGCGCAGTTCTTTCCCATGAAGACGTCCTGGTGTCCGTAGCCGCGGATCTCGCGGTACCAATATCCGGGGACGCGCTTTGCGGCGATCCGCTCCGCGGTCAGACGATTCGAACCCGGAAAGACGTGGTTCTCGCTGCCCGAGACGAGCAGCGTCGGCACCTGTACCTCGCCGACGTTGTCCAGGTAGCGTTGCGGCAGAGCGAGGTCATCGCCGTACCGCACCAAAGTTTCGTCCGAGAGCACGCATTTGCGCACGTGGCGGAAGTAGGGCATCGCGACGGGGCCGAAGAGGCCGGCGAGCCGCTCATGGGTGGTCCGCGCCATGTTGGCGTGGACGAAAAGCCCCGGCGATCCATTGCCCCAGACGAAACTGAGCAGGTTGCAGACCTCGGATTGGCACTCGAGGTGGACGTACCCCACCAGTTTCGCCAGCGCCCGTCCGATCCAGGGCGTGCGTCTGCGGTTCGCCAGCCCCCACGCTGGATCGAGGAAGCGCAAGCCGAGCAACTTCTCGACCACGTAGGGCGCCACGAGGAGCTTGACCACCTGCCAGGCCGTGACTCTTGGAGTGAGTGACACGCTGTTCGAGATCACGCTCTGGATTCCGGTGATCTGCCGGCCATAGAGCGAGGCGTGGAACGTCACCGACCCGAGGCAATGGCAGATCGCGTGGAGAGGCCGGTCGCGAATGTGCCCGCGGATGCATTCGACGATGGACGGGTAGTCGAAAGCCGCAATGTCGTCGAAGTTGTACGCACTTCGCGTGTTGTACGCGTAGTGGTTGCTCATGCGGAAATCGGCAACCCACACGTCGTAGCCGTGATCGTGGAGGTACGCGGTCAGATTGTAGTGCTCGGGCATCAGGAACATGTCCGACGAAGTGGTCAGCCCATGCACGAGGAGGACGGAGGCCTTGGCGTTCGCCTTCTCCAGGCGGGAGAGCGAGATGTCGACGCCGTCGCGGGTGCGCAGGCGGTGGAGCGTGGTCTCGAGCACGGTCTTGCGGTCGCCGAGTTGCACTTGGTGAACGCGGTCGGTCATCGAGCGCATCTCTGGCTCCTAGAGGACGAGGTCGCTGCGAAGCAGGTGGACGACCAGGTATCCGCAGACGACCGCCGTGCACGCTTCGAGCGCGGCTTGCGGGAAGGCGAGGGAGCCCGGCGCGAGCAGCGCATGCCCGAGCGGCGCAGCGACCGCGGTCAGCGCGAGCACCAGCCACAGGGCGGACGGATTGAAGCGGAAGAGGACGCGTGCCGCGCCGAGGTACGTCAGCGCCAGCAGCAGCGACCAGGCATTCGTCCCCGGTCGTGCGGGCGCGTCGAGGATGGCCTGCGCGAGGTAGAGGCCGGCGAGGGCCCCGCAGAGCAGGCCGGCCGCACGCGCCAGCCCGCGCACCTGCAGCGCCTCGTCCGCCGCGGCCCGCGGCGGGCCGCGCTCCAGCCAGCTGCCGAGCGCGTAGAGAGCCAGGCCGGAGACGGCGATGTCCGCCAGCGTCGCCGCCGCGAGCGCGGAGCCGGACCCGATG